>Ga0265297_10000519_pt1 | contig 111633 bp, 171 predicted proteins | sample Munlanlwell13791_FD_192502 | JGI IMG/M metagenome (GOLD analysis project Ga0265297, IMG submission 192502) | Leachate microbial communities from a municipal landfill in Southern Ontario, Canada - Leachate well 137-91 | ecosystem: Engineered > Solid waste > Landfill > Unclassified | place...
ATTCAAGAACTTCATGAATTTGCGGCTAAACTTGGTTTAAGAAGATCGTGGTTTCAGGATAAAGGAAGATTCCCCCATTATGACATTGTTGGATCCAAACGAAGATTAGCTTTGGAATTGGGTGCTCAAGAAATGAATTTAGGTGATTATTTGAAGACTAGAAAATCTAATGTCTAATTTTATTTTAGGCCGACTTGAGCTGTTACTCAATGAATTAAAAGTTAAAAATTAATAAAAAAGAAAAAGTTCAAGTTAGTGTTTATAAATAACATATGCATGTTCAAGAAGATGTAATTCCTAGAGAATTTCTCGAACAATTCTTAAAATTATTGAGTCCTGATAGTTTTTGTACTCTTCTCCGTTTTTTCTTTTTTTATTTTGACAATAAAGAACGAGGAGATGATATTTCAATTCCCTCTTCGGTGTTTCAAAAACATATCTTAGTTTCTGATGATAAAGAACGAGTTGAATATGCTTGGGGAGAATTGAGTTATTGGAATCTGGTAAAACGAGTTTATGGACAAAATTCTTATGAATTAAATATTAGTAAAATTTTAAATATTAATGCAAAATTTAGAGTTTCTCTTACTGATGATGCAATAAAAATAAGAAGAAAAAGAAATATTACTGATTATCTCGAGAAATATATTGAACGAATAGTATCAAGTTTTACTAACTCTAGATTGTCTGAAAAAGTTTCTGAACTTATATTGGGACATATTAAATATCTTTATGGAGAAAAAGGGAGAGTTGAATTACAGGATATCAAATTTTTGACAGATCCTTTTTTTAATGTTCCTCAAATTGTATTAGAAAAAACTTGCGATATTTATATTACTAATCACTATGCTAAAAAACCTGCAAAGTATATACATGGTATTTTAAGAAAAATTCAAGAAGAACGTTCTGAAAAATCGGAAAAAGATGATTTAAAAACTCTTAGTTTGAAACAATATAAACAAGAGTTTGAAGAGAGCAATAGACAATTAGCTGTCAAGATTGCTTCAGGTAATATTGATAATAATCGAGCTTATCAAGCATATTTAAAGACTAAAGATTACAAGGGACTTAACAAACTTTATGATCTTGGATGTAAAATTTTAATACAGGAAAAACGTGAACAAGATATAAAAACTTATGATTGGATTATTTGATGATTTCAAGAAAAAATTCTAATAAACAAGAATTTTGGTCGCATTTTCATCATATGCTTGATATATCTAGGTTTGGTAACGAAAAAATATTAGAGCGTTTAGAACAGTATAGTTCTGTTAAAAATTTTTTTGAGAAAAATTATTTACTAGCTAATATACCAGAAAAATACTTTAAATTTGAATTTGAGACTATTAGAGACAAAATAGAAACTATTGAATCAAATGTAGAACAGATAAAAAAAGTAGAAAAATTTATAAATTCTATTGAAAAAGCTGAGAAAGAGGGTATAGGTCTGTATATTGCTGGATCTCATGGTATAGGAAAAACGGCAATAGCAATTATTATTCTTAAAACGGCAATATTACATTATTTTTCAGCTTTTTTTTCACGTTCTACTGAAGTTGTAGATTTTGTTAGATCTGGTTGGAAGAATGAAGAAAGAAAAGCTTATTGGACATATGTTGTAAATAATTGCAAATTTTTTGTAATAGATGATATTGGTAGACTTTTTAGTCAAATAAGTGATTCTGAGCGTGCAAATATAGATGAAATATTCACAAAACGAGATGATGCAAATCTTTGTACTATAATTACTGCAAATCATTCCTTAGAAACAAATAAAGATTTGTTAGGTGAAGCTCTTTATTCTAATTTTAAAGAGAGACTTATAGAGATTAAGTTATTAGGTGAAGATTACAGAAATATTATTGGCGAATCTTTAATAAATAAATTATGATAACAAGAAAAAAAATTGAAGTTCAAAAAGATAATTCGCAACGTCCTTTTATTGATGTTGTTTTGGAGTGCAAAGTTTTAAGGTTGCTTGTCTTTGACAATGATTTTGATAAAAAAACTGATATTGATGAAATAAATTCGAATTTGTCATATGTGGTATTTTTAGGTTTGCCAAAGGATGTTTTTACATCTGATTTTAAACAATGGATGTTTTCAAGAATTATTGACAATTTTATTACATATTCTGAATGTGTATCTAAGAGTTTTTTGCTTAATGAATTAGTTAACAAATACAAACAAAAAGAAGAATATGAGCAAAAAAAAGCAGTTTTTGACAAAATTTTTTCTTATAGGTTTGAAAGTAAATCTTTTAAACCTATGTTTGATAGGTTAAAAGACAAATTTCATTATAGAAGTATTTTAGACATAAATTTAAAAATAAACGAACAACTAAAACAAGATTTTATTGATGAGAAGTATGAAGCTTTACAATTAGCACAAAATATTCAAGATTCAATTAGTAAGATATTACTTTCTACAGGTAAATGTAAAATATTAGAAGAAGATTTACTTCAAGATATTTCTAGAGATATTGAATTAATTAAAGATAAAAAAGAAAATCCTGCTAAATATCGAGGTATTCCTACTGGTTATAAAAAAATTGATCAAGCAACTGGCGGGTGGCAACCAGGAGAATTTTCTTTAGTGCTTGGTCGCCCTAGTATGGGTAAATCTATATTGCTTTTAAATTTTGGTTATAATGCTTATTTATTAAACTACAATATTGTTTACGTAACAATAGAAATGCCTTTGTCACAACAAAGAAATAGATTCACTTCTTTAGTGACTCAAGTTGCTTATAATAAAATCAAGTTACCATATTTATTAAGCGATGAAGAAATAAAATTTATAGATAGGAAGTTGAGAGAATTAAAAGAAAAAAGAAAAAATTATTTTTGGACAATAGATGCACCACAAAATTGTAATACCCAATTTATTGATTCAAGAATAACTGCATTTGAAAATATTACAGGCAAAAAAGTGGATTTATTGATTGTAGATCCTATTTATCTGATGACCCCAAGCGATATAAAATCAGATGATCGTGTAGGTACTATTTCTTGGGATTTGAAAATGCTTGCGAGAGCAAGGAATATTCCTGCTATAGCGGCAAGTCAGTTTAATAGAGAGTCACACAAAAGACATCTTCACGGTAAAGAGGTCGATTCAATTGATGCTGCTTTTTCAGATAAATTGGGTTATAATACTGATAATATGATAGGCATAACTGGTGACAAAGAAGCAGCATGTTTATATTTCCCTAAGGCTAGAGATTCACAATTAACTAAATTGTTTTTTATAAAACAATTTGATGTTATGAGATTTGTATATGACGAACGAGTTGACGAGACAAACGTCGTAGAAAAGGACAAAGAGGATTAATATGGATATCAAGAAACAAGATATGTCGACGCCAGTTAAGTATGTAGTGACTGTAGATGCTGAAGATTTAGAAACAAGGAAACAGGAAGCTTATGAAAAACAGAAACCGCATTTGGTTGTTCAAGGCTTTAGAAAAGGGAATGTGCCTCGTAATGTTGCAGAAACTCATTTTGGTGTAGAAAATTTATATCGTACAGTTTTAGATAGCATATTTAAAGATGTTTATTTTATTGAACCATGTATTGTTAATACTTTTGATTATAAATTTTATGGAGATTTAAAAAATAAATCTCATCTTATGATAGAGTTTATTGCTGATGTTAAACCAACTGTTACTTTACCCTCTTTAGATATTGTAAAAAAGTCTATAGAAAAAGTGGACATACAAGTAACAGAAAAAGATATTGAAGATAGAATACAATTAGAAATCAAACGTTCTGAAAAGATAGAAGATACAACAAAAGAAGTTTTGGAAAATCTTGATGTAGCAGTTATCGATTTTGAGGGATTTATTGAGGGTGAACTTGAACCTTTTAAAGGTGGAACAGCAAAAGGCTATCAGATTAGAGTAAATGACATTGTTAATGGTAAAAAACAATTTATTGACAATTTCGAAGATCAATTAGTAGGCATGCGTCTTAATGAGACAAAGAAGATTTATGTTAAATTTCCCGATGATTATAAAGATAAAAATTTAGCTAGTAAGAAAGCTGTTTTTAATGTTTTATTGAAATCTATTAAATCTAAGACTATTCTTGAATATAATGAAGAATTTGTAAAAAGTAAGGGTTTTGATTGTTTGAAATCTTATGAAGATTTTTTAAAATCTCAAATTTTTGATTTTAAAAAGAAAAATAGCGAAAATGATTTGAGGAAACAAATCATTATGAAAGTTGTAGAACAATCTGCTATTTCTCCTATACCTCAAATTATGATTAATAGAGAGAATGAAAAAGAGTGGTCGAGATTGTTGAATAGGCTTGGTAAAACTGAAGAACAATTAAAGAAAGAAAAAATAACTAAAGAAAATTATTTTGAAAATGTCACACCAAAGTCAATAGAACTATTAAAGACTTCTCTTGTTTTAGAAGAAGTAGCAAAAAAGAATAATTTGAATGCAAATGAAGATGAAATTGTCCAGTATGTTTTAAAAATTTCTAATAAATTGCAATATGATAAAGAAAAAGAAGAAAAAATTAAAACTGATCTTAAAACAAATCAACAACAATATCGTTTAATGGAAACAGCTGTTGTTAATGAAAAAACAATTGAATTTTTAATAAATGAGTTAACTGATTGAAAAAATTTATTTCAGTTTCAGCTTCGTCTCTTAATTCTTTTTTCTGTTGTTCTCAGATGTTTAAATGGCAATTTATTGATGAACGACCGATAGATGAAGCGTATATATTTACAATTTATGGATCAGTATTGCATAAAGTTTTTGAATTACATTTCAAGTTTAAATACTCTTTAGAAGACATCAAAATAGCTTGGCCACTTTTGTTGACATCTGTTTTGTCTGAAACTAAAGGTCTAAAATTTCCTGAAGAATCTGTTTTAAAAGACAAAATAATGTTGGGATTAAAACAAATCAAAAATATGGAACAAATGAAAGAAAGATGGAAAGATTATGAGATTTTAGAAGTCGAGAAATACGTTAAAATCCCATTTAAAAATTCTTTTTTAGAAAATGTTTTTCTTACAGGGAAAATAGACCTTTTACTGAAAAATGCAGTTAATTTAGTTTGTTTAGACTGGAAGTCTTCAAAAAGCAAAGAAAAAGAAATTGAAAGTAATACTCAGATAACTTTTTATAGTTTTTTCATAAGAGAATTATATAAATGTTCTTTAGATAGTATATTTGGTGCATTAGCTTATCCTTTTGATGGCGAGATATTATTTACGCAAAGATCTGATGATGATTTTTTTAATTTATTTAAAAAAATTAACAATATGTTAGAGAGAATCAAGAACAAAGATTTTATCAAAGAACCTAAATTAAATAGTAGACTTAAAGATTGTTTTTTTTGCCAATATAAGAAGACATGTGCGATAAATGTTAATTGAAAATTACAAAAAAATTTACAGGGAAATTTATTCTAAGATTGATTTAGAAAAAATTCTTAAAACATATAACATTCAATATAAAGCGTATTATTCAAATAGGGGTAAAGAGTTTATGGGTCTTTGCCCTTTTCATGATGATACAACACCTTCATTTTCAATTCAAAAAAATACAGGTATTTATAATTGTTTTGTTTGTGGAGGTGGAGATTTTATTAAGTTTATTAAAAATCTTGAAAAATTAAATTCTACTAAAGAAACTATAGAATTTATAAAACGTAAGTTAGGTATGACTGAGACTTCTAATGTCTTTTCTATAGTAGAAAACTCATCATTTTGTTTTTTTGAAAAAAATATCGATATTGAAGAATCAAATGAAGAACAATTAAAAGAAATTAAATTGCCACCAAGCGAACCCGCTGAAAATTTTTTTGATATTGTAAAAAAAAGAGTAACTTTAGACGATATAAAAAGATATGGCATGAGGTACTGTGTTAAGGATAGAATATTTCATGATAGACTTATAATTCCAATTTATATGGACGATAAATTAGTTTCATTTGCTGCAAGAGACATGTCAGGTAAAGCTGAAATATGGACAAAAGTAAAGAAAATTATTAAACAAAAAAAATTAACTAAAGTTGAAAAACAAAAACTTATAGACAAGTATCTTTATAAAAAAATTTTGTATCCTTTTGGGTCGCCATTAAGTAGATTATTTTTTAACTGGGATGAAGCTGTAAAACATAAAGAAGTTTTTATTTGTGAGGGTATTTTTGATGCTTTAAAAATAAGACATTTTGGATATAATGCGCTAGCTTTACTGAGTTGTCATCTAAATAGTTATAAAACAAATAGGTTAGTGCAATATTTTGATAAAATCTTAATAGCTTTAGATAATGATAATAATATAGATTCTTTAGGACAAAGCAAAAATCCCGGGCAGGATGCAGCTGAGAAAATAATGCAAGAATATTTAACAGATATACAAGTTTTAAATCTAGTTTTACCTTTTGGTAAAGACCCAGATGATTGTTCGAAACTTGAGTTCGATAGAGCTCTTGAAGAAGCAAAGAAAATGAAGAAAGTATTTACTTTACCCTTACATTAAATTATTATTATGTTCGTATGAGATTATTTTATAGGGGAGTTTGATTATGAGACATTATTCTATTTTACCTTAGTTACTTACAGTTTTTAATAATGTAAGTTTTAATTTCAAAATTTAAGACTTTATTAAGAACTGTGAGGGATTACATGCATTTATCTGCTAGTTTTTTCTCAGCTTTACCTAAAGTAGTAAATACAGAAACAACAAAACATTTTATAATATTTAATGATTCTAATGGGAAAAAAGCATATTTTTCCGGTAGAAGAATACAACTTTTGTCATATAATTCAGATTATGGTAAAGGGTTTGTTGAAGTTACTGAACAAGAGGCAAAGAAAAAACATCTTGGAAAGGTTAGATGTTTAGGCACAGTAACTTCAGAAAATGAATTATTGGAAATATTATCTAAATACTTTAGTTTTGAAATCAGTTTTAATCCACAGAAACCAGTTATTCAAGAAAAAAATAGTTCTTTAAAGCAATTGGCTTCATTTAAAATTAAAAAATATTCAGAAATTAGAATTGATCAAGCTCCTCAGGACAGAGATGAAAAAGAACTTATTAAAGCTTACAGAGAGACAACATGTTTGAAGATGAAAGACAAAATATTTAGTACTATTTTGTTTAAAAGAGGAGTAAATGGTAAAACCTGGTCTCAGATCGTTAAAAATTATATATCATATAATAAACATAAATTTAGCCATTTTCAAGATAGAACTGAGGAAGATTTTTACCAAGATATTGTTTTAGCTCTACATAAACAGGTAAGTAAATGGTTTGACATTTCATCTGAGTCTTGTTTTTCTACTTATGCATGGTTTGTTATAAAATGTGCATTTAGTAGAATTTTACAAACACTTTCAACCCAAAAGCGTAAAATCACGCAAAATGTTGAACTTGATAATCCTGAATATATATGGAGTGAAGTTATTTCTTCAGAAAGCACCCTGTCGCCTCAAACTAATTTTGTAGACCAATTTATTAATATTAATCTTTGCGAACATATTGAAGCTATGTTCCAATTAAAACAGATTACAGCACCTGCGGAATTAAAAGAAGAGTTATTAAAAATAATTCGTAATAAATCTACAGTTCATAATTCTCTTTATAGTCTTGCAAAAAAATATAAAATGAATGTAGAAGATATTTTTTCTTTAGAAAGAGATTTAAGAGAAAATCTAAAGAAATCTATGATACATGATATTATTGTTCATTTAAAATATGGTATTAGTGGTGATGAGCAAATTGCCACAAAGTTTAAGAGATCTAAAGGTCATGTAACAAAAACCAAAAGGTATTTTGTAACATCAGTAAAATCTAAGTTGCAAGGGATTTGAATAAGTGTTCTTATCGAAAAGTTTTGTGTCTTTTTTGCCTAAAGAAATAAATTCAAATATAACAAAACATTTTATAATTTTTAACGATTCTAGTGGAAGAAAAGCATATTTTTCTGGTAGAAGAATACAACTTTTGTCATACAGTTCAGATTATGGTAAAGGGTTTGTTGAAGTTACTGAACAAGAGGCAAAGAAAAAACATCTTGGAAAGGTTAGATGTTTAGGCACAGTAACTTCAGAAAATGAATTATTGGAAATATTATCTAAATACTTTAGTTTTGAAATTGTTCCTAAAGACGATATTAAATTTAAAGAGCAAAAAAAGCCTGGAAAAGAAATAAAAAATAAATTAGATTGGTACATTTTACTAGTGCATCAAGGTTTTGAAGAGACAATAAAAGAGCAATTATTGCAAAATCAAAAAAAACTTGAATTTAAAGAAGTTTACACAACTGAAGAATTACCAGGTTATGTTTTTATTAGATCGAAAGAAATTGTTAAGCGGAATGTTAGCAATTATTTGATTTTCGATGGCGTATTAAAGTTTTTGGGAGTTCAAAAACAAGGTCTTCAAAAATTTACAACTTCACAAATTAAAAATTTAAATATTTCTGAAATAGAGTTAAAAAAAATATCTCCTTTGTTTAAAAAGGGTGACCATGTTGTAATAAAAAAAGGAGATTTAGCTGATATAGATGGAACTATAGTTGAAATAAGTAAAGGTAAAAAAATTTTGAAATTAAAACCAGTTTTTTTTCAAAATTTTCTAAAAAATATAATTATTAGAGTTAAAGTGCAAGATGTAGACTTTGTATGAATGTTTTTGATTTTTTCCCCCACCAAAATTTTAGACAATTTCAAAAAGAAACAATTTTAGAAATTAAAAATCATCTTGAATCAGATTCTATAGAAAATGTAATTCTTGAAAGTCCAACTGGGTCTGGTAAAAGTGCAATTGCTATTAGTTTAGGTTTATATTTTAAATCTACATTTTTGTTAACTTCACAAAAAATTTTACAAGACCAGTATATTAAAGATTACAGTTCTGATACTGTCAGAGTTTTGAAAGGGCGCAATAACTATCCTTGTTTGCTTCTACCTAATTTTACATGTGAAGATTCCTATTGTTTTACAAGGCAATGTCATATAAAACAAGAATGTTTATATGAGATTGCAAAAAATCAAGCACTTGCTTCTAAAGTGGCGTTAATGAATTATAAATATTTTTTGTGTATTATGAATTATGCAAATTTGTTTGGATATAGGAAATTATTAATTTGCGATGAAGCTCATAGTTTAGATGAAGAATGCATGTCTTTTGTAGAATTTAGTTTTTCATCTTTTTATCTTTCTAAATTAGGGATTACTTCAAAGATACCTATATATGAAAAATTAGAAGAGTATATTGATTGGTTAAAAATGATTTTAACATTAATAGAGAGTATGAAAGAAAATGTTAAAACAAAAATGAAAAATAAATTTTTAAAAATCGAAGTAGTTTCAGATTTACAAAAAGAATTAGAAAGTTTAATTAGTCAAGAAGAAAAAATAAAAGTTTTTTTGGAAAGTTATAATAAAGTAGAATGGGTTTTTGATATTATTGTTAATGAAAAATTACGTTCAAAGACGATAATTTTTAAACCATTAACTGTGGGGTATTTTGTTCAGAAATTGATTTTTAAACATGCAGAAAAGAAATTTTTTATGTCTGCAACTATTCTAGATAAAGAAAGTTTTTGTAAAAACTTAGATATTAACCTTGAAAAAACAAAATTTATTCAAGTACCTTCGACTTTTTCTCCTGATATTAGACCAATTATTCTTACTCGTTCTGGGAATTTAGGAAAAAAACATATTGATTCTAGTTTGCCTAAAATAGCTTTTGATGTTGGTAGAATTCTTGAGTATCATGATGTTGATAAAGGCTTAATACATTGCCACACATTTAGAATTGCTAATTATATTAAAGATAATATAGATGAAAAATATAAAAATAGAATTATCCTACATGATAGTAGCACAAGAACTAGTGCTTTAAATTTTTTTTTGCAATCAAAACAACCTAAAGTTTTATTGACTCCATCAATGACTGAGGGCATTGATTTGAAAGATGATTTGGCAAGATTTGTTGTGATTGTCAAATTGCCTTTTATGTTTTTAGGCGATAAACAAGTAAAAAGGCGTATGGAGATTGATCATACTTGGTATCAATGGAAAACAGCTTTAACGCTAGTGCAAGCAGCTGGTCGAGGTGTGCGCCATGAGAATGATTTTTGTACAATTTATATAATGGATAGTCAATTTCCTCAATTTTTAAAGCAAAATTTAAAGTTTTTCCCAAATTATTTTATAACGGCAATAAAAAATAAATAAAAAATAATATGGTACTTATTATTGATGGAAATCAGCTTGCATGTCGTTGTTATTTCTCTCTTGATGTCTTGACTAATAGAGCAGGAAAGAGAACAGAAACTATATATGGGTTTTTAAATTCGCTCAGAAAGATAATTAGAGAGTACATAACAGATAAGAATTCTGTTGTTCTTCTTACCTGGGATGGAGGAAATGACAGGAGAAAAAAAATTTTCCCTGAATATAAAGCTGGAAGGAAAAAATTTGAGAATGCTTTTTATGAACAGTTAAGTGAATTAAGAGAAATAATAACTGGTTTGGGAATAAAACAGTACCATGAAAAAGCTATTGAAGCTGATGACTTAATTGGAACTTTGACATTCAAAGCAAGAAAAAAAGGACAAAAAGTTTTAATTATAAGTTCTGATCATGATTTTGAACAACTTATTTCAAGACATGTAGAAATTTTACACCCTTTAGGTAAAAACATTATTAAAAATGTACAATTTGTTTTAGATAATTATGGAATTACTCCAGATAAATTACCTGAGGTAATGGCAATAACTGGTGATTCTACAGACAATATTCCAGGGATTGCAGGTGTAGGGAATAAAACTGCTGCTAAACTTATTCTTGCAAATGGAACTTTAGAAAAGATTTTAAATAATGTAGACAATTTAAAAAATTTAAATAAAAAGGGTGAAATAATTGATGCAAAAGAAGATTTAAAACAAAAAATAAAATTGAACGTAAATAATATAAGAATTTCATATGAACTTGTAAAAATATGTACTGAACTTGACATTGAATTAGATTTAAATAAACAAAAAACAAATTTTGATTTAGTTTATGAAAAATTTAAAATACTTGAATTAAGGCAGTTTGTTAATGAATTTGATTTTTGGAAAAGAACCTTTGGATGCAAGTAAGTCTGAAACTATAGACTTAATTTGTTGCAAAACGGGATTAAAATCTAATTATGTTGTTTTGCTTTTAGATGCCTTTTCTTTTTTTTTACGAAAAAGGGTTATTGAAACAGGAGGTTATTATATAAGAGGTTTAGGAGTTTTTTATGTTAAACCTAATTCTTCTAGACTATATGGACACAAACATCATAAAGTTATTTTTACTCCGTGCGATGATTTTAAAGAAAGAATTAAAGGAACTAAAGATTCTCCTATAAAACATTGTAGTTTATTGCAAACTGAAATTAAAGCTATTTCTTGTATGTTCGGTTTGAAAATTCTTGATGTTAAATATTTACATAAGTTATTTATTTATTGCATTATAATTTATTCAAAAAAATATAGAATTTATAGAATACCAAGAGTTGGTAATTTAAAGCTTTCTGAATTTGAATTTTATAAACATTCAACAATTGCAAAACAATGGAATACAAAAAACATTAATATTACCAGAGTAAATTTTTTAATGTCTGATTATTTTTTCAGAGAATTGAACAAAAAGACCAGTCAATATTTTATGTATGATAGATTAAGCCAGATGTTGACTTTATCAGATATGTCTAGAAATATAACAAGGAAAGAATACACTGAAAATTATGATTACAAGGAAGCCAAAAGAGCAACAAGAAGATATTGATTTTTTTGTAAAAGTTAATGTAAAAATAGGGGATAAACTAATTGAAAAAGATTTAGAAGAATCTTTATCAATACCTATGGCTGACAAATTAACTCTTCCTATTGTTTTAAAGTTGCTTGCTGAAAATCCTGTTCTTCATGCTCGTTGGAATATGATTTATAATGAAGCTGTATGTGAATATGATTTATTAAAAACAAAATTTGAAGTATGGAATTCAAAAAAATCTTCAGAGTATCGTAAAGAACTTGAAAAAATTACAAAGGGTCGTGTTACTGATAAAATGGTAGATGATATGATAAAGTCTGATCCAGAATATACTAAAATAACTGATGATCTTGCTTTATCAAAGAAAAATATGAAACACATTTTTGCCATTGCTAATGGTCTTGGAGAAAAAGGTGAAAAGATAATTACTATAGCTTCTATGTTGAAATGGGAAGCTGACACACTCGGTGGTAGTAGATTTTTAAGTTCAAGAAAAGAGTATCATCACATTAAGAAAGATTATGAAGAAAAAAAACAAGAAAATTTTAATTTAAAAGTGAACGATGGTTGGCCAACTTGATATAATCTGTTATTAGAACGATAAAAACTTTTAAAATGGAGGAATTTTTTTATGGCAGAGAAACAGAATCCCTGGTTAGATGAAGGCGCAAGATATGATAAAGATGAAAAGAGACAAAACATCAGAAATTTAAAGTTTTCTGATAATTCATCGTTCACAGTAAGAATTATGCCTTCAAAAAAGTCTGGTGATTTTCCTTTTCATGGATACAAACAACATTGGATTCCTCAAAATGGCCAGACTATTGGAAAACCTATTACTCATGGTATTGATGAACGATGTCCTGTGTGTGAATGGCTATCGACTCAGTGGGAAGAAGTTCATCGTCTTAAAGAAGAAGAAGATATGACAGACAAGAGTCCAGAAGTTGTTGCACTTCTAAAGAAGATAAGTGCAGTTTCTGCAAAGACTCGTTATGACATGAACGTGTTACATCGTGAAGATTTGTTTGTTGTAAATGATGAAACTAAAGAAAAAGAAGTTATGCCCAAAAGAATGAGTGTTGGTGGCACTGTGTACAAAGAAATTTTTAGTTTTGCAAAAAAATGGGGCAGCCCTTCTAATGAGCAAACAGGTTATGATTTAGAAATAATAACATCTGGCGAGAAAGAACGAAGAGAGTACCGTGTTGTCCCTGATCGTGATGCCTCTCCACTTACAGCTGATGAAAAGAAACTTATTGATAAATGCTACAATTTAAAAGAATTAAGAAGCAATTCAACGCTTAGTGATATTCAAAAAGCTCTTGAAAATGCTAAAACTCCTTACAATGAAATCAATTGTTATGTTGACAATGATGAAACTCAAAAATATGATGACGTTGATGAAGTTGAAAAAGAGATCGATGAAGTTGTTCAAGAAACAAGTTCGCAAAAAAATGAAAAAACTGAATCTGTTACACAGTCTGAATTAGAACAAACTGAGTCTAAAGTTGAAGACACAGAAACAATAGAGTCTGTAGATGATGAACATAATTTTGAAGTTTATGAGTGCAAAGGCGATTTTGATGAAAACGATAAAATGTGTGCTGATTGTCCAGTAAGAAATCAATGCGAGGAAGCACATCCATATTATGTTAAAGCAGGTCAATTAAAGATTGACATTGATCCACACAAATTATCAAAACAGATTATAGATGAAGTCAAGAAAGCTGAGGCATCTCAGACTACTTCAAAAAGAGGAAAAAGAATCCCATTTTAAGTAGAGGGAATAAAAATGGCTAGCACTATTACTGTAGCTGAAAGAATTGAAAAAAAATTTGGTGGGAAATGGGAAAAAGCTGGGGGTGGTATTTTGAAGCCCCCAGCTTCAATTTCCACAGGTTCTCTTTTAATGGATGAAGCAATTGGGGATTGTAAAGGGTATCCTGAAGGAAGTATTGTAGAAATTTATGGCCCCCAACATTCAGGAAAGACTCTTATGGGTTATCTTGCAATTGGTCAATCACAAAAACAACATCCAGATAGAGAACATTTAATTATTGATGCTGAAAATCAATTTAGATTCCAGTCTCGTTGGGCTGCTCAAGTGGGAGTCAATGTTCCAGAACTTTATGTCAAGCCTGTTACATCTGGTGAAGAAGCATTTGATATTATTGAAATGGCAATTCTTGGTGATGTTCAGCTAAATTCAAACGGAGAAGTTACGAGCATTATTAAGCCGGGTAACTTTGGTATCATTATGGTTGATTCTGTGACACAGCTAGTACCTCTCGAAATGATTCATAAAGGGATGGATGATTCTCAAAGAATGGCAGCTGTTGCAGCATTGATGTCTAGAGGATTGAAAAAGATTCTATCAGCAATGGTACTTGCAAACTCTAAAACAATTATAATTTTTATTAATCAGACACGTATGGATCCCAATGCTGCTAAGTTTCATAAGAATCCTGAACAGCGTACTGGTGGAACTGCTCTTCCTTTCTATGATACAATTGCTTTTAGAGTTGCAAAAATCAGGAAATCAGAGGAGCGAGATTCAGCTGGAAGAATTTTTGCTCATCAAGCAAACGTAAAATTTGACAAAAACAAAGCTGGTGGTCTTCCTGCTGATCCTATTGTGATAAGAATTAAATATGATGGTACAGGTATTGATAAAGATGCTGAACTTATGTCTGTCGCATTGATGAATGGTTTAGTAAAAGAATTTAAGAGGGGAAAATATAATTTTGCTAAACCTGATTCTGGTGAACTTTTTGATGATGCAATTGAATATTTCAAAAAGGATGATTTTTGCTCTATTTTAGATGAACATCCCAATATGAAAGAAGTGATTTGGAAATATATTAAAGAAGGTAAGTTTTATACGACAACAGAGATTGAAGAAGACAATTCTGAGGAAGGCAATTCAATTCCTATACAACAACAGCAAAAAGAACAAGAGCAATCCGAAGAAAAAACTGAGAATATAGTAAGACGTAGAAAGAGAACAGAATAAATTTATCGATGAAAGTTATGGGATTAGATTTGTCGACGCAAAGTACAGGTTGGTGCGTGCTAGAAGTCGATAAAGAAAATATAAAAATAGTCAACTTTGGTCTAATAAGGGGAGATAAAGCAATGAGTGTTATTCAGCGCCTTTATCTCTTAGGCAATGAGTTGAAAAAAATTATAGAAACATATGCTCCCGATGAGATTGGAATTGAAGAAGTTGTTTTTATTCGTGGTCAGCGAATTTTAAAAACGTTATCTCGTTTTGCAGGTGTTGCTATTTTTCAATCTTATGCGTTTAGAAAGAAAGAACCTCGTTTTTTTGAGCCTCCGGCTTGGAAAAAGAATTTGGGTATTAGCGGCGGCTCTTTAAAAGCTGAAGTCCAAGTAGAAATTTGTTCTCGTTTTAATATCTTAACTCAAGAACAAATAGAAACATATAGAAAACTTTTCAGCGAAATAAAAAATAATATTTGTCTAACAAGATCTAATGCTAAAAAACAAGGGCTTAAGAAGAAAGAATTAGACAAAAAGTTAAAAGAGTTTGAGAAGCAGTATGAAAAAATTAGTGCAGATATTTATAGTGATTGTGGAGTCAATAACGATATTGCAGATTCTATAGGTATTGCTTTAGCAGTAGCAAGTTCTATTTAATATGTTTGATGTATTTCCAATGATCCCTGATGGTTTTATTTTCAAAGATTGTATCAATTCTTTGTTTTCTGAAATTCCTTTTGTGAAATCTAAAAAGACAGTTTTCTTTCTTGATGCTGATAAGAATGTCAAGAAATAATAGAAAATATCATTATGATGAACAAGAAGGTATCTTTGTTTTTGAAGACGAAATTTCTATCAATTGGTTAGTTTCTCAAGTTCTTGATTGTCCTGATCAACAGATTACAAAAATCTCTAATGAGCAGCTTCAAACTTTCCTTAGCTTGCTTAGTAAATCAGATCTTAGAATGCCAGATGGTCAACATAGTCTTTTCTGGCTCCGTCAGCAAATAAAAGAAAAGATGGAAATGGCGGAGACTAAGACAACAGAAGCTTGGCATAATATTGTAACAAGATACAGATACATTATTGAATGTATAGATCAAGTTCTTATTACAACAGAAAATTTGCACGAAAAAATGGAAATCAAAGTCGAACAGAAAAAGAAATCTTCTTTGGGACCTAATAATATGAAGGCATACTTCGAACTACTCACGAATCAGTCTGAATAGGCTAGAGCAAAAGGTGTTATTATGGAAATGGTATTAATATCAGACATACACTTAGGCCGCTACAAATATGGCACGATGAACGAGAAAGGTTATGATACTCGTACCCAAGACATACTTGACAATATACAACAAGCATTTGATTATGCGAAAGATCGGGATATCAAGACTATAATGGTGTTGGGTGATTTTTATCACATGAAACGCCCCGATCAAATATTTAGACGTCTTCTTTCTTCTAAATTTGAAAATGCTCTTAGTTCGGGAACAAAACTTTATTTGTTATTAGGTAATCATGACCAAGGCAAAACACACGGGCATGACCTAGTAGAATTTGTTGAAATGAGTTCACAAATCGAGAATTTAGAAGTAATTGAAAAACCAACAATTATGGAAGTTGAAGATTCTCTGTTTTGTTTCATGCCTCATGTAAATCCACTTGATGAAAATATAAAACACCAAGATTTCTATGATTATGTGATTAACAGTATTAAGAACATTACAAAAAAAGCAAAAGGAAGTAAGAAAAAGTACAAATACTTTTTTGGGCACTATGCTACTACTAAATCTGTCGCTGGTAAAAGTTTTGATATGGGCATGGATGAAAAAAGCAATAGAGTTTTGCCTATTGAGATTTTTGATCAGACTGTCTGGACAAAAGTCTATTTGGGGGATATACACAAACCTCAAGAAATTAATAATTTTTGTTGCCATGTAGGGTCAATTGCGAGGGTGGATTTCGGCGAAGAAGACGAGAAAAAAGGTTTCTATCATGTCATGGATTATGAAGATAAATTTATTGAACTTAAAGATAGAGATTTCAAGACATTATATGTAAATCTGTTAGATTCTCCAAGGGAAAAAATGAGGGAGTCTTGCGAATCTATCCAAGAAATGGATTTAAGCCAATCAATTGTGCGTTTACGTGTTGTAATAAAAGAAGAAGACAAAGTTCTTATTAATTTTTCTGGTTTAGAACAATATTTGAAAGAAGAATCATGGAATTACATCGGGAAAAATATTCAAGAAGTTCGTGATGAGAAAGAAGAAATAATAATCAAGCCCAATGAAGAGCTTAATTATGTTTCTATGTTTAGAGAATATGTTGATAAAATTGAGCCAGATTTGAAGGAAGAAATTTTACAAACAGGCGAGAAGATTCTTTTTGAATTACTGAATACTTAAGAGGAGTGTATGAGCTATTCTGTTGACGAATGGTTTGGTGACAATGTATTACCGAAACTCAAAGAACTTGTTGAGTGTGAAGATTTGAATACGACAAAGTTTACTGATTTCATAAAAGAAATTCTGAATGACGGTCATCCTAAGAGTGAGCGATTTGCTTCTCTTTTATTAGAAGCAATCGTGGGTGATGAAGTCGAAGGTCTTCACAAGAAAATCTCTAAGTGTTTTTCTATGTTTACTGGGTTTGAAGATTGTGAACTTGTCTCTTTGACTTATAAAGAGGAATTTGATCTTATCGAATGCAAATATAATGTTGCAGAACTTCAAGATTAATTAAAATTAAAAGGGGACTTATGCCTAAATATGTCCAACTTAATAACGGTCTTGTTTTAGTCGAGCAAGAAGTTAAGGCTCAAAAAGTTGTCACAAAGAAAGAACCCGTAAATCATATATGGATTTATGACAGATCAGGTTCGATGTGTGATGTACTCAATGATCTGTGCGATCAGTTGATTGGATTATCAAAAAAACTGCCCAAAGGTGATTCATTAACTCTTGGATGGTTCAGTACTGAAGGAAATTTCAACTGGATTTTCAAAGGATTTCGTATTGTTGACAATGCTGATTACAAGTCGCTTGAAGCTGCTATCAAGAAAAATTCTTCGACAATAGGTCTTACATGTTTCAGTGAAATTTTAGCAGACACTGAAACTGTTATTTCTGATTTATCAGTTCTATCAAAAACTTTTTCTTTCAATTTCTTTACGGATGGTTACCCAATTGTTTCTAATTATCAGAGAGAAGTTACGAATATTTTCTCTGCTATTCAGAAGATCAAGGGCAAAATCCACACAGGAATGTTTATCGGGTATGGTTGCTACTATAACAAACAGTTAATGGCTCAAATGTCAGAAAAACTCGGAGCTATGCTCATTCATAGCTCAAAAGTCAAGGCTTACACTGATCATATTGTCAAGTTAGTTGCATTATCAAGTTCATCTGAACCCAAGCAAGAAGTTGATCCAATTGTGAAACAACCACTTGCAATTTTTACAATCAATGACCAGGGGGTTGTAGTTCTTTCTATTGATAAAGATAAAATCTTTGTTGCACCACAAAAAGGAAAACCCGTAAAACTTTATTATCTGTCAACAGAGAAGCCAAACACAAAATCATGGACAAAAGTTGATGTTGATGCTGTTGATTTTGGAACATCAGAAGATCCTATTGCAAGAGCAATATATGCTGCAGCTTTAGTGATGAGTCAGCAGACAAAAACTGATCTTGCAATGGAGGTGGTTGGAAAAGCTGGAGATAAAGCAATTATTGACAAGCTTAACAATGCCTTCATGGTTGAAGAATATGGAGAAGCTGAAGAACTTATCTCTAAGGCTGTTAATGACACAAGTTTCAGATTTACAGCAGGCAGAGATGCGAATTATTTACCTAAAGCTGATGCTTTTTGTGTATATGATGCATTGAATTTATTGACAGAAGACAATGAAGCTGCTTTCTTTCCTTTTCATCCAAAGTTTTCTTACGAGAAAATTGGAGTAAGCACTTCAGAAAAAGATGGGTACAGTAAGTTCAAAGCTGACAAGACATCAAAATGTCCGTTTAATACATTAATTTGGCATGAAAGTCGTCTTAATCTTTCAGTTCAGACATCAATTAAAGGAGCTATCGATTTGAAAGATGTCGAAAATAAGACTGCTGCTCAAATGGGTTTCATATCGCCTTATCCTACTTTTGTATATCGTACTTACACTTTTGTTAAAGATGGTCATACTCATACAAAGGTTTTCTACTTGACATCATCAGAAGACACATATAAGAAATTCAAAAATGAAGGTGTTGTTATCGATGATGACTTTAAGAAATCTGGTGTCTACGCTGTTGATTTAGGGAAACTACCTGCTATCAACAGAGTTCTTGCAAGAGATGAAGTTTCTGGTACAGAACTTTGCGAGAATGTACTTGCTATGCAGCGGTTAAAGGGCGAAATAAAGGCTTTGAAGTGGTTGAAAAATAATGAGTTGGGTGTGGAAGAAGAAGCTCCTGAATCTTTTACCGAACAACAAGCTGCATTTTTGAAAGCAAACGGAGTCCTTGTTGAACGTGGGGGTGTTTATTCTCCTCCTACTGATAGAGCTGAGGCTGAAGATTACTACATGGCTAAAACATTTGATATCAAGTTGAAGGGTATTGCTACACTTCCTTCTATGAATGCTGTAATGAAGAAAATTGCAGCAAACAAGAACAGAACACCTTCTGAGAGTTTGGTTGAAGCAGGTCTTATTCTTTGGAATAAGGCAAAAGTAGGATTACCGGATAAAGGCAATTGGTATGGTTGGTTCAATGATACATTGGAAGAGAAACAAAAAGAGTTGAGGACTATACGCTCAAAAGTTCAGAAAGTTAAAATGGCAGTTATCCTCGGAAGAAAGTGGTTCAAAGAGTTCACAAGCAGAGACAATTGTGAACTTGATGTTGATAATGTTAGGTGTATTTTTGAACTTGGCGAAGAAAAAGTAGGCTATTGATGCTCTCTAAAATTGAATTTGAGCAGATCAAACAAAAAGTGCAATCAAAGTATTCTGGAGATTTCAGGCTTACATTAGAATGCTTGAATTGCGATCATTTCAACAAAGATTTAAAAGATCCAAGACTGGGGTATCGTTGTCACGCAGGAAATTGTGTTGCTATACAAAAACCAGAATTATGGGATGAAATAAAATCTTGTTTGAAAGGAAAACAATGAAAACACGCATAATTTCAGCTTTCCCAGGGACGGGAAAGTCGTTCTATCATAAAAAATATCCAGAAACAACTTTGGATTCTGACAGCTCTTTTTTTAATTGGGTTGAGACAAATGAAAGCAAAATAAGAAATCCAGAGTGGCCTAAAAATTATATAAATCATATACAAGAGAATATTGGAAAATATGAGTTTATATTTGTGTCGACTCATAAAGAAGTACGTGAAGCTTTATTAGACTCTTGTATTTTCTTTTATTTGATTTATCCAGATGAAGATTATAAGGATTTGTATCTGGATAGATTAAAAAAACGAGGGAGTCCACCTGAGTTTATCAAGTTATTAGATAAATCTTGGGATGAATGGTTGAGAGAACTGAGTTTTTGTGAATATGGTTGTTCAAATGTCAGGATGACATTTCCTTATATTGAAAAAGAATTGCAACATATTGTAGCTTCTGAGAATGGTGATGAAAAATGTTAATAGAAAAAATCGTCCTTGAAGGTTTTCTCAGTTATAAGAAGAGACAAACTATTGATTTGTCTAGTGTGACAACTTCTTTAGTCCTTGGTAGAATCAACAACAACCCTGATCTATCTAATGGTGCTGGAAAATCAAGCCTATTTGAAGCAATACCTGTGAATTTTTTTGGCAAGGGCTCTGGACGTGCTGATTTGTTAGATAGATACATTAATGATGATATGTCAAATATGTATATTGAAATAATCTTCAAGATCGACAATCAACGCTTCAGATCAATACGTTCAAAATCAAGAGATACTGCAGCAGTGTTTGAAGTGTTTTTAGACACAACTAATAAAAAATTGAAAGAAGCAACCTGGAAAAAAACCGATAAGTCAATTGAAGACATTCTTGGTTTAAGTGCAAAGACTTACAGTTCGACAATTTATTTAAATGAACGTGAATCTCTTCAAGTAATTACTGGTACAAGTTCTGAAAGAAAAGAGATTTTAAGAGATCTGTTAAATATTGACGTTTATGAAAAAGCTTCAAAATTTTGTAACAAACAACAGGATGATTTTAATAATAAGACTCAAGTAAATGTCAATATGATTCAGGATAAAGAACAGCAACTTGAACAAGAGCCGACTATAAAAGATAACTTGGTAGCAGCAAACACACTTCTTAGTTCTGTCAAAAAAGAATTGAAAAGGAAAGAGAAGGAAGTTTTTAAATTAAATGAAGAGAAACAAGAAATTACAGTAAAGATAGAAACAGAGAAAATCTTAAAAGAACAAATAGGTAAAACTTCAATAACAATAAAAGATTTGGAGAAAGATCTTCAAAAAACAGAAAATGATTTAGAAAATCTAAATGAAGAAGTTGAACAACAAATTGAGTTATATAAAAAGCTTAAAATTGAAATTCAAAATGACATCAAGAAAAAACCTAAAATAGAACAATATATCAAAGCTCAAGAAAAAAGGCTAAAGGATCTAGACAAATTAGATAAAGAGCAAAGAGAAGTACAAAAAGCTATTCGGGGAAAAACAGAGAAGCGTCGTGAAATAGAGAAACGGCATGTTGAAACAAGAACAAGTTTGAAACCCATAAGAGAATTTCTTCAAAAACTTGAGAATTTCGACAATGTTTGTCCTGTCACAGAATTAGCTTGTTCTGTTTTGAAAGGTGATTATAAACAATCATTACAGGTAGAAAAAACAACAGAGTTGCAAACAAAAGAGACTTTACTAGCAAATTTGCAAGAACAATTGAAAAACATAAATGCTGAAATTGACGAACTCAATGACAAGATTAGAGTGATTGAGGAGCAATTAGAAACAAGGCAAACTGCAAATGAAGATTTGTCAGAATCAAAATTAGAACTTCAAAATATTATACATCAGGAAGAAATTTTCTCGAATAAAGAAACACAATATAGCGAATATATTGAAGAAACAAAAAAAGAAAAAGTTGATTTGATCAAACAAAAGGAAATTTTTAAAGAGAAAATAAAGCAGCAAAAAATTGATCTTAAGAAACTTGAAGATAAAGTCGATAATAGTTTAACAGAAGCTATGAAAGTTGTCTTGCAAAATTTATCGATTTTAACTTCACATATAGCGACTGTTCGTAAAGATCATGATGATATAATTCAAGAAATAGGCGAAATAAAAAATCAACTTGAAATTTTTGAAAAAATGAAGTTTGATATAAAACATTTGCAAAAGAACAACGAAGAAAATGTAAAACAACAAAAGATTTTTCAAGTGCTTACAACATTGTTCGGAAAAGATGGAATTCAGAAATCCATCATGAAGGAATCAATCCCATTATTAGAACAATACACAATGGAATTTTTAAAAATTTTTAATGAAGACTCGGAGAAAATTAAAATAAAATTTGATCTAGATCCCAAGAAAAAAGATGGGGAGTTAAGAAAAGGTGGTGGTTTAGACATACTAGTTTTAGAAGAAGGCAAAGAGCCTAAAGATTTGCAAATGTATTCTGGTGGGGAAACAGTTCGAATAGTTTTTAGCATTGTCTTGTCTTTAGCAAAACTTTTATCATTACGAGCTGGTAAACGCCATGAGGCTTTGATAATTGATGAGAAAATCGCTAAATTGGATACAAGAGGAATAGAACTTTTTAGCCAAGTCATTAGTGAAATTGCTAAAATATATAAACAAGTGTTTGTAATAACACATATCGAGACATTAAAGGATTTAATTAATGGGAACGAAATTATTGTAAACAAGACAGAAAACGGAAGCGAAGTCTCAGTGATATGAAATAATTATGACAAAAAAGTTGAATGAGTCTCTGAACCCAATAGAACACGAGGAAGCAATAAAAATTTTGTTTGATATTGTTGCTAAATATGATGGGTATCATGATGGTAGAGTTGTAAGAAAATCAATGAAACACAGTGTTCAATTTAAAAAATTAGTCGAATATATCGATAGACATTATATAGTCCGAAGGGATAAGGATGAAAGAGAGTAAAATTCAGAATTACCAAAAACTCTTGGAAGCTGTAGATTCTCTTAAAGATGATTTTCTATTTCAGGTAAGATTAGAAAATCGCAATACTCCAGATGAAAGGATTGGTATTTACCTTGATATACAAAATATTTATTATGGTGCAAAAGACAACTTCAAAAAGAAAATAGATTTCAAGAAACTCACTGAAAGTATTGTAAGAGGGAGAAAACTTGTTATTGCAAACGCTTATCTTGTAAAAGCTGACAGCGATAATAGTGGTTTTGTAAATTTTTTAAAGCAAGTAGGGTATAATATAGTTTCTAAAGATTTGAAGAAGAGGAGTGATGGAAGCGCAAAAGGCAATCTAGATATTGAAATGACAATCGATATCATGACAGACAAAGATAGTCTTGATACAGTAGTTTTAGTTTCTGGTGACGGCGATTTTGTTGCATTAGTAGATTATTTAAAAGTAAAGAATATTCAGGTTGAAGTTTACTCATTTTCTAATATAAAGAACTCTACATCACCCAAATTAAAATCTATTGCCTCTAAATTTTTTGAAATAGATGAATCATACCTTTTTGAAGAGTCAAGGAAAAAGTAAATGTACACTACAACAATAAAAAAAATGCAAGATATAGAAGTTTCTGAACAAGAGATAAAAGAATATTTAGAAACTATATTGAAAGCAAAGAAAAAAAACTTATAACTTTTTAAATCAGATAGCTGATGGATTTAGAAAGATCGAGGAAACAGGAAGTCGAGTAACTGATGTCGTGATGAATGCCGTTGTCTATACAGAATTTAGGAAATTAGGAGAAGAATATTTAGACTCTACTACTAGAGAAGATATACAAATGGGTTATATGGGCAATATGTGGAGTGCAAGAATTTGGGTAACTCGTCTTATACAGGGACAAGAAATAAAAATTTATGGCGGAAATGAACTCATTAGCGAATTTCCTTTAATAAATCAAAATAGAAATTTAATTATAAATCGTCAAAATAATCTTAGTGATAATCTTCCATCTGCAGAAGTTGAAGAACATCAGAATACTTGTGAAAAAGTTGAAGATATAAAAACTAATAAACGAAATAATGTTCAAGAAAAGGCAAAATTCGAATTTTTAGTGGATTAAAATATTGGCTGCTGGTTATGAAGATATTTTCAGATTATGTAAACGCAAATAATGAAATGCGTGAAAAAGGATTTGACAAAATAGTGTTTGATCTTGATCTTTTTATCCCCGAAAACTGGAAAGAAGATTATAATAATTTTAAAAGTAGAGTTAATGTTTTTTGCTAGTGTTTGACAGAAGCCTTTGACAAGAGATGGAAAAACAATACAATGATTAGTTTTGTTGATTTGATGGAAGGAAGAAGTTTTGGTTCTATAGATGAAGCAGACCAAGACAAATTCTGGTTTTCTGAACAATGGATTCTTGAGCCTGTGTATGAGGGGGTTCGTTTTCAATGTATGGTTGACACATCTGGTGATATAAGATTTCATGGGAAAAGGAAGTCTTACAAGCATCAAGGCAAATTAAATGCGTTAACTTCAGTTATGAAAAGTCTAGAAAATTGCAAGTTCCCGGATGAAACATTGCTTGAAGGGTATCTGACTTTTAATAATGACAAGACGGAATCTTATCGGTTTCTAAAACTAGAACAACCAGATCAACAGTTAATTGATAATTCTTGTTTTTATATAACAGACATAATTTACTATGCAAGAGAAGATGTTTTTAATTTGCCCTTATTTGACAGGAAAACTATAGTTAATAAGATTGTCAAAGAAACTGTTAGTTTAAAAATTCAACAATGGTTTGATAAAGACAAACGAAATATTTTTGAGAAATTTAAGAAAGAGCAAGTAAAAGTTTTTTTATTTAAAGATCTTGCGTCTCGATATAAATTTAAACAGACGGTAACTTGTAGAGTATACAGAGTACCCAAACAATATTTTATGATAATAATGGGGTTTATAGAGAACACAGAAAAGGAAGAGCTCAAGAACATGGTAGTTGCTTTAGAAGGCGGGCAACTAAAGAACGGTCAATTGACAAAAATAATGAACATACCAGTTCATAGTAATGATAGTAGAATTATGTTATATAATAATAAAAATAATTTAATGAGAAAAATTTTTGAGATTCTTGCTTCAGAAAAAACAGACAATGGTAAATATCAAGAAGCAAGGTTTGTTGGTATACGAGACGATAAAATACTAGAAGACTGCGTTTTTTAAGGGGATATTTATGTTTCATAAACAAGGGGCACCACAGCCATTTGAAATTTTGAAAATGTCAATGGGAACTTGTGAAATTTGTGGTCAAAAACAAGCTGTAGTATTAGTCAATGGAAAGAAAGTTTGTGAGTCATGCAAAGAACAGGCTAATTCAACAGAAAACTAGTTGACATGAATAATGATAGCTTTCCTAAGGTTAGTAAATCAGGTATTATACGCCATTTCGATCCAAGTGGTGATATCAGTGTTTATAAGCGAGAAGTACGGATCGATAACAGACTTTTAGATTTGTTTTTTTCTAATAGCGATAGTCTTTATAACACCGAAGATGTACAATTAGATCTTGAAAATGATGAGAAAATTAATGAGGTGAATTATGTCATTGAGCACATGCTTCCTGAAATAGAAAAATACGTAATTTTACTTTTATTTTTCTATAAAAAGAAGCAAGAAGTTGTTGGTAGAATTCTTGAAGTTTCTCAAGAAATGGTTTGTTATTATAAAAAACGAGCTCTCAAACGAATAAATTTACTTTGTTTTTTTAGGAACATAGATATTACAAAAATGGAAGTTTTTTTAGATCAACATGTTACAAAAAAGCAAAAAATAGCGATGTTAGAATACTTTAAAGATCATGATCTTAGACGAATAGCAAAAAAAATAGGTAAATCTGAGGGCAAACCCGATTTATTGTATGAGTCAATAGGATCAAGAATTAAACTTGGTTTAAAAAGACTTGATTACCTAAAGAAATCTTCTAGTTCTTCTTTATCAAGAGAAGCTGCTCTATACTATAAAGTTTTTTCGCTTTTAAAGCAATACAATTCACTTTACCATACTCAATCAAAGAAAAAGATTAGAAAGGAAATATCTGGTTGATATTTCCTTTCTATAGTTTTTATCCTTCAAATTATTCATAATAAAAGAAGGAAATGTCAAAAATGTTTGAAGAAATTATAAAAGATATTGTAAAGCAATCAATACGAGAAATTGATTTTGAAGCGATTAAAAGAAATCTTGTGTCTGCAAAAGAAAAATTAGAGAATGATTTAAAGAAATCAGTAGACATATTAAATGTTGCAGATATTCTTCAAAAGGTTATGGACGAGATACAACCTAATGAGTATACAAAAATAAAAGATGTGAAACTTAAAAAGATACATGATGATATTTGGAAAATAAGAGACTCTTTAATTATGGCAAGTCATTTTAAAGACAAGTTAAATGACCAGAAAATCAGGGAAATAGTCATGAAAATTAAAAAATATATAAAATTTGTAAGTAGTGAAAGAGAGGAATAAATGAATAGAGTGGCCGAAAGAACAAATGTTTTAACAGAAACTGAAAATAAAAGTTTTATTCATGCAGTTCTTAATGCTGTAACTAAGGGATATTCTGATAACACTGTTTTAGAAGATATATTGGACTTAGTCAGAAGAAAAGAAGTGAGTAAAGGAGTTATTCAAGCTGCACCTGAAGCTTTGCGTTCTATTGGTGAATCTATTGCACAAAGTTTGAGTTTTCTTGCTGAGCAAATGGAAAACTTTGAAATTATTGATGAAACTACTGTAAAAAAACGAGAAAAACCTAATAATGACACAAATGTAGTAGAACAAGAAATGGATAAACAGGAAGAAAAAATAGAGAGTAAGAATGCATCTTTAAATACAACTGATGGTATTAATTTTACTATAGCTATGGAGAAATTTCCAAATTTGGAAGTTTCAGAAGATTGGAATAAATATTCTTATGATAAAAAAACAAATAATATGACAGGAATATTAAAACTGGATTTTAAACAGGATATGACTTCTTTCAAAACTGCAAACAAGATTGTATTGACAGAAAATGACATAGATGAAGTTTTAAATAAAATTTATAGTTATTTTACTGCAGAGTTTAAAAATCTTAAAGCATCATTAAAGCCTGAAATTTTTAAAGGGGCTGTCAAGTTTAATTCTGTAGAAAAAGGCAAAGCAGAAGTAGATTACGAAATTATAGGAGCTTTTTAAAATGCTTAGGGCTGAAGAATCTAATGTTCTTGCAAGAGCTTTAAATCTTCCTACTACAAAAAAAGCTACTTATTTTGAACGAATAAGTTTTGGGTCTCCTAAAAAAGATCCATTTGAGGGACAAGTTAGTGGTAATATTTGGAAAATTCAAGGTAATAAATTATTAAAGAAAAAATCAAAAAAGGTTTAGTTATCTATGTTTATAGCAAAAACAGCTCAAGAGATTATTGCTGCTGAAGTTTCAAAAGAAAAAAAAATCGAAGATAAAGTAGAAGAGTCTTTGCCCAAACCTTCAAAACCAAGGCCTGAAACTTCAGTACCTCAAGTTCAAATTGATGCAGCTATGGAGTTAGCAGGTTTATTGAGAGAAAAAGTAAGTAGTTTGTTATCTGAACTTGATCTTGCTATGAACGATTTAAGCGGGGGAACTTCCCCAAGTGTATTAGAATCAAAAGATGATTTTAAAAGTTTGGTTCTGAGATTGAAAGCAATGAAAAGAAAACTTATGGTTGTATAAGGAGAAACATTATGTTAAGAGACACCGAATCAAAATTTTTAGACAACATTTCTATTACTTCAAGAGGAATGGTAAAGACAGCATCTTCTCAGCTCCCTGGAGACAAAGAGCGCATTCAGAAAATATTAAAGTCTTTTGGACATAGTCCTGATGTTCCAACAGACATCATGGGAAAGTTTTTGCAGCGTGCTGAACTCGATCTTGATAGTGAGAGTGTCAAGCAAGATTTCTTCATTGAAATGAAAGCAATGAGACAAAAAGACAGTCTTCATATTGTGACAGCAAAATCCTTAAGAAGAGCAGGGATTTTTAAGATTGCTGGTCGCGATGTTTATGAAGACCTCGAGACTGGAGATTTTTGGAAAATTTCTGAAGATAAAAAACATGTGATGAGACTTTTCAAAGAAGATGATACTGGAATTGCTGACAAAAGCGCAAGTAGTTTTAATACATACACAGTAATGGGTTCTACTCCTGGTGATGGTGGAGTCATAAAAGCAAAATCATTTGACGAAGCAATTACACAATTCTGGCTTCAAGATGTAGATCTAGCAGATCATACTGCTGTGAAAAAACAAATTGCAAAAGAACTTAAAGAACGTCCTGGGAAAAAGATAAGCGACTCTGAAGTTCATTATGGCGACTATGAAGTAAAGCTTACTTCTGGTAAGGGTGCAGGAAAGAAAAAAGGCCCAGGTATACCAGATGGTACAGGGCCGATGAGAGGTACACCTCAATGCCCTTATTATAAAGGTAAAGAAGAAAAAGAAGATGATAATGAAAAAGAAGATGGTACAGGTCCGATGAGAAGAAGACTAAGGCATAAACGTAGACAACCTTTTTCTGATAAGGCTGAAAACGAAAAAGAAAATAAAGCATCGGCTAATGGCAAAAAAGTTGAGGCAAAAGAATTTGAAGATTTTGATAGACTTAAAAAAATGATTTCTGATGTTATAAAGATAATTAGTTCAAAAAAGTTTAAAGATTATTTAAAGAATCTTGACATTGCTCATGGTGTAAAAACAAAAGATGTAGCTTCTGAGATTTTGACGGGATTAAATAAATTTGAATTACTTGACAGTATGATTGAAGGTCTCAAGAAATGGTAATAAATTAAGTGCTTCAACAACTACTCTTGTAATAAGAGGAGAAGCAGAAAGGACAAAAAATGGATAAGTTTCAAGGCATTTTTGATCAGGGATTTTCAGGTATTTTACAAGAGTCTTCTAGTAAAACAATGCCTGATTATATTGAGAAACTAGCTGAAAGCGAGATTGATTACGAGCCTCCTGTACTAGAAGTACCTAATATCTTATTTGATAAAGATCCGGGTTTGTCTAGGGCCAACGAGCTGACTTCTGATGGGTCTAGAGAATCAAGCCGTGAGAATCGTTTTACAGCTGAGAGAACGGAGAGAGAATCTTTTGCAAATTTAATGAGATCTATCGATAAAGAAGTCAATAGACAAATTGAAGCAAAAACAGGATATGTGGATATCAGAAGTGCTTTGTACAAAAAACATCCCAAAGAAGTTGTTGTGAAATACTTACAGTCAAAAATCAAGTTAATACTTGATAAATACTCTTATTTGGGTTTTGAGAACATTAATGAAAAACATGCAAACATTGTCGATCAGTCATCTAAAGAATTTCAAGTTCGTCGTTCTACTGTTCATGACATTTTAGATAAATTTTCAAAACTTGAATTCATCACTACTGCAAAAAGTTATAAACACCTGTTACTGGAACATAGACCTATAGATGTAGCTGCTGCTTTTTTGTTCTCTCTTGATCAAATCAAACAAGCATATTATGAAGGGCAAGAAGCAAGAGTTGCTTTCCAACGAGATATTGATGACAAACAACTTTCTCTGCGTGATATTGACAACAACAAACGAAGAAATGAAGCAGAGAAAAGACAAGAAGTTTATGCAGCAATATTGTCGGATTGGAAAGCTGGGATTAATGCAGGTCTTTCTCAGTCTGAAATAGGAAAGAAAATTGCAGGAAAGTGGGGATTTAACACATTTAAGAAATTTGTCGAAGGTCACAAAGAAGAAATAAGAAGAATTGAGAAATTTGCAAGGAGACAAACTTTTAATTCTGATTTTGCTAATTCTGCATTGCAAGGTGTAGAGATAGAGCCTAAAGCAAAACAAACATCAATTGATGTAAAGGCTATGACGAATCATGCATTTGATTTGTTGACTAGAGGTGAAAAACTAGAAACAGTTGAAAGTTCTTTAAAGAGAGTTTTTGGCCTTGATATTGCAAATCAATATATAGCTGAACATGGTCTTAAACTTCAAAGACATTATGGACAACTTGGATATTTATTTATTGATTCTAATATTTATGCAAGTTGCGATGAAATGGCAAAAACATACTCAACTTTGCAACATGTAGGAAATAAGCTTATCTACAGTTTGAAGTCAAATTCTAAATGTTCAGGTTGTAGTTTGAATAAAGAAGGTTCTTGCAGTAAAGTTGGTTTATTGATTTCTAATAATCCAATTGCTCGGTCATCTCGTGCTACAAAAAGAGTATTAAAAAAAGCTACAGAATTTGTTCCTAAAACATACATTGACATTTTTGCATCAAAAATTGATGATAAAGGTAGCAATTTGAAACTTGTTTCTAAATTTGCTCTTGGAATTGAAGGTGCATTAAATGACGAGAAAAAGAATATTGGCAAGCAAGCATCGAAAGACAGAACAATAACAATGGAGACACAGGAAAGTTTTATAACTCCTTTGTGTACTGATTTTGATTTTTTTGACAAAGCAAGTGATTCAGAAATAATTGATCAAGTTTTAAATAAAACGAAAATTTCTTTTAAAGAAGAAGATTTGAAAAAAGCCATTGCTGAACTTAGTTTTGTTAAGAAAAAATTAAGAAAAAGATTTCTTGCTTTGTCTGATGATGCTTTAACTATTAGAGCTGCAAAACAATTAGGAAAAGAGTATCATGTAAGATTTCAAGATATTTTGAAAACTGTTTCTCCAAGTAGAAATTTAAAAGGAGAAAAATATTGGGATGCCTCAGGAGAAGTAAAGGGGTAATCAAGTAATTTTTTATTTGTAGAAAACGTAAGTAAAGATTGGAGAAATAAATGCAAACTGAATTGGTTAATGAAATATTGAAATCTGCAAAAGAATTTAAAAAACAGGTGATAAAGAGATTGTAGACGGTGTAATACGACTTTTAAAAACTAAAAATATGTTTAAAGGTTTAACAGATGTTGAAGTGTTAGCACGATGCATGTATTCTTATGGTGGTTCATGGCAATTTGCATTGTTGGACGCTTGTAGAAATTGGTTAAAATAGAAACACAGGACCAGAAATGGTAAAATTGATGCATGAATCTTCAAAATCGACAAGTTTTTCTATTTCTTATATAGATAAGAATGAAGCTGTTTTTATTTTGGGGTTATTGAAAAACATACCTTGTACGCATTGTGTAGATTTTTTTAAAGGGTGTACAGGTGGTCCCACATTACAAGAGTGTGCTATGATGTCTGATCAAGATTTCATTAATAATCACATACTCGGAACTGAGAAGTTTTTATGTGGGAAACTAAGAAATATTGTTGCTCTTTCAAAAGCAGAAGAACAAGAATTAAGTAATAATTTTGAGAAAGATTTTGATAATCGAGTGAGTCTTCTGACTCAAAAACATGATGATGATACAAAGTATGTTTTGACGCATGACAAAGATGAACTTAATTCTGTTTTAAAAAACATAGAACAACAAGTGATAAATAGATTACAAAGAGATTTTGAAAAAGTCAATAAACATAATGTTACTATAGTTAATCAAATGCAAGAGAAATTAACTTATCAAAATAATATGATTAAAGAAATGCAAGACACTATCAAGAAATTGAAAAGAAATCAAGCGGAATAATTAGAATGTCTATTAAGACAGAAGTTTATACTTTTATAGATATACCTAAAAAGCGAAAGTACTTGATAAGACGGTTGAAAGAGATTTATCCAACAACACCGTTTAAGCAAATTATAGATGTGTTGGATAAGATTAAGATTAAATTTAGAGAACAAGAAGAACGTGGTGCTTCTAATTATAAAAAGAAAACTGTTTATTTACCGCTTCATGATTTTGATAAAGAATTTTTGAAGACAAAAGATGATGTCATTAAGTATATGGAGAGTCCTAAATCAACTGTAACTCATGAAACAATACACATTTTTCAGAATATTTCAAAGTCTTTTCCTGATGTTGATTATTTAGAAACAAAACCCAATGGAAAATTTAAAATTGATTACGAAAAATATTGGAATGATCCTGGAGAAAAGCAATCTAGATTAGAACAAGTTAGAGAATTGTTAGATTGGGGATTGACAAAAACCGAGATTATTCAGTTTTTGTATAATAGAGCGCATGATGATCGAGAATTATGGAAACGGATAGTAGATCATGCAATTATGTTGAGAAGACAAGAAATATGATGATACAAGTAAAAAACAGAAGAAAACTAACATTACCAATAACGTTCTTAAAGAAGCAAAAATTAGGAGGTGAATTATGTCAGTACAAACATTTCCTTTTACAATAAGCGCAGGTGTATTAAAAAAAGTAGCATCAGGTAGTGAATCACTTGAAATTAATGATGATACGACAAAGGTACCATTAGTATCCGATCCTATTGGAACTACTGGGGTACTCAGGTCAAAAGGAAAAGTCAATAGTGTAGCAGGTGTTACAAATTTTGGCTTGACTAAAGTTTTTTCAAATTCTACAAAATATTAAAATTTTAAGTTTTTCTATAAAATTGGTAAAAGTTAATTTCTTTTACCAATTTTTGTCAATAATTATAAAAAATATATGACAAGTGTATAAAATTAATTAAAAGAATGTATTAATAAATATTTTTGAGTAAAATTAAGTGCCTAAAATTAAAATTGAGTTTGATGGTTGGCATTGTTTATCAAAGAGGGATGCTAAAACCCTTCTAAGTGTTGCTCGTGCACAGTTTAAGAATGCAAACTTTATAGACAATAGTGGTTTATTAATTGAAACAGAGAATGAACTAGAGGGTTTTAGGTTTTGTTTAGAAATAATTAAAGAATATAAAAATTGTTTTGGTTCTTGGGATGGGTATACTGTCCGTAAAATAAGCAAGAGAATTGTGTATAATTATCAGGATAAGAAGAGAAAGTTGACATTTGAATATTTTAAAAAACTTGTAACAACAAATAAATTTGAAGAAATAAAAGTAGTGTTAGCAGGTATTCTTTATTTGAGTCCCGATGAAATTAAAATTATATTGGGAACAATAGAAAGAGATTTAAGCAAATTATTTACGGAAATGGATGATAAGTTTTTAAAAATAGCATATAGTTTATTAATTAAATATGCTAGTGTTAACATACGAAGTTTTTCAATAAAATAATGTGAGCCAAGGAGGAAAAATGACCACACAAATAGTTTTATTGATTCTTTGTTGTTTTGTAATGGCTTCATTAATTGTTTTTAGAAAAACTGCTTTTGTTAAAAAATATTGGAGATATGCTCTTATTTTAGCGCCAGGAATTTTAGTGTTGATTATAAAAATTCTAACAACAATTCGTCAAAACTCTTCAAATTCATCTGGTTTAAGTTCTAATGATAAAGAACCTACATTAAAAGATGAAATCACGACAATAAAAGAACGACTGGAAGAAGTCAATACAACAGTAAAAGTAGAAGCAGCTATTGCAAAAACAAAAAATGAAGAAATGATTAAAGAATTGGAAGAAGTTCAAAAAATCCCAGATCAACGTGAAAGAAATCGTCGTCTTGCTGAAATGGTAGGCTAGAAAGGTAGTTATGGATAATAATTTCGAAGTTCTTGAAGAAGAATTTATTTTGGAAAACAATTTCAGAGAAAGAGTAGCTTTTATCGAAAAAACACAATCTATTGCAAGAGCTGAAATTGAGCATGAAGAAGAGAATTTTTTTGATAGGCATCTAGAATAATGCAAACTAAGCCTGTAAATATGAGATTGCCCGAAGAGAGCCTGACGTGTTTAGAAAAAATTAAAGAAATAGTACATGCACAAAGCAGAACTCATGCTGTAAAAATGGCAATTAGATTGTCTCATGAAGTTTTAGATGGACTACAGAATGGAAATGAAATAATAATTAAGAAACCGGATGGTTCTGAACGACGGTTATTAATTGTATTCTAAGGAGATATTATGAAACATTTTTTTCTTTTTTGTATAATTGTTTTGTTTGTTTCATGTGCATCAACAGTGAAGACCACAGAACAACCTCTTAAGTACACCTATTTACCAAATAAGATCGACATTGATCTTTTGATGCCACCTAATAATAAAAACGTTGTTGATTCAACACTGCAGGATTTTAAGTCTGTTTCAGTTGACACAGGGAGATTAGTATCAATTTACAGAGACACTCTGCAACTCCCGTCGGGTATACTTTTTAGCCCAAAGAAAACTGCTGAATTTATTTATTTTAGAACTAATTGCGAGTATTTAGATACAAAATTAACATTAACTAAAAAGATGTTTGATGAATATTATGACGAGTCAAAAAATGCTGAAGAGGTTTATCAAAATGAAATTATACAATTGAGAAAAAAGGCAGAAAGAAGTTGGTTCGAGAAAAACAGCATTTATTTTGGAGTAGTAGCCGGGATTGCAACAGCTATATTAACTGAGTTTGCAATTTTTCAAACCCAAAAATAAGGGAATATATGACAACATTGCTGCCATTACACACATTAATTCTGATTTCAAGGGGCATTTGCATTTATTTGTTCATAGGTTTTGTTTTTTCAATTGTTATGACAAAACTTTGGAAAAAAGATGCACGTTTAAGAGAGAAAATAGTATATTCACTTTTGTGGCCAATTACTATTGGCGTAATAATCCATTATATAGTCAAACATAGAAAGGATGAAGTCGAAGAAAGTCTATAGTTCTGATGACTTAAAAGACGAACTTAGGTATAGCAACTGTTAAACCAGGTTGCAAATCGCTACAAGATCGTAGCTCAAAACGAACCGAAGAAAAAGGTTCACTAAATTAGGAGTTAATATGTTTACTTCGCTAAGAATCCGCATTGACGCCGCAAACGTAATTCTCAAATCCTTTTTACCCGCAGAAAATTTTGATACTTTCCTTGAAAAAGTTTTACAATCAATGGGAATTGATGATACTGAAATCGGTATTCAAACTCTCGAAGCTGAAACAACGACTTATGAAGATTTTAAACTGGCCTTCAGGACTTTGGATTTGCAAACTCCAATACCTGAACCACGTTTAAAACTCGCATGGACTACTCTCACTCAAGAAAATGAAAAAGCTCAAGATGACGAACCAGTGACAGGAAATCTCAATAGTATAGATATTATTAAGACATTCCGGCCTATAGGTCAATGGTCCGATCTTGAATTATTGCAAGTGTATGGTCGAGATTGTCCGGGAGAAGTCGAAGACGAACTCAAAAAGAAAAGCAAAGGGAGATTCTGTATTATCTTTCAAAAGGACGGGTCTGTTGATGTCGAAAATTCCTTGTACATGTTAAGAAAAGCACGACACCAGGAAACGACATCTACTTTTATCATTCAAAATGAAACTCGACAGGTTTATAAGGTTGGAGAGTTTCCACTTGATGTATTGTATCAGTGTCCGATTCATAAAAGCATTCTTCTTGTCGATGGCTATTGCGAGGAATGTGGAATTGTTCATGATACAAAAGCTATGTCCCGGTTGATCTTTTTAAGATTGATCAGAGAACAATCACCTCAGGTAGAGCCAAGGATTTATAGAAACATGACTTTCGACGAACTTGCAAAAGAATTCCCGAAAGTTTTTGTATCCTATAAAGAATTGGAAGAAGAGGATCGACTTCCAAGTTTGAAACAAAGAATTTCGAATAGTACTGGAACAGATCCTTTCAGAGTTTCCAAGCACAAAGTTTACTAATCACAAAAAAATGTAGTAGCATTTTTGTATTGTGCTACTACATTTTAATATAATTTTTCGGAGGTGATATTATGCGAACTATGAGTCATAAAGGTTTTAATGCTCGAATAATGAAAGCAAAAAGACTGGAAGGGCCGGGCATTCATGGTCTTCCTCAGGGTACTCCTATTGATATTTATCCAGTTGATGCTTTCAGCGATCCGTTAAGTAGTTGGTTGCCAGGCCCTGGTAACTATGTTGTTCCTGTCAGCCCTGATTGGGGACTATGGTTTGACTGGACACAAAACGATGAACTCAACACTGCTGTTTTACTTTCAGTAAAAGGAATGAACCCGGTAACAGGACAACGGACAAATGGTTTTGGTTTAGAGCGTTATGAAGAGAAATGTCCTGTTCATGGAACACCTTTCAAAGAAGGTCTGTTTTGCGAACAATGTAATTATAAATGGCCTGACCAGAACTATGTAGCTCATCCCAATACATTGTGGTGGGATGGTTTTCGTTCTGCAGATGGTAAAGTAAGACAGTTCTTCTTTACGGAAGAGATGGCTCGATCTATACCTGAACTTGTGATCGGCAAAGAAGATACAATACCTGCTTTTGGTTTTGCTTTTTTCAAACCTAAAGTCAGGAGAGAACCTACAGCAATACCCTGTGCAGGAGCGCCTATTGCGGCGGCTGGACCTCTTTTGAGCTACAGTAGCATACAACATATCTACTTGTCATCGACAGGACCCACAAAGAAAATGTTTAGCAATGATGTACTGTTTTCAAAATCTCTTGATTTTGGCTCAGATGTAAAAGGTGGTTCAGGGTTGAAGGGTGGCATACTCAGATCCAGGTCAGTGAATTATTGTTCGACAGAATCTCTATTGTCGGCGTCTCAGGACAGATCTGCATCAAGCATAAGTATTGGAGATTCAACACCTGAAAAATCTTTAGAAGTATTCGATGAAGGTACGGAAAGAAGAAAAACAGCGGAAGTAGGAGTTGGTGCAGGGGCAATCATCAATCAACGTTTAATCATTGATTCTTTGAAGGTTACAGATTGGGAAAGCGAACCTGCATCAGTTATGCGGTTGTATTTCGTCTTTGTCGAACAATTCAAAGAAATTGAAGCAAGGGGCATGAAAGATTTAGTAGGAACTCCTAATGGTTTTTTAGAAGGGCTACCTATTGGGTAAATTTTATGTTTATTGTTTGTTAGATACAAGAAAACCAGAAATTTATAAGGTTGATAATTATTGTTTTAATTATCAACCTTTTTACATTGGAAAAGGTTGTAATACTAGATGTTATGACCATTTCAAAGAGGTAAGAAAACTTAAAAACAAACGTTTCTTTTTATATAAAAAAATAACAAAAATCTTGAAAGATGGTTTTGAGGTAAAAGTCAAAATTCTTAAAGATAATTTAACTGAAGAACAAGCATTTCGTCATGAAATAGAATTGATAGACCTTATTGGTAGATTTGATAAACGGTTGGGACCTTTAGTAAATTGTACTGATGGAGGTGATGGTCTTTCTAATCCTTCGTTTGAAACTAGACAAAAAATTTCTCAGAAAAATAAAGGAAAAAAACTTTCAGTAGAGACAAGAGCAAAAATTGGTGTAGCAAGTAAGAACAGAGTTTTATCTAAAGAAGCTAGAGAAAAAATATCAAAGAAGAAAAAAGGCAAATCTTTAGACTATGACACTAAGAAAAAAATTAGCAATACTTTGAAAGAAAAATATCAACATGATAAAAAATTTCTTGAAAAAATGAAAAAAGTTAATTTAGAAAAATCAAACATTAAAGTTTCACAAGAAACTAGAGATAAACGAAGTTTTGCAATGAAAAATAGGGACCCAGTATTAGAAACAGAAAGGCGTCAGAAAATCAGCGAAAAATTAAAAGGTATAAAAAGATCTAAAGAATTTAAAGAAAAAGTCAGCAAGTTTCATAAAAATAAAAAAGTTTCTTCTGAAACTCGTTTAAAAATTTCTTTATCTGTCCAAAAACAATATGCATTTAAAAATAGATCAGAAATATGAGATGAAATTTCCAAATGGGAGTGTCACTATTGCTAGTCTTTCAAAAATTGATACTTATGGTGGACATTTTCCTCCAGATTATTTTTTCTATTATATTTCTGGCGATGATGAATTAGTGAATGCTTCGACTTTAAGGGAGCAAAATTTGTTCCCTTTGCCCGTGGGTTGTTTAGCTCTTATGGAAATAAACGAAGTAAATTAATTTTATTTTTATTTTTATTTTTATTTTTGTTTTTTAGTATAATATGTTATAGATCTTTGAAAATTTGGGGATGACAGGTTTCGACATGATCAATGAAGTATTGGTTGCATGCCAAGGATGATCGTTGGCCTTGTAAAAATCGATTAAACAACAAGTGACAAAGCAAAAGTCGCTAGTGTTGATTTTGCACTTCGGTTCGCCGAAATGTGCAGCATCAGCACACTCGTCGCTGCTTAACCAAAAGCAGCAACAGACAAGGGCTACAGTTCACATAGGCCTGAGTCTGCATTTAATGTGAATAGGGAAACCGAATGCATGTAGAGAAGGGGACCGAAGTTACGTTCCTGCACTCCAAAAGCAATTTTTGTCCAGTTAGTGCTTAGGAGTATAAAACTGGAATAAGCATGTAGTGATTATCATGGATTGCTTTCTGGACACGGGTTCGACTCCCGTTGCCTCCATTTTAAAATTTCGTTTCTGAGTCATGTAATTCCTTCTGTCAGGTCCAGGTCTCGCAATAACCCGGGCCTTTTTTGTTTTATCTCAAAACAACTCAATATATAAAATAGCATGATTATAAAAATTTTTGGTAGCCCTCAGTCAGTTCTTGATGCAAAAACAGTTTTTCCTATAGACATTCGTTCTATTGTAGGGAAAACTATTAAATCTGCAAATCTCATTAATGGATATATCCAACTTGAAATTGACGATTCTGTAATAAAAGAAAATAAGTTCAGAAAGTCTGGTGAAGATAATATCGAAAAAGATGTGTTGGAGATCAAAAAAGTGATTAATAGCGTGCAAGATGCATGCAATACTTTAGAACGACAAAAGTCAGAGTTACGTACTGAGTTGTTGGAAAAAGTTTTAGCATGTCCTGAAATATTGAATCAAGCTCCATGGGACTTTAATGAAAATCAATTGTGCTCAAATATTAGAGATCATCGATTATTCTCTGAATTTCTACAAACGGATTACCACTGTCATTTTGAAACAGATAATGTATTTGTTGATTTTAATGATGATGATATTTCAATTGTTTTCAAGAGAACTGATTCGCTTTCAATATTTTTGAAGACTTGCAAAATAAAAATCAAAACAAAAGCTGTCGAAAGGCAAATTGATATTCTGAAAGTAAATATTAAAAGACAACAGGAAGAACTCAAAGAGCTTGAAGAAAATCTGAAATCAATAAAAATAATGAATGAACAAAATGCATTACCAAGCGCAACATGCAATCCTTGAAAAGATTTTCGAGTTTGTAAAAAGTCAGGGACGACAAGATCTGATAGATACTTATTATACAGCAGCAAAAGCTAGAACAATTAGCAAGATTTGTAGAGCTAGAAAAGAATGGAAATGTTGTGAATGCAAAACTCCAATTCTAAAAGGTATGCAATATTTCAGAGAAGAAAAACAAGAACGATGGAGTAATGGTGTTTTATCTATAGCAAAACAGATTTGTCACCATTTTCTATAGAGCCATAAGATGTGATATACAGACTTGTATCAGCTGGAGTCAAAACTGAAAGATAACCTGTGGTTGTTGCGCTCGTATAATCAGAACCTGAAGGCACTGTAAGATTTGAATGGTTCATTGTGACTCCTTGATAAATTTCATTTTATTTTGTTTCGGCTCTTCAATATTTTTTTCTCTATTATGACATTTTAACAATGAAAGCGATGGGAAAAAATGGGTGAAAAGAGCAATTAGAATACCCAAAAAGCAAAAAGGTTCGATTGTTGATGTTAATCATCCCGAATATCGTATCAAAAACCTTTTGAAACCTGTTGTTGTTTTCAAATTCTTGAAAGATAGATTCAAACCAATGGAAAGACGCGAATTATCTCGACGTCTTGAAAAAGTAGCTTCGATTCTTGAATCTACTGCTATTACAAATCAGTTTGCTTTGAGAAAAAAGATACAGGAAAAATTTGGTAAATTGCTCAGAGAGCAAGAAATGATCGCATGTGGTTTTGATAAATATTTCGAAAAAGAAATTCTTCAAGCTTTTGTTGAAAGCGTTCAAAATCGAATTATCAAAATTACGCCAATAAAAAATTATATACGTCTTATTCCCAAAGATGCACGAGAGCGCATGGAAATTGCAAGAGAAAAAATGTTATTTGATGATTTTGTTGTAATACACACAGATCCAGACAACAAAGCCGTCGAAAAAACTCAAGCCGAAAAGAAAGATCCTATACTTTGTGGGGTAATCAAAGAGTCTGCTCGGTATTATTTCATTGCAGATTGGCAAGATGAATTATGTGATTTGACAATGGATACTATACTTGAACATCTTGGTCTTGATGAGAGTGATTTTACTCTTACTAAAAGCGTAGAAGCTGCTTTATTAGAATTATTGTAATGTTGATAGTTTTAATTGAACCTGTAAGTCTAATCAGACTGTGAAAAGAAAGATTGTCACTTTGTTATTCTATAAATAGAATTTGTTTAAAGTTTTTATAAGACATCTTGTTATGCATTCAAAAAGGAGAGATATATGCATATCAATGATGTCCGAAAAGGGCTTGACGCTATTTCAAAAAAAGTTTTATTAACTAAAGCTAATGTAGTGAGTGTAGGTATTGGTTATAAAACTTCTAAAGGCAAAAAAACAGACAGACTTTCTGTTATTTGTTTAGTTGAGCAAAAAAAACCCAAAGAATCTCTAGCTAAAAAAGATCTTATTCCAACCCAAATAAATGGTATTCCTACAGATGTAGTTCAATCAGGCATCATAAAAGCATTTAGTAATACTACAAAACAAAGACCTGCACTAGGTGGTGATAGCATAGGACACTATACTATCACAGCTGGAACATTAGGTTGTATTGTTCAAAAAAATAGACAACTCATGATTCTTTCGAATAATCATGTTCTTGCAAATAGTAATGAAGGCAAAAAAGGTGATGAAATATTGCAACCTGGTTCTTATGATAAAGGAACTATTGCAGATAAAATTGCAACTTTAAGTGAATTTGTTCCTATTAGCTTTATTGAAAATGGTTTACCAAATACTGATTGTCCTATTTCAAAAGGAAGTGCATTATTTCTTAATTTTTTATCTTATATTTTTGGTAGAAAAAGCAGGTTAAAAGCTTATAGGCTTGAAGCAATAACAAATGTTGTTGATGCTGCTCTTGCAAAACCTTTAAATGAAACAGATGTATTACAAGAAATACGAGGGATTGGACCAATTATTGGAACTAAAGAAATTGAACTTAATATGGAAGTTCATAAACAAGGAAGAACAACAGGCTATACCAAGGGAATTGTTGATCAGATTGACGTTACAAGTCAAGTAAGCTATGGTGCAAACAAAACAGCTGTTTTCACTGATCAGATTATAATCACATCTTCTGAAGGTTTATTTAGTCAACCCGGTGACAGTGGTTCTGCGGTTTGTTCTAAATCTTATCTTGTTGGGCTTTTGTTTGCAGGTAGTGACACTGTTACTGTAGTTAATAAAATAAGTAATGTATTTAATGCTTTTGGTTGTAGTTTATAAGTTATACTGCCCTCAAAAACAAATGGTTGTTTCATTAATCTGCTTTTGTCCAGCACAATCTGTTTTTATTTTATTATCAAAAAATTGATATAATAGTAGCTATATCCCATGTGCTGTTTGCAAACATAAATAAGTTTTAAGGGGAGTAAATATGCTTGAGTTTTGGTGGATTTATACTTTACAGCATAATTTTGAGTCTGTTTTTGAAGCCCAAACAGAACTTTTTGACCAAGTGTTTGAATTGTTATTATCTATTTCTATTAATTACCCAGGCATAATTTTTTAATTCATAACTTTATTTTTTATGGCACTTTAAAATAAACTAATCGATATTCTTAAGCATTATGTATGTGTCAATAGAAAAAGATTAGGAGCTGGAAATGTCTGAATTTTTAAATCTATTTAGAGATTATCTGTTAACAAAAAATTACTCAGAATTAACCATTAAAAATTACATTAATATTCTTAAAAATTATTTAATATGGTATAGGATAGATTTCAAATCTGAAGACAAAATAAAAAAAATGAAGGCATATTGTTCTTTTTTAATTAAACAAAATTATAACCCAAGAACAATTAATTCTTTTCTTGCGACAATTGATTGTTTTTATAAGAATGTATTGCATATCTTTGATGATTTTAATCGAATGAAGGTTAAGCCCAGAAATATTAAAGTGTTTACGCAACAAGAATTAAAAAAAATATTTTTGACATGTGATAATCCACAACATAAATTAATTCTAATGTTTGCTTATGGAAGTGGTCTAACTTTAAAAGAAATTCATAATTTAAAATTTTCAAATATTGACATAAAAGGGAAAAAAATACAAATTAATAATAGAGAAGTACCAGTTATTTATTCTACAATTAGTTTATTAAAAAAACTTTTATATTCAACAAAAAATAAATCTAATTTTGTCTTTGTAAATGCTGCAGGTTATCAATTAAATAAAAGATCAATTCAAAAAATATTTGAAAAAGTTTGTAAAAAAGCAAGAGTTAAACATAAAGGAATAAAAACTTTAAGACATAGTTTTGCGGTGTGTCACTTTAATTTTGGGACAGATTTAGAACGTGTAAGAAGATTAATGGGACATGTGAATATAAAATCTACTAGAATTTACAGAACTAAGGCTCAAATTAATTGAAATTTAAACATATTATGAACTTATTATTGGACATTTAAAGTATGCTAGTCGCCTTCTAACTGTTTTTAAAAATAAAATATTTTGTGATTAACAGCATTTAAGACGAAAATAGACATGCGAATTAACAATTTGCTCCATTTTTTTAATTTAACTGAAAAAAAAGTACAAAAAATTTTTGATTTAACTCGAAGTAAAAACTATGTTTTTACATACATTAATCGAGATAATGGTGAAATAGAAATAAAAACAAAAACAAAGCAAAAATTGTTTTTACCTTCTGGAAATTTAAGAAAAAATCTTAAAAAAGCATTTAAGTGGATAAATGAACAGACATTCAGATAATTTTCATGTTGTAAAAATAGGTAGACTAATTGTTTTAGTTTTACCTGATTTTGATTGGGTGACAATCATTTTACCTTATCCTTTTAATGGAACAAAACAAGTTTCAGGTACTTTAGATTATGTGATTAGTGTTCTTAAGGAAAGTAAAAAACTTCAAAAAAATAACAAAAATGTATAAGGATTCTTATGTTATCTTTAACTCAAATAAAAAAATATGCTACAAAAGTAAATTTTGGTAAAGAACCTATTATAAAATTTAAAAAACAAAAAAATGATAGATCTTGGGTTGCAAGAGTAAATAACAACCCAGTTGTATATATCAATCCGACAATAAAAAATGAGTTTGAGATAAGATTATTACTGTATCATGAACTTGGTCATATAAATACAAAATCGTCTTGTTTATGTTTAAATGAATATAGAGCCCAAATGTGGGCAATAAATAGAGCTTTGTCTTTAGGATCAAATAAAATAGCAAACTTTTTATTGTATGAAATAGAACATGGTTGGATAAAATTAGATTGGGATTCAAATCAAAGAAGATATATTATGGCATCAAGATTATTTCTTTATAGAAATAGAAATCTTAGATATCCCATAAGAAAAAGTTTAATAAATTGTTTGTGAGAGAAATATATGCAACGAACAAAACATGTTGAAAAGCTTTTGATGACAGAGAAAAAATTTGAAAAATGGTGGGAAAAGTATAAAAAAGATTTTAAACAAAAAAATAGAAAGTATAATAAGAGATTTAGAGCAAGAAAAAAAGCTGACAGAATAGATTCCTTAATTTAGGCAGTTTTTATAATGTTTTTTGATATTTTTAAAAGTGACTACAATAAATAATAATATAACAGGACCTTGGACAAAAATAGGTGAACACCTAGCTTTGATAGAAGCATGGGTAAGATTTTTACCTAAAAAGAAAACAATTAAAGAGAGAAGAAAGATAGTAATTGCTAAAATTTTAGAAGAAAAAAAATATGACATTAAAGTCCCTACTTGGAACACTATAATTGATACAAAAACAAGCCAAATGATTGCAATATGTCCTTCTGAGTCAGAAGACACAGGTTTTTTTACCACTTTATATTCTGCTTTATTTGGAAGTTCTGCTTATATGGGAATTACCTGTGAATTTAAACAAGCAATGACTATAATCAAAGTAGAAAACTATAACACTAATTCAAACATATTTTTAAAAACAATACCATATTAATTGACCTCAAGGAAGAAATATGAAATCCCAAATAACAATGGCTTTTTGTAAAGCTAAAGATCAAATTTACTTCAGATGTCCTTTCAATCAACTCATTCAAGCTATTGGTAATTTTCGTCCTGTCCTCCTGTCCATCCAGATGAAACGATTTTTATAAAATATTGTAAATGTTATCAAGACAAAAAAGAAAAATGTAAAAATCGTAAAGTGCTTTCCAAGTTTCCTACGCTTCCTATCTATTTTACTAATCTCTGTGCACATGGAATACCTTTCTGGCATTCATGTATTAGATGTGGTAGACAAACTTAAATTATTTTTAAATAGTTGAAGTTTCTACAACTTTCTAAATGTATAAATCTTGAGAACAAAATGGCTCACGTTCGAAAAGACACTCTGACTAGGCCTCCTGAATGGTGGAAACATTTACGACCTTTTTTAAAACGCTTGGTAAGTAAACGAGAGCGTAAAGCTGCGACAAAAGAGATCAGGAGAGACATTAATACATAACAATAGAAGCAAGTATTAATTGACTATCTGCAATATTCTTGTTATTTTTCTCTTTTTTAGATCCCATTTAATAATTTTTTTATTATTTTTCATAAAACTGAATATAATTCTAATAAATGACAAGAGCATTTGAAATATTAATAATACAACTATTAATGTTTTTGTTTGAACATCTAGGAGGGTTTATGAGCATAATGTCAAAGGGTTTTCTTTGTTTTTTGGCTATTGTAAGTGTATGTTTGTCTCAAACACAATGCGTAACAGATTCGTCAAGAATAACAATTTGTTGGGATATAGACTGGAATGGCTATCCAACAAATGCAAGCGATTCAGCTACATACCTTTTATATTATAAAGACTATAATAGTTCTGTTGATACTATTTGGAAAGAAATAGGTTCGACAAAACAAACAGAATATGTTGTCGACAAACTATATAAAAAGAAAGTTATTTTTGGTGTGAAAGTGGTTTTGTATAATGACACATCTGAGATTCATAGTTCATTAGATCCAAATGCTTGTGCTTTAGGGACATGTCCTCAGTGCGATCAACAAGGTTCTTGGTATGTGGATTGGAAACTTAGGAAAGCTTTTGGTATAAGAAAAGAAAAATGATTGAGACTGCTTGTTAAGCCTTTTTAAAATGACAGAAACAAATAGTTTTTGTCATTTTTTTATTTAGATTTCATTGAATCATTATATAAAAAACAATGAAACTTCTAATATTATTATTATATTCGAATTTATTGTCTAATTCCTTGTTTGGACCAGGTGAGAGTTTAAAATCTTTTTTCTGGATGAAGTACAATGATACTGACACAACTTTGTCAGGTTGCTATGGGTATGTAAAAGCAATTTCTATTTTAGACACTGATAGTTCTACATTATATTTTTCACGTTTTGGGTTACCTACTTATGCGTGGTGGTATGATATTTCATAAAGTTCATTTTAATTGTATTATAACTGTAAGAAAAAACAAACCCGCAGAAATAACTAGATCTTCTAACCATTTTTCTAATATCCCTTGGTTTGAAAGTTTTGAACGTAAGGATTCTTTAGACATATTCAAATTTTATTTTCCTTTATTACCTTTGAATACATTGTATGGTCGTTATGATTATTTTACAGTAGATGTAGATTCTGTTTTAGATCTCGAATTTTATGGTGCAGGTGATAGCATTATGGCAGGTACATTCGTAAACAAAAAGCCTACTAACTCAGGTACTATAGATATTAAGGCAAGAAATGCAATTATTGTAGAATTAACCAATTCAAATTTTACAAGAATAAAAAGAATTAGTTTTGATAGTACCCATGCTTCTTTTATTTCCACTTATATGGGTTATAATTTTGCAAAAATAGCTAATAATTCTGCATCATATGGGATTCAAATAATTGACAATTCTCCTTTTCCTGTAATTATTCCTCGTTTATTAACAAAAAAATAGTTTGAAAAATAATGCAAAATTAAACAAAAACATCAGAAGAATGGGCTGAATGGTTCTTGATCCAGGCACCTAAGATATTTTTTTCTCTTTGAAAATCTTTTAACATATTATGGGTGTTCTTAGATAAAAAACTATGAACACCTTTTTTATTTATGCTAGACAATGTTGTAAATATATAAATATAACATACTTGAGTAAGACAAAAAAATATAACAAAAGGAAGAGAATATGGACACAGTCGTAATTGTTTATCTATGTGTTTTTTTAGTTGGTTTTGTTTTTTTGTTTACAACATTTATCTTTGGATTCGATCATTTCGATGTAGAACATCATATCGAATTCGATCACAGTATTGATTATACAATAAGTCCAAGTTTTTTTTCTGCAAAAGTCATATCATGTTTTCTTGTGGGTTTTGGAATGGGTGCGATTGTATCACATAGTTGGTTGACTCTATAATAAAATTAGTTAGTTTGAAATTTTTTATTGATGGAATAATTGGGTTATTTTCAGGCTCATTTATCGGATTATGTGCCTGGCATATAATAAAATTCTTTTTGTCGCAACAATCTTCATCGCTTTTTTCTAATGAAAGATTTATTGGTCTAAAAACATCTTTACGAGTTGGTATACCCCAACATGGAACAGGAGAGATAACTGCAGAAATCGATGGACAAGTTCGTTCTTTGGATGTACAATCAGATAATGGATGCAAAATTACTTCGGGTACTATTGTTGAAATCATTAGAGTATCAGGAAATATTGGCATAGTCAAGCCTTTAAAAGGAGATTAAAATGGATTTTGATTTTTCAAAAATTTTACCATTAATTGTTCGGTGGTGCAAAATTCAAATGGCCTGTTATTGAAGACTATCAAGTTATGGACATGGCGGCCTTTCAATTGAAAATGCCTCTTAAAGGGATCCCTAACTTAGACGGTGTCAAAGTGAATATTGATGCAGTTGCAACATGTAAAATTAAAAGCGATCAAGCATCGCTCAATGCAGCTGTTGAAAGATTTTTGGGGAAAAGAGATAATGACATCCATATAACAGTTCAAGAAAACCTTGAAGGTCAATTACGTTCTGTAATTGGTACTATGTCTATTGAACAGTTAATAAAAGATCGTGAAGCTCTTAATAACAAAGTAAAATCCGAAGCCGATGGCGAGCTTGGGAAAATTGGTGTAGGAATCGATATTTTAAATATTCAAAGTATAACTGACGATGCAGGGTATATCGAATCCTTAGGTAAGAAACGTACTGCTGAAGTTATGAGAGATGCTTCTATTGGTCAAGCAAATGCTGATAAAGAAGCTAAACAACAATCTACTACAGCACAAAAAGATGGAAATGTTGCTGCTGCACAAAATGATGCTCTCACATTTGAAGCGAACAAAGAACGTGACGTGAAAAAGGCAACATTCGATGCATTGGTTGCAGCCGAGAGAGCACGTGCAGAACAAGCAGGTCCAAGATCGCAAGCTGAAGCAATGCAAGAAGTTACAAAAGCTCAGGTTGGTATCGAAGAAGCTCGTCAAAGAGCGAACATTGCAGTTCAAGAACAAATGATTCTCGTTGCTGAAAAAGAGGAACAGGCAAAAAAAGTCGTGCCTGCACAAAAAGAAGCTGCAGCAAGAATTGCTAGAGCAGAAGGTGAGAAAGGTGCAACAATCAAAAGTGCTGAAGCTGAAAAGAGCAAACTAGTTTTAGAAGGTGAAGGACAAGCTGCAAGAATTTTAGCAATTGGCGAAGCTGAAGGTGCTGCAATAAAAGCCCGACTCGTGGGTGAAGCTGAAGGTCTTATGAAAAAAGCTGAAGCTTACAAATTGCTTGATGAGGCAGGACAATTTCAGATGATTCTCGAAAAATTACCAAGTATATTAGAGAAATTCCCTGCAATTGTAAAAGAAGCTGCACAACCGCTTTCTGCAATCGATAAAGTGGTTATTATTGATTCAGCAAATGGTCAAAGCGGCATGCAAAAATTTGCAGGTCAAGTGCCAAAGAATCTTGGAATGCTTCAAGAAGTCATGAATCAGATGGGATTCGATATCAGTGGCTTGTTAAGCAAAATTGGTGTGACCACAAAAGGTTTATTTGACGGTACAAACGAAACAAATACTGACAAAGTTTAGCGAGAATTTCTCTAGCATATTGAGGGCGTTCTATAGGTATAACTATAAACGCCCTTTTTGTTTATGCTAGACAAAGTCGTATATATAAATCTAAGGGCAAAAAACCATGAAGAAAACTTTAATTGTTACAGGCACATTTGGTGAAGATAATAAAATTTCATTTTTAGGACATCAAATCATTGAAGTCTTTAAAAAAAGATTTGATGTTACAGCCCTCAATGGCGGTTCACTTTCTGACCTTGATTCCATCTTACAAAAAATAAACGAATTTGAAATAGTTTTTTGGTTACCTAATATTGATAATTCTGTTGACAAATACCTTCCTGTCATAAAAGAAAAAAACAAAACCTGTATTTTGATTCAATCTAAAAGAAATGATGCTGACAAATATACGACATTTGAAATTATAGAGCGCATGTTCAAAGTTCATGCAAATCTATGTCTTGTAATTAATAAAACAGACAAATATAATTTCAAAATTATTGACCCATTAGGGAACCTTTGGTATGATGGCAATGATTTTACCCGTACGATTTCGATTCTTGCAAATAGAGTCGAATTTATTTCTATACTTACAAGGATCAAATCTCGTCAAGATGATTTTCTCACAACTCCAATTGAAATCGAACCTGACTTTATAACGATAATCCAAGAATATGCAACAACATTCACAAATTTAATTCAGAGTGCTGTAAATAAAGAAAGATTCTTAGGCAATGTCTCTACAAGGTGTATGAGCGGCTTTCCATCTATTAAATGTGACGACAATATTTTTGTTTCAAAAAGAAATGTTGACAAATCAAGAATTTCAAGCAAAGATTTTGTAGCAGTAAAAAGATACGAAGATGGAGTCGTTTACTCAGGCGACAACAAACCAAGTGTTGATACACCCATCCAAATTAGACTTTATAACTACTACGATAAGATCAAATATATAATACATGGACATGTGTATGTAGCTGGTGCGCCTAGCACACATCTTTCTATCCCATGTGGTTATGTCGAAGAAGTAGAAGAAGTCAAAAAACTGTTCCCATGGCGATCAACATCTAATTTCTGCGTCAATTTAATTGGGCATGGTTGTCTAATACTTGCAGAAGATTTAAGTTTTTTGCATAGACAAGTATATGCAAGAGACTTCCCGGAGAGATTATATGAGTGAACTTTATACGCAATGTTTAGCAAAACATGAATCGAAAATCTATTACAAATTTTCAGACATCCCAGTGCTCTACACGAAAGTGTCAGGCTTCTGTGATGATATATCTCCTATTATTATACCCGAATATTTCGAAAAAGTTATACATACTGATTTTTTGTTTACGTCAATGCTTTATACATGTGCTGGTTTTGATTTAACTTACAGAAAAAACGAATTAATACCTGCTATAAATGCAATTACTAAAGAAATGGTTAATCCTGCATTGATAATCCCTCCAGAACTTGATATTGACATTATAAATCTTAGGATTCTAAAAAATACTGTCGTAAATGCTCGTAAAGATTTATGTTATCTTGTTGAAGGCCCAGAGAAACTAGGATTTTATCATGTTTCATCAGATGGTGTAAGTATGCTCATACATCAGCCTTATTGTTTTAAAATCGAAATAAATGAGTAAACTATGCGCATTGTTGAAACTGATAATTTTGATGATGATTATCCAGACGAAAAGTTTGTGAATCTTCCGTCTCTGACATTAAAAGATGCTGAAAAAATTTGTAAGTCTATCAATACAGCATGCTCAGGAGAAAATGCGCCACGTTACTGGAAAGTTGTAAATGATGATTATAAACTTCGACCAGGTTTTGAACCATAATGTCATTTGAACAAAATTGTGAAAAAGCAAAAACAATACCTCAATATTTCCTTGGGCAACAAATAACTACTAAGGAAGGACGCGGCATCATAGTCAAACTAGAAATGCCAACCAATGGTTTATATATTGAACCTGAACGAACACAGATAACTGTGTGGTACGGATGTGGCAATGACAGCGAAAGATGGGTACAGCTTACTTATTCTATAACAGAATTACAAAAAGAGTTAACAAAAAGATAGAGAGGACTTTATGAAAAACAAAGGTTTTACTTCGGTTGAACTTATAGTTGTCATTGTGATTCTTGCTTTAGGTTTTGCTGTTGGTTTCGGAGTATTTGGCGTTTTAAAAGGGAATTTCTGGTACTCAGAAGACAAAGTCTTTCAAGTTTTAAAATCTGAACATCCACAAATAACAGAACTTGTATCGACACAAAGACATGTGTTCGGGAAATCTATTATTAAAGTTCGAGAAAACGGCGCTGTACGTATATATTACCTTGATACTAATGTTCTTTTCAATTACAGTTTTTCAGAGTAAAAAATAAAAAACCTGTACACTTGATATATAATGTTTATTTAACCCTCATCTTCTACCTCATCTTCTAAGGAGACATTATGGAATCCAATGTTCAACATGCTAAAGAATTTGTCAATGCAAGAATTCAATCTAATCTTAAAAAATGCGATAATAAAATTCACATGTTGTTGCATTTGATTCCTTTATCCGAAGTCAAAAAAACTGCAAGTGATCTTAAAAACTTTAAAAACAAAGATTATAGCAGGAGTGATTTTAATTTAGAAGGTTACAAACATTTTGATGATAATTATGATAATTATATACAACTCTATCGAGACGGGAAAATTGAACTTCTCAAAACTTGGGGCGAGAAAAAAATAATTCCAAGTCTGAGTTATGAAGATGTCATAATCAAACAGACAAAGCGTTTTTTTGAGTTCTATACTGAACAAAAAATTACTCCCCCTATTCTTCTTAATTTGGCCTTTTTAAATGTCAATAATGCAACTCTTGGTTTTGATGATCTTTTTCAGGAATCTAAGTTAAATCAGGAACCGATTATTTCTTTGCCTGAACTTATTGTAAAAACATTTGAAGAAAGTCCTGATGTTTTATTGAAAGAAATTTTTGATTGTTTATGGAATGTTTTTGGTTTTGAATTTTCTTGTAATTATGATGATACCGGGAAATTTAAAATAAAAAAATAAAAAACCTGTACACTTGATATATAATGTGGTATATTTAAAAGGAAAATTACAAGGAAAAGGATTATGATTCAGTTAACTTCACTAAAAACATGGCGCAAAGATTTTATGGCACCAACGGCATTGGTCCATAGTTATCTGTCATGTTTATCGATGTCTCTCGTAAGTTTTTATCTTAAAAAGAGACACAAGGTGGAGCGAACTAAGTAAATCTATAAATAAAGAAATCTTAGAAAGCTCCACCCCAAAAAGGTGGGGCTTTCTTGTTTTAGGGAAATTTTGTTCTTTGAATTATGGTGATAGTAGTTTAGCTTGGTCAAAACATCGGATCGTGACTCCGAAGATCGCCAGTTCAAATCTGGTCTATCACCCCATAATTACGGTAGGGTGGCCGAGTGGTTAATGGCCCAAGACTGTAAATCTTGTCTTCTTCGGAAGTTCGCAGGTTCGAATCCTGCCCCTACCATTTATGCCTCAATAACTCAACGGTAGAGTACTTGACTCTTAATCAGGGAGTTGAAGGTTCAAATCCTTCTTGGGGCACTTGTTCTTTGTAAATTACGGCTGTGTAGCTCAGTTTAACGGTAGAGCATTTGCCTGAAGAGCAAGGGGTCGTCGGTTCAACTCCGACCGCAGCCATTTAAAATACGCCCAAGTGGTGAAATGGGAGACACACCAGAATGAGGTTCTGGCGAGAGAAATCTTGTGGAGGTTCAAATCCTCTCTTGGGCAAAATTACTTAAACGTCCAAGTGGCGGAACAGGGAGACGCATTAGTTTCAGAAGCTAATGGGAGCAATTCTCGTGGAGGTTCAAATCCTCTCTTGGACAATGAAAGTGAAGGGTACCAGAATGGATAAAGACGACAAATCTGACAAACGAAAGAAAATCATTCTGGGCTCGTCACCTAGCGGTCGAAGGTACCGGACTTTTAATCCGGAGAGTGCATAACTCCATCGCAGGTTCAAATCCTGCCGGGCCCATTAATCTACCGGGCTCGTAATTCAGTGGTAGAATAACCGACTTTTAATCGGTAGGTCGGGAGTTCGAATCTCCCCGGGCCCATTTTAAAAGAGGATACTATGAAAGATTATCAGTTGATTATCAAAATTCCGTTTGAAGCAATTGACGATCTTGATGCACGGAATAAAGCAAAAGCGAAAATAAAAAATCTTTCCCTTGACGATGCTGATCTAAAAGTACAGGAAGTATTTAAAGATCAGCCTCCAAGGAAAGTACCTCTATAAGAGGGTTGTTCTTTGACAATTTGGTGCAAATACGTAGAACATTAATTATGGGTCCATAGCTCAGCTGGTATAGAGCGCTTGCCTTACAAGCAAGAAGTCGGGAGTTCAAATCTCTCTGGGCCTATTTGATTTTAATCCTTTCAAATATAAAACCTTATGCCCGCGAGTCTTGCACCGACTTAGGGCACAGAGAAATCTGGTAGGTTTGACTGGGAAAGTAGCCGGGGAAGCCGGATGATACCCTGAGAATCTAAGAGGCGCCATTGGCGGCTTGGCCATGAACCAGAAATGGGCGCGCTATTCTTTTGAATTATAAAAAACAGCTAATGGCAATTTTTATATGGATGTAGCTCAATGGTAGAGCACCGGTCCCCAAAACCGACGGTTGGGGGTCCAAGTCCCTCCATCCATGTTTTTTATTATTTGTTTAAAACACTTGTTATAAATACTCCTATCATCGTTCATCTTATAATAAAAGAAAAGAGTAAAGTTGGAGAGTTGTTATAGGGCGAGGTACACTAATGGTAAGTGACGAATTTGCTAAATTCGCGTCTGAAAAGACTTCGGCGTTCGAGTCGCCGTCTCGCCGTTATTCTTGTAAACATTGTAATAAAAAATTCAAAAAAGCATCTGACTTAGCAAATCATATTAGATGGTATCACAAGAAAAAGAAAATTTTTCATTGTAGAGTTTGTAACAAACAGTTCAATGATAATTCAAGTAGAATCATACATGAACGATTATTTAAACATGATAAATTACATCCACAAAAACAAGTTTTGTCTGTGTCAACAAACAAAATGTGCGAATATGGTTGTGAGAAAAAAGCAAGATTTGTTTTAAAATGTGGTAGATATTGTTGTTCTCGTTTTGTTTCTCAATGCACAAAACAAAAAGAGAAAAATAGTATCGGAAATAAGTTAAAATCAAGATCTAATGCGGGGAAGAGTTTATGCTCTGTTTGCGACCAAATGATACCTAATACTTGTTTTAAGAAACATCAAAGACAATGTCACCTAACACAAGAAAATATCGAGAAAGCATTAAAACTTTACTATGAATATATACCATGGGAAGAGATCAAGAGAAAGACTAGTCTCTTAGAATCTGAAATGAGAAAAATATTCAAAGGAAAAAAAAGAGAATTATCTAATGTGATGAAGAAATCGCATCAATTAGGAAGAGGCAATAGCTGGAAAAAAAAGAGAATTATCTAATGTGATGAAGAAATCGCATCAATTAGGAAGAGGCAATAGCTGGAAAAAAAAGAGAATTATCTAATGTGATGAAGAAATCGCATCAATTAGGAAGAGGCAATAGCTGGAAATATAAAGAATCTTATGCTGAAAAATTCTTCGATAATTTTTTAATGAACAATGGTTTTAAAAAAACGAAGATTATGTGAGAGAGCATAAAGTTTCTTTTTATAGAATAGATTTTTTCTTTCCTGCTCTAAAAATAGCTATCGAGATAGATGGTCAACAACATATAAGATTAAAGCATCAAATCGAAATTGATAAGAGAAAAAATTTGTTTCTAAAGCATGAAAAAATTATTGTAATGAGAATATTTTGGAAAGATATTTTTCAAGAAACAAAAGAAAAACTAGATAGAATTGCAGACTGAACTAATGGCATTTGCCAACTAGGGGGTTGTATGTATAAATATCGTATTGTCCACAAAAGGACAGATCTGGGAAAAGTACGTTACTATAAGGATTACCATAGATATACGGAAGAACCTTGTCTGCGTGCATGCAGGCGTATTAGAAGGGAGTTGGGGGACATTGCGTGGGTTGAAGAGAGGCTGCCAAACAAAAAGTGGGCCGCTATAACAAGGTGTGAGACATACGGAGTTTTGAGAGAGCCGATTTGCTGCTGTGTCCGCGGTGCTGTATCTGATGAGTCAAAACCGGCTTCGGCCGGTCTGCCGGGGTGACCTCCCGGCACTGACGAGACAGGTCAAAAATTTAAGGAATATTTGTCAATCTAACGAGGTAGATATGATTCTCACGGCAGAGAATTACTGTCGATTTCGCAAGCGAGGGTTTGATGAGACGTGATCTTGCTGACGAAAAACTTGTTGAGTTAATGAAAATAGAACAGAATGGAGAAGAATTTTAATGCAGCTGTGGTGGAATTTGGTATACACGCTGGTCTCAAAATCCAGTGGGGGCAACTCCGTGAAGGTTCGACTCCTTTCAGCTGCAATTTTAGGTATATGAAATGACTGATATGTTATATTTTTCAGAACCCAAGTATGTTGGTTGTATTCCTGAAAGAAAAGATTTGTTATGTGTTAAGAACATAATAGAGAGCGATGTTGTGCTTGATGTTGGTGGTGCAATGAAACCTTTTGATAGAGCTGACTATGTTATTGACATACTTCCTTTTGAAAAAAGAGAAAAAACAGAAGAGAAAAACCCAAGATACACAGCAAATACTTGGATACAGCGAGATATTTGTAATAAAGAGCCATGGCCTTTTAGAAACAAACAATTCGATTTTGTTTTCTGTGGCAACGTACTTGAAGACATACGAGATCCAATTTGGGTATGTCAAGAAATGATGAGAGTTGGGAAACAGGGACATATTCAAATTCCTTCTATTTCTTTAGAGTTATCTAATGTAGAAGGAAGATACAAAGGATTTTATCACCATCGTTGGCTAGTACTAAATTTGGTAAATAAGTTAGAATTTTTATATAAATCTACAGCATTGCTTGAAACTGAATTTCAGACTTCAAAATGTAAAGGCTCAAAAGAATTTTCTAATTTTTATTGGAATGATTCATTTGAAGTAGAAGAAAGAATTTTTCATAGTAGAGCAGAGTTAGTTTCTTTTTATAAACCGTTCTTTGAATAATGTCGCATTTTGTATGCGTGGATTGAAACGAAAATTAAGAAGTTGTATCTTTTAATGTTTAGTGCTTACATTTTATCTTGGTTCGAATCCAAGGCCCGGCACTCAGTTGAGCTTTTAGCAAGCCTGAGAGTCGATTGAGTGCCGGGATAGCCGAATTGGTACAGGCAACAGTCGGAAAAACTGTCAAAAACAAACTACGTACTGATAACTCAGATACAACTTCTTTAAATTTAAGAGAGAAAGAGATCGTCAATGCAGCCCAGCAGAACTTCTGGGTCTAAGAGGTGAACTTGAGCCAAAAGCTATACGTGGTTTCTTTCTCTCTGTTTTATGCCCTTGTAGCACAAAATGGAAGTGCGCCGTAAAAAACGGATGCGGTTCTCGTAACTGGGGACATTGACCGTCAGGAGAACTCTAAGGTTGCGGTAAGAACTGATACGCTGCCAGAAATCTGGTAACAGTTCTGGAGGGTAAGTAAATAGCGGCAGGAATCGCGTTTCCTAATGGGAGTTCTAATCAATGTTAATGCAGGTTCGAATCCTGCCAAGGGCAAATGATTTTATGTCAGAGTAGCTCAGCTGGTTAGAGCGGCAGCCTCATAAACTGCAGGTCATGGATTCGATTTCCATCTCTGACATTATTTTGCTTATGAATAAATGTTTATATTGTGGTAGACCTGCAAGAAAAAAATTTTGCTCAAGAAAATGTTTTGATGATTCAAGACGAAAAAGTAAAATAGTAATTGAAAGCATCTGTGAAAAATGTGGCAATGTTTTTAAACAAATTGTCATTAAAGACTCGATTGCGAATTATAAAAGAAGATTTTGCTCAAGAGCATGTGCAAATTCAAAACAGATAAAAAACGAAAAAAACAAAAAGAAAATAAAATTTTGTATAGATTGTGGAGATAAGTTTTCTACTGGTAAGAGATCATCTAAAAAAAGATGTCTTAAGTGTTCGAAAATTCACGAAAGAAAACTTAAATATTGTTATAATTGTTTAAAATGTTCAAAACCCATAAAGAAAACAACTACTGGACATTGCAATAATTGTTATAGAGATACAAAATTATTTCGAGATAATTTAAGACTTGGTCTATCAAAACGAAAACGAATTCTTGCAAAAAGAAGTAAAAACGAAATAGATTTTGCTAATTTATGTCTTGAAAAGTTTGAAAGTGTTAAATGTAACGAACCAATGTTTAATGGGTGGGATGCTGATGTAATTCTTATTGATTTTAAACTAGCTATTTTGTGGAATGGAGCATGGCATTACAGACAATGTAGTAAAAAACATTCAGTGAAACAAGTACAAAATAGAGACAAATTAAAAATTAATGAAATAAGGAAAATGGAATACCTTGAATATGTTATAAAAGATCCAAGTCAAGCTAATTTAGAATTTGTCAAAGAACAATTTTTTAAATTATGTGAATTTTTAAAATCAAATTTTTCAAAATATGAAACTTTTCTAAAAACATGAGTTCTGTGAGAAGTTCAAGTCCTCTCACTAACAATTAAAGGGTTACTATGGATGGTGAAAGAAGGATATTCATTGAACGGGTAAAACGAGACAAAAATGGTTTCTTTATCGGTAGTGAAATTGAGTATCCAACTCCTGAACAAGAAGCTGAATTTAGAGCACAGCCTTGTAATGAAGAGACACATAGTTTGCATGTCGATAAACTTTGTTATGATGAACCAGGTTGGCCATACGATTTAAGACATTGCGCCAAATGTGGTGTATTTTTGGGGGGTATCTGAAATGAAAATTACAGTTACAGCTTACAGATGCAACAAGCACAAGATTTGTAATGCCCAATGCTTTCATCAAGAACCACATCAACATAATAGTGAATGTAATAACATTTGCCATGTCCCTGGTGGTTATCAGTTGTCTCGTTGCACTGCCATGAGAGAAAAAAAGAAGTAGTTTTCTATACATTAAATAAATTTGCTTCTGGTGCTAATCAACCAGGAGGTCATTTATGTCAGATGTGTCGAAAAGAAGAAATGGCATTTATACTTGTTTAGATTGTTTGAAATCAAAATCTCAAGAGTGTGGTGGTTGTGTAAGCAGAAACTGGGAGTTATTTGAATTAGACGAGCATATTTCGAAATTATCGTATGATGAGAAAACTGCTGAATATGAAAAAAGGCATGAGTTATGCCAGATTCCATGACAAAGCAAGATTTGATTTCGACTGGTTAGAGTTACAACTCTATTTCGGTTGCTGTTTATGGAGGGTTAGCGCGTAATTGGTTGCGTCGCAGTCTTGAAAACTGTCTCCCGTAAGGGACCTGGGGGTTCAAGTCCCTCACCCTCCGCCATTTTTGCCGATGTAGCTCAGTTGGCCAGAGCGATACATTCGTAATGTAAAGGTCGGGGGTTCGAATCCCTTCATCGGCTTTGATTATTGAATACATATAAAAGGAGGTTATATTGTCTGATAATTCACTTATAAATTTTGGAGAACTCTCTAAACCTGCAACTGTATTAATCGAAAAAATATCTGATGCTATTGGTGGAATCTTCAAACCATATCAAATAAAAAGAATTTCGAAAGCTGAAGCTGAAGCTTGTTTATTGCAAACAGAAACTAAAATAGAAATAAGATGTTTAACGCAAAGAGCAATGCGCAGGTTTATTGAAGAAGAAACAAAGAAGCAAAGAAATATAGAAGAGATTACTCAGAGAGCAATACCAAAATTATCTGATAATGCTAGCCCAGAAAACATTGAAAATGATTGGATATCGAATTTCTTTGATAAATGTAGATTAATCTCAGATTCCGAAATGCAAGAAATTTGGTCTACACTTCTTTCCCAAGAAGCAAATCGTCCCAACTCAATTTCAAAAAGTACAATTAACACACTCTCAATAATTGATAAAATTGATGCTCAACATTTAACTCAATTATGTAAATTTTGCTGGATATTTGATGATATGATTACCCCATTAGTAATGGAGATGTTGAATCAGAAATTTATAAAAAATATGAAATCAATTTTGGCGTGTTAAATCATCTTGATAGCATTGGTTTAATTTCATTTGAAACAGTTCGTGGTTTTAGTAAAGGATTTGCAAATAAATTTACGGGTAGTTATTTTGGCAAAAACATTTCGTTAACATTACCCAAAAATAATGCAAGATTTGAAGTTGGAATGGTTATTTTAACAAGAGTTGGACATGATTTAGCTAGAGTATGTAGTCCAGTACCAGAAGAAGAGTTTTACAATTTTATGATAAATTACTGGAAAGTACGAAATTTTGAAATTGAAGAAATGAATTAGTGTTATGAATCATGTAACAGCTTTGAGCAGTATGCTTACTGATGGGTTTTGGGCTGTTGAAGCTGAAGGAGTTGGAGTTACAAAAGTCAAGATGAGACAAATCCATTATGACTTTTTAAAAGAAAATAAAGAAACAAACCCTGAGTATGGTCTCTATTTATGGGGTGCAAAAGTTGAAATTTGCAACAGGTTAAAAAACCCAGTTATTTTTGGGAAGAAAAAATGTAAAGCAATTTTTCGAAATTCTGGATGGTATCTTAAACATGGATGATAAATTAGAGCGTTGTGCTAGTATTTCTTGTGGTGGTTTTAAACATTGCACAGACAGAGTTTTTGATTGTACTAAAGATGATTGTCGGGAATGTAACAATGACGCTCAAGGAGCAATTGAAGATAGTATGCGTCTTAATCGAATAAATGTACTTGATAGTGAATTGCAACATTTAAAATATTTTTTCGAAGGATATAGAGACTTTGTCTTAATCAAATTTCATGGAGAACAAAAAGCTGAAGATGTGGGTGTTGACACTCAAAAATATTCTCCAGGTTCTGCAAGACAAATTTCTTATGAAGAAGGTTATAAAAAAGCTGAAAACGATTTTATGCCCCTGTAGCCAAGTGGTAAGGCGTTAGTCTGCAAAACTAAAATTCGGTCGGTTCAACTCCGCCCAGGGGCTTTTTTATGGGGCCATGGTCCAGTTGGTTAAGACGCTACGGTGACATCGTAGAGATCGCTGATTCGAATTCAGCTGGTCCCATTAAACATGATGTGGTAACTATGAGAACAATGGAAGAACAAGTAGCTGAGTGTAATCAATGCAAAGATAAAGATAAATGTCCGACAAAAGAGCATATGCCTTATTGTTGTAAAATAAAGACATTGCAAGAAATATATGACGAACCTTTACGACCATCTGTCATGTTTATAACTCAGGAAGTTTTTGACGAGTTTGTTGAATTTGCAAAAGAAGATCAAAATGAAAACATCAGCACAAATTAAAGCTGCAATAAAGCAATGCGATGAAGCTCAACGAACAAATAACTCGAAGCTTTGTCCTGTCTGGCCAGGAGATACTACATTGTATTGTGTTGATTGTACGTGTAGATATGCTTGGCGGTGGGTGTTGGAGATAAAAGAATAAATGCAAGACAATGCTTTTAAGAGCGATGACTTAGGGTTAACTAAACTGACAGGTAAAGTTTATTTCAACTGCACATGCTTATATTCATGGGAAGAAAAAACAGGTTTAGTTAGAAATCATAATAGCCAATGTAAAATACACAGGTTATATGAATTGGGAGAGCAAAAATGCTCATGCAAATATGAAATCTCAAGTAACGAATTAATTCGAGTCCATAATGAAGCTTGTGTAGTTCATAATGCAAATGCAACAAAGCAAATTTGTGCTTGTAAAATGGGCGAAGGTAAGTTTGGTCTTAAACCAGGTGTTTGCGGGAATATTTGTATGAAATGTGGGTTGCCGATCAAATGAAAACTAAAAGTAAGCTACGACACAGTCTAGCATACTGAAATAATTTCTTAATGGGATTAATTATGGAAGCAGACCGGATGGACGAGGGCCCTTATAGTTTATATTAGTAGTTGTAGTGGATGTCTTGATTGTCTAAAGTTTTTATAAACTCTGTTATTAAAAACGGAGTTAAAAATGAGACAATTAACAGAATCTAGTTTGTGTGAGTATGGATGCCAAGAATTAGCAAAATATGTTTTAAACAATGGAAAATTTTGTTGTTCTAAGTCATGTAATTCGTGTAAAGGTAAACGTAAGAGAAATTCTAAGGGAAGTAAAGAGAGTTGGGAGAGAGATAGAACTAGAAAACGTTTTTGGAAAAAAGGAAATACGCCTCACAATAAAGGACAGTCATTTGAACAAACTTATGGAAAAGAACGTTCTGAAGAAATAAAAAAACGAATAAGAAATAGTTTGTTAGGGAAAAATTCTGGGAAATATTCTGATCCAGTTTTAGAGCAAGAACGGAGAAGAAAAATTGGAGAAACTGCTAAATTACGGGGTAACACAGGTGGCTATCGTAAAGGCGCAGGTCGAGGGAAAAAAGGTTGGTACAAAGGAATTTTTTGTGATAGTAGTTGGGAATTAGCTTGGGTAATTTATCATCTTGATCATAACATCAAATTTGAGAGAAATTTTGAAAAATTTGAATATGAATACAAAGAAGAGAAACATTTTTATATTCCTGATTTCAAGAAAGACGGGAAGTTCATAGAAGTTAAAGGATTTAAAAATGGGCAATTTTATGCAAAGATGAAATTCTTTCCGCATGCTATAGAAATATTTGATGCAAAGAAAATGGAGCCCATTTTAAACTATGTGATTATTACCTATGGACAAGATTATATAAATTTGTACAAAAAGAAAAAAACATAAAAGGAAATTAAGATATGACAAAGAAATTTTCGAGTATGAATTATATGTTATGGGAACATGTTTCTTCTTTTGAAGACATTCTGGATGAATTGAAAAAAGAGAAAGATGAAAAAAAAGTAAGACGAAAAGCATGTCTTTGCTTGGAAAAAACAATACTCTGTGTTGAGACTTTTTTAAACAGTTATGTCAGGTTTTGTATAGAAACTGATAAAAAACTGGAAATTCATAAACAAAAAATTTTAGATGAATTTAAAACTAGAAAACCTCTTGAATATAAAATCAAGAAATGGCCCAAGAGATTGTTCAAAAAAGATGTTGATTTAAGCGATTTCAAAAAGATAAAGGATTATTACAGAAATCCTATAGAACATTGGGAACAATCTTGGGAAACTGTTGATGCAAATGGTGTAATTTTTCTTGGTCTTGATAATATTGAAATTTATGATAGCCTTTCAAAAGAGAAAGCATTTGAATTTTATGAAATTATGTGGAACACAATTCTTAAAATTTTAGAATCTAGTAATGATGAAGACCATGAAACAAATTTGCATAAACTTCATTATTGGACAGGTATAATAAAATGGTAGGTTTCCGTTTTAGGAAATAATATGAGTATACCAAGATGGAACCGTGTTGCATGTACAACTTGCAATGGTAACGGCCAAAGCAATATTTGTGCAGATTGTGGTAAAGAAATCACTGGTGCAGGAAATTTTGAAAACTCAGATATTCGTTGTATTTGTCAAGATATTCCATTTGGAGCAATATAATGGGTTGGGATCATAACATTAGTTGCAAGGAATGCAAAGAAGCTTTATGTATAGCAAGAAACAATAAACTCTATCGAGATGATGATTCATTAGATAGATTAGAAGCTTTTTTGAATAAACATGCGGATCATGAACTCATCTTTGCCGCTGATGATGATTATCTAAGAATTGATAATTGCACTCAATTTGAGATAGAATATCAACTCGAATCCTGTCCCAAATGTTTGCAAATGACAAATCACCTCAATGGTGTTTGTTTGAAATGTAGATCGAAAGATCTTTTGCTGAAGCTCGAAGATTAATAAGCAAACTTCCTGAAAAAGTTCTTTTGAGTTCTTTTGAAAAAATTAGAAAAACGGAGGCCTTATAATGATTGAAATGAAGGACTTTAGAATTATCATGATAGAGAACTGGCCTGATGATATGAAGTTCTTCTTGAGAATAAAAACGAAATTGGGATGGAGATTTGCTATAGGAGCAGATAGAGGTGCACCTGGGCAATACAATTATGAAATCGAGAATTTTGGCAATGGTTATGCTCCGATAAAGTATGCTATCCCTGAAATAATTCAAGAAAGAAATTGCCCTTCACTTGCTTTTTATAATAAATTAAGAGCTTTATTAATTTATTATATGAATCCGAAACCTAAGGGAGTAACAGTTGTTGTGGATATTGCAGAGGCAAAAAGAAAACTTGAAGAATGGCAAAGCGAGCCAAAGGACCTTATGAACTTGTACCCGAATTTTATACCATTTGAACCAAGAGAAAAAGAGCTTAATAACAAGAAAATTAAATTCTTATTGAATAGGTAATTATGGTTATTGTAAAATTTATTAAACCTATTGGAGACATTCCAAAAAATTCATCTTTGAAATTACTGCGGGGTCGACTAGTGGTCCAGGTCACGGGTCTCATAATCCCGAGCTCTCACAAGGAGCGCGCCGGTTCAAATCCGGCCCTCGCTATTTAAAATATTGTTGTCAGATAGAAAAACTTTCTAAACGGCAAACACAGTAGACTTAATTAATCAAAGTTTTTATACGCTTGCTTTTAATAAAGGGAGCAAGCATGCAATGCGAATACGGATGTGGACAGGAAGCAAAGTTTCAGTTAAATAATAAGAAATGGTGTTGTTCAAAATCATGGAACTCTTGTCCAAAAATAAGGGAAAAAAATTCTGAAGCAATTAAGAAAGCACATAAAGAAGGAAGAATTCCTACAAAACAATTGGATAAAAATAGAGCATGGTCAAAAGGGTTAACGAAATATACGTCAGAAATAATACAACGAAGAAGTGAAGCAAATTCAGAAAGATTAAAAAAAATAGGTAATAAAAATCCATTTGTTCAAGCAAGTGTTAAGAGATCAAAAATTAAAAATCATCCAGCACATATAAAACAATCTGAAACAAGAAAAAGGTTATATGCCAGTGGATTGTTAACACCAGCGAGAGGAATTGGTAGAGGGAAATATTCTTATTTTATCTTTAATAATAAAAAAGTTCTTTTGAGAAGCACTTTTGAGTTTATTTTTGCTCTTTATTTAGTTTATAAACACATTAAATTTGATTATGAGAATATAAGAGTACAGTATAATGGATCGACAAGAATAAATGATTTTGACATTGAAGGTAAACTATACGAAATAAAAGGTTTTCGAGGGTCTCACGTCGACAAAGTTGTAGAAGCTTTTGAAAAAAATGGTTATGTAATTAAAGTGATTTTTTATGAGACATTGTTTGAGATTATTAAATTTTTTAGAAGAAGAAATATTCCTATTGATGTTTATATAAAATCAATTACTGAAGGTCATAATACAAAACAGTATTTTGTTTTTGATTCAGATAATTTTCAAGCCCAAGTGGTGAAATTGGGAGACACTGCAGGCTTAAGACCTGCCGAGACTGAGTCTCATGTCGGTTCGACCCCGGCCTTGGGCAATTTTAAATGGTAGATCTTGAGTGAAAATTAAAGAATTAGATGATTTTATCTCAAAACTTTCTGTCCCTTTATTCCGAAAAGAACATGGGTGTGTTCCTTATGTTTGTGGCACGGGAATTTTAGTGACTTATCAAAATTTTGATTTTTTGATAACAGCAAGCTACACAGCCTGCAAGTATTATTGTTATGGAGGTAATATATGTCAGCTTTTGTGTGTGAAACATGTGGCAAAGGCATGGATGTAGCATATAGAAAAAATCCTAAAGGTGTTGCACCAGCAGGACGACTATGCTATGATTGTGCAAAGGCCAATGGTACTTTACCGGATCAAACAACAGTTGATTTATGCAATCTGATTGCAGATAGTCCACCAATAACTTGAATCAAGGAGCTCCTTATGTTTATTGGTCTTATGGGTGTTGCAGATGATGGAACATTGGTTACTCCCAATGGCCGTCGGCTTTTCAAAGTGCCGTTATGTATCGCTGCTATAGTTCAACGTATACAGCATAAGGTTGCTCAGTTGACATGGCAAAAAGTTAAGAAAAAGTAAACTCGAATTAATAGCAAGTCAGGTGTCATTATGCAAACATTAATGCTTAATATCGGTATGATCCCAGTATCAATCGTTTCAACTCGTAGAGCTATTGGATTAGTCTCGACAAAAAGAGCTATTGCATTGGAAAACTATGAGCAGAAACTTTGTGGGGTGAACTTTGTAATGCCGATACCATCAGTGATCAAGTGCATTGACTCTGACTATGTGCCAAAGCATTTTACGAACGTGCTCCCTTTCACAAGGAAAAATGTTTATCTCAGAGATGCTGGATGTTGCATGTATTGCGGCAAAAAGGTCGCTCTTTCGAATTTTACGTTTGACCATGTAATTCCAAGGCAGAACGGTGGAAAAACATGGTGGGACAACATTGTAGTGAGCTGCATAAGATGTAATGGACAAAAAGGTTGCAAGCATGTGAAGAACTACAAAAGAGATTTGATAAGGAAACCTTATGTTCCTCGTCTTAGTAAGTCTGCTCCTATCCAAGTTGTCAGGAAGCTCGATGCTGAGATACCGCACGAGACTTGGGTTGACTACATTTATTGGAACATATTGATCGATCGGGACTAGGGCTCTTGGAGGAATAAGATTATGAATAAGATTATATCGGGATCATCAATGTTGTTAAGCTTAACTCCTAAAATATTGGATTTTATTAAAGGCCTATTTAACTTAAAATCAAAGTACAAACTTAACAAGATAAAAAAAAAATATTGATAATTTTTATCAAACTAATAAGAATGGAGACAGTTTTAGTTTAGATCAAATTATAAGTACCACATGTAATCAAAAAGATAAACCAACTGTTCGAAATTACATTGTCGAATTAGAGTCTGAAGGTAGGTTGCATAGAGTCAAAGTAGACGGCGCACCAGACAGGTGGAGAAAAACTAAGAACTTTTGAATAGCTATTATTTTCAAGGAGGCATTGATGGTTGAGACAAACTATAATATATTTCCTGTTTGCTGGCGGCATATTGCAAAACGTATAATTACGCGAGAGGGACCTATTTATTATGTCGGGAGCACTCTTTGCATAGACAATATTGATAAGTCTGGTGGTGTCGCTCTCAATTTGAATGGGAAAGGCTTTGTTTATTCAAACTATACACATATGAAAAACTCGACTTTCTTTACTCCTAAAAGCATTTTTGAGTTAGTTAAAGAATGTTATTTGTCTGTTAAAGGGAATACTGATCACTATAAGACAACTGTTCAAGGGGTATTAAATGTCAGCTGATATCCATGCATTTAAGAATGCGGCTTCAACTGCAAGTTTGATTTATATAACTTGCGTTGCAGAGCCATGGTATCGGGCGGTACGATAAAATGCAGCGGCTTGAATCGTTTGATTCCGTGGAACATATCGAGAATCTCGATACACTGGATATTCCGACACGATTAATAGAATTGAGTCTGTTAAAGGATGGATGGCTTGACGGAAAAGGAATAGCTCCCGATAAAAAAGGATTGGAATGGCTGACCGGAGTATTTGATACGAGTTACGGCAGTGCTCTACCGTTACCCTATCTGTACCCGACGCCGGAAGGTGGTATTCAGGCAGAATGGGCATTGCATGCATGGGAAGTTTCACTTGAGATCGACCTTGCAACACAAAGAGCCGAGTTCCAGGCTGTGCAAACCACCGATGGTGAAACTATCGATAAAGAGTATAATCTTTCGGATAAAAATGAATGGATTGCTCTGAATGAAACAATTGAGAATTTACAGAAGGAGCAGGCATGAACCCGGAAACACTTCTCTTAAGGCAGGTTCATCCGGGTTTTGTTCAGGAGGGTCGAATAACTTGGCTCGTGAATCCTTACATGAAAAACAAGCAAAAATTTTAGAAACAATTTTTGAGCATCTACTAAGTTCTGGAAGAAAAGACTTAGTAGATGCTTATGAAGATGTAACTAGAAGTTATACAAAAGAAACATTCCCTAAAGCTCGCCGAAAATGGAAATGTGGAAAGTGTAAAAAAACTATTGAAATAGGCGAGAAATACTTCTGTAAGACTATTGCTGATCGAAACTTTTTCAATTCAAAACGTTTATGTTTAGAGTGTGCAAATAAAAAAGAAAAAAAGATAGAGAAACAACAACATAAAAAAATGAGATTTATTCAAGGAGATTCATGCTCCAACGATACCTGAAGCTTCTGCTTCTTTAGACGTTAACGGGACTGCAATCTGGTCTGCAACTACTCCAAGTTCATTTTACGTGGCATACATAAAAGGTTGGGATGGTGAAAAAAACGCAATGTTAGGCTTGCTCTATATCACATCTAGAAAAGATATTTTTTCCAGAAAGAATGTTGACTCACTTAGCATGCTGGCTGACATGTTAGGAATGGCAACCAGTCGTATTGTATTCTGCTTATATGCAGAGCGTAAAGTTCTCATAAACGTCAAACAAGGAAAAATATAGAATGGCAAAGACAACTAAATCTACACAAAGTACAAAGCAAAAAGAGCTATCATATGAAGAAATATTGAAAATCATAGCAGAGCAAAAGGATAATGAGAGTGCATTTCCAAGTAGTTTTGCAATCAAAATTAATACAATTTTTTCCTGTGCGGATGCAGACGAAATGCAGTACGAATAGCAATCTATTTCTCGGAAGGTTAATATGCCACAAAAGAAGCCAACAACAGCTATAGTTGACAGCGACAATTCTGAAAAGAGTATTGACGACAAAATACAAAGTATAACCTTAGCAACAGCCTTTTTAAATAAAGATATATATAATTTTAACACTGTTGTGCTAGAGACCTATTAGACTGATATGGTGCAAAGCGAAATGCTTTGTGCTAGTAAATAGAGCTACTTTTTCGAGAGCTATAAATATGGATGTTTTAAAAGTAAAAACAATCTTTGCGTGCAAGGGAATACAAGCATCGGGTAAAACTTCTTGGGCAAAAGAACAACTATTTAAATATCCAGATCGTTTTAAACGAGTCAATAAAGATGAGTTAAGAAGCATGCTTGTCGGAAGCAAGACAGATCCTCTTAATGAAAAATTTGTGACGACAATTCGTGATTTAATTATTGAAAATTCTTTGTTAAAGGGATTCGATGTAATTTCTGATGATATGAATTTCAATGATAAGAATTGGTATGCTTTCTGCGACATAGCGAAAAGAGTTGGAAATGTAAGAGTGCTTGAAAGATACTTTGAGACAACTCTTAAAGAAGCGATTGGTAGAAATACTCAAAGAGACAACCCTGTACCAGAGCACATCATAATAAAAACATTTGAATCTAATGTCAAAAACAAAATGGTTGTTGTCAGAGATGAGTTTTTTGCAAAGGAACCACCGCAATACTTGCATGACCCTGCAAAATCTGATGCAATTATTGTTGATGTTGATGGAACTCTTGCAATAAACATAAATAGAGATTATTTTGACCTGAGTAAAGTGCTAGACGATGTACCTAACAAGCTAATCGGTGACCTTGTAAAAATTTTAAGCAAAACGCATATTGTCTTTATTGTCTCAGGTAGAGAAGATTCTTCAATGAGCGACACAAAACTGTGGCTTGATTGTAATGAAATTCCTTACGCGGATATTTTCATGAGGAAAAAAGGGGACACTAGAAGTGATAGTATAGTGAAAGAAGAAATCTTGAAAGAAATTCTCAAACAATACAATGTTGTTTATGTTTTGGATGATAGAAAAACTGTTGTCGACATGTGGAGAAAAAACAATCTCTGTTGTCTTCAAGTTGCGCAGGGAGCATTTTAATGATACCTATAAAACAGACTATAATCGGCAAGACTAAAGGCAATTAAAACTAATGAAAGAAGATGTATGGTTAAATGAACTTTTTTCTTTTTTAGGTTCAAAATATGGCACTAATGGTACTTACTTACGATATAAGAAAATACAAAGTATGGTGATACGTGTTACTAACAAGAGAAGATTTTCATAGCCTTGTCTTTCAAAGAGATCAAGGCTTATGCGTAATTTGTAAACAACAGGGTGTTTATGCTCATCACATTATTGACAGGTCTCTGTTTGACAACGGTGGTTATTTTCTAAATAATGGTGTTTGTCTTTGTGCTGAACATTATTTGCAAGCTGAACAAACACTTGTTTCATGTAAAGTACTTAGAGAGAAAGCTGGCATTATTGATATTGTTTTGCCTGAGCATTTGGATGTCGATGATCAGTATGACCACTGGGGAAATATTGTAAAGCCAAACGGTGTAAGATTAAAAGGGGAGTTGTTCTTCAAAGAAAATGTCCAGAAAGCTTTGCAATTTGTCATACATGATTTTGTTCCTTATGTCAAATATCCACGAACATACCATTTATCTACATCGCCAAATTTGCAAAATGATGACAGGCAACATAAGAATGAAGGGTTTTTTCTCGGGAAAGAAGTTGTTTGTACTATAAAAATGGATGGTGAAAACACAAACATGTATCCTGATTACTTGCATCCAAGATCTACAGATTATGTACACCACGAATCTCGGTCTTGGGTAAAAGCTTTGCATGGAAGGATAGCATATAACATCCCTGAAGGCTGGAGAGTCTGTGGTGAGAATCTTTTCGCAAAACATTCAATACACTATCATCATCTAAAAGATTTCTTTTATCTTTACAATATCTGGAACGACGTCAACACAGCATTGTGTTGGGATGAAACTCTTGAGTATGCTGAATTGTTAGACCTAACTGTTGTTCCTACTTTTTACAGAGGCATCTGGGAACCGGAGGCGATACACAAAGCTTACGAACAATATTGTCAAAAGAGCAGTGATCCTGTTGAAGGTTACGTGATTAGACTGGTTGATCAGATACCAATGCATAATTACCGAAATGCTACAGCAAAATGGGTCAGAAAAGGTCATGTACAAACTTCTGAATTTTGGATGAGTCAACCTGTTGTACCTAATAAAATTGAGCTATAATGAAAATTACAAAAGCAACACATCCACTTATCTACAAGATAGCGAAACATGCGTACCCTGACTATAAAGGAAGAAAAATGTATCTTCAGTACGAAAATACAGTAGATACAGGTTGGAACGCAAACTGGTCGGGGGGGACAAAAACTTATTATAAATTTGTTAGATTAGATAATGGAAAAATTTTTTCAGTTCCAGATTTAGCTCCCTGGAAACGACCTGAAAACGAAGTAGTCGAAATTCCACAGGGAGCAGCATGTATCACTCATACATTTTTTTGTGGTACTGATTGTGGTGTCACAGTTATATTTCCAAAAGAGAAGCAAATATGTTTGCAACAATAAAAACAGCATTGTTTGAAGTATCATGGCAACAGCTTTTTTAAATATTATTGAGGAGTAGACATGGCCTTATCAAACTGGGATTGTTTGGCTTTCAATTCAGAAGCTCAAGCTTGTAATGGGGTATTTAAGCATTTCAAGTTAAAGTCCTCTCTTTCTATTTATAAGAATTGGGCTTATGTTTCAAATGAAGAAATGTGGCATAAAGGTTATGATTTTACAAAACCTACAATAGCTCAAATTGCTTCAGGTGATATACAATTAGCTGGGTTTGATATTATGTCTATCAGAGGCCCACAAAATGGGATTTTCATTTATGCAAGTTGCACTGATTATAAAAAAGAACCAGAAAAAACAATTCATTATCGTTTTGCTGGCATAGGTTGTGCGGGCTACAAAGATAAAGTAGCTGAGGTTCTTAAAAATCTTGGTCGTGAGCTCAAAGATGATGAACTTTGGTATGAAGGTTCTGATCATTTAGGAAAACATTATATAGGTCGTTATCTTGAAAATGGAGAGTCAGAGCAAATAAATTATTGGGATGAGCAAACTCAGGGCCCTTATGACTATGGTTCTGATTGGGTGGGTGTACTTCCTTCGACTTTGGAAGAATTCTTTAAATGGCTCTCGAGTTTGTCTGATGATTGTAAAGATTTTGAAGAGTGGATAACAAAGTGCAAGCAAGCTGATGCTCTACGTTTTAATCAAGGCGACATGTTTTTTGCAGAAAATGCAGGGGTAGAGCTGGCTGCAACAAAACCAGGAGAATGCCAAGCACCAGTATTGAATGAAATAATAAAGGCTATGGCTGCAGGAGACAATAATGAATGAAGCAAAGCATTGTATTTTTTGTGGTATAAAACATGAGGGTAAGATTTGTCCACCGGAAGCATTTGTCGTAATGACTTGTTCTAATTGTAATAATGAAGAAATTATGCCGCGTGATGCAGCGGCCATGAGCATGAGTATAGCTTGTGGTAATTGTAATAATGTGGGCTGGAAAATAAAACCGGCAACATATATAATCCTGATTATGGCAAATATTGCGTAAATATGCGGGCTTTTGATTTGAAAAAAATCAATTCAGCTACAAAATACCCAAGCATTCTTACATATCATGCTCTTGGTGATAGAGGTTGTCTGAAAGAAGAGGTTCTTGTACCTTTTTCAGCAGATGATAAAGTTTTTCTTTCAGAGAAGATTGATGGTACAAATGCCCGTATTATTTTATTTCCCAAAGGTGCATATTTAATAGGTTCTCGTGAAGAACTTCTTTTTGGTTTTGGAGATTGGATATATAATACTACATTAGATATTGTAAATACAATTCGAACTGTGGCTGACAATGCAAGAAGAATTTATTGGCGTCAGCTTGAACAATCTGTTTTTGTATTGTTTGGAGAAGTTTATGGGGGTAAAGTGGGAACAGCAAAAAATTATACAAAAACAGGGAAACTTGGTTTCAGGTTGTTTGATGTTATAATGATGGAAGCTAAAGAGTTTGAAGATTTGCTTGATTTGCCCATAGAAAAAATAGCTGCTTGGAGAGAAAATGGGAGACAAAATTTTGTTGGAGTTAGAACAATTGCAAATGTGGCAGCAGATATAAAATGTTCGACTGTGCCTTCTATTATTGGAACATGTCCGCCACAAACTATTCAAGAGACTTATGGATGGTTGAAAAGTGTTCTTCCAGGTACTACAAATGCTTTGCTTGAAAATGATGCATTAGGCAAGCCTGAAGGAATTGTGATACGTACAGAACAGCGTTCAAAAATCGCAAAAATACGTTTTGAGGATTATGAACGGACACTTAGAAAAAAATAGGCACCAGAATTCTATAGAAAAAAAGAACTTAGAGCGCATCAAAGATGCGCTCTAGAAATTTAAGCTTTTATTACCCTTTTTCTTGTTTTTTTTGTTTTTAGAGCATCAACTTTTGCTATTTTGAGAGCACATTCAGGAAATTCGTCTTTTTGAACGGCTTCACAAACAAACCAGATGCATGGAAAAACATCGCTTTTAGCTTCTCCACTGATTGTCATTTTCGGGCCACCAGACTTTAGCATTACAACATCACCTGGATTCATTAAAGAACCTCCTTTGGGTATTAATTTAGTTAGTGTTACAGAGTCGACTAGTTCTATAGTCATCTCTTTTATTTTATGTTTCCCTCTGATTTTGATAGGAACTTTTTTTGACGTTTTGAAGTCTGACATTTTTATATAAGTAGTTTGTCTTACGACATCGAAATCTTTTTTTGCATCAAATGTTATTACTACTCTCAAAAGCTCCATTTTTGTTTCCTTATGTCGTGTTATTTGGTATATAATATATCAAGTGTCTTGATATGAGAAAAAAAAGTGCTTGAAAAATTACAATTTTGACTGGATGTCATCAGGACCGATTATATGTCTACAGTTTGGTCTTAGATGCAAACCGAGTGAATTTCCTATAACAATGACGGCTTTGTTTAAAAGTATGGTATGAGATTGAAACTTAAAGGAGAGGTGGTTTAATGTCAAGGTATATTGTACTTCCTATTCCAGTTGATGCAAGAACTCCTGAAGGATATTCTTTAATTCTTGCTTATGCAAAAGAAGATCAAGTCGTTGTGCCTATAGACTTAAATGACTTAAATGAAGAGGATCATCATTGTGATTGGGAAGGTTGTACAACCTTAAGTCATGTTTTCATTTAATACGGGGCGTCCCCTATAAAATTTTGCAACGGGACTATTTGTTCCAGTATTTGACTTTATTGATATGATTTATGTATTTCTGAGAAAGCATTTATACTCAAATTGATAGTATATCATCTTCTTCATCTTCTACTGAAATTTTAGCTTCTCTAATTGTTTCTAGCACTTCTTGCTTATATTCATCTAATAAAGAATGTATACATCTTAATGCTTCTTCTTCTTTTATGACGCTCGTTAAATCAATGCTTGAATGAATTTCATTATTATTGTTGATTGAGATTTTGAAAATAGTTTTGTCTTCAATCATTATATCACCTCCTATGATTATTTATAATATAAAAATCTATAAGAGTATTAAATTTTTTGGGATTCATAATATATTTAAATAATTGATTTTATTATTTTATCTTAATTATATATCATCAACACTATGAATCTCAGAAAGATAAAATTAATCAAAGTTTTTCTTCTGTCATTAAAAAAAACTCCTGGTAATTTTTATTATATAAACATATAGAAAAATAAAGAACTTTTACTGTTAAGGAAATTGCCATGCCAAAATACGACCATAATTGTATTAAAAATGATGTTTGTGATATGGCTGTTTGTGATGGTGCAGGGGAATGTGCACATGCACTTACAGAAGAAGAATTAATAACAAAAATAGAAAGCGATCTTACGTCAATTGGACGCAAACTTGATCATATTATCGAGTGTTTGACACAAAAAAATATGAAATAACTGAATTGTAGAGAGTCAGGTATAATTTCTTTAAAAATATATTTACACTTGCAAGCCATTGTGATATATTTAAACTAACAAGGAAAATTATGTTCATGAAATTTCAACCACAGCCGCAACCACAACAACCCAGGCAAATAACCTGGAGAGGGCTGCTGTTGAAATAACTGAAAGACAATCGAAATTTCAAACGGCTCCTCTCCAAAAAGAGGGGCCGTTTTGTTTTAGAGTTTGACAGAGTGTAGCTCAATTGGTAGAGCACCGGTTTTGGGAACCGGGGGTTGGCGGTTCAAGTCCGCCCACTCTGATTAAATCAGTTTTTAGAGGGGCGTAACTCAATTGGCAGAGTTCTGGAATTTGAGTCCAGATGTTGGAAGTCCGAGTCTTCCCGCCCCTGTTTTTCAATGTAATAATTGTGACAAAATTCTAAAAAATTTAACTGGGTTTAAACAACACAAAAAATTTTGTGTCTTGTCAAAAGACAAAATACAACAAATTAAAAATTTATATTTATCTGGGTTATTATTGACTGAGATAGTGAGAAAAGGATATTCTGAAAGACAGGTAAAATTCTATATTAAAGATATCAAGAGAGAACATAACCCTAGTGAGTGTCTTAAGAAATCTTATCTTATTGGAACACGACAAAAAGTAACATCAAGTTGTTTTATAAATTTAAAAAAACAACAGTGTGCCGAATGCAAAAGATTTTTCAGTAAAAGCAATTTTAGAAAACATAGATGTTTTTCTATAGGTCAATTACAAGAAATTATGTCTCTTTATACTTCCAAAACAATAAAAGAAATTTTAAGTTTAGGTTATTCTTTAGGATCTGTAAACATAGCTTTAAGAGGAAGACATCGGTCTCTATCTGAAGCTGCAAAATTAGCTCATTTAAAACATCCAGATGCATTTAAGCATACAGCTGAAACAAAAGACAAGATAAGAAAAGCAAGATTTGAGTCTTTTAAAAAGCTAACAGGTAAAACAGCTTGGGAAAAAAGAAGTAAACAAATACCAAGTTCTTTAGAACAATGGTTCATAGACAAAGTTATTGCAAAATACAATCTAAATAAAAAATATGATATTGTAAGCGAGTATGCTGAATTTCCATATTTTATTGATTTTGCTTTTGTGAATATAAGACTCGCTGTTGAACTTGATGGGCCAGCACATTTTTCACATGGTAATGTCAGATTTGAACATGATTTAAAAAAAGACAAACATTTATTATCTAAAGGCTGGAAAGTAATAAGAATTGCTTATAATGAAATAAATGAAGAGAAAATACAAGAATTTTTAGGTTTATTAAATAATTTTGATAAATATCAATATGAAGCAAAAAAACTTGAAAACCATATATTTAAAAATAAAACTTTAAGATTGATTAGAGATAGTTCTAAAAAACTTGAATTGAAACGAAAATCAAAGATAAGAACTTTATTGAAATTACTTAAGCAAATCGAGAAAATCAAGATAATTGAGAATAGTTCTATAGATTTTTCAAAACTTGGTTGGGTTCATGAAGTTTCAAAACTCTTAAAAATAAAGACTCAAAAAGTTAATAAATGGATGAAAACTTATATGTTGAGCTTCTATAAGGCAAAATGTAAAAAAAGAACTTAAATATTCTGGGTTCAACACCCTGCGCTCCTGTTTACTTTTTATTTACCTATCTACATGCTCTACGACCTTGACTAGCACATTAAAACCAAAAAATAATAATATCCTATATAAGCAAATTTTTAATATGCTCAGCATAACTCTTTTTATTATTGCGTCTTGTTTTGTTTTATAAATTAATTATGGTTAAAGAAAAAATTGAACAAATTGAGCGCCGTTTTCTTGAAGTTGCGGGTTTAAGACTCGATTTGTCACAGTATCCTTTGTCTAAAAGTACTGAGCAACAAGTAGTTACGAATAAAGAGAAGTCTGATAAGCATGGAGAAGTATTTACGCCATTATGGCTAGTTGATGAGATGCTCGAGAGATATGATGAGTGGGAGAATCAAGATAAGACTACTGAGGATTTGTGTGCTGGGTATGGGCAGTTTAGTATAAGAATGCTTCGGAAGAAGTATAGTGTGTTGGGAGAAAAATTTGATATAGATAAGTTTTTGGGCGAGACACATTTGTTTTCTGAGATACAGCCTGGGAGTTGTTTTAGGTTGTTGTATGTTTTTGGGACTGGTATAAGACTTTTGATGGGCAATGTTATGCAGAGGGGAAGTTTGCCAGATGAGGCTGAAACTGGTATATGGGTGTTTGTTGATGGTGAGTGGAGAGACAAGACAAACAGGATAAGACAAATTTTCAAGAAAAACAATATACATAGATTGTTTAGTGAAAATGCTGATGATTTTGAGAGAGATGTGAGCAAGTTTTATTACAAAATTTAAAGGAGGTTTAAAATGGATAAAAAAATCGTTCTTGTTATTTTTGTTTCTGTTTTACAGATACCACAGACACTAAAAATAAACAATGAAGAAAACTTTGAAACTAGACAACTTAAAGAAAACTTTCTTGCTATTCCTATAGACGATGAACATAGAGAAAATATGGAACAAGTAAGAGAAATCAATAAAACTGTTCAAAGTTACACAGGTTCAATAGGTACAGCTGTTGTCTACAAACAGTGTTAATTTGGCAGATTTCGCATAACATTCGACATAGCCTTTAAACGAAAGGCTTAATATGTCAAAGAAGAATAAAGTCGCAGTTGAAAACTATCAGATTTCTAATGATTTCCTGACTACTACAATTGGCAGACGGAAGGCTATTGAGAAATTGTCTGCTTACGAAGGTCTCCAGACTTTTTATACTCCTTTTGCACTAGTTGATTCAATGGTTAACGGAAATACTGAAGGTTCAATACGGATTTTCTTCAATCTTGAGTTTCTTGAAGTTCTTTTGAATCGAAAGAAGGACATGTCGAAAGTTCAGTATGTGGGCGATACTGAGCGTAAGTGTCGTTTTGCAAAGTTGTTATATAAAGTAGAGACAGTGTTAATTGATAAAGGGAATTGGGATAGAATACTTAAGAAAGAGATTGAGATAGGAGAGTTTTTTGTGGGTTGTAAGATGAATCAAGCAGCTGATGTTACTTTTTCGAACCCGCCATATAATGGTAATATGGATTTAAAAGTCATTATGTCATTATATGATGCTGGGCTCTTGAAGAAACTGATTTGTGTGCATCCTTCTACATGGCTTGTTACGACAAAAACACAGTTGGGAGAAAAACAGGCGATAGTCTATATAGAGAGTTCAGAACTCTTGTAAAAGACAATTTAATAGAAGTGAAATTTTTTAATGGTAACCCAGTTTTTAATATAATGCTTTTTGTACCCTGCTTGATTTCAGTTATAGATTTTTCAAAAAAACGAAAAAGCAAAATTAAAGTTATTGAAATTACATCAGAATTAAGACATGTTTTGTCAATTGATGATATAACACTGCATGGTAGATATTGGGAACTTATGAAAAGTTTTATATCAGTTATCGAAAAACATATTGTTAAAGAAGGAAGTTTAAAAAAATATTTCTTTCTTGATAAGATTCCTAAAGACAAAAAATATGTTCAAATTGCTCAAACTAGAGGAAATGTAGATGTTCTAAATATGGTAGGAAAAGATTTTTATACTATTATTTCTAATGATTTAAGCTTACATAAAGGAATTGAGAAATGCTCTTCAAGAGCGCAGATTTATTGCTTTTCTTCAGAAAAAGAACAAGAAAATTTTCTAAAATATTTACAAACAGACTTTTCAAGACTATGTCTTTCTATTGCCAAAATTAATCAAGGTATGGGTCGTTTTGAACTTTATTTTGTACCTTGGCTAGATTTTACGAAAGAGTGGGATGATGAGAAACTTTTTAATTTTTTTGGGTATCCAAAAGGACATCCAATAAGAGAATATGCGAAAACTTTTTTGCCCGACTATCATAATCTTTATCCGAATGGGAAGACTTATTAGTTATGATTCGTTTTACTTTTAAAGCAGATATTGAAATCACTATCGAATTTGTTGATGATAATTTTAAACTAATTGAATCGACTTTTGCTTTTATTGGAGTAATTGTTAAGTTTTCTAAAGAATTTTTTATTAATTTTTCTAGAATGAATGTAATTTGCGAAACACATAGAATAAGATATCGCAATATTTGCGAAGAACTATTGAAGAATTCTGATAAAAAAGTCTTTCAAGATATTGACATTGATGTTTTTTTAAATGAGACTAAAGATGCTTTTAATCTTATAAAGCCAGACAAGCTTATTATCAAAGTAGTCAACAATTATTGTGATGCTTTTAAAGACCATAGAGAATCTCCTGGTGTTTGTTATTCAAATACATCAACTATCTTTATAAGACAAGATTTAATAAACGATACTTCTTTCTTAAGAAAAGTGCTAATTCACGAAATATTACATGCTTGTGGAGATTGTCTTAATAATGGCATCGCAAGACATAATATTTGCGCAACTGAACCAATATTTGATTTTTTATCAAAAATACAATATTAGGCGAAATTATGCTAAAAAGCTTTCGTTCTGGTAACAATAATGAAACTTATGCAGAAACATGTTTAAAAAAAATTGCATTTGTTGCTCCAGTACCACGTCAAGAAGATTTTGGTAAATTTGATTTTATTTGTTTTCAATCTTTATCGTCTATCGATAACAAAAAGCTTGTTGATGGCAAACCTTTTACTGTACAAGTGAAATCGAATTTTAAAGATTTAGTCTTTGATAAAAAATGGTGCATTTCAATTTTTAATAATTTAGAGACAGCTTTTTTGCTGGGTGTTGTAAGTAGAAAAAAGTCGAAAAAACTTCAAACAAGTTTTCGACTTTTTTCTACTTGGAGAATTCTTTATAGTCTTAAAAATTGCAATCCGAAAAGATACACAAAACTAAAATGTTCTGAAGAAAAAAGTTTTTTCTATGATGATAAAGAAAATTCTTTTAAAGTAGAAGATGATACTCTTATTGTCGCTCTTGGAGAACCTATTTTAGAGTTTAACGCAGACGATGATATAACTGCAGCTCAAGAAGAAAATTTAAAAAGATGGATAAAACTTGAAATAAAGAATGTTCATTCTATTCAAAACAATCTTCCATTTTTATATGGCTTTGATGATTGGAACACTAATGTTTTTCCTTGTATTGAAGGAAAAGTTTATTTTTTGTATAACGATTATTTAGAATCTCTTATTGTTGTTGAAGATTTTTTTAAAAAATTTTTAATAGGTATATGTCATCAATATAATCATCATATTAGACTTGGGAATAGTAATTTTTCAAAGAGAAAACAAGATGTTTTGAATGTTTTAAAAAACTTTTCTGATGATGAAAATGTTAAATCTTTTTTGAAATCTATATAGGCATTTCTCCATAAAACTCACGACATCTCTACTACTCCAACAAAAGTAGAGCAAATGAACCTAAAAACTTATTTCAACTTAATGAACATACACCAGCAAAACGCTATAAAAGCGCTCACTGGTCAAAAACGTGGCCAAATCATTATGCCCACTGGCATAGGCAAAACCTGGGTTCAAATCTACACTGTCCTCGAAACATTACTTAACACAGAATCAGGCTTAGCTGTTCTAGCCGCTCATCGCATCCTGCTATGTGAACAACTCATCAAACAACTACTCCAAAGAGCTTTTGACTTTGGTCTTGAGGGCAAATTTGACATCTTAACCATTGCCTCAGACGGAATTGAAAGAGATGATGTAAGTCAACTAAATATCGACAGCTACGATTTTGCAAGGAAATGCAATGTAACACGAACTACTACAACTGAAGAAATTCAAGATGCTGTCAAGAAGTCTCGTAAACTTAAACGTCACTTGCTTGTAGTAAGTATCTACCAGAGCATTGCTCGTCTTTTCTCAATACCAATAGACATTGCTTGTTTTGATGAGGCTCATGAAGTAACTGAAAATGACAAACACGAAAATGTAGATACAATTTTACGTCAATGTAAGAAAGTCTTTTTCTTTACTGCAACTCCCATACATGACTGCAATGGTCGTGGTATGGATGACACAGAATTTTATGGAGAAAAGTTAGTTCAAATATCTCCAAAGGCTGCTATTGATACAGCAAATATATTGCCGCCTGTGATTCATACGATCAGGATAGAAGACGGCAAACCAACTGACCATAATATTATACAGGCGGCATTCAAAGCACACAGAGCAAAGGTCTTAGAATGTTCTAACGGCAAAATAGGGCCCAAACTCCTTGTGTCATCTGCTGGGTGTGAAGACATGGTTAATTTAGTAAAAAACTCTTATTTTCATAAATGGGCACTGAAAAGTGGTTTCCAGGTAATAGCATTTTCTAGTGGTCTTGGTTATTATGTCAATGGAGTCGCTCTGATAGACAAGAAGCTTTTAGAGCGCTTCAATCCTTAAAAGACGAAGACAGTGCAATCATTATGCACTATGACATATTGACAGAGGGCATTGACTTGCCGAATATTACTGGAATTCTTCCTTTACGTGAGCTCAATAAAGTAAAGTTCTTGCAGACAGCAGGTAGAGCTGCTCGTATTTTCCATGGCGATAGAGAAACACTTTCAAAAGACATTAAGTTAAGAACGTTTATTGAAAGCGAAGGTAAAGTTTGTGCTTCAAAGGCTCTTGCAAAACCGGTGTTCTGGATAATCCAGTCCCCATTGCTTAATGATAATGCTCTTGAAACAAATCAGAATTTGATTGATATTGTACGAGAGTCTTATGAAGTTGAGCCAATGTTTCGAGATGTTCCACCGACAAGTACAACATCAACTCCTGAAGAAGCTGATGACGTGCTTGACCCTATTTACAGAACAGATCGAGAAGCAAGACATGCTGAATTTGTACATGAATTTGAGTCAATGTATTTTGAGGAGTTAGCACCTGATCTTCAAATGGAATGTATAGACAGTCAGCTGGATTTGATCGAGAGTGGTGTTGTTGAACTCAAAGTTCAAGAAATAAATGAAGAACAAATGGCTGTTGAAGATATTATTGATGATATAGATAGAAAACTTGATATGATCGAGAATGGCGAACTTAATCCAGAAGATTTCTAATAAAAAAGGAGTTTTAATGAAAACATTACTTATTTCAGTGGTTGTCTTGTTTTTTGTAGGATGTACACCTGGTATAACTTTTGTACCACGAACTTTGTCTTTTGGAGCTTTTGATTTCAGACCATATACTGAAAAAGGTTTCTTAATGACTCCTAAATCATATTCAGGAGAGTATATGTCAGTTGGCATAGTTTCTTTAGCTCTATCTCCTGAGGCTAAATTAATGAAAGTTAAAATACAAAAAAAAGACACAGTTTTATATAGAAGCGAATGGAAATGTGAAGAATTAAAAGCCAAAGAAGTTTTAGATAGTCTATATTTTTATTGTAAACTAATGGGAGCTGATGCGCTTGTCGATTTTCAGATTTCTGAGTCTGAAGAAATTTATAACATAGGGACTAATAAGCCTGTTGTAACAATTCGAGGACTTAGAGCTAGTGGATTTGCTATACGAAGAATTGTTCCAAGAGTTAAGGTTGAACTTGAAAAACAAGTCCCTCAACAAATTGAAGAGAAAATTATCAATGAAGAGTCTTTCTAATGAAACCCAAATATCCAAAAATCAAATTAGTGCACCCTTGCCTTTCGCTCGTGACCACAGAGCACATCTCAGTTCTTGAGTATATGGTTACCTTAGGCCGTGGAGCGAGCATCACGAAATGGGTCGAGCAGGTATTTAAAACGGCAAAAGAAATGCACTGGGAAGGCATGGAGCCTGAAGAACGAGCAAGATTTCTCGGAGACTCATTAGAACTTCTAACTGAATACTTAATGAAAGTCAATGTGATGGGCAACAAGCAAGGGCTTTTGAACTATAAACCTGTGCCTTTGAGAGACGACTATGGCGTCGATGCATTAGGGATGAAAAACGACGTACAAATTGTAGTACAGTGCAAATATCGACATAATCCCCAAGCTTACATTACTTATTCAGCTCTTGCAAGAACTTTTACTCATGGAGTTTTGAAGTATGGACTCAATCCAAGCTTAAAGAAAAATATCTGGTTAGTTACTACAGGAGCAGGAGCAAATACAAACTGTCAGAAAATTTTAGGCCAAAGACTACATGTATTGAACCGAGACCATTTAAAGCGTCAACTCGATGGTAACATTGATTTCTGGTGTGGTTTTTTAATGAGTGCAAAGAGCAAGTAACCAAAATCTTCTACCCCAGTTTTATTTTTTAATCTTTGTTTGTCTTGATATATAATTTCAGACATAAAAGCAATAAGGAGGCATTATGTTTGAAGTTGTTATCGGTAAAGAAGGTTTGTCAAATTCCCACCAAGGTGATTTTCCAGAAACTACAACCTGTGTTCATTGTCAGGCTTTAAGCGAGATTGGTTTCACAGTACTTGAAAAACCTTCGGGTGGTGAAGAAAGATTTGTCAGTGATTTGTATAAAAATGATCCGAAGGGAACTGGCTATTGGTTGCATGATTGTTGTGCGGTAGCTGTTTATTTTTGCCCAATATGTTTTAGATCAACTTCTCTCTTTAATCAGGGTTAAATGTCTTTTTTCACAGAAGCTTTATTGTTGTTTGGTTTTCATTGTTTTCTTGTAGGAATTGCTATAAAAACGCTGAAAAAAATCGTCGTAATAAAACAATGTAAAAATTGTAATGGTGATTTTGAAGTTGAAAGGTCTAATATATTGAGACTCTATAAAAAAGAGAGGTCTTGTTGTTCTATAAAATGTGCAAGAAGTTTTTCGACAAAACAAAAAAGAAAAGAAATAAGCGAGAAAGTTTCCCAAACAGTCATAAAAAAATATGATAAAAAAGGGAGAAAAGATAAAAAACCTTTTAAGTGTATCAAATGTTCTAAACCTATAGGAAGAACAAAACATGGTTATTGTTCGATTTGTTTTAAAAAATCTATAATTCATAGACAATTGATTAGTGCTAGGGTTAAAAGAGATATTAAGGCGGGTAGACATCAAGGTTGGGTTACAAGAAAAAATATAACAAGCTTTGCTGAAGCATTTTTCGAGAAAGTTCTTGACAAAAATGGGTTACAAGGACAATATGTTAGAGAATTTAAAATAGCGAAAAGAAATCTTATTAAAGAGAGCGGGAATTGGTTTTTAGATTTCTTTTTTCCTGACAAAAAAATTGATCTTGAAATTGATGGAAAACAACATGAGTATCCTGACATAAAATTACGAGATCAAAAAAGAGATTCAATATTGACTCAATTTGGTTTCAAGATTTATCGGATAAAATGAAGCCGAAGGTTGAAGGTTCGAGTCCTTCTGCTCCAGTTTTGCATAGAACATTATTAGTTTCAAGTTTAACATACTAGTCAAGGTCGTAGAGAATATAGATAGAAGACGGGTAGAAAGACAAGAGAGACATGAAAGAAATTAAATCGATTTCAGATGTCAGTGAGATTAAAAATAAACAAAATCTGATTTTTTATAGAGGTCAAAGTTCTGACAAAGAATTATCGCCCTTATTGACTAGAGGCTTAAAAGATGAAGATAAGTTAGACAAATTAAAAGATAAAGAAATAGAAAGCCTTAAATATTTAAAAAGCCTTCTTCCTAACTTAAAATGGAATTGGTGGCAAATCGCTACTATCGCCCAACACTATGGTATACCTACGCGCCTCCTTGATTGGTCTGAAGATCCACATGTTGGATTGTTTTTTGCAGTAAGAAACAAACAACATGATGATAAAGATGGGGTTTTTTGGGTGTTTGAAAACACATCAGGTATCGCTGGGTTTTGTAGCGAATACGATGAAAATCTTGAAAAACTTACAAAGCTAAATTATCCGAGCATTTATAGAGCATATCGAGATTTTAATAAAAAAAATCTTAAAAATGATCAAAGAAAAGATAAAGAAAAATGCATTTACGTTCCAAGAGTGCATTTACAAAAAGGTGCTTTAAGTTGGCAGCCCGATTTAACAAAATCATTCGACAAACAAAATTTTAATTTAGAAAAACAATGCATACATAAATATATTGTGCCTAAAAATTGCAAAGAAAAGATAAGAAAGGAATTAAATAATAAAGACGTAAAAGACTTAAGATTGTTTCCAGATTGTTTGTTCATAAATAACGAAGTGATTATTAATTTACCAAATAAATTGTTTAATGAATTAGTTGGTTTGGTAGATAGAATAAGACACTACACTTGAGTTCAAAGAGCTTTTGATTTCTATGATTAAAACAAATCTTCATCTTCTTCTACTGGTACGTTAATTTCTCTGATTTTATTCAACACATCTTGTTTAAATTCCTCAAGCAAAGAGTGAATAAAGCGTAGAGCATCTTCTTCTCTTAAAATGCTTGATAAATCCATTTTTGAACAGATTTCATTTTGGTTATTAATTGATATACTAAAAATAGTTTTCCTTCCATTATTTACTCCCTCCTTGTAATTTTATAATATAAAAAGCAACGAGGGAATATTATGATTTACTTCGAAAAAGACCAGATTGCGCAAGCAAAAGAAATAGTACAACGTTTTAAAAAAGAAAAAACAAAAACTGATGTTTTTTATAATCTTTGTTTTTGCATTCTAGTTCCTCAGACAAAATTCAAAACAGTTTTGAGCGTAATAAATAGGCTTAAAGACGAAAGATTTTATGCAAGGCCAATGTATCGTGAAGAATTACTCAAGATAATTTCTTCAATAAGATTTAAGAATCGAAAGGTTGAATATCTTTTAGCTGCAAAATATAAGTTTGATGAATTTCATAAAAAATTGAACCTAATGCTTGAATCAGAACGTGATACGCGAGCAATACGCGCTTTTGTGGTAAGGGAAATTAAAGGGGTAGGTTTAAAGGCGGCTAGTCATTTTCTTAGAAACTTAGGGATTGAAGATTTAGCTATTGTGGACACACATATTATAAAATTTTTGGAATTGGAGCAAAGGAGTTTTAATTATTTTAAGATAGAGGACGAGATAAGGGATAGAGCATCTAAACTTAATGTATCTGTAGCTGTATTTGAGCTATTATTTGGAGTTATGGGGCTGGCGTAAATGAAAATTTATTTATCTATTAATGAGCCAAAATATAGAATTAGTTAAGGAGAAATTATTATGGATAAGACAGGACTTTATAATTTTGGCGAAGTACGGGAAACAAAACATTATAGTATTGTCTATGATAAGAGCTTGAAAAAAGCCTTAGTAATGAAAAAAAGTGTGCATCTTGAAGATGCTACTAAAGATTATGGTTTAAAAATTAGAAAGTTTACGCTTGATGAAATAAAAAAACGTCATATGGGTAAAATAAAATGCAGGTAAAATATTCAAATGATGAAGAGTTAAAGACGATTTTAGAAATATATTTTCATGAATAATTTAAATAATGAGGGAGAATTAAAACAAGTTGTTAGTATTGGGGCTCCTGTACTTTTAGAGTTTTGGAGCAGCTCATGTTCTTCTTGCGTTGAAGCTGAAAAATTTTTATTAAAACTTGAGCAAATTTATAATAAAAAGTGTAGTTTTATAAAAATCAGTATTGATCAAGCAACACAATTAATAGATCAATATTCGATTTCTAAGTTGCCGACATTTATTTTATTTAATAATTCAGTCGAGCAAGTTCGTATTGTAGGTTTTAAGAACAAAGAAAAAGAAATTGAAAAAACTATTCGTAATTTATAGATAGGGGGAATTGATGGCTTATAAGATTACAATACCGAAACATGGCACAAGGGCTGGTGAAGTAACGATTGAATCTTTAGATGTTACAAGTTGTGATGTAGTGCAGGAAGTTTCACAACATTATGGGACTATAAAAAGTATAACACCTCTCAGTCATGATGATGATTTACCAGTACATGATTCGGTAAATATTATAGAATAAAACTTAATAAATAGGGAGAATTTATGTCTAATAAGATTGTTGTGTCATTCGAAGTAACAAATATGTTAATTATGAAAGAGACTTTAAAGAGGCTCAATCATAGCTTTAAAGAGAAAAGAAATAGTCTGGAAATATATAGAGAGTATTTTCCAATTAAGATATCTCAAAAAGAAATATCTATGGATAGCATGAACCAAAAAGAAGTTGAAATAATAAAATCTGAATATCAACGGGATTTTCAGATTTATGAAAGGACTATTAGAGGAGAAACTTTCGAAGTAACGGAAACAAAAAATGAGATTGTGATAACTGTGAACTAAGAGACAGAAAGATTTATGAATAAATTATTAGAGTTTAATTTGCAAACTTTGCGTCCTCTTACTTATATTGTAGCAGAAGAAGAGGACATTTTGATAAAAGACATATATGAAAAAACTAAACAAAATTCACAAATCTTTATATATCGGTCTACTACTGGTTTAATACCGTATGCTGAATATGAAGATGAAACAAATGGTAAAAATATTGATATTAAAACAAAAACAATGCCAATTAATAGTGCTTTGAGCGAAATCCAGAGTAATAAAAGCGACGATAAAAGATTAATTTATTTATTGTGTGACGTGGATAATTTTTTTCAAGAGACTCAGTCGACTAATTTTCAAAATATTAGAAAATTAAAAGATATTGTTTTAAATATTTACTATGATTATGTGTATCTTAAGACAATCATAATTATTTCACCTTCTCTTGTAATTCCTACAAAATTGCAACGTTATTCTGAAGTTATTTATTATGATTTACCAAATGATGAAGTAATAGAAGAAAAAATTAAGTATTTATTAACTAAATACAATTTAGTTTCTAAATCGAAAATTCCTTTAGAAATTCATGAAGATATTAAAAGTGGGTTAAAAGGTTTGACTCTTTTTGAAATAGAGCAAATTGTAATGGCTTCACTTAAGAAAAAGAAACAATTGTGTCTTGAAGAAGTGAATACATACAAGAGAACGATTTTACGTAAAACTGATTTGTTAGATGCTATAGAAACTAATGTGACTTTCGACGAGATAGGCGGGTTAAACAGATTAAAAAAGTGGTTTGAAAAAAGAAAAGATATATGGTCGGAAGAAGCTATAAAATTAAAAATTCCGACTATTAAAGGCATAATGATTCTTGGAGTAACAGGTTGCGGAAAGTCTTTATTAGCAAAAGCTTTAGGTAATTATTGGGGGTTACCATTAATATCTTTCCAACCCGGGAAAATTTTTTCATCAAGAGTTGGTGAAAGTGAAGCAAGACTTTACAAAACATTAAAAATATTAGAAAGCGTAGCACCTGCAGTAATTCTGATAGATGAAATAGAAAAACAGTTTGCAGGTAGTCAAAGTTCCACTTTTAGTGATGCAGGCACAACAGCTCGTTTTATTGGTACATTTTTAACTTGGTATGAAGATTGTACTGCTCCTTTGTTCATAGTGTCAACTTGTAATGACATTCAATATTTACCCCCTGAACTTATTTCCAGATTTGATGATAAATTTTTTGTTCCTATTCCTTCTGCAACAGATCGAGCTTCTATTTATGATATTCAATTGAAAAAAGCAGGTAGAGATGCTCAGCAGCTTGGTTTAAATTTACATGAACTTGCTTTAAAAAGTTCTTTTTTTACGGGTAGAGAAATAGAGCAGGTAGTTAAAGCAGGTTTGATAGAAATGTGGTATGAGTGTAAAACTACCGGGAATAATAATAATAATATTGTTTTAGAACAAAAACATTTATTACGGGTGCTTGAATCTAAGGTGCCTATCCAAAAAACAAAACAAGAAGAACTTAATTTCCTTGTTCAGTGGGTAGGTTGGGATAATGAAAAAAAAGAAGGAATTAGAGCAAATTATGCTAGTGAGAGAGAAGACGATATAGACACTTTATTTAATGAAATTCTTTCAAGGCCGAGCGTCTTGGATAAAGACAAAAGAAGACCATGAGAATATGTTGATACAGAATAAAGGCAAAAAATGTTCGGTTAATGGGTGTAATAATGAAGCTTTCTGTAAAAGTTATTGTTCAAAACATTATCAGCAACTTAAGTTTCATGGGAAAGTGCAAGAAAAACCTTATATTGCTATTGCAAATTTTTGTAAAAATTTAGGGTGTGGAAAACAGGTGTTTGCAAAAGGTTTATGTCAAATTTGTTATACCCGTTCAAGAAAACAAGAGGTCGAGAATGTATAATGAATGGGTGATAGAAGCATTAAATCGGCGAGGAATCAAAATAAATGAAGATGGTACTTTAGATGTATATTTTTGGGGTAAAACTTCGCAACACGTATCTGATCTTAAAACAGCTATTAGACAACAGCAGTATATTATCGACCAACAAAAAAGTGAACAGAGAGAAAATGAAGAAATTGGAAGTTTAATGAGGGTTTTTCATGAAACGGTTAAAGAAATGTCAGAAATGACTATGAAGAAATTTACCCTTGAAAAGAAAATTGAATATAAAAATAATTTAATTTCTATTCTAGATGTTATGTCTAGAAAACGTGAAGATTTAAGAAAAGATGGTTATACAAGATTGCAAAAAGTTATGAAAATGATTGATATGAATAATTTACCTGCTGCTAATTTAGCAAGTCAAGCTGCACTTAATCGAATGAGAAAACGTTGGTTAGTAAATGAAAAAGTTATTGATAAGTCATTAGCTAGACTTGAAGCATTAAAGCAACTAGAGAATTAAAATTAAGAAATTATTAAATTAAAATTAAGAAATTATTAAATTAAAAACAGGAAAGAATTTTATGGAATTTGAAAATGGCAAGATTATATCAGGGTCTTTTTTGATAGAAAAGATTACATCAAGTAAAAATATAGTTGAAATTGAACTTAATAATGGAACAACTAAAATACAAAGTTTTATAAAACATAATGCTGATATTTTTATTAAAACATATGTAGTTGGTGATAAGATTTTTTGCAAAGGTAAAGTAATAAAAAGAAGAAAAAAAGTATATCTTGACTTGATATATATTTCAAAAGGAACTAATACACCTATTACGTTACCGAAAGACAACCAGTTTAATATTGATTTTTATATTAAACGTTTTGAAGAAATTGTTAATGATATCAAAGATCCTGATTACAGATTAATTATTGATAATTGTTTTAATAATGATTTTAAAGAGTTATTTTTTACTTACCCTGCTGCAAAAAAACACCATCATAATTACACCCATGGTCTCTTACAACATACAATTGAAGTTGTAGATATTAGTCTTTTTTTAGCTAACTTTGTTAAAGATTTGAATATAGATTTATTATTATGTGCAAGTTTATTACATGATATAGGAAAATTGAAAGCTTATGATGTTGATGAAAATCTTGAAATAACAAGGACTGATTGGGGTCATTTATTAGGTCATCTTTCAATATCAGCACTTTTTGTTTCAAAAATAGTACCTCCTGATATTGATTCTAAGAAAATAATGATTTTGTATCATATGATTTTAAGCCATCATGGGAAGCATCAATGGGGTAGTCCAGTAGAATATAAAATGAAAGAGGCATATATATTGCATATGGCTGATATGTTGAGTGCAGAATTGAATGGTTTTAATGTGTTAAAGTATATTAATAGCTGGTCAGAGACTAATGCTTCTAATAGAACTTGGTTTAAAGGATGCTAATGAAAAGAAGAAAAAATATAGAAGTACACCCAATTGATACATTGATACAAGAAGATGAGACTGATGTAATTTCAAAGTATATTCAGCCGCATTCTAATTGTGTTTGTTGTAATTTGCCAGAAATAGCTATAAAAATAAATAAAGCTTATCTTGCGGGTTCATCATATAAGCAGATTGTTCAAGAATTTTCTGAACAAGTTTTTGCTGCTACAGGTAAGAATTTAGAACTTTCTAATGTTTCTGAGCATTTTTCAAAACATTTTGAATGTACAGGTGCTGCAATAGCAGAGTTTAATAGAAAGATGGGTTTTAGCAATTTGCCTGCTGTTGAGCAAAACGAAATGAAAGACATTTTTTCTGTTTTGACTCAGAGAAGAGTTAATGATTTAGAGATTTTAGAATTTTCTATGAAGGAGCAAGTAAAACGTCTTCAAGAATTGGAAAAAATAAAAAACGATAGAATTAATGAAGGACGCACTTTCAATTTAGAAAACTTGATCATGAAACAAGAAATGATCATGAATAATCTTCAGATGAATCTTATTTCAAAATTGAAAATGTGGTCTAAAGCAATGCTTCAAAGCAAACAAGCTGAATATTTAGATAGACAGCTTCAGTTTCTAGATCCTAAAACAGCTGATTTCTTGGGATTAAAAGCAGATTCCATAAACCCAGCTCTTTATAAAGAAGCAGAACGTTTGTATTTGAAAATTGTAATAGAGAGTCTTGTAAAACGTATAAAATCATCAGTAGATGTTTCATTGTCAATTGATCAACATGAAAAAGCGCAGTTTTATAAAGAATTTCAAAGAGAACTTGTTGGTATTGAAGATGATATAAACAAAACCTTTGAAGAAAGATTAAAAGCTTTAAAGGAAGTGAGAGTAAAAAATGACAATATTTAGCTCTCCTAAAGGTGAAATTCCTGAAATAGATATAACAAAACTAGATTTGATTATTTCATTGTTATCTACATTCGAATCAAATGACTTGCACACAAGAAATGCAATTAATTTTCGTTATGATAAAACTAAAGATTATGTTTTTTTAGAAATTTTGTCTATGCATAATGGTGAGAAACAAGCTGATTGTATTTTAGGTTACGACAAAGATAAAATAATCAACGTCTGCAGAAATGTATTAGATTATTTTGAGCACCAGTAAGATGTTGAATAAGAAAATTTTCTTGTTAGACACAGGTCTTTTTATAAGACATATTGATAAATGTCTTAAAGAAGATTCTCTTGACACAAATTTAAATTCTATTGTGTCAAATGATTCTTTTGATGTTGCAATTGTTTCTCTTTTTAAATTAAGTGAAGAAAAAGAAAGAAAAATCGAGCAAATTATAGAAAGTAAGATAAAGAAAATAATTTTGATCGAAAATGGACTCGAATTATATTTAAATAGTAAAAATAATTTACCTTATAGTGTTTATTCAAAGGTAATACCTAAGAATGAAATTTGTAAAAAATATTTGGATATAGAAAAAAAGATTGCTGGGTCAAAAAAACAACATGTAATTTTTCGCGTATCCGAGATTTATGGGCAATCAATGCCCGACAGTCTAGTTGAACAATTATTAAATACTACATCTGGAGAATTCGAAAACTCATGTCATGATTTTATTTATGACGGTGATGTTATTAGTGCTGTCGAAATTGCTCTAAAAAATGATGTCACAGGAATTTTTGACATTGCAAGTGGATATTCTATAAGTTTAAAAAATGTAGTGGAACTAATAAAAAAAATTAAACAAGATGATTTTGAGTTATCTTGGAAGAATAAAAAATTACGCATTGTTTTTAACTGCGAAAATTTTAAATTTTACAAATGGGAACCCCTAGTTAATTTAGAATTAGGGATCAAAACATTACTCTCTCTTAGGAGGAAATATGGCGACTTACAAAATACCAGAGACCGCAAACGAAAGAATTTCTGATTTCGACCGTTTAATTTTAGAATTCAAACATGATTATAAACTATTTATAGAAAAACAGAAGAAAGTTTCTGGACATAGAGCAAGAAAATCTTTACTCTCTTTGTCTAAACTTACCAGATTTATACGTAAAGATATCTATGACATATTACAAGCTATGCCAAAGACAGAAAAAACAAAATAGAGGGAACTTTTTTAAAAAATGTCTTATAATGTGCCAATTCTTAATAAAGTCATGATTGTAGGCAATGTTGTTTCAGACCCTCGTATAAGTTTAACAACAGTAAACAAAATAAAAGTTGCAAATTTTAGAATTGTATCATGCAAAAAACTTAGAACAAAAATTGCTAATACAAAAGAAGAACCTTGTTATGTAAGTGTTGTTGCTTGGTTGCGTATTGCAGAAATGTGTGAGAACAACTTGAAAAGAGGAGATAAAGTTTTTATTGAAGGTTCTTTGCAAAGCAGGGAACTTTCAGATACGAAAATGTCTGTAGTAGAAATTTTAGCAGATCATATTCAGATCCTAACTCCCAAGAAAATAGTTGTTGAAAACTCACAGACTACTTTTAAAGACAACCAAGACAATGAAAGTAATACTGGGAGTTAAATTATTATGAGATGAGAGGTCTAAGGTGCAAAATATAAAACTTGATGAATTAGAATTAGAAAAAATAAGTGTCATACCTACTTTTAATGTTCGTGATGATTATGGTGAAGAAGAATCAAATGACCTTCAAGAGAGTATTAAAGCAACAAATGGCAATATTCAACCTATAATCGTACATAAGCTGAGAGATAAATATGAACTTATTTCTGGTGAAAGACGTTTAAGAGCTTTAAAAGCAACAGGTTTTGAAAAAGCACTTGTTATTGTCTATGATAATTTAACTGATTTGCAAAAAAATGAGTTAATGTTTAATGAAAACATGGGTAGGAAACATTTAACTTGGCAAGAAGAAGTAAAAGCTTTAAAACGTTTACAAATCTTAGGTTATGAAATAAATGCTCTATTTTTAAGAAAAAAAGGAACAAATGGTCAAAAAGTTTTTAAGCTTTTAGAAGCCTTACATGCTGTTGAAGAATTTCCTGATTTGTTAAATGAAAAAACAAGAAAGTCTTGCCTAATTAAATATAGAAAAAGAAAACGTGAAGAGGAGGGAATTGCCTCAATTCACAAAATTTCTATTAATAAAGTTATAGAAAAAGATGCAATTAAAAGAAAAAAAATAGATTCTGCAATAATCGAAGAATTGAAAGCTGAGGTAGCTCACTACAAACAACAAGTCAAAGATAAAAATATTTTTAAATTAATAAAGGAGTCTGATAAAATTCAAAGATTGTCTGAAGGAATTTGGCTTTCAGATGAAATAAAATCTTTAATTGAAGCTTCAAGAACTTGTGAAAGTTTTGGTAAATTAAATGAAGATGATGAAGAATGCAAAGAGTGTAAAAAAGAAGATCCCAATGTTTATGCAAAATGCGAGTTTTATAGAGATGAAATAGAAAATGGATAAACATAAAACAATCATATTTTGTCTGACAGGTGCTAATTTTTCAGGCAAATTTCTAGATTGTTTTACGGATCTAATAGTTTATTGTATGCATTCTGGTATTAAATTTGTTATCTCTAGACAAGAATCATCTGTGATTTATTTTGTTAGAAATATGTGTCTATGTGGAGACGTATTGCGTGGTGAAAATCAAAAACCTTTTAATGGTAAAATTGATTACACTCATTTAATGTGGATTGATAATGACATAGTTTTTACTCCACAACAATTCCAAAAACTTCTTGATTATGATAAAGAAATTGTTTCTGGAGTATACTTAATGGCTGATCAAATGCATTATGCTACAGTAGAAAAATGGGATGAAAACTTTTTTCAAGAAAAAGGCCATTTTGATTTTATTAAACCAGATAACTTTAAAAATAAAACTGGGTTAATAGAAGTAGCTTATACTGGTCTAGGTTTTATGTTAGTAAAAAAAGGCGTATTTGAATCTCTAAAATATCCATGGTTTGAGCCTCTATTTTTTACTATCGGTCAATGTAAAGATTTTTCTTCTGAAGATGTAGCTATTTGTACGAAATTTAAACAAAATGGTTTTAAAATATACATAGATCCTCAAATAAGAGTAGGACATGAAAAAAAAATGGTTATTTAAAATTCAAGTGTTGTTATAATTAGCTTGGCATATAAACTAAGACTTCCTTTGGTAGCTAATAATTAATATAACGATATTAGCAATAACACCTAAATAGGAGGTTTATATGCTGAGCAAGATCTTCTTACTAGTCATCTTTTTTTTTCTGCAAACATCTGCTTTAGTAGACATTAAACTCAAACAATCAACAACTACTTCAGTTCAAATACTTACCGACCTTAGCTCTAATTGGAGCATGAAATCACAATGTCTTATTGATATCCCAAATGTAGCCTATAATCAAAATGCATACTGGGGAATTTATACAAATAATGATTATGATTCTCTATACATAGGTGCTTACTATCAAACAGCAACTCTCGAAACTATACTTTATCTCTTCGAAAATGAAAATATCCAAACAGATGTCGAAACTGTTAAAGATTATTTCAAGTCAACATCTAAAAGTATTGATTCTATCAACTCTTATATAAGGGTTTATAAACATGATTCAATCTATGTTGGGATTGTAATTCCTTCGACAAATCAAACAAAAATTTACAAGAACTATCGAGATTCTTGGAGACTAATACGTACAATATCTGCTTCAACTCTTGAAGATTTTCGATTGAAAAATGATACTGCTTATTTCGCATCAACAAACAAACTTCATATAATTTCTGGTGAAAATTACAAGTCAATCGATAATGTTCTTGGATACTTTTTAGATAATATCGGTATTTGGTTAACTTCGACATCGGGTGAATTAACTTATTATAGAAATGGGACGCGTACAGGAACAATTCGTACAGGACAAATTTATGCAAGAAAACTTTTTGCAATGTCACCTACTGATACGACTTTTTTCTATAAAGATAGTTTAGAGAATAATTACAGAAAAGATAGATGTACGCATGTGCTTGCTCAGTTTTATACTTTTCTTGATAATGATAATGATCTAGTAGTGGGAAATTTGAAAATAAGTTCATTGACAAATTACCAAAAAGCATATATATTACCTGGTAGTGCAACAAGCAATCGAATTTATAACCAGAACAAAACTATGACAATTCAACTAGGAAATACGATTTATGAATATTCCATTAATTATTCTCCTCTTTTTTATAGGCCCCTTTTTGTAGATTCGCTTGGATACCTTGATGAAATTACAAAAAAGTTATCTTATCGAGATACTCTCCGAGCTTTTGATCTTGATGATGATTTTTCATATGAATTCATTGAAAATCCTATAAATTTTACAATTCAAAATGATTCAATTCTCACATTGAACACTGGGCCTTTAGGAAGTTATTTGACCAAAATAAGAGTATCTGACGGTAAAAATTATGACACTTTAGATTGGATTACACCAATATATTCTAGAAAAATTTCAATCACTGATGTTCTTGAAACAACTATAACTGAAGATATTCTTTATACGCAAACTATTACGACTACAGATATAGATAATGACTCTTCAGACATTTATATGTCGAAATTACCATCATGGTTAACAATTTCAAGAGTTGCAAAAAACCAATATAAAATTTCAGGTACTCCAATTTATACATCAATTGATACTATAGTTCAAATTATTGTTACCGACAATTCAACATACTTTGATGCTTTTCAACGGGCAAATGTAGTCCCAAGTCATGACACTCTTATTTATAATATTATTATCAATCAGGTGAATGATACGCCAATAGTTGCAGCTATATCAAATCATTCCTTGCCATTTAATAATACGTTTTCTTATCAGGTGATAGTAACTGATGAAGAAAATGGTCCTTTGGTTTATAGTTTTGTAGAAAGCCCAACAACAATGTCAATAACAACTACAGGACTAATTACTTGGTTACCTGATTTTTCAGAAATAGGTAAACATTTAATTTCTGTGAGAATTTCAGATCATTCTATTAATGTAGATAGAAATTTTTGGATTGATGTCTACAATAATAATGATGCCCCTGTAATTACTTCTACTCCAATTATTGTAGGCTCTGAAAATTATGCATATTCTTATCAGGTGCTGGCTACAGATAACGAGCAATTGACTTATTCTCTTGTAGAAGCACCCGAACAAATGTTAATTTCGACAACGGGTCTCATTACTTGGACCCCAAATTCTCTTGATACAGGAATTCATCATGTTATAGTTAAGGTAATTGACATTTATGACTTGTTTCAAACACAAGAATATGACCTTGACATACAAAATATAAATGTTGCACCAGTAATACTTTCTACTTTAAAAGATACAACAATCATTGAAACTGACAGTATTGAATTTATTATAAAGGCTGTTGATCCAGATAGTACACCTATAACTATTAAATGGTATAGAAATGATGAACAGGTGAGCACTGGTTCGACATTTAAAATGTCCAGTGATTATTCTTCAGCAGGAACTTACAATATAAAGGTAATTGTTTCAGATGGCGAACTGGAGTCTGAAAAAACAATTAAGCTTACTATTAAAGACAAAAATCGTTTGCCTAAAGTAAGAACTGATACCACTATCATTTTTCATGCAGTTGATCAAACGGTAACAATCAGTTCGAGGGCATTAGACCCAGATAATGATGTTTTAATATATTCATATGATTCCTCTAAGTTCAATGTGTCTAACATGGTCGTAGAAGTCCAAGATTCATTATACAAGGTCACTTTAAAAGGAGAAGAGAGTGATACATTGTCTTTTATAATTTCCGATGGTAAAGATTCGGTTTCTTTTAATGTGTTTGTCATCATTGATATTCCTACAGTTTCAGTTTTTCTTAAATCTAAGAAACTCATTAATTCTTTTTCTATAATGTCAAATGGTAAGATTAGTTATTGTGTAGCAAAACCAAGTGTAGTACAGATCACAATTTCTGACCTTAAAGGAAGAATTTTATATAGAAATGTAAGAACACTGAACTCAGGGTATTATTCTCGACAAGTCAATGTAGCAATGGGTACATATGTCTATGATTTCAAGATTGGGAATAATTATTCAAAAACAAATAAAATTAATTTTATTAAAAGGAATTATTGATGGAATTAGTGATCTGTCAAATTAATACAATTGTGGGAGACTTTGAAGGAAATGCAAAAAAAATAATTGCTTTAGCTAAAAAGATTGAAAGTAATAAAATTTTAATCTTTCCCGAACTGACGATTTCAAGTTACCCTGTTTTAGATTTAGCAAACAATTCTTCTTTTGTACAAGAGCAATTATAATATTTAGATTTTATACTTAAAGAAACTGCTGAATTATCTTCTTTTATTATACTTGGCTATATTGAGATTAATAAGGGTCCAGGTAAGTCACTGTTTAATTCAGCTGCAGTTTGTTATAAAGGACAAATTATCTATAATTATTTACGTAAATAATAGGTAATGCATATCTTTTGCTTATTTTTTTAATCATTTCTACTTTTTTAAAAAATTTACCAACAACTGAAGGCGAACTATTAATACTAATGATAAAATCAACATTTGCATGAAACAGTTCTTTTATAGGATTTATTGAGTATGTTTTATTTTCAAACCATAAGTCTTCACAAATTGCGATACCAATTCTTTTTCCTTTTAATTGAAACAATCCTACTTCATTACCTGGCTCAAAATATCTTGTCTCATCAAAAACATCATAAGAGGGGATCAAACGTTTTCTATCAAGTAGGGGGAAATGACGATATAATTTTTGATGGGAATAGTTTTGCTACAAATAAAAGAGGAGCAATAGTTTGTAAAGCAAAAAAATTTGAAGAAGATGTGAGTTCAATAAGTGAAGAAAAACTTGAGTTTCACGCCATAGGTGTTTTAGGTGACGGTTTGCCTTATTGCAATACTTTTGAAAGTAATGAACAGTTTTTCTTTGAACAAGCTGTCTGCGGTATTCGTGACTATGTCAGAAAATGTGGTTTTTCTAGTGTAGTTATTGGAGAATCAGGAGGCATTGATAGTGCTGTAGTGACAGCTTTAGCAGTTGAAGCTCTTGGGCCTGAAAAAGTTATAGGTATAACTATGCCATCAGAATTCTCTTCAGAAGGTAGTTATAAAGACTCAGAACTTTTATGCAATAATCTTCATATTAAGTTTTTCATTTGCTCAATAAAAAATATGTTTAAAACATTTTTGGGTCAATTTGATAGTGTTTTTGAGAAAAACGATAAAATGTCTATAATGAAAGAAAATTTGCAAGCACGTATACGTGGTCAAATATTAATGGCTTACTCAAACGAATTTGGGTCTTTAGTTCTTTCTACTGGTAATAAAAGCGAACTTTCAGTAGGGTATTCGACTTTATATGGGGATATGTGTGGTGGTTTATCTCCTATAGCAGGTTTATACAAAATGGAAGTATATGGAGTTGCTAATTATTTTAACACTTTAAAAGGTAAAGAGTTAATCCCAAAGACAATTATAGAAAAAGCTCCATCAGCAGAATTGTCGCCAAACCAAAAAGACACTGATAGTTTGCCCGAATATCCTGTGTTAGATGCTATACTTAAATATTATATAGAGGACGATCCTGAAAGCAGGAATATTGAAAATATAAGATTTATCAATAGTGAGAGTATAAAAAAAGTGCTTTCTTTAATAAAAAAAGCTGAATTTAAACGTAGACAGAGTTCAATTGGCTTGAAAATGCATTATAAAGATTTTGGTTTTGGTCGTAGAATTCCTGTTGCTCAGAATTGGGAGTATAAATAATAACAGCACTCTATATGATCTTGCAAATTGGACAACTACACTTTTCTATCATGATAACCTCCTATTTCTCAATATATCACTATAAAAACAATATAATAATTTGTTTCATTGTATCCTCAAGTTTTTTATTTTTTATTCCGTTTTTTTATTATAATTATTTAGTGTTCTCTATATTTAGAGATCGAATTACAAAATATTAATTTGAAATGGATAAAAAATGATTGCATTAAACATTGGTTGTCATGACATACATATGTCAGAAATGATCAACATTGACAATGACCCAGAAATGAAGCCAGATCTTTTATTGGATTGTACTAAATTGTTAGATCATTTTCAAGAGAAATCTGTTGATTTTGTTTATGCAGGACATTTTTTCGAACATTTTTCAATTTCTATAGGCATGAAAATTGTTTCTGATATTTTTAAAATTTTAAGACCATATGGTTCTTTGATAGTGACAATTCCTGATTATTCAAAATGTAATGAACTTTCAATTGAAGAAGCTGATAGGATAATTTTTGCTGAAGATACTCATAAAGTTTTAATGAATTTTAAAAGAGTTAAAGAGTACTTGAAAAGTGCAGGTTTTGCTACAGTTATAGAAGCAAAACCTAATGAACTAGCACATTGTCCTTTTCCCAATATTGAATGGCAAACAAGTGCCATAGGTTTAAAACATCCGCCAGTTTCTTTTTATGGAATCAAATAATACTACAGGGTATTTTCATGTTGCTTTGATGAATGGACTTGGTGGTCTGATGGTTGCATCAGAAATGCATGGTAGGCTCCTTGATTCAGGTTTATATGATGCTACAGAAAAAATTAATGTAACAATACTTGGAGATTCAGTTCAAGAAAAAGCAATTAATGATTATATTTTTTCGAGATACAGCAAATATCAAGTAAGATTTATAAGCAGTGATTTGACTTTATATGAGTGGCCCACATTGAAGTTTATTTATGATGATGCCAAAGAATCTGAAAATGATGTCTGGTATATTCACACAAAGGGTGCAAGTAATTGTAGACCTGATGTGCCTGCTTGGATACAACATAATATTCGGTCTTGGCGAGGAGTCATGTCTTATTGGGTTATTAATCAACATAAAGAATGTAAAAAACGGTTAACTCTATTTGATGCTGTAGGACCTCTTATAGTGAAGGACCCTCCTTATTTTGCTGGGAATTTTTGGTGGGCTAGTGCAAGATATATTAGAAGATTAAAAAAACCTGAGGGTACCCGAAATGAAGCTGAAGGATGGATAGGTACTTGCGAAAAATCATTGTTTAGTTCAATGTGTCCTTTCCCTATTCTGGGAATTGATTTATATGACTTTCAATGTAAATATGGAGATGCTGGAGTTTTTAGAGGTATACTTGGAGGTACATGAACAACGAAACAAATTTAGAAGTTCTTGCGAAAAAATATAATGTCGATAAACTTGACCATGGTTTTATCGATATCTATGAAAAATTTTTTGAATACAAGAGGAATTCAATTAAAAAAATATTAGAAATAGGTGTATATAAGGGTGATAGTCTTAGAATGTGGGCTGATTATTTTCCAAATGCTCAAATACATGGTTGGGATTTAAAGACTTATAGTTTTAATCAATTTGGGGAGAGAATAAATACTTTTGTTGTAAATCAAGAAGATAGAGTTTCTATACAAAATAATATCAAAATCGATTATGATATTATTATTGATGATGGTTGTCATACTATGTGTGCGCAACAAATATCATTAGCTGTTTTATGGAAACATTTGTCTTATGGGGGAATTTATATTATAGAAGATTTGCATACAAGTTTACCACATAATCCTTATGAATGGAAAGGTGGTAAATGTTTACCAGATTTTAGCAATAGTTCTTTAAGAATGTTACAAAATTTGCAAACTACAGGAAAAGTCTATAGTATATATATGATAAATTCAGAACGACAAAAAATAGAAAAAGAATGTTCTGTTTGTAGAGTATATGACACCAAAAATGATGAGAGACATATCACTTCAGTTTTATTAAAAAATAAATCTTTATAAATGGAGAAAATGGTGGAAGACAAATTCGACAGCATTTATCAAAGACAAGAAGAATTTGAAAATTTGTTGATTTCAAAAAACAACTTAGCAAAGACAAAACTTCTTAAGGATTTTAATAAACAAGAAAAAACAAAAATGTCTAAAGAATTAGCTTTTTTATTGTTTTTAGAAATTGCTGAGTTTATGGATGCTGTTGGAAATTTCAGGTCGCATAAAACTCAAGAAGATGGTAAAGACGAAAAAGAAATTAAAGAAGAAATTGCTGACATGTTTATATTTGTTATTAGTATTGCACTTACTCATAATATGTCAGCAGCAGATCTTTTAGAAGAAGTCAAAAATAAACAAAAAACTAATTTTGACAGACAAAAATCAGATTATTAGAACGGAGAAAAAATGAAAAAGAAAATAATTAAAACGATATCTATTATAATAATAGTTTTATGTGTAATTGCTATAATATATGAAGTTTTACAATATAATAGACCAATTAGCAATCTAGTTACTTATAACACAATAGACACACTTGAAATCAAAAAAAATGCTTGGTTTGTCAATTGTGTAGCAGATTCTGGTTATGTGTATAAGGTTACTTGGGACCAGAAATATGGTACTACCAAAGAAGCTTATTGTAAAGCTATTTTTAAAAATAATGAAACTAAGCAAGTTAAATTAATTGCACCTTGGATAGATGCTATAATAATTGAAGAAAGCAATATGAACAATTTTGAATACGTTAAAATTACTGAAAGAGTTTTTAACAATAACTTTACAAAATAATTATGATCAATTATATATCTTTAGACAAATGTCGTGACAGTTTTCTTTATCTTATTTATGCTAGAAATGCTAATTTAGGGATTTTTAAAAAACAAAATAATTCTTTTGTTATAAGCAGATTCAAATTTAAGCAAAATTTTTTGTTTGAAGAATATCATTGGGATACTGGCGAACCTTTTGGCACTGTAAAACCTGTAGAATTATTGGGACCTGTCTCTATGAGTTTCTTACCCACAATGGATGAAAAAGAAATGCTTGATTTCTTAAACAATATGGCTATTGTTTATAAAAACAAAATAAACTCACTCTTAAACAAAAATTCTTAATTAAGACAGTTTTATCTATTTTAAACAAGAGCAAAAATGTGAATTTTTGTGAACCCTTGTTTGCATAAAAGTTTTAAATTTATCAATATGGAAAACAAAGAAAATTTAAACAGGACATTAGGGATTAAAAATCTCCGCATAACGAATAGCATGCATAGACAAATAACAAAAACTGCTTTAGAAGACGACAGGAATTTACGTCAACAAGTCCGACAGTTAATTAAACTTGGATTAGAATATAGAACAATTTTAAAAAAAGGGAGTTGTCAAAATGAAAACACAAACTTTGGGAGATAGAATTGTTGATTTGTTAGAAACTCAGGGCAATCTTAGTGCTAGTGAAATTAAGAAAGCTCTAAATATTACAAGTTCATCTTTATATAGTGCCGTGCATGCTTATAATGCAAAGAAAACTAATAGAAGAGTATTTTGTCGCAACACCAAGTATCGAATTACTGGTAAATCTACTTGTAAATTTCCTTCTGCTCCTGTTAATGAGAAAGCTATGTCAATAAAATCTTCTTCTATTCATGTCGAAGGTTTACAGTTACAAACAGGAGTTTTAAAAAAGCTGAAGGCGTTACCTCGAAATGAACTTGAAGATTGTTTAGACATGTTAAAGAAATCAGAATTTTATAACAGAAGTGCTGTTGCTTTAATTGAAGTAAATGAAAGCATCATGTCTCTTCGAAATTCACTTCTCCAGGAGGATTAAGCCGACTTATGAAGCAAACAACAAAAAAATTAATGGAGAAAGTGCAAGAAGCACTTATCGAGAAAAGTTACTTGACAGCAAAACAACTGGCTGAAATATGCCATATAAAGATAAGCACTATTTACCGTATTATTCGATTAATGCGGCTTGAGGGAATCGGAGTTCTACCTGCAAAAAATGGATACGTCCTTGCAGAATTCGCAAAACAAAGTGATGATGTGCATTTCGTTAGATGTTGCTATGGCCGTCGAGTAAGCGATAACATTATTATTCAATCAATACTCCCACATGTTGAAAAAAGATGGAAATCTATTTCTGACAAAACAACTCTGAAATCATTACTAAGCCCAATGTCAATGAACGCTAGTTCATTAAAGGGCATGAGGATTCTCTTGAGTTATAAGAATTCCAAAGGCTTATAATAAGGAGAAAATTTTGTCGCAGACATGGTCATTAAATAAAGCGTCTATTATTGGCCGAGATCATGAGTTTTCAAAAAAAAATAAACAGGATTTTGCATGTGCATTTGCAGATAAAGATAATAATTTAATAATTGGAGTTGTATGTGATGGTTGCGGAGAAAGTGGATATTCTGAAGTAGGAGCTGCTCTCACATGTGTCTACTTTACAAATTATTTGAAGAAATATGCTGGCACACATTTTTCTTCAATTGCAAATGCTTCTAATGAAGCTATTTTATCTCTTAAGTTAAGTCTTGAAACTAACTTTATTGATTTTCTTTTGACGCTACAACAAAATTTACTTTTCTCAGAAATTGCTGATAAAATTTCTTTTATTAATGAATTTGCGTTATGTACTACTTTGTTTTGTGTAGTTATTAATGACATGGTCATTATAGGTCAGTGTGGTGATGGAGTAATCATTATAAATGACAGCATATTTTCTATTGATAAACAAGGCAGACCTGATTACTTAGCTTATAAATCTATCCCTAAATCAGCATTAAAAGTTAAACCTAGTGATCTGAATTTCTTTTTATTGCAAGTTTTCCCTAAAACTTTAGTTCATTCTGTTATTATTGGTTCTGATGGGATTCAACCAATTATTGACGCAAGTTTAATATCAGAACTCTATGGAACAAAAAAACGTCAACTTCAAAGAAAATTTAATCTTTGGCAAGACCAAAAGATGTTTGGAGATGATGCAACTTGTATAGTAATAGAAAAACAAAATGGCGACAAAATCAGTAATATTTCAGAATCATAAAATCCTGCTTAATGATTCTAATTCATTAGGAACAGGAGGAGAAGCTACTGTAATCTTACATGATAAATATGCATTGAAAATTTATCATAAGCCCACAGCTATACATACAAAAAAATTAAAAGACTTCATAGAGCTTAATTTAACATTACCTGATAATGTTGCTCGACCACTTGATTTAGTATTTAATAGCAAATACGATGTCATAGGATTTGCTATGCTTGCTGCTAAAAAGTGCAAAGAAGCAATTGGTCTTTCTAATAAGAAGACTAGAAGAGTCGAACAAATCACTACTAATGATATTGTAACTTTTTTTCAACATATGAAATTAACTTTGGATATACTACATTCAAATAACTTATTTGTTAGCGATTTTAATGATTTGAATGTTTTATATAACAAAAAATTTCTTTCAGTGTTTATCGATGTTGACTCTTATCAATTTGGCTCTTATCCATGTCCTGTAGGTACTGAACAATTTTTAGACCCTTCTTTATATGGTGTAGACCTTTCAAAAAAACTTTATTTCACTAAAGAAACTGATTGGTATAGTTTTGCTGTTATGTTTTTTAAATGTCTTTTATGTACTCATCCTTATGGAGGGGTACACAGCACATATCAGTCAATTGTAGATAGAGCAAAACACAAAATTACAGTTTTTGATACTGGAGTAATCTATCCGAGTATTGCACTGAAACCTGAAACTCTCAGTCAAGAACTCCTTGATTATTTTCACACTGTTTTTAAAGTTGGAAAAAGACCTGAGTTACCTTTATCGCTTTTAACTAGTCATTTAAATAGTTTCAAAAAATGTAACCAATGTAACATTTTCTACTATAAGGGAAGAGGAAAATGCCCAATGTGTTATGGAACAACTGTTCAACCAGCAGTTGATGTAACTCAAATAATCACGTCTCATTCTGTTGAAGACGACAAATGCATTGTCGAAATTATGTTCAAAACAGAAGGAGCAATTCTTTTTTCTAAAGTGCTTGGTGATGGAAGAATTGTTTTAATTGAATATACTGGTAAAGAAACTGTATTACGAGTAATTTCACATGACAGCAAGCTTTCTTGTTATACATTATGGTCAGGACATGTCAAACAGGTTAAATATGATTTCTTTAAAAACTATTTGGTTGTGGGTATAGATGATGAAGTTATGATTTTTGAAACAAGTTTTAATGATAAATTGAAACCTGTTACAAAAACAACTTCTATGAAATTTGATGGTGAACTTGTGTTTGGATGTAGCAATGATAAATTATACAGGCTTACAGATCAAGTATTACTTTCATCTGAAATAATAAATAATAATCTTATTGACACTGTAGTTACACAATCTATGCATAATCAAACATGGTTTAAAATAGGAAATAATGGACTTGGTTTTGGGTTCTTCAGAGTTTTTGAAAAATATTATTACTTTGTTTTTTCTCCTAAAGGAAAATATGAAGTACCAATTCTCAGAATTAATGAAAAATTGATTGAAACAGTTGTTGAAGTATCAAAGACAGAGATTTTATTATTACAAAAAACTATAAATAATGGTAGAACATATTCCTATCAATATATAATAAGCGATATTGGACAGATTTTTTCTTTTAAGTCAGAAGAATCTGTTGGTTCTGAATTATTAAAAAACCTAGCAGGAAAAATTTTACTGGGATCTTCAATTGTTCATCCAACTGATGCAGGTATTGTTATTGAACGGCAGGATAAATTGACATTAAAAAAAGAAACAGCAAAATATGTCGACTCAGATTGCTCTCTTTTTTTATATAAAGATGGTATACTATCAATATCTGAACATAAAGTTGAGTTTTTAAGACTTATTAAATGAACTTTTAGAAGGAGATTTTATGACTTCTCGTCCTCGTCCTATTTTTTTTGATGAAAAACGTATAGGGGAATTATATGTTCCGAACATCCCTGTAATTAAAGAAGAGGCCGCTCTCATGTCTCCGATGCCTTCGGCCATGGATAAACCTGGGGCGAAAAACGCCTTGCTTCTGATTGACTGTCAGGTGGATTTCTGTTTTGCCCCACCGGTCGGTCAGTTATATGTCGATGGCGCTGAGCAGGACATGGTTCGTATCATTGATTTCATCTTCAATAACATGAAGAATATCACAACCATTTATCCGACGCTCGATACTCACTTGGTCTATCAGATCTTTTACGGGTATTGGTGGACTGACGACAAAGGGAAAAATGTGGCACCTTTCACGGTGATCAAAAGCGAAGATATCGAAAACGGGAAATATAAACCGATTATTGACCCGGTCTGGTCTCTGGACTATGTGAAGGCGCTCGAAAAACAGACGAATCAGCCGCTCATGATATGGCCTGAACATACAATGCTCGGCACACCCGGCCATGCATTGGTACCGGCTCTCTATGAAGTATGTTATTACCATGCAGCAATCCGCCGGTCTCAAATCAGTTTTCAGTTGAAGGGCGATGTTCCGGGAACTGAAATGTTCGGTGTCTTCCGTCCCGAAGTCCTCGTTCCCAAAAATCCCAGAGGGGGCATCAACACCGGATTCTTGAATCTCATGGGAAATTATGATCGTCTCATGGTTGCCGGCCAAGCAAAATCACACTGCGTGCTCGAGTCTCTCAGGCAGTTGGCTGCATTCTTTGCCGGACAGGAGGATATCCTTAAAAAGATATTCATCATGAGAGACTGCATGAGTTCAGTGAAACACCCTGATATTGATTTCGATGCTATTGCAAATGCAGAATTCGATAAACTCGAAAAAGTCGGTTTCAATATCGTTGACAGTACTGATACAGCAATTTTCAACTAAAAAGGAGTACTTACTCACATGAGTAGTCAAACGACTGTAGATGATGTAAAATCTCTATTCCAAACTGATCCGACCGCTGATGCAGATGCAATGGGTCTCATGATCAATAGTTTGGATGGGACGAATCTTGCCGGATGTCTCGGGGCAGAACTCGACGATCTCGAGACAGATGATGTTACAATAGTCAAGGTTCTCCTTGATGCTTCGTATTCAATGAATGATCATGAGCAAACTGTAAGGGAAGCTTACGATAAATTCATAAACTCTTTCAAGGGCTCGAAGCAAGCAGGGTCAATCCTTGTCAGCACAATCACTTTTGCGACTCAGGCAAAAATTCTTCATGGCTTTAAGAAAAGTGATGAGATCGATCCGATCGGGAAAGACTACATTGCAAAAGGTGGTTCAACTGCATTGTATGATGCTCTCATTGATGCTCTTACCGGTGCTCAGGCCTATGCAATGGATTTAAAAACAAATGGCGTACGGGTAAAAGTCATCATTGTGGTTTTTTCAGACGGTGATGACAATGACTCACGTAAAGCATCAGCAAGTAATATCAAAACCATTGTTGATGCAGCAATAAAAAAGGAAGGTTTTTACCCGGTGTATGTGGGATTCAAACAGAGTCCCAACGACGATCTGGAAGCAATAGCCAAAAGATGTGGTTTTCCCAATGTTGAAATTACCAATGCAACGGAAAGCGACATCCGAAGGACTGTTGATCTGGTCAGCAAATCCGTTATCCGCACCAGTCAAACAACGGTTGGCGCCGGTGGTGGTAACAACACGTTTTTTTCATGACTTGGGACTGAGGGCTTCGGCCCTCTTTCCTTAAGGAGTTTTATGGTTTTATTTTTTACAAGAACTGACCTCAAAGAAGAATTTAAAACTCTTCCTATATCTGAAATAAAGGGAAAGCATCTCGACGATGCAGCAGCAACAATCCTCAGTTTTTCACGAGGCCATAAGCCCGAAACGTTGGCTTACTTTGTAGAACCTGAAGTTTTTCCTGGTCAATTGGTACCACAGTATCCCATTGATTTAGATTAAAGGTGGCACAGAGTCCCACGAGAATATTAAAAGAACTTATACTATAGAGTACATAATATCAGCAATCCAAGCCGTTGCAACAGCAGGAGTCATGTGTTTCTTTTTAAAGAATTCAGGTACTCCGTCTTGGTCATAAAAATTAGCAGCAAGATCATCAACAACATCGCCAAAAGTTAAAGTAGAGCCTTTGGCTCTTTCTTTTACAGGGTAATCTCTTATAGCATCTCTAGCCCAAGCAATCGCTTCTTTCTTGAGTTTAGCTTCTGTCCATTGATCTGCTCGTTGTTCTCTTCTTTTTTTGTTCTGTAGCCGCTTTTTTTCTGCTAGTTCTTTTTCTAATTTTTGCATTGCAACTTCGTACTTGCTTCTTAAACCACTTTTTTGTTTGTCGGGAAGATCTTCAAACAAACTTGGTTGCTTTGTCTCTAAATTAATGAATTTCTTCTTGCTTACCCATTGTTCGAAGCTTGGTTTTTTGGCTGCTGCAACAACTTGAAAAATGATGTTTTCATAATTCATAATAACCGTCCTATTAATTTAAGTAAATAAATACAGTTTTGAATAGATTTTTCTTTCTTCTTTTCTGGACAATTACGACTAGTACATGTGGGGCATCTTTCAAGATCTGGAGTGCCACACCAACCAGGTTCTCCTTCAGGCAAATCAGCCCAATACTTTCGTAATTGCTCTTCTTCTTCTGGTACTCTTGCAAAACACATTTAGACGATCAAATCTATCAATTCTGAATATCTTTTATTATTTACAATGAACTGTTCTATTGTATAAGCAAAATATTCTGCTTCGTTTTTCTTTGCATATGAAGAAGGGAAACCAGGAAACTTCCCTGTATATTTACCTGCTATTTTTTCGTCGTATTCGTTATACCAGTCTTTCTTATCCCTTGCTTCCATCAATTTATACCAGATTCGATGTGCTAATTCATGGATGAGAGAACTGTATGCATGATCAGGATAATTTCTATATAATTTGACTCTTATTTTGTCATCTACATAATTGTAATCTGCAAGAGCACCCTTGTCAGGATTTGCTAACCATACATCTCCATAGATCACCGAATCAAATCCTTTGCTTTTCAGAGTATCAACTACTTTTTTAAAGAGTTTCATGACAGCTTTGAAAGATTCAAATGCATCGTCTCTCGATAAGCCCTTGTATTTGTTAATGATAGTGAATTTATCGACTTTTCCTACTATTTCACCAGACTTTAGAGCAACACTTTTATCTTTTACTTGTTTATGGTACTCAATCATTTTTTCTTTGAATTTTTTGGGCAAGTTTTCTTTGTCTATGAGTCTAATAATTTCCATATATGGTTGTTTTTTATTTAGGATAAATTCATCATAGATTTCTTCAGGAGTTGCATTGTCTTTAATAAGTTTCTTGAAATCTGATTCACCTTGTGGACCTACAACAGCAGTTATGATTTTTTCGTAATCAATCATACAAAACCTTTCAAGTTTTTTTGAAACTATATTGGGTTATTATATAAAATCAATAGAACAAGTTACTCAGGAGGAACTATGGAAACAATTCAAGTAAAAAAAGAAACTGTTTTAACAACTCTTAAAAAAAATAAAGAATTACATCATAAAGAATTCGAAGAAGCAATAGAAGGATGGGTTAATCAAGCAAAAAATAAGCTTGAGGGACTCCTTATATTATTGAATTCAAGTGAAGCAAGAGAAGTAAAGTTCGAAATTCATCTCCCTAAACCAGTGTCTTATGAAAAAGAGTATGACAAAGCAATCAAAATGGTCGAATTTGAAATAAGAGATGTCATAGAAATTTCAAGTTCAGATTTCGAGAAGTATTTTCTCGACGAATGGTCATGGAAAGAACATTTTCTTTCTAACACTCGGATGTATAAATGATGTTTTCTTTTTCACAAGCATGTAAAAAAATTGCTGAACTGAAATTAGTTCAAGCAAGTAGTGGAAATCTTTCTGAGAGGTGTCACCTTTATCAAGACAGATTTTTTATCACACCAACTGGTGTCTGGTTGTCTGATATGGATTATAGACAACAAGTAGCATGCAGTTTAAGTACAGGAGAAAAAATCAAACTTGATCCTCCAATGACTTGTTCAGAACCTTCATCAGAAAAAGAATTGCATAGAAAAATCTATAATGACAATAAACACATTTTTGTAGTATTGCATTGTCAACCTGTTTATTCTACAATAATTGCATGCTGTTCAAGTAAAATTGAGAGTTTCAATGTAATACCTGAAATTCCTTATTACATACCTCATATCAGCTATATTGATTATTACTCGCCAGGGTCTGTCGGTTTGACCCTTGCAGCATCGGAAGCTGTGAACCTTGGTAATGAACTTGTTATCATGAGAAATCATGGTCTTTTAGTTGTTGGTTCGAGTCTTGAAAATGTAATTACCAAAGCTGTTTTTTTTGAACTGGCATGCGAAATTTTAGTAAAATCTCCTTGTCAAGGGAATATAATACCAAGTGAGTAACTTGATACTTTTCTTGCTTAGTCTTCGTAACACGATTTCCTGTGTTACAGGTTTTCACTTCTGGAACATGGAAGTAACAGACGATCGTAGAGTTAGAAGAGTCTGTAAATGGTGTGGCAGGAGTGAAGCTTGGATCTGGACTAGAGAAAAGAAAGATGGCTATTGGAACACCAGAACACTTGTAAGAGGACGGTTCGAATAGGTGAAAGAAATTGAAGGTATTATAGCTGAGTTTCAATCTCATGGAATTTCCCAGACAAGCATTGAACATGCTCTAGATTTAGGTTTTGGCAGCATTGAAAGAGCATTGTTGACAGATGATCCAGAAATGATTTCTCTCTTAAGAATTGTCAGAACATACCCATGGTTACTGGAAGTTGCTGAAAATAATTATGATGAAACAAAAGCAGAAAGAATTCTTCTACATAATGCAGTCGACATTTTTGTAAACGAAAAACATAACAAAAAATGATTAAATGTTACGTTGACTCATGTGATAAAGAGTTTAAAAATAAACTTGCTGTAAGTCATCATATTAAAATGTCTGCAATAAATTGTCTTGAACACAAAAAATATTTAAAAGAGTTGCATCAGTCTATCATTAAACAATTCGACAATTTAGACTTGAGCCCAATTAATATTGGTTTGAATTTTAATGTAGGACAAAATTGTATTACGCAAATCTGGAAAAAACAATTTACCGTTGAACAAATTAAAAAACGTTCAAAAGAGCGCTTGAAAGTATTGAATGCAAAAAGAATCAAAAGAAATAGTAGAACTATTATATGTATATATGTAAATATTGTAGCAAACCAGTTAAAGTAAGAAAAAATGAAGTTAAAGTTTTTTGTAATAAAAAATGTCAAAAATCATATTCGAGAGAAAACCCAATTGAATTCTCGTATAACAAGGGAAAAACACTTGAAGATATAATTGGATTTGAAAGGTCTAGAAAAGTTAAAGAAAAAATAAGAAAAACACAACAAGCTCGACATCCTAAAACTGAGTTGATTTGCTTTAGATGTAAAAGCAAGAAAGTTGTTACAATACAAAAAAAACAAAAAATTTTACGAGATTTAAAAGGGAAAAAATATTTTTGTAGTAATTGTAAAGCAATTAGAAAACAAGAAAGCAAGAGGAGAGCTTACAAGTGCGGGAATTGTGGAAAAACTATCTATAGACTAGTGTCTGAAAGAACTACAGTAAAATTTGTAAAACGAGCAAAAAAGTTTTGCGACAGAAAATGTTATTTAGAGTTTTATAAAACTCATCCTCAAAGATATAAAAAACAGAGGGAATATGCAGGATTTGTTTCAGTTCAAGCTTTTCGAATGAAAGAAAATTTTCGATATTCTGATATAGCTTTTTCGAGCGCATCAGAAAGAAAATGCGCTATATATCTTGAAAAAGAATTTAATCTTGTTTTAAAAGAGGGCATAACCTGTCATGTAAAAATAAATACAATAGAAGTAGATTTTCTAATAGATAAAATTGTAATAGAGTATCATCAATGTTATTCAAATCCTGAAAAATTAAATTTATCGGAAAGAATTAGAATCTGGAGAAAAAAAGGATATAAATTTAGATATGAGTATAGAACTCTTGATGAATATTATAAATCAAGAAAGAAAAAACTCCCAAAAGACTATTCTTTAATTGTTATTCAAAATACAGATCGTTCTACCTTAAGAAAAATGAAGGAGCAAATATGGAGTTATCAAGACAACAAATAGACAACATAAGAGAAACTCTTGATACGCTGCCTGATCGAACATCAGAAGTTTCTTATGATTATATGAGTGTTTATGAGTCATTAACAGTCGAAATTTATGATAGTCCAGAAAACCCTTATAAAAACATAGTTAATGCAGCTTGTTCTACTTGGGGATCGGCAAAAATAGGTATTAATGAAGGTTCTTGTAGAAAATGGAGCAAATTAACACCGCAAAATAGATTCATTATTGCTTTGAGTTCATTAAGAGGCGAAACTCTTCCTCTAGCTCTTGAAAACGTTAAATATCAATTTGGTGTAAACGGTGGCCCAAGACACATGTTCGACCAACATGCAAGAGTTCGGTTAGCTGCACACCAAAGTATAGGGTGTCGTGACAATGCTAAATTAGAAGCCCCGTTTATATTGTACCCTGAATTATATAAAGAAATTCAAGAAGATTTAGAACTAAAAGAGAAATTCGAAGTTTGGGTGAAAATAACAAAAGATCTATATAAAACAATTTTAGGTTCAGGGTGTGGCTCTTATCAGACAGCAAGAGCAGTTTTACCGATGTCTTATAATCATTCTTTTACAACTTCTATAGATTTGCTTTCTTTGAAGGGTCAAATGTCAAGAAGGTTGATGGCGTGCGAAGAGTCTCCTATTGTTTTTATGTATTGGAAACTTAGAGAAGAAGTGAAAAAGAAGACACCTTTGATTGCAAATTTTTTACGTCCTGCTTGCGATAATGCAAAAAAGTGTGTTTATCATGGTGGTGCTGAGGGTCTTACTAAATATTTTAGCAATTTATTTGCTGGTTGCGGACGATGGCCGGATGAAGTTGAATATGCTGAATTCAACAGGAGTTGTTCTGACTATAATGAACTTGCAAAACATGTCGAAATAGTTCCGAGAGATGGATGGTTTAATTTCACTGAAAATGATTTCTATAAACTTGATCAGAAAGACATTGACCTTTTCGAAAGTAACTGAAATGTTGTTTGAAAATTGTTTAACAAAAGAAGATCATGCGATTTCTTATAGACGAAAGTCTACTGAC
>Ga0265297_10000520_pt1 | contig 111518 bp, 117 predicted proteins | sample Munlanlwell13791_FD_192502 | JGI IMG/M metagenome (GOLD analysis project Ga0265297, IMG submission 192502) | Leachate microbial communities from a municipal landfill in Southern Ontario, Canada - Leachate well 137-91 | ecosystem: Engineered > Solid waste > Landfill > Unclassified | place...
GGTCCGACTTAAACACCCTTACTCTTGCCGGCGTCAACTGGGCGGACTTCCAGTACCTGACCACCCAGGGTATTAACTGGCAGGATCTAAACACCATGACCCTTGCCGGCGTCAACTGGTCAGACCTTACCACCATGTCGGAGGCCGGCGTCAACTGGCAGGATATAGGCGCCTTATCGACGGCCGGGGTAAACTGGTCGGACCTGAATACCCTTACTACATCGGGCATAAACTGGTCCGACTTAAACACCCTTACTCTTGCCGGCATAAACTGGTCCGACCTAAAGCCCCTTACAGAGGCAGGGGTAAACTGGTCCGACCTGGCCACCATGTCGGAGGCCGGCATAAACTGGTCATACTTAAACACCATGACCCTTGCCGGCGTCAACTGGGCGGACTTCCAGTACCTGACCACCCAGGGCATTAACTGGCAGGACCTGAACACCATGACCCTTGCCGGCATAAACTGGACGGACCTGACCGCCATGACGGAGGCCGGGGTCAACTGGCAGGATATAGGCGCCTTATCGACGGCAGGCATAAACTGGTCCGACCTGAACACCCTTACTCTTGCCGGCATAAACTGGTCCGACCTGACCACCATGACAGAGGCGGGGATGAACTGGACTGATATGGCAGTTCTTTCAGACGCCGGGATAAATTGGCTGGATCTAAATGTTATGACGACCTTGGGTGTTAACTGGCATGACCTTGCTTTGCTGTCGTCGACCGGGATTAACTGGTTCGATATCGGCTCAATGACAGAGGCCGGCATTAACTGGACCGAGTTGAAAATACTAAGCGAGGCCGGCGTCAACTGGACTGACATAATGACTATGTCGACGATCGGCGTCAACTGGAGCGACATTAATACAATGTCTAAAGCCGGCGTCAACTGGTCCGACCTTCAGTTTATGAGCGAGGCAGGCATTAATTGGCAGGACTTGGCTTACATGAGCGGCGTGGGTATAAACTGGACGGACGTCCACGGCCAGACGATTTCCGGCATAAACTGGACCGACATGGCATCGATGACATCCTCGAATATTAACTGGAGCGGGATTTCAACTTTGAGTGACAATGTCGACGGTATCATAGATGATATACAGACGATACGGACTACGGTCGAAGACCTCAATGTGGACGAGATCATAACAAAGCTCGATACCATAGAAACCAAGGTCGCTAAGCTCGATGATCTCGACGTCGATGCGCTTCAGTCGACGGTCGATGACATGCAGGCATTGATTGGCGCCGCGACCGATACCGGCGCTGAGGAATCGGTCTTCGGAAAGCTCAATTTGATAGAAAGCTATGTCGAGCTTATTGGCGCCCCGGCAGACGAAGGCACGGTGGATACGCTTTTCGGTAAGATATCGTCAACAAAGGGATATGCGCTCAATGCCTTTGAAGCGATAGAAGAGCTCCGTAACGAGATTGGCGAAAAGAACACTGATCTTAAGACAGGCCTTTGGGATTATATGGATAAACTGAGGGCGGACCTCGCGGAACTAAAGCAGATAACGAATGAACAGCTGATGTCAAAAGACGATGCGAGCGCCATGACCAAAAATATTATCGACTCCATGGTCAACGCTACAAATGAAGCGGCCAAGTCTATAGGCCTCAAGATAGATGAGGTAAAGACATTAAGCGGCGATCAATTGGAAGATATGCAAGCCGTAAAGAACAAGATAAACGAGATAAAGGAGATCCTGGACCTTATACGTCGAACCAAAGAAGGTGAGGGTGTTGTTGTGAAATCGTGGTTCGAAGTTGAATAACGGAACGGACAACCTGCCGAAATATGAGACATATTAGACTAATTACTTTGATTGTTGTGTTATGGACGCTTATCGTAATCTCCGGAACGGTATTTGCCGACGTTGCATTAAAGATAGTAATCGCTAACGGCTCGGCCTCCGAAGAGAAGGACGTTCCTGTTTATTATAATCTGCCTGCCGGAGTTAAAAAGGATGATGTCGTCAGCGCGGACGGTTTAAACGTCGATTACGATGCGCAGAAGGGGCTCTATTTTGTCAAAGGAAGCGTGAAGCTGAAACCGATGGAGTCCTCGACGATCAAAGTTGTCATTAAAGATGTATGGAAAGTATCGCCGCAGGATGTCGAGGAGCTATCGACCATACTGAAGGACAAGATGAATTCGATAAAAGACGAAAAGGTAAAGGAAAAGCTTAATCTGGTCGAAAAGAGCATAAGCTCAAAGATCGAGGCGATCCTGAAAGATCAGGCCGACTATGCCGACGACATAGAAAAGAGGATGCAGCTGTTTTCCGCAGTCAACGAAAAGATCTCGGCGATAAAGAACGATATCTTTTCGCTGGATACTCTGGTATATGCAGGGGGGTGGAAGGAAGAGGACGCCGGGGCGATCACACTGATTATAGAAGCCGAGAACCCGACAGACAAAAAGCTAACGACGCCGGTGAAGTATTACCTGCCGAAGGAAGTGATCCCTGATTACGTGACCGACCCGGCCGGTTTTGCCATACGCTATGACGCGGAGAAGGACCTTTCGTTCCTTGAGAAAGAGGCGGCGTTTGAACCGAAAGAGAAGAAGCGATTTGCGGTCAAAGTCAAGAATGTTTGGCGCATATCCGAAGAGGTGTTAAAAGGCTTTATTGATGAGGCGTCAAAGATGAACGAAAAGCTGAAATCCACCGAATTGGCGAGCCTGGGCGCTTCGATGTACAATGACATAAAAAAGAAAGCGGACGGCATTATAGAATCCCAGAATAAGGCTGAGACGGTTATAGAGCATATCGCGAATTACCGGACCAACCAGAAAGCTCTCGACGATATAAAGGAGAGCCTATCGAGGATGCACAGGTTGTTCGAGGAGCGCAAAAAGGATGAGGCGATCCAGAAAAACCGCATAAAGAACGTACTCAGGGAGATCAATATCCTGCAGCAGGTAAAGAAGATGTCGGATGTCCTCATCAAAGGTAAGCTGCAGCAGGTGGGTGTCTGGAAGATCGTCCTTATCATAGTGCTTTTCGTTATAATCATTACTTCTTCATTCTATGTGATATGGTTCATGAGACTTCAGAAGGAAGATAAAATCGAACTGAAAAAAGTGGACACCGGAAAATCCGCCGAAAACAAGAAATAAGGCATAAAAGATTACGCTCTACCAGAAAAAAGTGATATAATACAAAAAGCGGAGAATAACAAAAGATGGCGGATCTGCAATACAAGGAATACGGAACGGTAAATAAGATACGGGGCTGCATAGTAACCGTCGTTGGTCTCGAGAATTGCATCAACGGCCAATTGGTCAGATTCGGGTTCGGTACCGAGGGCACGATCATAGGCTTCGATGAGGTGGAGACGAGTGTCCTGCTGGTGAAGGAGAAAGAGCCGATCAAGACCGGAGATGCCGCTATAATGACGCTGGAACCGTTCAATACCGCGGTCGGGAAAAAGTTTGTCGGGCGTATAGTGAATGTGCTTGGTGAGCCTCTTGATAATCTTGGTCCGCTTGAAGTCGACAATTATTATCCGATATTCGCGAACTCTCCCTCGGTCTTGCAGAGGGAGGTAATGAAAGAGACTATAGAAACCGGGATAAAAGCGATAGATTCGATGATCCCGATAGGCCGCGGCCAGCGGCAATTGATCCTGGGCGACAAGATGACCGGAAAGACCACCGTTGGCACGGACATCATCCTGAACCAGAAAGGCAAAGGCGTTATCTGTATCTATTGCAGTATCGGCAAGGGTAAGGCGGCGCTTGACAGGGTGGTCAATCTTTTTAAGGCCAGGGATGCCTTCGAATATACGATGATCGTCGCTGCGCTCGCCGGCATATCGCCGGGGCAACAGTATCTGGCGCCGTATGTTGCGTGCTCTCTGGGTGAGTACTTCATGCATAAGGGCGGGCATGTTATCGTCATCTTCGACGATTTTACCAAACACGCGTGGGCATACCGTGAGATTTCACTTCTCCTCGGCCGTCCCCCCGGGAGAGAGTCGTACCCCGGGGATATATTTTACCTGCACTCACGCATGATAGAAAGGGCCGCGAAACTCTCCAAAGAGCTGGGGGGCGGCTCGATGACGTTCTTCCCGATCGTCGAGCTTCTCGAGGGTGACCTTACGGGGTATGTTTCGACGAATCTTGTCTCCATGACCGACGGACAGATATACCTGAGCGCTCCGCTCTTTGGCGAAGGTTTCAGGCCCGCGATCGACGCCGGATTGTCCGTTTCACGTATAGGCAATAAAGTCCAGTGGCCTGCCATGAAGGCGGTGAGCAAGTCCCTGCGGTTGGAATACCTGCAATACAGAGAGCTCCTGAGGGTCTCGCGCCTTAAGGCGGGCGGGCAGAAATCGGAAGAAGGGATGGACCAGATGAAGGGTGGAGAGCTGATATCGGAATTCCTGAAGCAGGATAAGGACGACCCGGTGCCTATGGTAAAAGAGATACTCCTGTTCTACGGGCTGGGGAAGAAGTATTTTCACCAGCTGAGCATAAAACAGGTAAAGAGACTGGAGAAAGAGATACTGGCGTTCGCGAACGAGAAATATCCGGACATAATAAAAGAGCTCTCCACCACGAAGAAGCTCACGACGGAAATAGAGGAGAAGATAGGGGAACTCTACGCCGAATACGTCAAAATACTGGAAGTCGACGCGAAGATGGATGAGATAAAGGCGGAGGAGGCCGAAAGGTGCGAGGCGCTCCTTAGGGATGCCGAGCCGGCCGAGGCCGGACAAAAAGCATAATGTGCGGACGTAAGGAATGGGGAGCGAGGGAAAGATCAGCCTGAAAGTGATGAATGCCGATATGGTTGTATTCGCCGGCGCTGTCGACAGTATATTCCTGCAGGGGGATACAGGGGAGTTTGAACTATTGCCATACCATTATCCCGTGTTAAGTTTGTTGCGGCAGGGCAAGATCATCATCAACTGGAGCAATTATATACCGATACGAAAAGGAGTGGTCAAGTTCTTCAAGAACGATTGTGTCATCCTGATAGACCTTGACGATTGACATATGAATACGCTTATAATCCTTCTTATCATGTTCGTCGTTGTGGCGGGACCGTCGGCGACCATAGCGCTTTTGGGGTTTGCGACGATAAAGGCGCTCGGGAGGAACCCTTCCGCCGCCTCGAAGATATTCATGGGCACTATATTGCTCCTGGTTTTTGTAGAGGCGATCTCAATAATAGCGCTCCTGGTCATATTTCAATTGTTCGGCGCATAAAAGAGAAGAGGGGTGGTATTATGTTCCTGCTTCAACTTGCTATCCTGCAAGCGGTAATGTTCGGCGCGGTGATCTATTTTCTGAAGAAGACAATGTACGGGGATACACAGAGCGCCGTTAAACGGCTTAACGAATCGTACCAGGATATGACGAAGAAAAAAGAAGAACTTGCCGCGAAAGTTAAACAGATGGAAGAGGAATTGCTAAAGAAGAAAGATGAGGCGGAAAAAATAGCCATCCAGATCAGGGACGACGCCGAAAAAGAATCGAAAGAAAAAGGGGATGCGATAACGAAGAAAGCCAGGGAAGAGGCCGAGCGCATAATAAGCGATACGATCATGATGAAAGATAAAATCCGGGAGGATATAAAGAAGGAAGAGGACCTTAAGATGCTGGATTACTGCAGCGCTATTCTTTGCGATACGCTTAAAGACTCAGTCAGGGATGAAGTCGATCAGGCCCTGGTGAAGGATTTCCTGGAAGGGTTGAAGGGTATGGACATGAACCATGTTCCTCCGGGTATCAACGAGATTGAGGTTGTTACACGGAGCAATCTGAGCGACGCGTTGAGGTCCACTATAATCGAAGCGGTAAAAAGGAATACCAAAAAGAGCGTGACGGTCAAAGAGACAGCCGACGGCACTATAATAGGCGGTGTTATCATAAAGTTCGGAAGCCTGGTATTGGACGGAAGCCTTGCCGGCAAATTGAAAGATGTCACTGCGGCCAGGAAGCAAAAGATAGACGAAAAGATGTAGGACCTATGGGAAAGACCGCAAAGATAAAATCGGATCTCGACGATGTGTCCTCGCTGGTGGAGATAATCCAGATTCTGAAGGATGTCGCGTCGAACCATTTTTATAATACGGCGAAACGAAAAGAGAAGTTCCTTGAGTTCGCGGAGTCTTTTTCGGAATTCTTCAGGATGGTGAGCCTTGCCGAGGCGAAGAGCCCGCTCGTCCATCCGGCCGGCGACCAGGTCGCGTTGCTCGCCGTGACGTCGGAAGGCGGCTTCATGGCGGAGATGAACGCGAAGGTCGTAAGGACCGCCGTGATGGAGGCGGAAAAGTTTAAAGCGCATAAGTTCATCATGATCGGCTCCAAGGGCGCGGATAAGATGCGTCAGCTCACAAAAGATGAATTTACGTTATTTTCCGATATCGAAGAAAAAGGGCTCTTCAGGACCACAATGGAAGTGAAGGAACATATCATCAAGGAAGTCGAGGCCGGGCGCATAGACAAGGTCTTTGCCGTATATCCGAGGTCGAAGACTATAAACCTGATAAAGCCGTTTACCGTCAAGCTTCTTCCGTCCGAGGAATTGATAACAAAACAGCTCGATATGAAGGATACGATAGAAAAGGTGATAGTGGAGTCTAGTCTTGATGCCGTGATCCATTATCTCGCGGATATCTGGCTCACCTGCAGGATCTATGAAATGCTGGAGGACTGCGTTGTAGCCGGATTTGCCGCGCAGTCGCAGCAGCTGGAGGCCAGCCTCGAGAGGCTTAAAAAGGATAAGAAGGGCCTGGCGCTTACCTTCGTGAAGGCGAAGAAATCGGATATAGACAAGAGCCTGCGCGAAGTATTTACCGCAACCATGCTTACAGGAAGACGATGACGCCCGAAGATATAAAAGTGCCGGAAGACGCTCCCGTCGCAGACCGGCCGGTAAGCGAAGGGCCCGCGGCTATCCCCGCGACAAAACCCGGACGGATCATATCCGTCCAGGGACCGGTAGTCGACGTAAAATTTGAGGCAAAAGACGACATGCCGGGGTTGTACGAGATCTTAAATACAAAAACATTTGACGGCAGGGGAGTCATGCTGGAAGTTGCGGAACATCTTCCGGGAGGCGCGGTCCGGTGTATTTCGCTGTCTTCAACGCTGAACCTGCAAAAAAATTCATTCGCATATCCGACCCATGCGCCCGTTGTTATTCCCGTCGGCGATGAGTTATTCGGAAGGATACTGGATGTCTCCGGTATGCCGCTCGACAACCGGCCGCCCGTCACAGCCAAGGAGTCGCGGCCGATCCGCAGGCCTGTATCAAAGCCGGGTTTCGATCTACGGAACAAGGCGGCGGAAAAACCGCAGATCCTTGAGACAGGGATAAAGATGATTGACCTCCTTTATCCGCTCGTCAAGGGTAGCAAGAACGGGGTCCTGGGCGGAGCCGGTTGCGGCAAAACGGTCATCATCCTGGAGCTCATCAACAATATCGTCAAGAAATACAGCGGCGCGTGCGTCTTTACCGGCATAGGAGAGCGTATCAGGGAAGGTAATGAGCTGTATTACGAGCTGGCAGAGCATAACCTGCTGGAGAAGGTCATGATGGTCTTCGGGCAGATGGACCAGCCGCCCGGCGCGCGGTTCGAGATCGTGAACACCGGTGTGACGCTTGCCGAATATATTCAGGGGAAGAACAAAGACGTCCTCCTCTTTATGGACAACATATTTCGTTTCGTGCAGGGAGGGCAGGAGGTGTCGACTCTCCTGGGAAGAGTGCCGTCCGAAACGGGGTACCAGCCGACACTGGCTTCCGAGGTCGGCGCGGTACAGGAGAGGATACGTTCGGTAAGAGGAGGCGGGTCGATAACCGCATTTCAGGCGGTCTACGTCCCGGCGGATGATATGACCGACCCGGCGGTCGTCGCGATATTCAGCTATCTGGACTCGGTCCTTAAACTATCCAGGGATCTCGTTCAGAAAGGGTTTTATCCGGCCATCGATCCTCTCTCCAGCAGCAGCACCAACCTCGATATAGCGATCATAGGCCGCCGCCATTATGATGCCGCCCAGAAAGTCATTTCCATGATAAACAAGTATAACCAGCTCCATAAGATCGTGCAGGTCATAGGCGTGGAAGAACTCGCGAAGAACGACAGGATAGATTATGAACGCGCCGAAAAGATATTGTTTTTCATGACGCAGCCTTTTTTTGTATCGGAGGTATTTACGGGCAAGAAAGGGGAATTTGTTACTACGGAAGAAACGATAGAAAGCATCGAAAAGATTCTGAACGGCGAATTCGACAAGCGCGACGCCAAGAGTTTTTATATGATAGGGAAGGCAAAGTAACGGAAAATGGACTCCTTCGAACAGGAACTTTCCAGGAAGCTGGTGGCGGACAAACTCATTTCCGGCGAGGCCGTACAACAGGCGGTCGCCGAATGCGAGAGCCTTAACTGCTCGCTTTTGTCGTGCCTCCTGAGCAAAGGGCAGCTGCCGGAAGACGTTCTCCTTACGGTGATTGCCTCGATCACCGGCCTTTCTTACCTGGATCTTAAGAGCGCGGTGATCGATGACGCAGCCGTGAAAGCGGTGCCGTCAAAGTTCGCGTGGTATTATGAATTTATGCCGGTCAAATTGGAAGGCAATAAGCTTACGATAGCGGTTGCGAGTCCCTTGAGTCTCCGGATCCAGGATGAGATACGGTTCAGCCTGCGGCACGATCTCGCTGTCGTATTAAGCAAGAAAGAATATATAATTGAAAGATTAAAAGAATACTATGGGCTTGGCTCGGATACTGTCGAGCGTATGGTGGCGCACGGGGAGCAGGTGTCGAAGGTCTCCGGTGCGGCCCACACCTACGCGATAGACGAAGCGGGAAAGATGGCCGAGGACGCCTCGGTCATAAAGCTTGTAAATCAGATAGTCCTCGACGCCTACAGGAGGCGCGCGACCGATATACATATCGAACCTTTTCGTGATAAACTCAGGCTCAGATACCGGGTGGACGGCGTACTGCGCGATCAGAACGTCCCGGAGAACTTCCGCCATTTTGTACTTCCGATTCTGTCGAGGCTTAAGATAATGGCGAATCTCGATATCTCCGAACGCAGGATCCCGCAGGACGGGAAAACATCCGTCAGGACGCAGGATCAGGTCCTCGACCTCAGGCTATCATTCATACCGACCCCGCACGGCGAGAGCGTGGTCATCAGGATACTGCCGCGGAAAATGTTCTACAGCCTCGAGAGCCTCGGTCTTTCCAAAGACGACCTCAATATGCTCGAGGCGCTTATCAAGAAACCGAGCGGCATCCTGTTCGTTACCGGCCCGACAGGTTCCGGCAAGACGACCACCCTGTACGCGTGCCTTAAGAAGATAAACAGGGTAGAGCAGAAGGTCGTCACGATAGAGGATCCGATAGAATACGAGATCGACGATGTGACGCAGATACAGATAAACCCCGATGTCGGGCTCACGTTCGCTTCGGGCCTTAGAAGCATGCTACGGCACGATCCGGATATAATAATGGTAGGCGAAGTCAGGGACAGAGAGACCGCGGACATCGCAATACGCGTCGCGCTTACCGGCCATCTCGTGATGTCGACGATCCACACCAACGATGCCGCCACAGGAGTCACGCGCCTCGTCGACATCGGTATCGAGCCGTACCTTGTAGCCTCCAGCGTTGAGGCGCTTATCGCGCAAAGGCTCGTCAGGATGATATGCCCGCATTGCAAAGCCGAGAACAAGGACTTAAGTCCCGGTCTGCAGAAAGATATAGTCGAGAACCTCAGCTTATCTCCCGGAAGCACCGTAAAGGTCTATAAAGGCGCGGGGTGCAGCAGCTGCAACTTTACCGGATTTTTCGGCAGAATGGCTATATATGAGATCCTGCTGGTAGATCGGGAGATAAAAAATCTTATCGTAGAGAAACGTCCTGCCGCCGATATAAAGCGCCAGGCGATAAAGAACGGGATGCGGACGCTGATGCAGAATGGGTGGCTCAAGGTGATCGAAGGCCTCACCACCCCGGAGGAGATCTTTAACGTATGTCATGATTCGCGGTCCGATCACGATGAGCCTAAAGGGCCTCCGGAGCCCTTCGTCACCGATGCCGGGGCAGCCGGTCAAGCCGTTATCGATTTTGAAAACGAAGTCGCCATAGAGCACGAAAACAACATGCGGATATACCCGAGAGCCGCTGTTAGAATGGCCGCCAGGCTCATACTTATCGAGAAGGGCAGCGGCGATGTAATAAAACTGAACACTGCCAAAGGCGGCATAAAAAACGATCTTTTGTCCAAGAGCATGATAGACGAATCCCCGGCGGAGAAGGTCATGGACTTCGAGCGTCTGGAGTTCGGCGGCTCCTCCGTAAATATGAGCGCCGGCGGCATACTGCTCGAATCCACTTACTCCGTACCGATCGGATCCATAGTAGAAGCGAAATTCGCGCTTCCGGGTAAGGCCGAAACGATCGCCTGTCTTGCGAGGGTCACGCGGGTGGAAAAGGACTTACCGCGGTGTTTTTATATCGCGGTATGTTATCTGGATATGTCGGGCGCGGACCGGAGCATCATAAGCAGATTTGTGAAGACCGAACTTTTCAAGCATAAGATAATCTAGCGGCAGACGGCAGGGGTTATGAAAACATTCACGTACAGAGCGAAGAATACCGAAGGCGAAATCAGGGGCGGCATCCTGATCGCCGACAGCGTCGAAGAAGTTGTGGAGAAGCTGAGTCGTGACGGTTATGTCGCCACATCCGTTAAAGAACACGACGCGAAAGAACGCTCGAGTGCGGCACGCCCCGCAAGGATACGCTTTAAAGAACACGCAGTATTCGCCAGGCAGCTGGCCAGTTTTCTGAAGGCCGGAGTGCCGATACTGAGGGCCTTGCAGATCCTCTCCGAACAGACGGGCAACCGCTATCTTAAGGGTGTGATCGGTGAGATAGAAGACTCCATTAGGAAAGGACGGACCCTGGCGGAGGCCCTCGGCAAGTACCCCGATGCGTTTACCCCATTTTATATCGCAATGGTGCGTGCCGGCGAAGATAGCGGTACCACGGAGGAAGCGCTTGGCCGGATCGCGCAGTATTACACAAAACGCGCCGAGTTCATCGCTAAGGTACGGTCTGCCCTCACGTATCCCATACTGATCGTTGTGGTCGGCTTTTTTACCATCCTCTTTGTCTTCACCAATGTCATACCGCGTCTCATGCCGCTCTTCGCCGATCTCAATGTCCAGCTGCCGCTGCCTACGCGGATCCTATTGGCGATAAGCGCTTTTACGAAAGCCTACTGGTTCTACGCGCTCCTGGGAATACTGCTTATCGGGGTCTTCGTCGCGAACGGCCTGAAGAACAAGCCCTTCAGGATGCAGGTATCAAGATTAAAACTTAAGGCGCCGATCTTTGGGGATTTTGTATTTAAATCGGAATTTTCAGGATTTGCCCGGGCAATGGAGATGGCGCTGCACAGCGGCGTTCCTATCATCTCCGCCATGGAGATCTCGCTGCCCATTATTCGGGAAGAGGCGTTGAGACAGGGCCTTGTTGAAAGCAAAAAGGAACTGGAGGCGGGCAGGTTTTTGGGGGACATCCTCCGCGAATCGCGTATCGTTACGCCTTTCGTGTATAACCTGGTAAAGGTCGGAGAGGAATCGGGAAGGCTTGAAGAAGAGTTGGGTAATATAGCGAGGTCGTTTGAGGATGACTGCGAGGAGAACATAAAGGCCCTGACGACGCTTATAGAGCCGGTCATGGTCCTTATCATAGGATTGATAGTAGCTTTTATAGTGAGCGCCACGCTCCTGCCGATCTTTCAGCTGAATATCATAAGCCTTTAGCGGCATATCGGTCCCCCGCCGCTGCGCGGTGTAGCCTGCGGCTCGGGACGATTTGCCGAAAAGAACGCAATAACAAATCGGAGGCCATTATGCAGTATGTACCGTTGCGGAGATCCGGATTTACCCTGATAGAGATCCTGCTGGTGGTGGTTATCATAAGCGCATTGGCCGCAATGATCGTTCCGCGCCTGTCGGGCCGATCGGAAAAGGCCAAGGAGAGCATAGCAAGGGCGGATGTGACAGCCAGTATTCCAACGGCATTGAAGCTGTATGAGCTTGATAACGGCGTCTATCCGTCCACCGCGCAAGGGCTTAAGGCACTCATCGCGCAACCGTCGGGTGAGCCTGCGGCGCATAATTGGAGCGGGCCGTATATTGAAAAAAGGTCGACCCTGGATCCCTGGGCCAGGGAGTATGTCTACCGGTATCCCAGCGCCCACGGCTTAGATTACGATCTCTATTCTTTAGGAAGGGCCGGTAAAGACGATGACAACGTTATAGGCAATTGGAAATAGCAGTATGAAAAAAAGCGGTTTCACCCTATTCGAGGTTCTCCTGGCGGTTTGCATTTTGAGCGTAGGGGCGACAACTGTATTTCAAGGGTTCTTTATGTCCGCAAGCGCCCTCCGGCATATCGATAACAGGATATACGCCGACCTTGTCATGGCGCAAAAGATATGGGAAATCAAAGATATGCTGAATACCGGCGCTATAAAGGGCGGGTATTCGCTACGTTCGTCGGAAGGAACGGATACGAAGTTCGATTGCGCGGCGCAGCTTGTGAAGACGGCGCTCTTTACCGATCTGTACACACTGACATTGCGCATATCCTGGACTGAAGGACGGAGGGCAATAACGCTTAACCGCCATCTCTATATCGCCAAGGTATGATGAACTATTGCCATAGAGGAAGAGGGGTCAGGGCCAGAGCGGCTGTTACACTGATCGAGCTGATCATTGCCGCAGCGCTGGCGGCGATGGTGGGAATGGCCGTCTATAAAATACTCTCCGGCGGTATTACGCTCTGGAGGTGGCACGACGAGCATCGTCCGCGCGTCGATGCCATGATATTCTTAAACAGGATGGCCTATGATCTCAGCAGCGTCTGCGATATCGGCAGCAGCGCTTTTAACGGTGATAGCGATAATATGACTTTCTTCTGGCATGATACGCGTTATCTTGCGTTTCACAAGGAAGATGTCGTGTCTTTTGGAAAAGAAGCTTTTCCTGCCGTGCGCCGCATCGAGTATGTTTTTATGCCGCAGAAGAGGCAGATCCGGCGGCGGGTCTATCGCTTCGGATCCCGGGATTCGGAAACGGACAACGTCGTCCTGTCCGGAGTTAATGACTGCCGGTTCGATTATTATTTCCGGGATCCTGAGACGGCAAAATTGTCGATGTACGGTTTTACCGCAAGTCAGGTGCCGAACGGTGTAAAAATCACCATCAGGCTTTCCGGCAGCGACCCGGCGGAAAAAGTCTTAGTACGGACCATCGAGGTGCCATTCCTTGGATAGCCCTGCCAGAGGCAGCGTTCTTATTCTTCTTCTGTGGGTCCTGCTCTTTGTAAGCACACTTGCCGTTGCGTCTTCGCTCGGCACGATGCAGCAGGTGCGCGCCGTCGAAAAGATTGAGACGCGAGAGCGAATTTATGAGCTGGCCGCTTCCGGCGCGCTGGCCGCTGTCGATGCCGTCAGCTCATCAACAGTACAGGATATGGCTCCAGCTGTTGATACCCTCAATGATCTATGGGCAGACGACGCCGCATTATTCAAAAATGTGCTGATCGGCAGTGCCGGTTCGTATACGGTGAGCTATGACCGTACGGACGATATTACGGGTGCCGCCGAAACAAAATACGGAGTTATCGACGAAGAGCGCAAGATCAATGTCAATTACGCCTCAAAGGAGGTGCTTGTTAGACTCCTTTTCCGTACCGCCGGGCTAAGCGCTGCCGGCGCGGAAGAAACAGCGGGCGCGATCATTGATTGGCGGGACGCGGATAATATCATGGGTGACGGTGAGCAGGCGATAACCGAAACGGCCCACTATAGTGCCACCGGGCACGGTTATGTGCCGTCTAATACCCCGTTCCGGCTCCCGGAAGAACTCCTGCTCGTCAAGGGCATGTCCGCCGAGATATTTGCCGCAATACGGGATTATATTACCGTATTTGGAAAAGGCAGGGTAAATGTAAATACGGCCCCGAAAAATGTGCTCGTGGCCCTGGGCCTGCCGGAAGAGCTGGCAGATAAGATTATATACTTCAGAGCCGGTCTGGATTCCAGGGAAGGCACGCCCGACGATAATACGTTTTTTTCATCAGGCACTATCGATAAGGACCTTTCGGCGCAGTGCAGCCTGACCAGGCAGGAAAAAAGCGCTCTGGCAGCGGCAATTTCCGGCGGCGCCTTTGAGGTAACCTCGGAGACGTTCATGGCGGTTTCAGCCGGCGCATTGAAGAACAGGGATTTGTGTGGTACACTTGTATGCATATTCGACAGGAGCGGCCGGATCAAGTATCATGGTTATTATGTAAGTACTCTCACGCAAAAATAGGGTTTAAAGAGCAATGGCGCTGCCACTAAGTAATGTTATGCGTAAATCGAAAAGTTTTGTGCCCATAGAGATCGGCGAAAAATACCTCAACATCGCTCACATCATAGTTCAGAAGGACGGACAGAAGCTGGCGGGGGCGTTTTCCGGCGATATATCGGGCGCTTCGCAGGACGATATCGCGCGGCAGATCAGCGATTTCGTAAAGAACGCGCGCGCAAGGAGCCCCGAGATCATAAACGTCATACCGTCGAACTTCGTTATATCGAAGAACATAGAGATACCATCCATAGATAAGAAGGAGATACACGACATAATAGAGCTCCAGGCCGGAAGGCATACGCCATACGCGCGGGACGAAATCGTCCTGGATTATGCCGACATCGGAGTCTTCCACAATCGCTATACCAAAATACTTCTGGTCATCGTAAAAAAAGAGATTGTGACCAGCCGTTACGATATCATAAAGAAAGGCGGTTTTAAGGCAGGGAAGACCGTGCTGGCGGCCGAATCGATATCAAGGACCTGTTTCAACTCTTTGCCGGGCAAGCCGCAGAAACCCGTGGTCCTGGTGCATGTCGACAGCGCTGCTACGGACTTCAGCGTTATTCATGCCGGCAAGATGATCTATCTGCGGTCGATACCTATCGGCACCCTTCATATCGCAGCAAGGTCGGAAGAAACGCAGAAGGCATTCATCGACGAAATAAAAAAATCGTTAGATTCTTATCTGTCCGAGAATATAGAAGCTGTGCCCGTCAAAATATATCTGGCGGGAGCTGTAAGTCACCTGGCCGAGAGGGCGGTAGAACAGATTAGGCAGGCGACACGTATAGATACGGATCTGATGCCGTACAGGAATATATTTAAAATACCGGAAGACCAAAACGGTATCTTAGGGAAAAACGATGTTGCTTCCCTTTTGCCGGTGCTGGCGTCCGCGGCCATAGCGGAGCATATAGACTTCAATCTGATACCCGAAGATGTCAAGATCAGCCAGGAACTGAAAGCCAGGGCAAAGAAAATGACGCAGGCGGCGGCCTTCTTCATGGTGGCGCTCGTGATATTTTTTGCCATCCTCCTTACGGGACTCTTTTTCAAGAAGGCGTATCTCCAAAAACTGCTCTTAAGCTACTCGAAGGAGACCAAAGAGAGCAGGGACCTGCGCGACATTTCGGAGAAGACGGCCGTTGTAAAAAGATTTTTAAGCCAGAAGGGGCAATCGCTGGGAGTGCTTACGGAACTGTTCAGGTTGATGCCGAAAGAGGCGTACCTGAACAGCATAGAACTGAAGCCCGATAAGAGCATAACGGTAACGGGCACGGCAGACAGCATGTCGCGCGTATTTTCGATGGTGACGGACCTCGAGAACAGCGAGTCATTCAAAAGCGTCAAGGTCGATTTTACAAAATCGCGGCGGATAAACGACCAGGAGGTAGCGGACTTCGGATTCACGTTTTCCGTAGAGGGCATACAATAAGATGGGTAATTTCATAGAAACATTCATTGCCGGATTATCACCCAAGGAGCGAAAGATCCTGTACGTAACGCTCGGAGTGGTTTCTCTGGCCCTTTTTGACCGGCTTCTCATCGCTCCCATCGTCAGGGAATCCCGCTCGGTTGAAGAAGCCATAAACGCGAACATCGGAGAGATCAAAAAGAGCACCCTCATCCTGCGGTATAAGGATAAGATAATCAGGGATAACGATGATTATGGGATATTTTACACGGCAGACGGTTTGTCGCAGGAACAACTGACAGCTTCTTTCTTAAGCGAGATCGAAGAGTTCGCAAAAGCCTCAACAATAGCTCTGACGAACATAAACCCCGTAGTTACGGAAGAGAAGGCGGGTTATGTGCAGTACAGCATTGTTATAGAGTGCGCCGGTAATATGAAAAATATCGTCGATTTCATATATGCCATCGATAACGCAAAGAAACCGTTGCGAGTAGTGTCGTATAACATCCAGCCGAAAGACAGAAATGTATACGACGTGAAGTGTTCGATGACGATAACGCGGGCTATCATAAGCCGGCAGGTTTCCGCACCTGCGGCAAAAGATGTTCCGGAAGACGCTGCCAAGAAGACCGCAAAAGACACCGCCGCAGCGCCTTCATAACAGCCGGAACGAGGAGCGCTGTGAGCGCGTACAGAGTGAAATGAAACGAACCCTGCCATACCTGCTACTGTTTTCCGCCGCTCTCTTTATCTCCTGCGTCCAGCCGCTCTATGGCTTCGATCCGAGGATCCGCGAACTTCTCGAAAAAGCCCAGCGGGCATACGACGAGGCGATATACGCGGAGAGCGTAGTGTGCTGCCAGAAGATGCTCGATCTGGAACCGGAATTCTACCCGGCGTATAACATCCTCGGCAAGGTGTATGCCGGGCAGGATGGCAGCGAGGAGAAGGCTATACTGTATTTCGAAAAATCGCTTGCGATAAAACCTTCCCAGACGGAGATATATAACGGTATCGCGGCTCTCTTCAATAAATTAAACAGGCCGGATGACGCGATCTCCTGTTTTTTACGGGGGACGGAACATGACCCCGATAATTTTGAGCTCAATTTCAACGCGGGTGTTACCTATCTCGTGGGAAAGCGCGATGCGCATAAGGCGCTGGAATTTCTGTCAAGGGCGGATAAGAAAAAGCCGGGATATGACAAATTAATATATCTTATAGGCCTTTCGAATTTCATAACAGGCAACAACGCGATGGCGCTCGACGCGGTCACAAAACTGCGGCGGCAGAAGAACGAATATCTGGCCTCGTATCTCGAGAGTTTTATGCGGCAGAACAGTAAGGGGCAGAGCGTCGATATGACATCGGCGGTGAAGAGTTATGCGGTACCGCCAAACGCCGCCGCAGGCGGGGAGAAGGCGAAACCTGCCGCGGGGAAAGTGAAAAACGAGGCCGCCATACCCGATGGCGCGCCAAAGGCTCCCGCAGCGCAAAGTAAAGCGAATGTGTCTGTCGGAAAACCGAGCACGAAGATGAGCGGATCCGGGACGGTCTATCTCAAAACAACGGTGAGTCCGAACGTTGAAACAGAAAAGCCGTCCGGAGAGGCGGTAGGTTTGTCTCCTGTTCAGGAACCGGTATCGTCCAAATAACCGGCACTACTCTTTATTCCACGCTACCTTATATACTACTATTTTTGTATCGAGGACGGGATTTTCTTCCTTTGCGAACAGCTCAAAGCATTTCAATCCCACGCCGTTCAGATAATAGAGCCTGAATAACACCGATGTCAGTACCGCCCGGGGCGCTATGATGGAGCTGTATTTGCCATCCGGATGCCGTATCAGCAATACGGATAACCGTATCGCGGGGTTATCGAGGCGTTTTTCGACAAGAATACCGTCTTTCTCATAAAGAACGCTTTCAGGAGCGCCCGCAAGATTTTTATTGATCCCGTTTATCCGGACATCCATCGTCCGGCTGTCAAGCATCACGCCGTCCGCAAAGTAGACGATATCCTTGACCCTGGCGGTCTCGTATGATTCCTCGCCGATATAGGTCATGCCTCCCGCGATGCTCCAGAGGAGCGACACATTGTCGCTCGAACCCCGCCAGAATACACTACCCTTTTTAAATTGCTTACGCATATAGCCGTTAAGATCGGCGGCTTTTGCGAAATCCCAGTTCTTGACATAGTAGAGGCCTATCACGCTGTCCGCGAGATCTTTATATATAAGACAGTATGCAGGGGCCGGCTTTCCGTGTGTCAGCGATACAAGATGATCGGCATCGGCCTGCGATAGAAGGGACCGGGCTTCCAGGCCCGCCCCCTGTTTATCGGCCACCACCATTCTTTTAAGAAGGGCGATTGCCTTATCCAAAGGCATGCCTTTTCCGACAAGAAATTCCGCGGCTTCGTTGCCGCTCGAATCGAGCATTCGTAAGATCCCGATGGCTTCGTCTTCTTCGGTGGCAAGGAAGAAACTGGCCATCCAATAAGCCTGAGGGATATTCGGGTGCGCGCCTTCAAGGGTGACGGGCCTTTCCGCAACGGCCTTGATGAAGTGGCCCGGACACCACCATGAGCTTATTATGCTGTTTTCGGGTGTATTGAGACGGATCTTTTTAAGGACATCCTGCCAGACCGCATTGAATATCGGTTTCTGGTTCAAAGCGGTGACGTGGGCATATACAAGAGATACGATTGATAGCGTTCCTATCAGGACATATGTGACGATCGCAGCATATGCGGAAGCGTGATATTTAAAGACTTTGCCCGCGATGTCCTTTACGGCCCGCAAACCGATGTCTATGCCTATCGCGGAACAGATTGCCGCCGGCACCAGCAGGAATATCAGAAAACGTTCCGCGCTAAGCGTCATGCATAACGCCGCGCTAAAAAAGATCAATAGTATGATCTTTTTTTCGTTCCGTAGCCCTGTTTTTTTGTCAAAAAAAACGGCGCAGAGGCCGAAAAGCGCGGAAAGGATAAATGCATAACCGCCTAAGAGATGTGTCAATTTCTGCGGGGAGGAGGCTTTAAGCTCACCAATTGTTATAAAGATATCGGGCCAAAAACCATTTTTTAATAGCATAAATTCAGATAAAACCTTCGAGGTCCCGGCAAAGGTGCGCGCCAATCCGGAAGGTTTTATGATCATGATGAGAACGGCGCAGAAGACGATGCAATATACGGAGAACCTCCTGAAGGTAAGGCCGGCGCCTTTTTCCTTTCCGGCCCTATAGATGGCGATAGCGGCAAAAGAGAGGGCGATATATACCGGCAGTAGTATCCACCCCTGCCAGAATATTGAAAATACGGCCGATACACACGCGAGGAGGACGCTCCAGCGGTAAGCGGGCCTGTCGTCGTTCTCCACGGTTTTAAGGAGGAGAAATATCGTGGCAAGAAAGAACAGGGTGTTGTACGCATCGGTGTCATACCAGCCGAAAGCGCTTCTTTGAATAAATACGGGGGAGAGCGAAAAGAGTAATCCTCCCGCAAGGATCGCCGTTCTCGACAGCCCGAGCGTTTTGCGAAACGATATAAACATAATCAGGCATAGCGCGTAGATGACCAGCGGTACGGCAGATATGACGAGGACCAGGGGGACGCCAGAGTAGAATAATTTTGCCGCCCTGTAGGCGAAAACTCCTATATACGGCAGGATCTCGATATTTCTCCAATGCCCTGTCGGTGCCATGATAAACGTATCGTAGTACCATCCGCCCGTTTGGGTATCAGAAAGGCGCCCATTTTTTAGCAGTCTCTTAGTAAGGTGGTAATAGTGGTACGGGTCGGCTTCGAGCAGATAAAGATCGGGCCTTTGAGTCAGGGATCCGCGCGTGATCGCGGAAACGATCTTTTCTATGCGGCCGGATTCGTTCTTTATGATATCCTTGAATTGCCTGTCGAGAAGCGCGTTCTTTTCAGCGGGCGGCATGGCGGGATATGAAACGGCGATCTGTTTTGCCACGTCTTTTTTTATGTTTAAGTATACGGCAAGGCGCGCTACCGCATGATCCTGGTTCTCAGGGTTTTTGATGACGGGGTAGAGCCGGAAGTATATTCCGAGGATGATCAGACAGGATACGATAACGGCGTATACTATGATATTTTTTGCGTTTCGCGTCATTTGGGCAGCCCGCGCCCTTTCGGCCGGTTATTGTTAAAAATACCCTTCCGGACAAATTTATCGGCTACATAGCCGATTATGTCATTCACGTCGGGAGGGATCATCTCATCAGGCTGGACGCCGGTGGTATCGAGCTCCGCGCCGTTGAACAGATACGTATTGCCGGTGATCATGGCAAGCATCGAGCCGTCATCGAATATAAACGAGCTTTTAAGGAACGCCATGCCGGCGCTCGGCTCTTTGCCCATGACAAGGCCGCGGCCATATTCCTTGAATACGGCCGCCATGATCTCCGCGGCGCTGCCGCTCCCTTTATTAATGAGGATCACGACGGGCCCGTCATAATGTATATCGGATGACGGCGATACCAGCCCGAAATCCTGCACGTTCTTCTTTCTGTAGTAGAACAGTTTTTGTTTTGGCGGAAGGAATATCCCGGATAGCTCATATACGGCAAGAGGCGGACCGCCGGGATTATCCGTCAGATCCAGTATCAGAAGCTTCGTCTTTTTACCTGCGATATCCTTGATATACCCCTTAAGGTCTTCGCCGGTCATCCTGTTAAAAGCGGAGATCTTGAGGCAATATATCCCCGATGTGCCCGTAGGTATAGCCGTTATCGTCTCGTTGAAGTACTCTTCGCATAATATTTCATATGTCGAAATCTTTTTTGTCCCGGCAGGGGCGATATCCAGCGTCACGACGGTATTCAGCGGAGGGTAGATAAGCTCTTTTATGCGCGTCTCATCCAGCTTACCTATATCCACACCGTCTATCTTCAGGATAATGCCATTATCCCTGATCCCCTTTGCATACGCATCGGAGCGGATCTGGACATGCTCTATGAAGTATCCGTCTTTTGTAAGGCGCCCTTCGACGCCTATGCCATATTCGTATCCGTAGATCTTCTTTGAATATTCGCGCGCTTCTTTAGGTGGAATAAAATTGGTAAACTTGTCTTTAGGGTCTTTAAGCCTGTTTACCAGGAGCCCCGCCCCTCTATGCGCTATTATATCGATCTTATGATCCGTCTCCGTAAGTTTGGCGAGAATAGAGGCCTTATATTTTTGCACGTATTCCTCATAAGCCGCTTTCGAGACGGGTTTATAATAAAATGTCTCCATCTTTTCATATACCGACGCAAGGAGATCCAGGTATGGTTTGTAATGATCCGGCACAGCAGGCGCGTTTTTACCTGCGGCCTCCGCGGGCAGCACAGCCGCGTTACACAGTATTAACGTTGCGAGAACGGGGAGGGCGATGATCGTGCGGATGAATTTCATCTAGAAATAGAAACGGTTGTAAGATAGTTTAACGAGAGGGCCGTTACCGAACACGACACGATAAGCGCTCGTTACCATGCGATTTTTATGGAGCCATTGGCAGCAATTGACCGTTTTACACGGACCGCCTATCTTGGCGAAGGCCCGCCCTTCCAGCAACCTGATGATATCCCTTCTTTTTTCTCCGCAGTATATATCATGCAGGGTATTTTTATTCAGGTTGCCAAGAATAAGCTCATTGTCCGAATCGAGACAGCATGCATACCATGTTCCGTCGGGGGCGATGAACGCCTCATGTTTGATCCGGATAAGATTGGTGCAGGAATATTTCCTGTAATCGATCTTTCCGGTATCGATCTTATCCCGCTCCGCCCATGCGATGACCGAGTAACACCGGTAAATCCTATCGATCCGGCTATCGAGCATGGTCTCCCACCGCTCTTTTACTTTCCCGAAATCATCTTCAATGTTCATCAGAGCCGGGTTATTGAGCTTCGCCGGCAAGAACCCCAGATTCTTATGTACGGTGTGGGCGTAATTATTAAGGGTAAGCACGGATATGTGCAACGGGATCCCGGCGCCGGCTTCTTTCCTCAATGCCAGGAGCGAGCGGATATTATCGCTCACGGCGCCGTAATCTATGCACTTTACGGCAAAATAATTCTCGGCGTCGGAACCGTCTATATTTGTCCGTATGAGATCGGCAAGCCGTTCTTTCAGGATGGCCTCCGACTTATCCTTTGTCATGTGCTGGAAATTGGTATACAGCATGATCTTTATGTCGGGCAGGGTTGAGCGTATATACCGCATTATCGGAATAGTGTCTTTGTTAAGGAGCGCATCGCCATTTTCGCCGATAATGATCTTATTGATGCGATGACGTGCTTTGAAGTCACCGGAAGAGACCTCATCGATGATCTTTTTTGCAAGAGCATAAGGCATCAATTTCTTCTTGATGCTCTGGCCCCGATTGGAAGGGCAGAAGATGCAGTCAGCCTTGCAGGCGCAGGAGAGAGAAAGGTTTATCGATCTGAGCATATACTATATATAACATAAAATTATGCTAAGTAAAAGACAAAAAAGGTTATATAATATATCCATGATAGGAAGGCGAGTAACGATACTTTTGGCGGCCTTATTGCTAATACCATGCGCCGCCGCAACGGTGTTTTCTTCTGAAGAGGCTGCCTATAAATATGCCAGATCGGCGGTCGAGAAGGCGCGTATCGGTAATTTTAAAGAGGCGATAGACGATCTCAAAGCGGCCCGCCTCTATGACCCTTCCAACCGCATCATAACAAAGAATCTCGCGATAATCTATAACAATTATGGCATGGAATTGATGAAGAAGGGCGATATTTCTCAGGCGATCGAGAAATTCGAAAGCGCGCTTTCCTATGACCGGGACGACCCCATTACGCTCTATAACCTTGGTGTTGGTTATTACAAGATCCAGAACATGGCGCGCGCCAAACGGTTCCTGGAGAGAGCGCATGCGCTTAAGCCGGAAATGCAAGGGGTGGCGGAGCTTCTTGAAAAGGCCGGCAGGGAGACGGCCATAGAGAAAGATTTCGAAAAGACCGATACGCAGCATTTTATTATAGCGTCATCAGATGATATACCGGTCGAGAAGTTGTCGTATATACGGACATGGCTTGAGGAGGCCTACGGGCGCGTTGGGGCTTTCCTTGATCATTACCCGAAGAACAAGATAATCGTTATACTATATTCGGAAGCCAACTATGACGCGATGCTGCGCGGCAGGCCGCATTGGACGCTGGCGGTATTTGACGGAAAGGTGAGGATACCGGTCAACAAATTTAAGTATACCAACGAGGATGTAATCAGGATATTATATCATGAGTATGCCCATGCCGTTACGTTCGGTATTGCCGGGAACAAATGCCCCTTATGGGTGAGTGAGGGTATAGCCGGTAAGGCGGAAGACCTCGCCGGTATGCGTAATGCCGGTATTGTCAGGGATAATATCAACGCTGCGGCAGTCTATCATATCCGGGAGATGCCGCGCGATTTCGCCCGCATTAAGGACGTGCGGCTCGCAACGTCGCTCTACGCCCAGTCCTATCTCCTGATAGACTTCATCGTAAACAGGGTAGGTCCGAGCGGTCTGCGGTCTATGCTGGCCCGTTTGCGGGACGGACAGAGCGCGGAACACGCGATTGAGGCGTTGTTCGATAGGGATATCGAGCAGTTCGAGAGGGATTTGGAAGGCTATATAAAGGAAAGGTACGGCATAACCGGCATCGTGTACAGCTGAAGCGCAGTTATCGCCGCCGTACGCATCGTTATGAAGACAAAAGTATCCGTGATTATCCCAGCCTATAACGAATCAGCCGCCATAGGGCCGTGCCTTACGGCACTCTTGCGGCAGGATGGAGCCGTCTACGGGCAGGATTATGAGATCATAGTTGTAGACGACGCTTCAACGGATGATACCGTTTCAAAGGCGGCCGCGTTCCCGGTAAAGGTCGTGCGTTCGCCGGACAATCGTGGAAGGGTAGCCGCGCGGAAGGCCGGCGCGCTGAGCGCCGCGCACGACACGCTCGTATTTGTCGACGCGAGAGTAGTCGTCAGCCCGGATCTTCTGGATGTGTTTTGGAGGGCGGGATATTCGCCGCTCATAGGTGTGGTGCGGCCGTCTGCTGATGGCGACGAGATCAATCCGGCCGAGAGGATATTCTATCTTATCAGGCGCCGGTATTATATTCCCCGCATGCTATACGGCGCCGGCGCCGGTTTCGCATACATTGATAAGGACAATTTCAGCCGCTCGCCCAAGGGTGCGGGCTGTTTCTTTGTGCGAAAGGATGTTTTTCTGGCCTCGGTGCCGGAGGCGTTCGATAAATACACCAACGACGATACGGCCATCTTCCGGCATATCGTCTTCGGGATGAATACTCCCATTATGAGACATTTCGGCGTTACGTTACGGCATTCACACAGGACCGATCCCGCCCGTTTTATTGAGTGGCTGATGTACCGCGGGTCGTCCTTCTACGATTTTTATCTGAGACGCAGCATGGTGTTACGGGCCATTTTTGCGGCAGGGTCGGCAATCCTCTTCCTGGTTTTTTTGTACTGCATCGTCCATCCGAGACTATTTCTATATACGGCGTTTTTTGTCCTGCCGGTGTATGCAATTGCGGTGGTATTCCTGGCGGAGAGGGTTCGGGATACGGCCGTCGTATTTCCCCGGCTATGGGCTTATATTCTGCTCTTCTATGGCGGTATGGTCAGGAGGGCTATCATCACGCGCTTTAGATGAAGAAGGTCAGCGCGGATCCGCGCCGTCGCTATTATGACGATGCAGGAAAGCCGGGATGAATACGGCGCCGCAGATGAATGTCCAGGCAACGCCGATGAGCCTGTCTGCTACCGAGATAGCCAGCCCGTGAGCGAAAGATGCGCCCAGCATTTGCGACATTACCGCTACAGCCGCTTCTCTTATCCCCAGGCCGGAGGGGGTGACAGGCACGATGACGGCAAGCGAAGAGAGGGATGCCATCGCGAGGCACGAGAAGAGCGGCACCTCCGCACCTGTGTATTTAAAAAGAAAGAACAATCGTAAAGCAGCCATCGCGACGATCATTATATTTATCGCGGTGAGTTTTCCTATTGCCCCCGCCGATATCTTCAACCGGTTCCAGTGCTCTATGCCATTGCGCAATAGTGACATTATCCTGCCGTGCAGCCGCAGCCTCATGAGCATGTCCATCGGCATGACAAACACGATAACGCTTATGGAGACGAGGGTCAGGAATAGGACATTGATCGCGATATTGGATATAGAGCGTGTCGAGTACAGGATGGACATACTTACCGACCCTGTCAGGCCGATCGAGAATACGCTGATCACGTTCATCGCGCCCAGCAACACCGTGAAGTCCGTATAGGAGAAGCGGTGTCTGTTCTTGAGGTATATCGCCCTCGAAAAAGTCCCGCCCGGCACCGGCAGGTAGTTAAGCAGCGCCGCAAGCATGTCCATGCCGAAATATTCCCGGAATCCCATGCTGACCGAGAATGGGCGCAGATAGACTTTCATGAGCAACGCCCGTAAAAAAAATTGCGCGAGATTAAGCGCCGACAGGATGATTAATCCGGCTGCCGGGATACTATGCAGCGGTAAGAATCCCTCGGGGTGCCGGTTAATATACAAGACACCCAGTGTGAGTATTACGGCAAATAGGGCCCATCTTAACAATTTCTTTATCATTTATTTTCCAGTTCTTCCGCGCGCAGGATCCTTACTATTTCTTTCGAAGGGTTCAGGGCCGTTGGTGTTGCGCGGGAGCGGAACGATTTATAGGATACCAAAAAATCACCGATCGTTTTTTCATCGAATTGCCCCAGCCGCACATTCCCTCCCAATCCGTCCTGACGCTCCGTCTTCATCCTCATCAGCAGGCACGGCACGTTCAGGGCGCAGCTCTCTTCCTGTATACTGCCGCCGTCTGTCACGATAAATTCAGCTTTTTTAAGCAGAGCGATAAACCTGCCGTATCCGGCGATAGGGTCCATATGGATCCTGTCATTCTTTAATTCCCGCAGGAGCCCCATGCGCGCCAGCCTATTTGATGTCGGCCGATGCATTATGAAAAATACGTCAAAGGACGAGGATATCCGCTTCACCAGGTCGATGACGGCGGCCATCCTGCGCCTGCTGTATAAATTCTCGAAACGGTGGATACTTACCACCGTGTAAGGAGCGCCGCCGGTATCGGCAGTATCATCATGCCGCTTCATTATATAACGCAGAGAATCGATGACCGTGTTGCCCTCGATCTTGAATATTCTGCCTTTTACTTTCATGGCGCGCAGGTTATTTTCAGCCCATGAGGAAGGCGCGAACAGATAATCGGAAAAGCGCATACAAATTATTCTTATCAGTTCCTCCGGAAAAGGGTCAAACAGGTCGAAACTGCGCAGTCCCGCCTCGAGGTGGGCGACTTTCAGGCCGCATGATCTGGCGGTGATCAGCCCAAGCAGGGTGGAGAGTGTATCACCGTGTATAAGGCAAATCCCGTTCTTATCACCGCCGAAGATACGTTCTCTGAAAGAACGCCGCGAGAAGACAAGCTGTGTCATTATCGTGGATACCCAGAGAATGGCCCTGAAGACGGAATTGATGTTTGAGAATCCGGTTTCAAGAGAGATGTCGGGTTGTCGTATACCGAAAAAGGCCCTTAAATCGGAGGTGATATCCTTATGCTGGCAGCTGTCTATGAGGCGGTATGGGACCTGGCAGTCATCAAGATTTCTTAGTACCGGAGCCACTTTAATGAATTGAGCTTTTGTGCCGATAAATATATGTATCATCCGTTCTCCGGCGCGCTTTGCGCTATTAGCGGGATGTCCCGCGTGATGCAAAGCTTCGGGTTCAATTATATCACAGCAAAGAGAGTTTTGGAATCCCAAATGAAACGGACCCCGGACCCCGGACCCTATCGTAATTGGCTCCCGGGACAGTTGCCATACACTCTTTTTTGTTTTATAATATCGGTATGATAACGGAACAGGGCCGTTTTCCACGGGGTATAGGCTCATGATAGACGATCAAAAATACTGGACGGAAAGGCACAGGCGATACGCAGGCATGGCCAGAGCCGTAGGGCAGATATCATATTCGGAAAAGGCCAATTATTACGTTTATAGGATTGTTCTGGAACGATACGCGGAGTTGTTGGGACGATTGCCGCTGGACGGCGCGATCTCGGTACTGGACGCCGGTTGTGGCAATGGTGTTTATACAAAGTTCCTTTCCGGGTTTGGGTTTAAGGTGACGGCAGTCGATATATCGCAGGAGGCCATCGATCGCCTGGATATCAAAATAACGGATAAGTCGAGATCCTCTCTTGAGACGATCCCCATGCCGGGCCGTTTATATGACATAGTGCACTGCTTCGATGTTTTGTATCACATACTGGATGACGATGAGTGGAAAGCAAGCATCGCGCGATTATGCGCTTTGTCCGGAAGATATATAATATTGCATGAAAGGTTCCTGCGAAGAAGGCCTCTTATAAGCTCGCCGCATATCAGACAGCGTCCTTATTCTCATACTTTATCCGAGCTAAGGAAGAACGGTTTTGCGGAGTGCATGAGCAGCCCCACGCATTTCTGGGCAATGAGGGCAATCACGTATAAAATAACAAAGCATTTTCCTTCGTTTTTTTATAATTTAGACGCTTTTATATTGCATCTTCTTGACCAGTTTAACGCAGGATGGGCAGGGTCGCATCATATTAAGGTATTTGTTAAGAGGAGCTGAGCCGGCTAAAGGTATGGTCAAATCTCAGTAACTCTGCTTTGTATATTACCCGGTCCGGTTGCAAACCGCTGCCGGATTTAGTTCAAATGGACGATTAAAATATAGAGTGATCCTATTTTCTGCATACGGCCATAATATCCAGTGAGGTCTTTACCGAAGCCTCCCCTACAGAATAGACCAACGCAGGATCCATATTTATATCGACGGGCGTTTCAGCCGCGCCGCGCGGACCGATACGGTGGGCAAGCGCGACCGGGAAGGCCATGAGCCATGCCGGTATAATCCTTCGTAATCCGAGAAAATCGTACGAGGCGAGTTTGCGGTTATGCACTATCCGTTTCTTTTCGATCTCCATAACCTTATCGACGGCCGTTACGCCGTAGACCGTGACCTCGCTGAATGTCCGGGCAAGGATCCCGCGAAATTCCCCGAACGTGTATTCTCTGACATGGAATACATTCCAGGGCGTTTCACCTTCAGATATCCTCAATGCCGCGTTCGGGGTCGATATGATGAATGTGCCGCCTTTTTTGAGTACCCGGCAGGCCTCGGACAGAAATTGTTTCGCGTCCTTTACGTGCTCTACGACGTGAAAAGACACTACGGTATCGAACATGTTTTCGGGAAACGGCAGAGCCCTGCCATCGTAATGTAAAAAATCACAATTATTCCTTTCGTATTCACTTCGGGCTTTTTTTACGGCGTCTTCGGATATATCGACCCCGACCGCAGAGCCGAATTTTTCCGAAAGAATACGGGTACCGTATCCTGCTCCGCAACCCAGGTCAAGACAGAGAGGCCCGCTCGTTTTTTCCGCAGCCCACCGATAGGTGAAAAGTTCTTTGAGAAAAAGAAGACGCTCTTCCGGGGACATCCTCGATGGGATTATTCTGTCGCCGCCCATGCCAGTTATCGATCCTCGCTTCTTTCGAAGCGTAATTGCGCTACCTGCTCCGATACGAGGCCCATCAGGAATATAAGGACGCTTGTAATGATGAGCAGAATGGAAAAACCCGTATAGCGCTGGTGAAGTATTATTATCTTAAATATCGCATGGCCCGCGCCGAGGGCAAAGAAGAGGAGGCTGGCGGGGAGGAATATGCGCAACGGGCTGAAGAGCGTGGCTATCTTCATTATGATAAGTATGAATCGCGAACCGTCGGATAGCAGGTTTATCTTGCTCGTCCCCAACCGTTTCCTCGCCTCAATGGGCACATACGCTATGCTGTATCCCGCCTTAAACAAAGCCATCGTTATCGTGGAGGGGTATGAGAATGTGTTCGGCAGCAGACAGACGAACTTTTTCGCGATATCGGACTTGATGGCCCTGAAACCCGATGTAAGATCCGGTATATTCCGGCCTACAAGATAGGAAGCAAATGCGTTGTAAAACAGATTTGCGCATCGCCGGTGAGCCGGCGCGTTGCGCCATCCGATACGCGCGCCGACCACCATGTCGTAAGATGGTATGAGTTTCAGTAACGACGGGATGTCTGTCGGAGCATGCTGGCCGTCCGCATCCATAAAGACGAGCGTCTCCGCATCCGAACCCCGTATACCGGTTTTTACGGCCGCGCCATTGCCGATATTGTAAGGATGCCGGATAACCCGGGCGCCGTTCTCCTGCGCGACTCGGCAGGTATCATCGGTAGATCCGTCGTCAACGACTATGATCTCATGGTCCTCGGTCTTGAGAGCCGCGTGAATATCACGGATGACCTGCGCGATTGAAAGCTCTTCGTTATATGCCGGCAGTATGATATTTATCTTTCTCATTCAAAACGCACCTTTCAGTTAATTTTAAAGACGGCTCCGTATCCGGTAATTTCCCTGACCGGCTCAAAAAGAGACGGTGCCGCCTTGACCGCCTTTATCTTGTCTTCCAGTCGTTTCATATGTATGACGAGAAAAGCCCGCTTCATCTTTTCCGGCAAATCCTCCCGCAGGCGGTTAAAAGCGAACAGGACGCTCGAACCGTCCAGCGCGATATATTCGTATCCCTTTTTCTTCAAAAACGCGTGGTTCTCTTCGATCGATCTTTCGATGTCGACCGCCGCATAGTCGAAGACCTCTTTATCCCAGGCGAATGAAAGCATGTCGAATACTATCGGAACGCATTGGTCGCTCGCAAAGACGTATACCGCCGAATCTTTCGGCAGAGCATCTTTTATCCACGCATATAATTGCCGGCCCTCGGCAATCCCGATGTAACCGTCTTTCCAGGGGCGGGTATTTAAAGCGAATTTATTGGCGTGCCAGAATGTCAGCGACAGGGCAGTCAAGAGTATTCCGCCCGCTATGGGCACGTAACGGTATCTCATGTCCCGCGATAGTTCATTATAGACCAAAGCGCCGGAGAGCGCTATCGAAAAGGCGAGGAACGACCACATCCTGAAGGGCACTATATTTATCGAGAAACGCGCGCCCATGACACCCAGGAAAGCGAATATCGACCAGGTAAGGGCTATGGCCAGGCGCGTCTTTTCCTTGGTGAAGAGCGTCCGAAGATGGGAGGCGGCGTAGAAGACGGTCATGACGGCAAATATTATAGCCGGTATTCCGATACCGAACGGGTTCTGTATAAAGTTGCCCTCCGGGTTAAGAAGTGAAAAGTGGTCGAATGTATACGGCATGGAAGCGGAGCCGATGAGCGGAACGATTTTCCTGTCCGGGAGGATTAAAAAAGCGGTGATGACGGCCAGCCCCGAAATAAATACGGCGGGTTTGACGTATTCCGCGTAACGCTGCCGCGCCGGGCCCTGGAGAAATTTCCATCCGTTGTGTTTCCATAAGATCCGCAATAGAAAGCATGAAAAAAGACAGAGGCCGGCCAGCAATAAAGCATGCCGGTTCCCTATCGCCGACCGGAGCATTGGTATAACTATGTCGAGCCCTCCGGATCCTTTATTCTCGGTAAAGACGGCTTCCCTGAATCTCAGCAATGACGGCAGCCAGAATAACGCGATAGCCGCGGCGAACCCCGCCGCCGCCGTTTTCAGGATATTGCCATGCGCCTTACCTTCGCAGAAGACGGTGACGCCGTAGTAGATCAGGAAAAATATCGTTATGATGACGCTCGAATAAAAATGGACCATCCATATCGACGCGAAGGCGAGCGCGGCGACAGGCCGCCATCGCGCGTCCGCTTCGGACTTCAGCAGCATATAGAAGAATAACGGCAGGAATACCATACTCAGGTTCAGAGAGAAGATGAAGTGTGTGAGCCATGCCGGCATAGAAAATAAGAGTATGGCCGCGAGAAGGGCCGCCCACCGGTTGGCGATAAAGCGTTTGGCGAGGTAGAAGAAGAATGGTACGCTAAGAGATACGAAAAGGCCGTTAAAGAACTTCATCGTCCAGTTGATACCGGAGCCGGTCTGACTCAGAAGACCCATAATGATCTGGTAGCCCTGAGGGTACGGCTGGGCTACGTCACAGAACTTGAATGGAGCGGTGTAGGTCTTTTGTACGGCAATATATTTTGAGGCGGACGCGAACAACCACGGATCCTCGCTCTCGAACCACGGATAGGCAAAGCTTCCTCTAAGATACATGTAGAGCGACGCCGCAAAAAGGACGATCACTGCGATATTTACCGGCGTTACAACGTCCTTCAGGCCTACGGCAAAACCTCCGGCTTTTCGATGCTTACGGCAGTGGATGGCGGAGGCTGTGAACATGGCGGCGGCGGCGGCCAGGAATACCCTGTAGTCGAGCGGGATGGACAGGACATTACACGCCGCGCCCATTAGCGGGATAAATAAAAGACCCGCGCCCAGCGATAACACGATCCGCTCTAAGGCGTCCTCTTCTTTCGACCAACCGGCTATATACGTGATCGAGCCGAATCCGAGAGCAATAAAAACAAAAACAAATATCGCTTTGATCATCATGTTTTCCCCATGTGCCGATTATAGTATAAGCCCCTTCCGCCGGTCAACTATTTATATTTTTGCGATTTTATGGTATACTTCAATAAAATGGATACCAAGCGTAAATTACGGGTAGCCCGCGAAGTGATGTTCTTTTCGGCATCGCTGGGAATAGCCGCTATTATTTTCGGCGTAGGAGACGTAATAAAGAATCCCACTACGAAGAAGCTGGGCGTATTCATAGGCCTATTCAGCTATATTTTTTATTCGATGTTCAGGGTAAGCGTCTGGTGGTTCGGTAAATGCAACCGGTATCCTCTCGACAGGGACGCCGGCGACGGGCGGAGTTAGACGATGTTGAGCTTTTCGAAGAACTGCAGGCCGATCTTGAGACCTTTTTGGGTAAGGACGATGTTGCGGACTTTTGCCGGCCTGTAGGGAAAGGCGTATTTTTTTTCAGAACACGATATCTCGATGTCCGTATCTACCGGAACGAAGTATTGCGAGAAGGCGGAAGCGCCGCTTGCCGATATATCAGCCAGGTCCGCGGAAAACATGACCTCCTCGCCTATAGCCGCTATTCCGGCAGCGTCAAAAACGGGCGCTTTTATCGAGACAAGTACGCCGGAGATGATCCTTCTCTCGCTATCGCGCGTCGAGGACACCCAATTTTCGAGCCTGGAAGCCGGCTTTCCCGACTCTATCCTTTTGCGCAGCGCTGTCCGAGCGGCCTTATCGAAGAGAACAAACGCCAGGAAGACGCCGGCGGCGACGCCGATTATAAAAAAGAAAGGGATCAGGTAAAAAGACGGTATGGATATGGCAGTCATTATATAAAGTATATGGGATATTATAGCGGTTGTCAAGGTGTTGGGGCTGTTTTTAGAAATCATGTCTTCATCGTGATGATAACTATACTATCTTCCAACTGCGGCGCCGATACGCTCTATACGGCGGATGGCAGGGAGGAGAGGGGAGTCGTCATGGAGGACGGACCCGAACGGACGGTATTCTGGAGGGCGGCGGGCGAGCTTATCCTGAAGAAGGGCGACATAAAGAAAATAACCCGTGACACGGATGAGGACAACCTTCTCATGATGGCCGATGCGGCGAAAGCGAAGAACGATAACGTAAGGGCTTATTATCTGTACGAAAGAGTTTTCAGGCTGAATACCGATTCCAGGAGGGCTATTGAGGGGATGACCGAATTACAGAATGCTCTTGAGAAGAACTCCGCAACCGATCAGGTGGTCACCTATCATGAGCGTTACGGCCCCGGCACGACCGGCCTGATGGATGACAAAGAGACGTTGTCGGAAAACGCCCGCAAGACCGAGGAAGTGGCGCGCCTCTTCGGTCTCCTGCTCGGCGCTTCGGACAGTAAGAGCTACTTCAGGAAGATAAAGGTGCTGGATGTGATACAGTCCTCGCGGGCGGCCAGGGCGGGCGCCGAGATCGACGATTATCTGGTGAGCGTGGAAGGAACCGACACCGGTTATGTCGGATTGTTCACGGCCGTCGACCTGCTACTCGAAAGATCGGGTGGTCCGGTCCGCGTGACCTTTGAAAAGGAACGCTCGCTTTGGCTCGGCGGGGAAGCAGGGCTTGATGCGGCCCGGGCTCCAGAATTAGCCGGATTTTCCATGAAGGCCGGAGCGGAGGGGATCGTTGTTTCGTATGTGAAGGAGTACTCGCTTGCCGACCGGGCCGGCCTGAAGGCCGGCGACGAGGTGATATCGCTGAATAACGTGCCGGTCGGGACAAAGAGCTATGATGACGTCCTGAAGCAGTTGGATGTACCGGGCCCACGCTCTATCGAAATAACGGTGCGCAGAAAAGTGTTTTTGTAATACTCGCGCCGCATCTGCCGGCGGAAAATACCGGAGCCGGTTTTATTTTCAAAACGCGTCAATAAAAACGGGAGGAACAGTAATGGGTAAGAGAATACTGATAATCGACGACGAGCCTGACATGGCGGAAGTCATGGAAATGCGGTTCGCCAGTAAGGGCTATGAGATATCGGTAGCATCGCACGGCGTTGAAGGCCTGGAAAGCATGCAGCGGCAGCGGCCCGATCTGATACTGCTGGATATAATGATGCCGGTCATGGACGGTTTCGAGTTCTTTAAGACGGTCAGAAATGGTTCCGCCGGATTGGAAATACCGATCGTGGTAGTTTCCGCCAGGGCCGGGATGAAAGCCACCTTCGAGGCGATAGGGGCCGCTGATTTTATAGAAAAGCCGTTCGATCTGGATATGCTCTTGTCGAAAGTCTCGTTCCACCTGGAGAGCAGGGCCGTAATTTTGGCGCAGGTCCCTTTCGTTGTCACGAAGATAAAGGCCGCGTTAAAAGACTGCGGCTATGAGGTAGATGAGGTTGCGGATGAGGGCACCGTTATAATGAAGAGCGCGGACATGCGGCGCAAGATATTTGTGGCCCACCTTGCCCTCATTTCGTCATCTCCGAAAGATTTTATGGCGAAAATGAATGCGTCCAGAAACAGCGGCGCGAAGGTCGTTATTTATTCGGATGCGCATGTGAAGGGCACGGAGGACAACAGCACGGCCCTTATAGACGAGCTCAGGATTAAGTGGACGTCCGCGGGGGCCGCTCTTTTTTATGATTCGAGGATCAACGGCGCGTTTTTAAGGGACGAGATTAAAAAACTCCTGGGCGTCCGGCGCTGAAGCTGCCGTAAATCAGGCATGGTTACTGAGGTGATGATGAGCGATAAGGGCGGGGGTTGGCCGGAATACATATGGGAGCAGTATCTCAGGGACGTGCTCGTCACGATCCGGGAAGGGGTCGCTTTTAGCGACGAGGCAGGGCGTTTTTATATCTATAATGCCGCCATGGAACAGCTTACCGGCTATTCCATGGAGGAGGCGAACGCATCCAGAGATTTCATGGATCTTATCTACCGCGATCCGGAACACCGGCAGAAAGCCCGGGAAGGCCTGGCGGAACTTATCAAGAACGGGCGGTTCCATAAGACGGAAGCAAGGATAACCGCCAAAACAGGGGCCGCAAAAGACGTTATCATCTCTTCGGCATTGATCGTCCGTGAGGGCCAAAAATATTTCTTAAGTATCTATCTCGATATTTCGGAGCGCAAGCAGTTCGAGAGAGCGCTCCGGCAAAGCGAGCGGAAACTGCGCGCCATTTTTGACCAGGCCTTTCAGTTCGTCGGCCTTATGACTGTTGAAGGGGTCCTGGTGGATGCTAACAGGACGGCCCTTGAGTTCAGCGGTTATGAAGCTCATGATGTCCTCGGGAAGCCGTTCTGGGATACTCCGTGGTGGATACATTCGCCGGCACTCCAGGATAAGCTGAAGCAGGCGGTGCATAGCGCCGCCAGGGGAGAGTGCGTACGCTTCGAGGCGACCCATATCGATAAGCACGGGGCGCTGCATTACGTGGATTTTTCTCTGAGGCCGGTCACGGACGAATCCGGCAAGGTCATATTTCTTATTCCGGAAGGCCGCGATATCACGGAGCGCAAGAAGATGGAAACGGCCATGGAGCGTCTTGCGGCGATCGTGGAGCATTCGGACGACGCTATTATAGGCAGGGACCTGGGCGGCACTATTACAAGCTGGAATAATGCCGCCACGAAGATGTATGGTTATTCCAGGGATGAGGCGACCGGCTCCAATATATCTATTATAGTTCCTCCGGACAGGGTTTTTGAGATGGCCGGCGTAAACAAAAAATTAATGCGCGGAGAAGCTGTTGCGCGCTTCGAGACAAAACGGCTGAAAAAAGACGGAACTCTGATTGACGTATCCTTGACCGTTTCGCCGGTCAAAGACGGCGATGGTAAAATAACGGGGTTTGCCACCATCTTTCATAATATAACATTGCGCAAGAAGACGGAAATGGCGCTTCGTGACGCATACGCGAAACTTAAACGCGCGCAGGACCAGCTCATCCAGGCGGAAAAGATGGAAGCGGTCGGCACATTGGCAAGCGGCGTCGCTCACGAAGTCAAGAATCCGCTCGGCATCATCCTGCAGAGCGTGAATTACCTCGAAGATAAGTTCCCCAAAGGCCGTAAGGATATCGCGCAAGTTCTGCGGGTGACCAAGGATAACATAAAAAGGGCGGATGACATTGTGCGCTCGCTCCTGGAGTTCTCCAAGGCGGAGGCCCTCGACATATCGCCCGCGGATATAAACGCCATCCTGAATAAGTCCGTCTCCCTAATGAGGTATCACGTGAAGCAGGAAGGCGTGAAGATCGTGAAGGAATTTGACGGCGGACTGCCGCTCGCATTGGTGGATAAAGGCAAGATGGAGCAGGTATTTATCAACATATTGATCAACGCCTTCCAGGCGATGCCTGGAGGCGGGAAGCTTTTTCTGCGCTCCAGCGTTATCCGGATGGTGACAACGGAGTGGGAGCGCTGCTCGCAAGAGAGCAAGTATTTCATGAGCGGCGAAGAGGCCGTCGCGGTAGAGATAGAAGATACCGGCACCGGCATACCCGGGAAGATAATGGGAAAGATATTCGATCCTTTCTTTACGACTAAAGGGGCCCGGGGAAGCGGCCTGGGGCTTTCGGTCACCAGGAGCCTGCTGGATATGCAAAATGCCTGTATTAAAATCACGAGCGTCGAGGGAAAAGGCACGAAGGTCATTATCGCCATGAAAATCTCGAAAGGAGGCCTCAATGGATAAGAGGAAGGTGCTGATAGTGGATGATGAGGAAGATTTTCTCATGATTACGAAACTAAACCTGGAAGATTCCGGCAAATACGAGGTGATGACCCTGTCGGATGCGAATGGCATTGTGGCCCAGGTGAATTCGTTCGAACCGGATGTGATACTGCTCGATATCCTGATGCCGAACGTCGGCGGCATCGATGCGTGCAAGGCGCTTAATGCCGACCCTAAAGCAAAAAGCATACCTATTATCGTACTCTCTGCATTGGGCAGGGATGACGATAAGTTAAATGCGTATAAGGTAGGGGTGGTAGACTATCTGGTGAAGCCGATAGAAAAAGACGCGCTGATCGCCAAGATAGAAAAAGCGTTACGATATAAATAACATTGGAGGGGTTATGGCAGAGATGGCGCAGCCGTTGGTAAATAAGCTTCATGAGAAGCTGGAGGCATTGAAGGCGGAAGACATCATGACGCGGGACGTGATAACGGTAGATAAGGATATGGATCTGGCCGCGCTCGCGGATCTAATGATAAAGAAGAGGGTGAGCGGATTTCCCGTAGCCGGACCGGACGGAAAGCTGCTCGGGATAATCACCTCAACGGATCTTTTTACCCTCATGGATATCATAAGGATGGGGCGCATCAAGATGGAGAAGGAATCCGATGCGATAAATCCAAAGATAAATTTCGCGATGACGACGGAAACGATCTCAATAAGTAAAGACGCGACCCTTGACGAGATCATCTATCTGATGAAGAAGAGAAATATCCATACGCTTCCCGTATGTGAGAACGAAAAACTGGCCGGGGTGATCGGCCGTCGCGATGTCTTCAAACACTTCTACGCGCTCGCAAAGAGCGTTGTTGAAAATAGATAACGGAGTCATTTGCATGGCAGACCTAAAGGGCAAAAAGATTTTGGTTATTGACGACGAGCCTGATCATATTGCCGTCGTGTCGTTCAGATTACAAGCGGCGGGGTTTGAAACTATTTCGGCCTCGGACGGAGAGAAAGGGTGGGACGTCTTTTTAAAAATAAAACCGGACCTTGTGCTACTCGATGTGATGCTTCCGCGGATTGACGGTTTTGAGTTCTTCAAGCTTATGAAATCGATGCCCGCGCGTGCCGATATTCCGATACTCATTCTCACCGGCAGGACGGGGATGAGGGACACTTTTGAAGCCATGGGCGTTGACGGCTTCATTACCAAGCCTTATGACGGAAATGAGCTTGTCTCGAAGGTACAGCTCCTCCTGCAGAAAAGGGCGCTCATCGTGAGCGATGACCGGCAATTTATCGAAAAGACGAAAGAGACGCTCGCATTGTGCGACTATACCGCATACACGGCAAAAGACGAAGATGATCTGATGGTAAAGGCCGCGGGAGCCAAATACAAGGCCATTGTCGTTCATCTGGCTTTCATCAAAAGCGAACCGGAACAATTTTTAAGGATTATCAAGAAGACCAAGAATGCCGATTCCGCGCTCATTATATATTCAGACTGGAAAACCAAAGGAATGGAATCGGACAACTTGCCGGCTCTTCAGGAAATAAAACAACGCTGGAACAGGGTGGATATTACAAAGCTCTTCTATGATAAGAGGATAGAGGATAAGGCGTTTTCGGATCCGCTGCGGACTGCGCTGGCGCAGGATAGAGCGCGCTGTGATCCCGGCGGGCAGCGCTAAAAACATGGAGGCACGGCGTGGATAACTTGGATGAACAGTTTTCCGAAATAGCTACCCGGGAAATCGCGGAAGATAATGCCGTAAAATCTGCATGGAATAAAGCGTTTATCGAAGCGCGCGGCAATGCGGAAAAAACGAAGAGCCTATATGTCATTTATCGAGCACAACAATTGCGCGCAGAGCATGATGCCATGGAACAGAAGCGGCAGGCGGAACTCAAGGCGGACACGAGACGGCCCGATAAGGCGGATATCTTCTTAGTCGTCATCGGATCGGCGATCTGCGTGATAGTTGTCGCGTTATTTCTCTACGGATTGTATCTCGCCGCGAAGAACATACCAAAATTACCTACAGACGAACCGGGGGCGGAGATATCTGCGGCCCGTTAGATTTTAAGGAGGAAACTCTATGAAGATGCGAAGCATCGCGATAGCGGCAACCGTTCTGGTATTGGGATCCTGTTGTTTCTTCAGTGTCGAGGCAGCTATCGGGAAAACTCCCGAGAGTGCGCGCGATGAGGCGATAACCGACCTGAACCTGGCGATAAGGCTGGTGAAGCAGGCGCAAGAGATGCTGAGCGGCAAAATGTCGAAGGAGACGGTGGAGGCGGCCATCGGGCTTTACGTTCAGGCGGGCCAGTTGTTCGAAAAATCCGAAAATATTTTCAAGGCATTGGGACCGCAATATGTCCCGCAGTCGTTCGTGGATAATTGCGCCGCGTACAAGAACGAGTGCGTGCAGACTATCATGCGTTTCAGGAAAGGCGCGGGTCAATGAAAGATAGACGCATAGCAATAACATTCGCCATAGTTGTGATGCTCGCCATGACTATCGGTTGCCATGGCAGAGCGCATGGAGATCAAACGGGGAGTATAACCGGCAAGATCGTATCCATAGATAAAATGGACATGGCGATCGTCGTAAGATGGTTTGGTGATTACAGGGCCCTGAGAACGGATGAAAAAAATATATCGATTTCCGGAAAGACGAAGGTATCAAAAGGCGCCAAACCTGTGACATTCGATGACCTCAACGTCGGGGATAATGTAACGGTGACGTACCGCTTAATCGATTTTGAGTGGCCGGAGGCGTTGACGATACTGATCAAGGCGTAAAGGCGCGCTTGCCGCGATGGTCATGAACGCACATCTTTTTTTGTGGTTGGTCGCGCAGTGCGCGATCCGTACCGGACAGTCCATTAACAGGAGGAGCATATGATGAGAAAGCATTCGCAGGCGACGAGGAGGAAGATCGGTTTAGCGCAGAAAGGTAAAAAGAACTCTATGTACGGAAAGCGGCATACGAAAGCCGTTTTGCGCAAGTTGTCACTCGCCGCGAAAGGTCAAAACAATCCGATGTACGGCAAACGCCACTCCGCCGCGACCCGGAAGAAGATCAGCATCGCGATGCGCCGGGCGAGGGCCAAGAGATAAGTTAAAAAGAAGAAACGGTTAAGGTAAGCTGCCTTTAATTAAAAGAGATCATAAGTGAAAATTGAGCGCGGCGGCCATGAAGAAAATTGCCGCCTCATGGAATTTCCATGACATTGATTTCATTTTGATGGCCACTTCAGATATGGATAACGCAACCTACGCCAAAAAACACATCAACCTTTATACAGGCGAAATCCCGCCGCTTTTAAAAAAGCATCTGGATCTTTTCCCGTGGCAAAGGCTTGTTGACGCGGGGTGCGGAGACGGCGCTGTTTTGTACGCTTTGCGCGATAAAGGTTACCTGAAAGGGCGGGAGGTCTTTGCCTTTGACAGCTCGTCCGACCGGGTCGCGATAGCATCGAAAATAGACGGCAGGATACGCTGTTTTACCGATGACGCATGCGCCATTAAGAACATCGCGCCGGATAGCGTCGATTTCATAATTACCGGACAGGTCATAGAGCATGTGGACAGCGACGATAGGATGATCCGCGAACTGAAGGCTATTTTGCGGAAAGGCGGGATCTTATATCTTTCCACGGTTTTTAAAAAATGGTACGGGTGGTATTTCTACCGGAACATGGGACGGTGGACACTTGATCCGACCCATGTCAGGGAGTACAGAAACGACGCGGAACTGCTGGAAATAATGCGAAGATACGGTTTGGAAGTACTTGAATCGCGCAAGTCGCCGATACGATTTCCGCTTATGCATCGTTTTCTGAGATGTATTAACGCTCCCCGGCATATTGCGGCAAAGGAATGGGCGGCGTATTTACGGTGGCTTAGCGTACCCGTCCCGGGGTACTTCTTGTGGGAGCTCGTATGCAAAAAAACGGATTAGGTCCGGCGTAGACCTCCTTACGCCGCGCAAAACAGCGCGTTCCGGCCGGGTGCCGGCAAAAAATGCCGTTTCTGTCCGTCCGATCGGACGCAAGGCGTTCCCGCCGGATGTTTTCAAGTGCGCGGTCGATATGTGCGGCCCGAGCAACCTCGTGACACTGCTCAAGTCCCTTCCGCCGCAATGGACTACGGAACGCCGCTCCTTTTACGAAATGGTCGGAGATTCGGATACCGGTGCTCATAGGGCAAGGGGCTAATGACGTCAGAGTAAAGCCGGCGGAGTCGGAGGCAATAGTCGCGGATCAAAGGGCGAAAAGAATAATATGAATAAAAAGATATTATTGGCCGTAGTTTTTTCGCTGGTCACCGTTGTTGGACAGGGTTCGGGCGGGGATGAAAAGGTCGTCCGGTCCTACCATGAGACCATCGTAGGAAGGGATGCAAGCTACGTGCCTGAAGCGGCTCGGCCCAAAGAAGCCATTATTACCGTCAGTGCGGCAACCGTAGACACTGCGGGCAAAGACAGGATAGCGGCTATCTGCAAGTCCGTAGACCGCGTTAAGAGCGCGGTCTACGACGACAAGGAAGGCGCGATAACCCTCTCGATCGATGCGCGGGGCAGTTCCGCGGAGACGGTGACCGAAAAGGTCAAGTCCGTCCTGGTCCGTGAGCTGGATGTCGCGATCATAGAGGCAAGGGTGATCAATTAGTGTAGTGTGGTATAACCCCGGCATGCCCGACACCGGAGCGAGAACGTTATGGAGAAGATCATACTGAGAATTGTAGCGCGGGATGCGCTGATCTTTATATTCAGTTTTATATTCTGGATACTCTTTGGGCTTGCGTTTGCCGGCGATAATGCGTGGGCCGTTATAGTGTTCCTCCCTGCCCCGACGTATCTGATGATCCGCCTGGTCATATTATTATTCAGTCCGCCCAGGAAAAAGGATCCGTAAGGATGAAAGAGGGGGACCGCTGCCGCATGCTTTACATGAATGCCGCCTTAAGATATAATCTGGTTGGGTGAAATGGCTATGGAAAAGGGAAAAAACGACCCCAAAATAATCTCAAGGATGCTTTTTGTGATCGCGGGCGTTATGGGAATCATAGCGCTGATAGCGGGAATTATATGTGGCGTGGCCGGGGTTAATACCGTTCCGATAATATTGTTTTTCGGGTTGACGGGGATGGTATTGCTTTATGCGGCGATCATATTGCATTGTATCGTCTCAGGCGATGATGATCATCCTCCCGCCGAAGGTGTAAAAAAACCGGAAGAAACAGGTCCGGCAAGGACCGGCAATGGTTAAAAAGATCCTGGTCACCATGACCCTGACAGGGGCCAAGGCTTTTTTTGACGCGCGGATCGACGGAAGGATGTTCCGGGCCGTGATTAAAGAAGGCATCTCTGCTTGGACGTCCGAACGTACCCGACGTACCCGAAAAAATCAGTTGACATAATTTAAGGTCAGTGCTACTATTTACGCAGATATAGCCTTTTAAAGATCGGTCCCGAGAGGCCGAAAAAGGAGAACCGAAATGCAAGGACATGACCTGTTTATCTTATTTGTGAGATGAACAGGTATTTTTTTTAATGAGGTGTTAAAATGACGTTGAAAGAGAAGGCGAAGGTCCTGGATAAAGATTCGATGGAGCGGACTATAGAACGCCTCGCCCATGAGATCATTGAGAAAGTAAAACCCATGGACAAGATCGCCGTCATCGGGATAAAATGCCGGGGCGCTTATATAGGCCAGAGGCTTGCCGGAAAGATAGAGGAAATAGGCGGCAAGAAAATCCCGGTAGGCGCGCTTGATATTACGTTATACAGAGACGACCTTACGCAGGCCTCAGAACAGCCCGTAGTTCACGCCACCGAGATAGATTTTGAGATAGACGGCAAGAAGATAATCCTGGTGGACGACGTCCTCTACACAGGCAGGACGGTAAGGTGCGCGCTCGACGCGCTTGTGGATTTCGGCCGTCCCGCCCAGATACAGCTAGCGGTCCTGGTCGACAGGGGCCACAGGGAACTGCCGATACGGGCGGATTACGTCGGGAAGAACGTGCCGACGTCGATCGACGAGGTTGTCGAGGTAAAGTTGAGCGAAGTGGATGGCAAGGATGAAGTCGTGTTGTGCGAAAAGCGAAGCGGTAAAGGCAGGTAATGGATAACAAGCTGGTCTGGACGAAGAAGGACCTTCTCGGTCTCGAGTACCTTTCAAAAGAAGAGATCGAATTTATTTTATATACCGCCCAGGGCTTTAAAGAGGTCACGACCCGCCAGATCAAAAAAGTCCCCGCGCTTCGCGGCAAGACGGTGGTCAATCTCTTCTACGAACCCTCGACGAGGACCAGGACTTCCTTTGAACTCGCCGCGAAGAGGCTTTCGGCCGACGTCGTAAACGTCGAGATAGAGGCCTCCAGCGTAAAGAAGGGCGAAACCTTAATAGACACGGGCCGGAACATAGAGGCCCTTAAGATAGACATAATCGTCGTCCGCCATAGCGCGAGCGGCGCTCCCAATATACTGGCGCGTTCGGTGAAGTCGAGCGTCGTCAATGCCGGCGACGGCTGGCACGAACATCCCACCCAGGCGCTTCTCGACATGTTCACGCTCCAATCGAAGCTAGGCTCGATCAAGGACCTGAAGGTTAGCATAATCGGCGACATCGCCCATTCACGCGTAGCCCGTTCCAATATCTGGGGCCTGACAAAACTGGGCGCGAAGGTAACCGTCTGCGCCCCGAAGCTATTGATACCCGAAGGAATAGAGAGGATGGGCGTCAACATCACCAGCGATATCGACGAAGCCCTCAAAGGGGCGGACGCGATAAACGTCCTGAGGATGCAATTCGAGAGGGACCAGGCGCTCGCCTTCCCTTCAAAGCTGGAATATTTCAAACAGTTCGGCATTACGGCCGAAAGGCTCAAGAAGTGCAAGCCTGATATAGTAGTGATGCACCCGGGCCCGATAAACCGCGGCATAGAGATGTCGAGCGAGGTCGCCGACGGAAAGAACTCGGTCATACTGGAACAGGTGACGAACGGCATAGCGGTCAGGATGGCGGCGCTGTATCTTGTAAGCCACGCCAAAGAGGTCTCCAAATGAAGTATCTCATAAAGAACGGACGCCTGATAGATCCGGCTAATTCGATCGACCAGGTATGCGATATTCTTATTGCGGACGGCCTGGTGGAAAAGATAGGCAAGGACCTGAACGGGAAAGCGGACGAGGCCATAGACGCTTCCGGCCATATCGTAGCGCCGGGATTTGTCGATATGCATACGCACCTGAGGGAGCCGGGCAGGGAGGACGAAGAGACCGTGCGCACCGGGACCCGTGCCGCGGTCAAGGGCGGGTTCACGAGCGTTGCCTGCATGCCGAATACGGAGCCGGCCATAGACGACGGCAATACCGTCCGTGCGTTGAAGGCTATAATTAAGAAGGACGCGATGTGCAACGTCTTCATCGTCGGGGCGATCACCGAGGACAGGCTGGGGAGGAGCTTAAGCGACTTCAAAGGAATGAAGGCGGAAGGCATCGTGGGGATTTCCGACGACGGATCGCCGGTTGCCGACGAGAAGGTCATGCTGGAGGCGTTGAAAGAAGCGAAGAGAGACTCGTTAATACTTATAGCGCACTGCGAAGACGTCAGGCTCTCGGCGAACGGCGTGATAAATAAGAGTTTCACGGCTACGAAGATGGGCCTGCGCGGCATATCCAGGGAATCCGAATACGAGATCGTGAAACGCGACTTAGCTCTGGCGAAGAAGGCTCAGTCGCAGATCCATATCGCGCACGTTAGCTGCGCCGAATCGGTCGATATTATACGTAAAGCGAAAAAGGACGGCGTAAGAGCGAGCGCCGAGACGGCCCCGCATTATTTTTCCCTTACGGAAGAATGCTGCGTCACTTACGACACGAACACCAAGATGAACCCGCCGCTCAGGGCCAAAGAGGATGTGGAGGCGATAAAGAGGGCCTTATCCGACGGCACCATAGACGCGATAGCCACAGATCACGCCCCGCATACGGATTCGGAGAAGGACGTGGAGTTCGACTTCGCGCCATTCGGCATAATAGGGCTCGAGACGGCGCTCGGCGTCGCGTTCATGGAGCTGGTCGAGCCGAAAACGATCTCGTGGAGCGGCCTGATAACAAAGATGTCCGTCAATCCGGCGAAGATACTGGGAATAGACAGAGGCAGCCTCGCGAAGGGGAAGGCTGCGGACATAGTGATAATAGATCCCGAAAAGGAATGGATATATAAGAAAGAGTCGATAGAATCGAAGTCGAGGAACTCGCCGTTCATAGGCTGGACGATGAGGGCAAAAGCGACGCACCTCTTCGTCGGCGGTAAGCTTGTAATGAAGGACGGCTCTATTTAAGGGTGCCTAAGATGTTTATAGCGGACCTTCATATCCATTCGAAATATTCACGCGCCACGTCGAAAGAGATGGACCTGGAGAGCCTGACGAAATGGGCAAAGATAAAAGGCGTATCGATGCTCGGCACAGGGGATTTTACCCATCCCGCCTGGCTTGCCGAATTGAAGAACAAGCTGGAAGAGGTCGAATACGGCGTTTATAAGCGCGAAGGCGTATATTTCCTGCTGACCACGGAGGTCTCCAATATATATTTTAAGGCCGGCAGGACGCGCAAGGTCCACAACATATTGATCGCTCCAAGCTTCAAGGCCGCGGATGAGATAAATTCGGCCCTGTCTGAATACGGCAGCCTCTCCTCCGACGGGCGGCCGATACTCAGCCTCGAATGCGACAAGATGGTGCGCGCTCTTTCCGGGATAGACCCGGACATAATATTCATACCGGGCCACGCATGGACGCCGCATTTCGGCATATTCGGGTCGAACTCGGGGTTCGATTCGCCGGAAGAATGCTTCGAAGGCGAACTGGGGAAGATATTCTCGATCGAGACCGGACTCTCGAGCGACCCGGCGATGAACTGGCGATGGTCAAAGCTCGACAGGTTCTGCCTCACGTCCCATTCGGATGCCCATTCGCCGTCGAAGATCGGCCGCGAGGCGAACGTATTTAAGGATAAGATAAATTATAAAGACCTTGTCGAAATATTGAAGACAAAAGATAAGACGAGATTCCTCTATACCGTGGAATTTTTTCCCGAGGAAGGGAAATACCACTGGGACGGGCACAGGAATTGCAAGGTGAGGATGCCTCCCCGGGAAGCGCTGCGTTCGAACAACCTCTGCCCTGTATGCGGAAAGAAGATCACAATAGGCGTTATGCATAGGGTCGAAGGGCTTGCCGACCGGAAAGAGGGGTATGTCGACGCCTCGAGCCCGTCGTTCAAGAGGGCGGTCGGGCTCGTCGAGATCATAGGGGACGCGCTGGGCGTCGGAGCCGCGACGCTAACAGTCGAAAGAGAGTACCTGCGGCTCATAAAGAATTTCGGGAACGAATTCAATATACTGCTGGATATGCCGGAGAGTGAGATAGCGGAAAATTTACCTCCCAGGATAGCAAAAGGGATCCTGAACGTAAGGCGCGGCAACCTCGAGATAGAGCCCGGTTATGACGGTGAATACGGCAAGGTGAAGATATTCAAAGAAGGCGATAAAGAGGCGGAGAAGCAGATGAGTTTCCTATGAAACAGCTAAAGGCAAAGATAATACAGAACGAAAAGATTGCTGAAGGTTTCTACAGGATGCGCGTGGAGTCGCCGTATCTTGCCGCGCGCGCGAGGCCGGGCCAGTTCGTGGAGGTCAGGTGTTCCGACGGTGTAGAACCGCTGCTGCGCCGTCCCCTCGGGTGCCACAGGATACTGAAGAGCGGCATCGATCTGCTGTATGAGGTGGTCGGGGAAGGGACAGGGCTCCTTTCCCGGAAAAAAGCCGGCGAGTATCTGAATGTGATAGGCCCTCTGGGGAACGGGTTCGATATATGCGGAACGAAACCGGCTATACTTGTCGCCGGAGGCGTCGGGGCCGCGCCGTTATTGGCGTTGGCGGAAAAATTAAGGGCTCAAAATATCGAAGTCAATGTATTGATAGGCGCGAGTAAAAAATCGCACGTCCTCTGCGAAAGAGAATTTAAAAAATTGGGATGCAAGGTCAGCGTTTCTACCGATGACGGCTCTGCGGGGCGCAAGGGCTTTGTAACGGATCTGCTGTCCATTTTACTTACGACTTACAACTTATCACTTACAACTATATACGCCTGCGGGCCCAACGCGATGTTGAAAGAGGTTGCGCGCATCGCCGGGAAGCGCGGCGTGCCGTGCCAGGTCTCGCTCGAAGAGCGGATGGCATGCGGCGTCGGCGTCTGCCTGGGTTGCCCTGTCAAAATAAAAAATTCGAAATTTGTATATAAGATGGTCTGCAAAGACGGGCCGATATTCGATGCCAAAGAGATAGCCTGGTAGGAAGAGAGATATATGAAATCCGATATGTCGGTAAAGATAGGAAAGCTTAAACTGAAAAATCCCGTGATGGCGGCGTCAGGGACATATGGTATGGAATACGCCGAACTATCCGGCATCGATACGTTCGGCGCCGTAGTGACGAAGACGATAACATTAAAGGGCCGCGCGGGTAACCCTCCCCCGAGGGTGGCGGAGACGGCATCAGGCATGCTCAATTCCATAGGCCTCGAGAATAAAGGATTGGAAGACTTCATTATTAATAAACTACCGCTCTACGATAGATTCAAAGGGGCCGTAATAGTAAGTATATCGGGCGACAACGAGAGTGAATTTGCGAAGCTGGCGTCGGCGCTTGGTTCTATCCGACGCGTAGACGCGCTGGAGCTTAACCTGTCGTGCCCGAATCTGATGAGGGGCGCGGAAAAAGGGACAGGCATAATCGCGCAGGACGAAAAAGCGGTATATAAGATCGTTAAAGCCGTGAGAAGGGCCGCTCCCATTACGGTCATAGCAAAACTTTCGCCTAATGTCACCGATATGGGTAATGTAGCGAGCTCGGCCGAAGCAGGCGGAGCGGATTCGATATCCCTGGTAAATACGTTCCTGGGGATGGCCGTAGATATTGATACAAAAAAGCCTAAACTCGGCAATATCACGGGCGGCTTAAGCGGTCCGGCGATAAAACCGATAGCTCTCAGGATGGTCTGGGAGGCGTACAAAGCGGTCGATATCCCGGTAATAGGTATGGGCGGGATAATGGACTGGCGCGACGCGGTTGAATTTATTATATGCGGCGCCTCTGCCGTCCAGGTGGGGACGGCCAATTTTGTCGATACGGCCGCGGCGGGCGGGATAGTTCGCGGCATTGAAAATTATTTATCGAAGAACAAAATCGGTGGTATAAAAAGATTAGCAGGAACTCTCAGGTTGGGATGAGGAGAAACGGCATGGCAATGAACGCAAGAGACGCCTTGATAGTCGCCCTCGACATGGATAGCGAAGATAAGGCAATAAAAGCTGTCGAAAAGCTGAAAAACGATGTGCGGTTCTTCAAGGTGGGGCTGGAGCTATTCTCGTCGTGCGGGCCGGACATAGTAAGGCGCATTAAAGAGGCCGGATGCGAAGTCTTCCTCGATCTTAAATTCCACGATATACCGAATACTGTAGCTAAGGCCGCCGTGTCCGCGGCAAGGCTCTCGCCGTTCATGTTCAATGTTCATGCGCTCGGCGGGTACGATATGATGAAACGGACCGCCGAAGCGGTCGCGGAAGAAGCTAAGAAGTCTCCGGCGCGCTCAAGGCCGAAAGTCCTCGCGGTCACAATATTGACGAGCATGGACGAAAACGCTTTGGCAAGTATAGGTATAAAAGATAATGTGGAAAAGGCCGTATTAAGGCTGGCGGAGACGGCAAAGTCGGCCGGTCTTGACGGCGTCGTGGCCTCGCCCGCTGAGACCGCTCTTATAAGAGAGAAACTGGGCAAAGGCTTTTTAATAGTGACGCCGGGTGTGCGGCCTGCCTGGGCGGCTGTGAACGACCAGAAGAGGATAGCCACACCTAAGGACGCTATCGGCGCGGGGGCCGATTTCATAGTGGTTGGGCGGCCGATAACGGAAGCAAGAGATCCAGGTAAAGCTGTGCGGGAAATATTGGATGAAATGATCGAAATAGATAGAAATTTATAGAAATAAGTTGTGAATTGAAAAGGTTGAGGTAATTATAATGACGGAAAAAGACGTATTGAAGATATTCGAGGACAACAACGCGCTTTTGACAGGCCACTTTAAGCTTTCAAGCGGCCTTCATAGCGAGAAATATTTGCAGTGCGCGCTCGTCCTGCAATTCCCGGAGATCGCCCAGAAGCTGTCTGAGGAGCTGGCGAAGAAGTTTTCTAATCTCGGGAAGATCGATCTTGTGGTAGGGCCGGCGCTGGGCGGAGTGACGCTGGCGTATGAGGTCGCGAGGGCGCTCGACGTAAGAGGGCTATTTACGGAGAGGCAAGAGGGCCCGCCTGCCGCGATAGAAATTCCGAGCAGTCGGGCAGGAAAGATGGTCCTTCGCAGAGGGTTTGCTATTAAAGCGGGTGAGAAGGCCCTGGTCGTGGAGGATGTCGTGACTACCGGCGGCTCGACGAAAGAGGTCATCGACGTAGTGAAGGCATGCGGGGGCGTAGTCGCGGGGGTCGGAAGCGTTATCGATAGGTCGAGCGCTCCCGTCGACTTCGGAGTGCCGTTCGCGGCGCTCGCCAGGGTGAAGGTCGAGACCTATAAAGAGGAAGCGTGCCCTCTCTGTAAAAAAGGTGTGCCGGTATACAAGCCGGGCTCGAGGAAGTAAAGCTTGTAATACCAGAACCCTCGTGATATAGTAACATAACACTAATACGAGGGTTCTGTAATGAAAGTTGAGGAAAGAAATAGGGCGCGACAATTACGCTCGAAGGGATGGTCTTTACGTGCCATAGCGTTTGAAATAAAGTGCTCTAAAAGCGTAGTAAGCAAGTGGATATCGGACATACAATTAACAGAAAAACAGATAGAAAAATTAAAGGATAATCAAGATAGGGGACGAGCAAGGGCTGCTCAACATCCCAACAGCCCAAAAAAGAAATGGGAAAGAATAAGAAATGAGATTATCGAACAGTCATCGACAGAGATGCCAACGACCTTTTCAAAAACAGAGCTTAAAATTATAGGAGCCGCCCTATATTGGGCTGAGGGATACAATGCTTCTCGAAATTATTTTTTGTTTACTAACTCTAATCCGGATATGATAAAAGTTATGATGCATTTTTTAAAAGAATGTTGCAATGTGCCGCTTAATAAAATTAAGGGGAGAGTTAATATCCACCCTCATCTGGATATTAAGAAAGCGGAAAAATTTTGGTTAAATGTTACTGGTATGCATAGATGTAACCTAAACAAACCGCTCCTGGCCGTAAGTAGAGCAAGCAAGCATAAAAAAGACACCTTACCTATGGGTACTTTTAATATAGGGATTTGTGATGTTTATTTGCTTTCAAAAGTTAAAGGGTGGATAAAAGGAATAGCCAAGGGGGCAGCTAGCTCAGTCGGTAGAGCATCCGGCTTACATCCGGAAGGTTCACAGGTTCGAGCCCTGTGCTGCCCACCAAATTTTACCAGAGTTTAACTCAAGTAAAATTTGTCCTGAGGAAGCTGAAGTTAGACTGTATGCTGACGAGGGGCTACCTTTAAAAAGACTGCAGTTGTCTGAAAGGTTTTCCTTAATGTTCCTTTCCAAAATGGATGCAAAGAGGCGCAGAAAATAGTCCTTGATGAAAGAATGGGTTTTATATATAATTAAATGCCGCGACGGTTCATTATATACAGGTATTACGACCGATCTAAATAAGCGGCTTCGGCTTCACAACGAGGGTAAGGCATCGAAATATACGCGATCCCGCAGGCCGGTCAGGCTGGCGCGTACAGAGGTCTTTAACAACGAATCTTCGGCAAGGAAGAGGGAGGCCGAGGTCAAAAGCCTTTCCCGCGCCGAGAAATTAGAATTAACAGCAAAATAGCAGTTTAAGACACAAGACTGGGGACGTAGTTCAGTTGGTTAGAACGTCAGATTGTCGATCTGAAGGTCGCGGGTTCGACCCCCGTCGTCCCCGCCATATATAGCCGAGGGTAACACCTCGGCTATCTTTTTTACGTCGGAGATCCTATTTGTCGTCGAGAAATCGTCGAGAGATAGGATTTTTTGTTTTCATGGCATTCTTGGAAATCTTGGTAATTTAGACACATTTTGTCACGCGCTGTCACGCTGCTACCCCACCGTCATTGCGAGGGCCGACCTGTCCTCCGAAGCTCGAAGAGCGAAGGAGGAAGGCCCGAAGCAATCTAATTCCCCGGGGATTGCCCCTATTTTTATAGAGGTAGCCCCATGAAAGGCTACCAATTCCTTGAAAATGACTTCTTTGAACTTTGCCAGACCCGGGAGATAGGCCATACGCCTATGCTTCTCTATATCTACCTCAGAGGCCTATTCTGCCGTTTCCAAAAGCCGATCTTTACCTGGCAGGACAAACAAACAATAAAACACCTCGGCATATCTCAAAGCACCCTCCTTAGAGCCAGGGAGTACCTCCAGACGCGGGGAATGATTAAATATGTGAGCGGCAAAGGCAGTCGGCATACCGAATATACCATGCTCGGCACCGTCCTTTTACCTATCATCAAAAAGACGACAGGGTATCGTTACGCCAAGCCCATAAGGTATCGTCAAAATGACGACACCAATAATACGAGTAAAGAAAGATTAAAGAATATAGTAGGGAATGAAATATTTAAGGGTATAACCGAAGAAGACAGGGCCTTTTTAAGGAACAAGGGGCTCTATGATTAGCCCGTGGAGCCTCATAAGGTGTCTAATATATCCCAAAACCTATATACGGGTGGATGTAATTTATGCCGCGGAAACCACCAAGGCTGTGTTAATCATATTCGACGGCCGAAAAGCATGGATACCTAAGGCCTGGATTGCGCGGCTTAAACGGACAGGAGGCAGATCTATTAAGATTAAAATATCAGATTATCACTGGGCCAAAAAATTTGCGTAGCATAGCGTTAAGAATCTAAAGCTAGTTTATCCCTTATCTATGATAGATGGTGTAAATCGTAAATAAGCACTTTATAATCTACGATACTCATAAATTACTAATAAATTACTAATATCTACTAAATTAGTAATTTACTTGACATTTTTTTATATATTATGTACACTTATAATTGCAATTAGGCACTAAATACTAACCAATTACTAATGAAAGCTAAATTAGTAACGGTATATCTTTTGTAACTAAATAGGATGAAAAAATGAAAATACCTGAAAATGCGCCAAAATTGGAATCACTAAAGCCGGGATATTTTGAAAAATTGTTTGATGTTCAAAGCTCAAAAGAAATGTCTTATATTGCTACATTGGCAAATAAGGAATATCTTTATTGGGATAAATTCAAATATCTTAATTTTCCCGAAACCGTCCCTCCAGATCTTGCCTGGATATCTCTTAAATTGACGCGAAATTCTCAAATTAAGAAAATACCGCTTCGCGATACTAATGGCCGATATTTCGGATGCTGGCTTCCGGATGAGGTGTTAAAATATTTGCATGAAATTGATCAAAAAGCAAGCGGCCAGATTCTCGTTGACGATCCAATGACTCATGCAGGCGAGAAAGAGCGATATTTAATTAATTCTATAATGGAAGAAGCTATCGCATCCAGCCAACTTGAGGGGGCAGCTATTACAAGAGAAAAAGCAAAAGAGATGCTGCGATTAGGAAAAAAGCCGGTCGACATTGCCGAACAGATGATATTAAATAATTATATTACAATAAGGGGTATAAAAAAAATTATAGACAAGCCATTATCCCGAGATCTAATTATTAAAATACAGGCCTCAATAACCAAGGATACGCTTGAGAACGCTGATGCTGTGGGACGATTTAAGAAAAAAGGTGAAGAATATCAGGTTGTTGACCAGGGCGATGGAGTAGTTTTGTTTGATCCGCCGCCGGTGGATGAGATCGACGAGCGAATACAGGCTTTATGTGATTATGCGAACGAAACAAAAAACGATACCTTTATCCATCCCGTAGTCAAAGCAACCATATTGCATTTTTGGCTTGCGTATATACATCCGTTTGTCGACGGCAATGGAAGAACGGCAAGAGCTCTATTTTATTGGCACATGTTAAAAAACAATTATTGGCTATTCGAGTATCTGTCTATTTCGCGAATATTGTACCGAACCCCGGAACAATACAAAAGAGCATTCGTCTATTCAGAAATTGACGAACAAGATATGACATACTTTTTGATGTTTAATGTGCGTGCAATCGATCTATCTATAAAAAGCCTGCATTTATATTTAGCCAAGCAACAACAAGAATTTCAGGAAACAGTCGGACTAATACGAAAATATCCCGGCTTAAATCATCGGCAATGCGATCTTTTATATCATGCAGCTTCTCATCCGCGAGCCCTGTACACTGTCAAGTTTCAACAGAACGTTCATAATGTAGCATACCAGACCGCCAGGACCGATCTTTTAGAACTTGAGAAAAAAGGGTTTTTATCAAAGATAAAAGCAAAAGGCAAGGAGTTTGTTTTTGTCCCAGCGAAAGAACTTCACTCAAAAATTAAAAACTTACTAACAAGTAGAAATTCCCATAATGGGAATAGCCCAGAAAGTGCCCACCCATGACAACTAGGGTGGCGACAAAAGAAATGAGCGGAGGAGTTAGATGAGAGGAAGAGAAGGGTTTTATGATAAAAATTGCTGATAGAGATGTAGTGCTAATGTTTGCCGCAATTCCTATCGTAGTTATAGTTATGTCGATAATTACTTTTGGATTTATTAGCCCCTTTCCTAACCCGTCCAAAATAAGCTCAGCCATTATTTTACTGTTAATAATAGTTTGGATATTTTTGTTATCGTATCTCATTATCCGCTTCATCATTTGGGCGGTAAAGACATTACGAAAGAGATGAAAAATAAGAAATTAGAGATAATGCTTATTTATCTTGCCATATTCGGCGTTCTATTGTTATTTGGATTATATGGAAGGTATATATTTGCGTTTATATTCCAAATCCCCAACTGAGAAAAAATAGGGACAGCGCTCATTTTTCGCAAAATAAATAGTCGCTGATCCTAAATAAGATGAATATGGAGTAAGCGCATGGCAAGGGATGAAGCATTGTTTTGTAGACTGGGTGATATGCATGATTTTTTGGAAAAGCAAAAGCTTGGATACAGAGCTGAGATCGAATGTTTAAATAGAGATTACATTTTAAAAGTCAGCGAACAAGATTTATGCAAAAGCCTGATAGATAAACATACCCTAGAAACGCCTGCTTTACATGATGACAAATTATATGCCCTACCCGCAAGAGACGCAAATATAGATGTAAGCGGTAGGTGTGATTATGCAATATCTAGGCGCGAGAGTCCTTATTATGTTAAAGGTACTTCTATAACAATAGCCATTCCATTTGAAGGCGATGGACAATTTTTCGAGTTCAGCCCGTCAGTCTATACATCGTATTTTCCTCGAGGGGTCATAACAGACAATGAAATTCTTCTCACATATAACGGTGTAAACATGGAACCTGCAAAAGTCAAAAGTGAATACGAAAATGACGTGAAAATAATAAAGGAACATTTGAGATCCATCTCTAACATGGTAAAGCAACACAATGGATTTATAGAATCAGAAACAAAACGGCTTGTTGCAAATCGAAAAGACAAAATATTAAAAGAGCATAATTTAGTAGCCGCTCTCGGAATACCGATAAAAAGGCGGGAAGATTCACCAGCCACTTATACTATTCCTACCGTTCGAAGAAAACCCAAAATAGAATTACCTAAGGTTGGGGGTGGTGTTTTTAAACCAGAACCCACATTAGCCGAAACCGAATATGAACATATCTTAAAAATAATACACGATATGGCATTGGTGCTCGAAAGAAGTCCACGCGTATTTATCGATATTAAAGAAGAAAACTTGCGAACACATTTCTTAGTTCAGCTTAATGGTCAGTATGAAGGAAAAGCAACAGGAGAAACATTTAATTTCAACGGAAAAACAGACATTTTAATTCGAGATGACGGAGGAAATATATTTATTGCAGAATGTAAATTCTGGACTGGAGACAAAGGATTTACGGAAACAATAGACCAACTTTTAAAATATGTAACTTGGCGCGATACCAAAACGGCAATCATTCTTTTTAATAGGAACAAAGAGCTCTCATCTGTTTTATCAAAAATACCAGAGATTGTAAAATCTCATAAATGCTTCAAGCGCGAACTTGGTAACAAAAATGAAACGTCTTTTAAGTATGTCTTTCAGCAACCTAGCGATTTGAATAGGGAATTACTTTTAACAGTAATGGTGTTTGATGTACCAACAGAATTTAAAAGCTAAAATGACCAAGCAAGTGAGTGTGTCTAATAATAAAAAATAGAGACAGCACCTATTTTTTGCAAAATAAATAGTCACTAACTCAAATTGGCAGAAAATAATATTAGGAGATAAAAAATGGAAATAAAAGAATCTGCTAAAGAAATAACTAAAAAAATGGACTTTATTTCAGGGGAAATAGCAACTTTTAAAGAAGCTCTTTGTACAATTATCGATAAAGCAAATAATACAACCGATAAAATGTTTTGGGCTTCAATAATATATTTTTTAGGCAGCCTTATTCTTTCGGGGACTATTGCTTTTGCCGCACTAGTCCAAGCGAAGATATTAAGATGATCTATGCAAAAAAGGCGAATGGTTAGAAATGAGGAACGGTGTCTATCTTTTGCAGAATAAATAGTCGCCGACCCGATTTAGGATTTTACTCAATTCCATCTAATAATTATGGCTATTAATTTTAATTCTATAAGAAATTTTATAAGGTATGGAGTAGATGTTAATAAACCTTTTTTAAAACTGTATGATATAGAAAAATTACGGCTTGATATAGAAGGGCTAAATCATAATATCAAAACGATCGATTATTATATGAGATCAGACCTTGACCCAGAGAATTTTTATTTAGAGCCAAATAAAGAGTTTTATAAAATGACATTAAATGCCCAGGCAAATGTTATGCTGAACAGAATTGGATTTTCTCAAATTGATTGCCTAGTATGTTTTAGTAAAATTAAAGGAGCGGGACTTTTTATTGAAAAGCCAATCCCGTCTTTTAATATAAATGATAAAAGCCTATCATGGTCCAATAAAAATATTTCTCTCGAAATACAAATTTCATCTGCATTTAGAAATAACCCTTTAATCATATCTGGAATTTTAGCGCATGAAATAACACATTTTTATTTTAAAAAGAAAAACTTAGGTAAATTATTCGATGCAAAAATTTCAGAAGAAAATAATTGTGACCTGTCATCATTTTTGCTTGGATTTGGTAAGTTTGTTCTTAATAGTATTGGAGAGACAGGTAGAAATAGCGCTGATGCGGCAATTAAAATAAAACATTATTTACCATGGTATTACCTTTGCTATATTTATGAAACGATAAATAGGATAAAAGCAATCTCAGAGGATATTTCGCAAAAAAATCTTACCAATAGAGCGCTGAGTATGCTGTATGAGATTAACAGATGTTTTTAGAAAATTAAGAATACCGAAAATTTTTCGCAAAATAAATAGTCGCTGACCCTAATTATTCTACATTGCCACCTCATGAAGGTATGAGAATACCTATAAGGAAAAAATAGGCGCAGTGCCCATTTTTCGCAAAATAAATAGTCGCTGACCCCCTTAAACATTTAAACATTAAAGCATTAAAGAGAAAAGAATTAGGAGGAGATATGAACAAAACGTTATTATTTATTCTGGCATTGTTTTTAGTTTTATTACCAAATGTCTGTTTTTCCCAAATAGATAGGGATATTGACAATGATGGCGTTTGGGATGCTGACAAGGGCGGAGTTGATAGAGACTTAGATAATGACGGAGTTTGGGATTCCAATCAAGGTGGCGTGGACAGAGATATTGACAATGATGGCGTTTGGGATGCTGACAAGGGCGGAGTTGATCGAGACTTAGACAACGATGGCGTGTGGGATCAATAAGAAGAGTAGAGAAATAGAACAGCGCCCATTTTTCGCAAAATAAATAGTCGCTGATCCTAATTATCTGTTAAAAAGAATTGATATGCTTAAGTCAATAGCGGGGGTGTGAGAATGGCTATAAAAGATATAAGAGATTTTACACTCGAAGAAATTGTAAATAAAGCCACGAAAGGAATGGTGCCTCAAGATACCGATAAATCTGTCTCTATGATAAGCTCCGCAGATGTTCTTAAAATTGTTGCTGATTTCAAAATTGCTCAGAAGCAGGATGAGCTAAATACAAAATTAATTCGGCTTACTAAATGGCTTGTTATATTAACTATCACACTTGTTATTTTAACGATTATTTTAACTTACAAAACCGTCAATCCATAAGCAGGGTAAATAAGAGAAATGAAACGAACTATCCTAGCAATAGTTTTTCTTTTCACCTTAGCCCTTACCAGTGCTGCTTACGAATCATCTCCTGCCCAAGTTACCGATATATCCGACCGAGCGTATGAAGGGGCGATTATAAAGCTGCTCGACAGCGCGAAGCAGTCGATAACCATATCGATGTACACCATCACGCTGGCAAGCGAGAAGCGCAATCCGATATCGATGCTTCTGAATGACCTGTTGGAGGCGCGGTCGCGCGGCGTAGCGGTAACCCTCTATCTCAATACGCGGTTCAAAGGCGATAAGGATATCCGCGGTAACCTGGAACGAAATCCCGCACTCAAGAAACTGCAGGACGCCGGATGCGTGATACACTTCATGGCGCCGAACAAACGGCTCCACGATAAGCTTATCATAGTTGACGGCCGGTACGTGGTAGAAGGCTCGACCAACTGGTCTCTCTCGGCGCTATTGGATAATTACGAGTCAGCTACATTGATAGATTCGCCGGGACTCGCGCGCGTAAAACTCATGCGGCTTCAGGCGATGGCGCTCGCCGGAGAAGAAGCTCCGGGAGCGCTCGAGATAAAGCGCTCATTATATTCGGATAAGATGCCTGCCGAAATAGGACTACCCGAAGTTCTTCTTACCGATAGGCGGTACTTCCCGAAAATGGTAACAGAGAGAGATGAGCGCGCTATGGACGCGTATCTAGTCTTGTCGGCTATCTCGGCCGCGGGTGGGGACAATGAATTTTTCGTGGATCTTGAGTCGCTGGCTGTCAGCCTGGGGCTCAAGGCAGACGCCACGGACAGCGATCTCAGGCGCCAGGCGATCCGCTGGCTGAAAGATCTCGATGAGAACTACAAACTCATAGAGGTCCGCTTCTTCCATGGCAAGGATGCTCATGTGAAACTTGTCACGCTTGAGGGGCCCCGCTTCCGGATAGGTTCGGCGATAACGCTCCCTGCGACCGACGGCAAGCTTTCGGCGCGAGTCAAGTTCATGAGAATGATTAAGGCATATCTCGATGCACGCGGCGAGGATATAAATGCAATCTCCGACTATGAGCTTGCCGGCCGGTTTTACGCCAGCCGGCGGATGTTTTGTGACGCGCGAAGGGACATGTTAAAAGGGAATATAGGGGAAAGATAAATGAGGGGAGAGTAATATGGCTGACGGAGGATTCATAATAAAGTTTAACGGAAAAGAGATTAAGCGATGTTATGCGGTGGCGTTCGATTACGATGAATGGAAATATACGGTTAATGAGAAGGAAGAAAAAGCATTGCCACAAGATGTTAAATCCATTACTATTGAGGTAGAATAGTAATAAAATGAGATCGAAATGAAGAAAACGCTTAAAGGTGATATATATTATTTTGTGGATGAATCGGGCGATCCCTGTTTCTATGATAAGAACGGCAATTATATCGTAGGACAAGAAGGGTGTTCAAAAATGCTTATGCTTGGCTTTATCCAAACGGATGAACCTAAGCATATAAGAAAGGCTCTTGACGAGGTGCGGGAGAAAATTAAGAATGATCAGTATTTAAAAGAGATCCCATCCATTGAAAAATCATTGAAACATTTCCACGCTACCGATGACTGTCCAGAGGTGAGGCAGGCAGTATATAATTGTTTGAGCACGCTTAATTTTAAGGCCCAATTCGTGGTTGCACGTAAAATCGAAGGTGTTTTTAAGAAGCACGACTGCGATGAGAATAAGTTCTACGATTCGCTCATAGAGCATTTATTCAAAAACGTTCTTCACAGAGCGGAGACGAACCACATCTATTTTTCAAAGCGCGGATCCAGCACCAGGCAAGAGCCGCTGGAAAAGGCGATTGACCGCGCCAAGAATCAGTTTGAGAAGAAGTTTTTTATTAAAGTACGCTCTAACGTTGATATTCAGTCTCAGGTTCCTACAGGGGAGCCGTGTTTACAGGTAATCGATTACATGAACTGGGCCATACAGAGAGTATTTGTAAAGGGTGAGATGAGGTACTTTAATTTTGTGAAGGATAAGGTGAGTTTTGTCTGGGATATTTATGATACGGGCAAATACCCTAAGAACTTTTATAGCAAGGCGAATGAACTTGATAGCAAAAAAACAAGCCTTCTATAGCTAGGTGGTTTCCCACACACGGCATGACGCCGGCTTTCGCTATTAGAAGACTCGAGTATTAGTATACCCTAAAATAAACGCAAGTCAAGGGCTCTCATAAAAAATAAAATAATTAAAAAAGTACTTGACAGATGCCCAAGCATATGCTATTATTTAAACGATGACAGATCAGGAGATCGTAGGGAAGATAGAGACATACCTGTCAAAGAATAATCTCCGGCAGTACGAGCTAGCAAAGCAGATAGGCGTTCCAGAATCAACGATTAATAGATGGCTGAAGAGAAAGACTAAGATTTCGAACGCCTATAGAGCTGTGTTAAAGACAAAAGGGATTATATGATTTTTTTTGGATTCAAAATTAGCATATGCCCAAGCATAAGACAATATTTTTTTGTCTAAAAAATGAGCATGTGCCAAAGCACATAACCATGGAGGTGGGAGATGACGCTTGTAACGGCAAAAGAGGTGTCGGAGAAGTATAGCATTCCCCCGGGAACGGTCTATTACTATGTCTCAAGGAACGAGATCCCGCACTATCAAATAAGGGGCAGAAGAAAATTTAACCCTGTTGAAATAGAAAATTGGATCAACCAGGGGAGATCGAGTGTCAATTCTAAAGTTTGGTAGGATATACAGTCGGAACGACAGCCCGTTCTTATGGATCTGGTACTATGATGCCAACGGGAAAAGGCACAGAGAGAGCACCGAGACAAATAATAAGAAGCTGGCAGAGGAGATACTTCATAGCAGGATTATCGAATTTCAAAGCCTGCAAAACGGCAATAAGACAGTCAGCGATATGCCGTATGCACATTTCTCAGCGGAATTTCTAAAGCACTATAAAGCGCGGTATCCCTATGAGACATTTAAATCTCACAGCAGCGCGGTCAATGAGTTCACCAAATTCTTAAACTTTGCCGGTATAAGCCGATTATCCGAGATCACGACGGCGGTAATAGATAAATATATTACATACCTGAGAGAATCAAAGGGGAATAGGGCCAATACCTGCAATAACCACCTGAAGAATATCAAAACCCAGTTCAATTTTGCGATCAGTCATAATTTAATGAGAGAGAATCCGGCCAAGAGTTGCCGGAAGGTCGAAGTAAACGACGCTAAGAAGAAGAGCGCCCTTTCGCCAGATGAATATAAGAGTTTTATGGCGATCGCGGAAAAGGAACACCCACACTACTATCCGATATACTACACCTTTATCCATACCGGCCTTAGGTTTACGGAGCTGATCAAATTAAAGTGGCAGGATATCGACTTTGAGAATAAAGTGCTATGGATCATGAAGCCCAAGTGCAAGAAGAAGCCGGATTTTGTCAGTATGCACGATAGTCTTATAAGGACTCTGGAGGATTTAAAGAAAGAGAGCGACAGCGAATATGTCTTTACCGATGAAAAAGGCGAGCCGTTTGGATTTAGGACCCGGAAGATCATACGACGGCTGAAAAACATACTAAAAACGGCCAATATTGCCAGCATAAGCACCGTTCACGAGCTCAGGCATACACATTGCAGCTACCTTTTCAATATAGGGCTCAATACGCGAGAAGTCATGGAGCAGATGAGGCATACAGAGATGAGGACCACGGAAGGGTATGCGCATATATTTAGGCCGGAAGCCAATAGGAAAATAAAGAAATTGGAGAGGTTGGATCGATGAATAGAGATTGCTTCGCTTCGCTCGCAATAACGATAGGGCACACTAAAGTGTGCCCTACAATACGATGGGATGGGATTTTGTCACGAAATTGTCACGCTGCGAAAAATTCACACCAATTTACCGACGGAGAGACCACTTCACGTCACACACCCCCGTCGTCCCCGCCAATTGGTAAAGGGAGCGCTCGATAGATAATGTCGGAAGGTACCTTCCGACGAAAAATTTATCCGCCGCCATATAAAAGTAGTAACTGGTTAAATACCAGCCCTTTAGCCGTAACAAGTTGATAACACGACTGGTTACGGCTATTTTATTTGTCTTGCGTGTTTTGAGAATTAGTAAGTTGACAGACGTCCTATTTAGCACGCTTGAAAGCATAGCTACATCATGTTCAGTGAATGCAAACGGTAATATGTAAGAATGTTTCCTTGTTTTGAACTGGTGCCAAATTGGCACCAGTTCCTTCCATTCCTCATCGGTAAGTTGAAACATAAATTCTTTAGGAGATCTCACGGGACACATTATTTAATTCAGTTGAATTAGGTATTGTGTCCCCCAAATTTAAGTGGGATGGCCCCACTAGTCAGGTCTGCACAAGCAGGAGTTACTTCGGGTCAAATATTTTTAATAGTTCTTCCGCGCAGTATATCTTCCCGCGTTCTTTATCCGTAGTTTCAGTTAGTATATTCATCGACTCTAACTTCTCTACGGCAGCCTTGGCCGTATGGAACGAGGTCTTAAGCGCCTCAGCGGTTCTTGGTATGCTTATGTATGGATTTTTTGATATAAGGTCGAGCAATTTAAACACATACATGGAAGGTCTTTTTTGCTCAACCCGTTTCCTGTAATTATCCAACAAGGCGAGTATGGCCCTTGAATTTTCGACAGCATTCTTCGACTCATCCGCTATCGCTTTTAAGAAGAATTTAATCCATCCTGGCCAGTCTCCTCTCTGGCTTACGCCAAGAAGCCTCTCGTAATACTGGCTACGATTCCTATCGAAATAAGCGCTTAAGCACAACAAAGGATATTTCAAATATTCTCTTTCGCACAAAAAAATCATGGTTAATAACCTGCCCATCCTTCCGTTGCCATCGAGAAATGGATGTATCGCTTCAAATTGATAATGCGTTACCGCGCACTGCACCAGTCCGTCGAGGGCGTCTCTATTGTGAATAAACTTTTCAAGATCGCTTAACGCATCTTTCATTGCTTCAACGGGAGGCGGTACATAGGTTGCATCATTAAGAGTGCAGCCTCCGGGACCGATCCAATTTTGACTTTTGCGGAATTCTCCCGGTGTCAAATGCTGACCTCTTACACCTTTCATGAGAATAGAGTGTATTTCTTTAATAAGGCGCAGCGATATTGGCAATGTACCGAGTCTTTTAATCCCATAATCGACGGCCTTGACATAATTGACGACTTCCAGCACATCTGTCCTGCCGGCCTCTTTTTTCTGCTCGGCCTTACGGGCTGCTTCAAAATAGAATAATTCCGAAAGAGATGTCTGGGTACCTTCTATCCTGGAACTTAGGACAGCCTCTTTCCTAACGTATGGAATAATCAAAAGCGCCGGATTGGGCAGCTGCATTCCTACACCGTTCAGATTTCCCAGATTCCGGCTTGCCTCAGACAACAATTGTACAAAACTTTCATCATAAGTAATTTTTGGAGGCAACGGATTGGGAATAAAAGCAAAGTATCCTTTTTGAGTATTGATTACTTTACCAGCCGAGCTATCCCTGAAGGCATCGTTATCCATATAAATTCCCCTTTCGTGCTATTGAAGTTGACTTCAATTGTACAAATCGTAATTGAAGAAGTCAAGCATTTTCTTCAATTAGAGCTACGCAGACCTTTAGCTACCCCGGGCCTACTTAATACTAATAATGCACTTGACTACATTAAAACTCGTGCTATACTTGTATCATGGATAAAAGATTAGTTACTCGGGAAATATTCAAGGATGTATCCGCGCACCTTAAAGAGCGTGAAGTGACGGTTGTTACCGGCGCGCGTCAGACAGGCAAGACCACGCTTCTTTTACAACTAAAAGAATGGCTCATTAATAGCTGCGGTATAAAAGAGACCCAAATATTATTTTTTAATCTGGATCTTATAAATGATTTCACAAACCTTCAGAGTCAGGGAGATTTTATTAAATATCTTCGGGAAGAGATAGCCCAGCACAAATTCCTTTATGTATTTATAGACGAGGTCCAGCGATTAACCGATCCGGGAAGATTTCTTAAAGGTATTTACGATATAAAACTCCCCGTTAAGATAATCGTCAGTGGATCATCATCGCTTGAGATAAGATCCAGGGTGTCCGAATCTTTGACCGGACGAAAGCGCATTTTCCATCTCTGGCCTTTTTCGTTCTCAGAATATATAAGCCATTACGCGCCTACTCTTACAAATCCTCTTAATAGAGATGATATGTCAGGTGTGAATAAAAGGAAGATAATAGAGCATATGCATGATTTCCTGGTCTTTGGAGGATATCCGCGGCTTGTATCGGCTAAGAATAATGAAGATCGCATGGCTATCCTGAATGAAATATACTCAAGCTATATAGAAAAGGACATTGTCGGCTTCATGAAGGTGAAGAGTCCGATAGCGTTTTCAAAAATGGTCGCGCTGCTTGGCGATCAAATAGGAGGCCTTGTAAACCTTCACGAAATAAGCGCAACTCTTGGCCTCAATTTCAGAACCGCCGAAAATTATCTTTTCGCGCTTGAGAATACATTTGTAATAAACTTGGCCCGTCCATATTTTACCAATGCGCGAAAAGAATTGACCAAGATGCCCAAGGTATATTTTGCCGATCCGGGGCTGCGCAATCTTGCCGTGAAATATTTTGCGCCATTTTCTGAAAACAGGGACAAAGGAAAGCTTCTGGAGAATTTTGTAGCCGCATCTCTAGTAAGGCAACCCCAGACGGCAGTCAATTACTGGCGCACAAAGGACAAGGCCGAAGTAGATTTTATCCTCAAGGATTACCATGGCCATATTACACCAATCGAGGTAAAGGCAGCTGAGCTTAACTCTCCGGACATTACCAAAGGCCTAAGGGCGTTTATTGATAAGTATAAACCATCAAAAGCGATCGTTGTAAACCTGTCTTTAGAAAAGAATGTAAAATTGAGCTATACCCGGGTAAATTTTATTCTCCCTTATAGTTTAGAGCATCTCCTCCAATCAAGCTCGAAATAGACCGCATCGATATTATCACAAAATAATGAAGGTACTCGGCAGGCCGGACTTTACCCGCCTATATTGACTACACCAAGGTTTATAGACGTCCTATTTAGGTACACCCTGCAGAGCAGGGTGTCACAAAGTAGGACGTCCGCAGAGTTATAAACCCCGCGCGCAGACGGCGCAAAAATAATGCTTGACAATATTAGAATATTGCAATATACTTATGCCTATGCGAAGAAGAAACGGCAACGCGGAAATAGCGGACATGGCTTTCGCGCTTAAGAGCATCGCCCACCGGGATCGCCTGAAGATATTGATGCTCCTGGCCTGCAGGAAAGAGCTCTCCGTCTCAGAACTGCAAAAAGGGGTGGGGCTCACTCAGTCGATGACAAGCCAGCACCTCTTGGCCATGAAGGCGCGGGGAGTGCTCTTGTCCGAGAAGCGGGATAACAGGGTATTCTATTCGATACGGAATAAAAATGTCCTGAAGGTCATGGCGTGCATGAAGAAGTGCGCCGGGAAAGAGGGGATATGAGAGGGATCATCGGTTTTTCAATGCGGCGGCCGAAACTCGTCATAGCGGCCACAGCGGTTTTGACATTGCTGGCCGCGGCGCAGTTCCTTAAGGTCAAGATCGACACGGATCCCGAGAACATGCTTCCGGAGAAGGAGTTCGTCCGCGTATTTCATAAAGAGATAAAGAAAGAATTCGTCCTCTACGACCATGTCGTGCTCGGCATAGTGAATGAACAGGACAGCCGCGGCGTCTTTAATCCGCGGACATTGGATAAGATATACCGTATTTCAGAGTACGCGAAGAGCCTGGACGGCGTTATAGCCTATGAGCTCATCAGCCCGACCACTAAGGATGATATCGAGCAAGCGGGGCCCGGGACCGTCAGTTTCAAATGGCTTATGAAAGAACCGCCGTATAAGGAAGAAGACGCCGCTAAGATAGGAGCCAGGGCCATGGAGAACCCGCTCTTCTATAATACGGTCGTATCGCAAGACGGGAAAGCGCTCTGCATTTACGTCCCGATAAAGTCAAAAGATCTCAGTTATGCCGTATCGAAGAAGATACGCTCCTTCGTTTCGGGCTTTAAAGGCGGCGAAAAATATTACATGACCGGGCTGCCGCTCGCCGAGGACGCTTTTGGCCGGGAGATGTTCGTCCAGATGGCCGTCTCGGCCCCCGCGGCGATGCTTATCATATTTCTTCTGCTGCTCCTCTTCTTCAGGAATATACAGCTTGTAATCGCGCCCATGATACTGGCCGGCGTTGTGGTCGTCATGACGATGGGGCTCCTGGTAGGGATGGGGTTTCCCATACACATCATGAGCTCGATGATACCGATATTTCTCATGCCTATAGCGGTCCTTGATTCGGTCCACATTTTGAGCGAATTCTCCGATAAGTTCAAGAAATATAACGACAAGGCAAAGACCATCGCCGCCGTAATGAACGGGCTCTTCAGCGCGATGCTCTTTACGTCGCTGACGACGGTAGCGGGGTTCTTCTCGTTGTCCTTCGCCCCGATACCGCCAATACAGGTCTTCGGCATATTTGTCGCGATCGGAGTCGCTATCGCCTGGATCCTGACGATGACGTTCATCCCCGCGTTCATAACGTTGCTCGATCCGTCGCGGTTTAAAGGGTACGGAGAGACGGAGAAACAGATGGAGGGCGGCATTACCAATAAGATACTATCGCTGTTTGAAGATACGGCGGTGAAGCGCTGGAAGGCCGTTCTCGCGGTCACGGGGGCCGTGATCGCCGTCTCGATATGGGGGATAACCCGGATAGAAATTAACGACAACCCCGTCAAATGGTTTACCGCTAAACATCCGATACGCCTTGCCGATACCGTCCTCAACCGGCATTTCGGCGGCACCTATACCGCGTATCTTATCCTCGAGGCGCGCGATAAGTCCGGCGAGGTCTTTAAGGAACCGCGGATGCTTGAGTACATAGAAAAGCTGCAGCAATACCTTTACCGGAAAGGCGACGTCGGCAAGTCGACGTCTCTGGCCGATGTGACAAAGAAGGTCTATTACGAGCTCCTCGGAGGGGACAAGAGCCGGGCGTCGATACCTCCGACCAAAGAGGCGGTAGCGCAGTGCCTGATATCGTACGAGAACTCACATAAGCCCGACGATCTCTGGCATTTTGTGACCCCCGATTACGGGAAACTGAACCTGTGGCTGCAGCTAAGATCCGGTGATAACAGGGATATGACGCGCGTCGTCAGGCAGGTCGAGGAGTTTTTTAGGAGCAACCCGCCGCCGTACCCGCTTCAGTATAACTGGTCGGGCCTTACCTATATAAATATGATATGGCAGGACCGCATGGTAGTCGGCATGCTCTTCAACTTCATCGGGAGTTTTGTCATAGTGCTCTTCATGATGATAGTGCTCTTTAAATCTCCGGTCAAGGGCCTGATATCGATGGTCCCTATGACCGTGACGGTCCTCTTCATCTACGCCACGCTTGGCTTTACGGGCAGGAATTACGACATGCCTGTAGCGGTGCTCTCCGCGCTTACGCTCGGTCTTTCGATCGACTTCGCTATCCATTTTCTGCAGCATTCCGTAGAATATTACGAAAAGAATCCGGATTGGCTCGCGGTCTCCCGTAAGATGTCCGGCGGCCCGGGCAGGGCCCTCATGCGCAACGCCCTGGTTATCGCCATCGGGTTTTTACCCCTCTTGTTATCGCCGCTCGTACCCTATAATACGGTGGGCATATTCATGTTCCTGATCATGCTTGCATCGAGCGTCGCGACGATGATAATACTGCCGGCCATAATAACAGCGATGCCGGCGCTGATGCTTGGAAAACCGAAAAAACGAGGAGAACGGTCATGAAGAAGATACTGTATCCGCTCTGCGCGGCGGCCGCCCTGATGGCGGCGGGGCCGCTTAATGCGGAAATAACGGCCGGGGAGATCGTAAAGAACGCCAACCACGCGGCGTATTACGAAGGCAAAGACGGCAGGGCGAAGGCGAGGATGGTCATCACCGATTCCCAGGGCAGGACGCGGGAGCGGGTCATTACAATACTTAAACTCAATATAGCGGACGGCGGCGAACAGAAGTATTACGTCTATTTCCACAAACCGAGCGACGTTAAGAATATGAGCTACCTGGTCTGGAAATACATAGGAAGAGACGACGACAGGTGGCTCTATCTGCCGGCGCTCGATCTGGTGCGCAGGGTGGCGGCGAGCGATAAACGGTCGAGTTTCGCGGGGACGAACTTCCGGTATGAGGATATCTCAGGCAGGAATCCGGATGAGGATGACCATGAGCTTGTCGGCTCGGGAGGGGATTTCTATGAATTGAAGAACACGCCGAAGAATCCCGGCTCTGTCGAGTTCGCGTACTATACCGCGCGCATCGACAAGAAGAACTTCATTCCGATGAAGGCCGATTATTATGACAAGTCCGGCAAGGTCTACCGGATCGTCGAGGCCCTCGAGGTCAAGGAGATAGAGGGGCATCCGACAATAACGAAGATGAAAGCCTCGGACCTCAACTCCAACTCCTCGACTGTTACGGAATTCACGGATATTAAGTACGATGTAGGGCTGAATGACGGGATATTCACGGAGCGGTATCTGCGCAGGGCTCCGTCGCAATGGATCGGGCAGTAGGGGTTAATATGATGAAGATACGAGCCGCCTTATTTACCGCTATGGCTATCCTGTACGCCTTTGGCGCGGCGTACGCGGCCGATATGCCGAAGCTGCATGGTTTTGTCGAAGCCAATATCGGGTTGAAGGTCAATGACGACAAGCTGGCGGCGAAGAACGGCTATAACATGGCCGAACAGCGCGCCGAGTTCACGCTCCGTTATTTTCCGGACGAGTTGTATATCCTCAAGAAGTGGAACACCGAGATATTCTTCAAGACGGACGTCCTTATCGACGAGTATACCGAGCGGCCGAAATGGTGGCTTCCGCGGGAACTCTACGCGGCTTTTACCCCGCTCGATTTTCTCGATCTTAAGATCGGCGAGCAGATACTCACGTGGGGCACCGGCGACTACATATTCATAAATGATCAATTTCCGAAAGACTACGTCTCATTTATAATAGGAAGAGACGACGACTATCTCAAACTGCCTTCCTACGCGGCGAAACTCACGTTCTTTACCAGGATCGCGTCGCTTGACCTGATCGCCATCCCGTACTTTACGCCGAATAAAGTGCCGGACGGCGGCAGGATATCGTTCTTCGACCCGCTCTTTGGCCGGATAGTCGGCGCGCAGTCGGACAGGTACCTGCACGAACCCGCCGCGCAGTTCGAGAATACCGAAATAGCCCTCCGGCTCTACGGCACGATAGAAAGTTACGAATGGGCGCTGTATTATAACCACGGCTTCTATAAGAACCCTGCAGGCTATGAAAATCAGCGGACCGGCATCCTCTATTATCCCCAGCTCGACGTCTACGGCGCGAGCGTCCAGGGGCCCGTCCCCATGATCGGAGGTATCGCCAATTTTGAGACCGGCCTTTTCAATTCAAAGGAGGACGACTATGGCAGGAACCGGCTGGTTCAGGATTCGACCATGCAGTATCTTGCCGGATATAAGCGGGGTTTCAAGAACGATCTTGAGGTCGGCATCCAGTACTACATCATCCAGATGCTGCATTACACCGCCTACAAGAAAAGCCTTTTGCCCGGCGACTACCAGGATGACAAGGTGTATCAGCAGTACACGTTGAGGCTTACGAAACTTTTCGCGGGCCAGACGGTCAACGCGTCTTTATTCGTGTTTTACAGCCCCGTCGATAACGACGCGTACTTAAGGCCGGTGCTCTCATGGAAAGCCACCGACTCATGGAGCCTCGTTGTCGGCGGTAATATATTCCTGGGGGACCAGGATAACGCCGATTGGGGGCAGTATAAAGGCGATTCGAATATTTACGGGCGTTTGCGTTACAGCTACTAAAGGCCGATGTCAGAGACATCGGCACTTAGCCAACAAAGTGGCTGAATAAACTTGGAGGTATATGATGGCTGAAAGAATATTAAGGGGCATAGCGGGATCTTTTATTCTCGGGAGCCTCGCGCTTGCGTACTATATTAGCCCGCTGTGGTTATGGTTTACGGCTTTTGTGGGGCTTAATCTTCTGCAATCCGCTTTTACGAACTGGTGCCCGATGATGTGGGTAATTAAAAAAATGGGTATCGCATAAAATGAAAACACAGACGATAAGCTTCGACATCAGGGAAAACTACGATAATTATTACGACGGCAGCTCGCAGTGGAGGGGCCTGGCCGCGGCGGATTCGGTAGACCACATACTTGCCGCCTGCTCCAAGTATCCGCACGGACGGGTATTGGACATCGGTTCGGGCGAGGGGGCCGTGCTGGAAAGGCTGTCGGATATTAAATTTTGCGACGCCCTGTATTCGCTCGAAGTGTCCAAGAGCGGCCTCGAGGCCATACGCGCAAGGAAGATCGGGTCATTGGCGGAGGCTAAGCTCTTCGACGGATACGCGGTACCTTATGAGGACAAGGCCTTTGACCTGGCTATCTTAAGCCACGTCGTGGAGCATCTGGAGTTCCCGAGGATTCTGCTGTATGAAGCGGCCCGCGTGGCGAGGTATGTCTTCATAGAGGTGCCGCTGGAAGACACGATGAGATTTAAAAGAGACTATGTCCCCGGCCCGATCGGCCATATCAATCCGTATTCGTATAAGACGATAAGGAGACTCGCGCAGACCTCCCGCCTCGAGGTATTATCGCAGGCCCTCGCGAACATATCGTACCAGATGTACGAATACCAATACGGCAGGAAGGCTGCCCTTAGATATTTACCGAAAGAGGCCCTTTTGAGGATCATGCCTGTCATGGCCGCGAGATTTTTCGGTTATAATTGCTACTTGCTCTGCAGGAGTCTCGCATGAATATCGCCGAGAAGGTCAAATGGTTCTTGCCGTCATCCTTTAAGAAATTTATAAGGCAGGCGCTCTTTGCGCCTCTGGATATTTTTGAATCGATATTCAAGAGAGACGGCGAACTGCGGCCGCCCCGATGGGCCATAGGGGGGAACTATGGGTCCGGTTCCGGGAATTTTAAGGATAGCGGCCGGAGGCTGCTTAGCCATCTCGTAGACCTGGGCGGCCTGGCCCCGGGGGACGCCGTGCTTGACGTCGGGTGCGGCATAGGAAGGCTGGCGATCCCGCTCACCGGATATTTAACAAAGAACGGGAGATATGAAGGGTTCGACGTCATCGGGTATAATATAAAATGGTGCTCCCGGCACATCTCGGCGCGATATCCCAACTTCCGTTTTACGCACTCGGATGTATATAATAAATTCTATAACCGGACAGGCCGTTACAAAGCGCGGGATTATGTATTCCCGTACCAAAGCGATTCGTTTGACATGGTCTTTCTCCTGTCTGTTTTTACTCACATGCTCCCTGAGGACATGGAGCATTATGTGTCTGAAATAAGCCGCGTCACCAAAAGATCCGGGCGGTGTTTCGTTACATTTTTCCTGCTGAACCCGGAATCTATCGATCTGATGAATAAAGGCAAGGCCGGCCATACCTTCCGCCGGACAGGCAATGATATCTACAGGGTGGACGACAAGGATATACAGGAAAGCATCATAGCGTATGACGAAAATTTCGTGAAAGAACTCTTCGCCCGGCATGGATTTATAACACAATCGCCTATTCATTACGGGTCCTGGTGCGGGAGGAAGGATTCCGCCGATAAGATGGATATACTCATATTTACCAAGGGTTGAGGATCGCGCTTGTTTCTTAACCCCAAATATATCAATAGGTTCGGCAAAAACCTGCCGGATAGAGAAACCCTCCGAAGCAGGCTATTTTCAGATAAAGATGGACAGGCGGGGGAGAACGTGGTAAGATAAGCCATGACCGATAATCGTCTTTTTGCCGCTTGGTGAGCGTTTATTTGCCGGGCGGCCTTTTGTTTTTAGCTCAACCGTGGCCGGACCAACAGAAAGGACCGTTAAAATGCACAAAGGAAAGATAAAGAAGCTCGTGCGCGACAGGGGCTTCGGGTTTATAGACGATACGGACGGCAGGGAGATATTTTTCCATCAATCCAGCCTGATAGACGTAGTTTTTACGGCATTGAACGACGACCAGCAGGTCGAATTTGAAGTCGAGAAGAGCGATAAGGGTCCGCGCGCCATAGATGTGCGCGTGGTCCAACAGTGATATCATGTCGAAAAAGATAAAAACTAACAAAAAACACAGGGTGTGCCGGTTCCCCGGCTGCAAGCAGACGTTGAGCATGTATAACTCAGAGTCTTATTGCCATGTCCACCAGCAGGCCGCAATATCAAAAGGGCTGTATACAGCCTCATTCGCGAGGTGTTAAAGATGACGCAGCAGATCCAACATTCGAACGCTTCTTTTTACGGTCTTGGCATAGCGCCGAAGATCCTTGAGATCCTGGACCGTATGAAATTCACCGTTCCGACGCCTATACAGCACAAGGCTATCCCTGTCGCGTTAGAGGGTAAGGACATCATAGGGGTGGCGCAGACCGGGACCGGTAAGACATTGGCTTTCGCCATACCGATCATCCAGCGCCTGTCCCAGAGAAAAGGCAACTGCCTGGTGCTTGTGCCTACCAGGGAACTTGCCATACAGGTCGACGAGACATTCCAGAAACTGGCGCCGCTATTCGGCATGAAGTCGGCTGTAATCATTGGCGGAGCTTCCATGCATCTGCAGATACAGGCGCTGAGGAAGAGCCCGCGCATCATAATAGCCACACCGGGCCGGCTTGTCGATCATATAGGTCAGCGCAACATTCTTCTCGCGTTTATGAGCATACTGGTCCTGGACGAAGCGGACCGCATGCTCGATATGGGATTCCTGCCGCAGATCGAGCAGATATTGAAATATGTGCCTAAGGACCGGCAGACGATGCTGTTTTCCGCGACGATACCTACGGAGATCATATCGATAGGCACGGCGCACATGAAGCTTCCCATCAATATAGAAGTTGCGCCCTCCGGCACGACAGCCGAGCGTGTTATTCAGGAGCTCTTTATAGTAAAAAGAGACTCGAAACGGCCGCTTTTAGGTAAATTGCTGAATCAGTATAACGGTTCGGTCCTGTTGTTCACCAGAACGAAGATAGGCGCGGCGAAGATCACGCGTTTAATAAGAGGGATGGGACATTCCGCCGCCGAGATACATTCAAACCGTTCGCTCGGCCAGAGAAAAGAGGCGCTGGAAGGTTTTAAGAACGGGAAATACAGGGTGCTTGTCGCGACGGACATAGCCTCCAGGGGCATCGATGTCACAGGGATAGAGCTCGTCATCAACTACGATCTCCCGGAAGACGCCGAAAATTACGTGCACCGCATAGGCAGGACGGCAAGGGCCGGGCGCGAAGGGCGCGCCATATCGTTCGCCACGCCGGACCAGAAAGACGACATTAAGAGCATCGAACGGATAATCAAGACTGTATTGCCGATCTCAAAGCATCCGGAATTCGCTACGGAGAGCTTCGTCTCAAGCCAGAATTTACCGCAGGGCGTCCGCGGGAGCGGCGCGAGGCCCGGCGGATTTCACCGCAGGAAACACCACTTCGCGGCGCAATTCCACCGTCCGAAAAGACATACCGGGTAACCATTTCATGATTTAAAAGGAAAGGAAGGGGCGGGGTGAAGATCAAAGAGTTGGCTATATTGGTAAAGGGAGTATCCGAAGGCGACGACGATATAAATATCACGGGATTGAGCGGCATAGAGTCCGCCCGTCTGGGAGATCTCACCTTTGCCGTGGATGAGGCGCATTTAAAAAGCGCCGAGGACAGCGACGTCTCCTGCGTCCTGACCGACGACCGCCTTAGAAAATCTACCAAGCCTCTGATAAGGGTAAAAAACCCGAAGCTCTCTTTTCTCATTATCTATAATAAATTTCACACGAAGGAGATCAAGAACGCTTTTGTGCATTCCACGGCGGTCGTCTCGGCTTCCGCGCATATCGGGAACAATGTCTGGATAGGGCCCGGGGTGGTGGTGGAGGATGCCGTTGACATAGGCGATCATACTATTATCGAATCGAACTCCGTAGTGAAGAAGAATTCCGCGATCGGGGCATTTTCCCACATCTATCCGAATGTTACACTTTATGAGAATACGAAGCTGGGGAAGAACGTCATCCTGCATGCCGGGGTTGTAATAGGGTCGGATGGGTTCGGTTATGTAAAAGATGACGGCAATATCTATAAATTTCCTCAGCTTGGGTCTGTTATCGTCGGAGATGGTGTCGAGATCGGCGCCAATACCACCATAGATCGCGGCTCTTTGAGCGATACCATAATAGGCTCGGGAACAAAGATAGATAATCTCTGCCAGATCGCGCATAATGTCAAGATCGGTAAGAATGTCCTTATAGCGGCCCAGTGCGGCATATCCGGCAGCACGGTCATCGGCAACGACGTCACTATGGCCGGCAAAGTAGGGGTGGTCGATAATGTATCGATAGGAGATAATGTGACTATAGGCGGCGGCAGCGCCGTCATAGGAGACATAAAAAAGAACTCTGTCGTATGGGGAATGCCGGCAAGGCCGATCAACCAGACAAAAAAACAGATGGCCGTCCTATCGTGGCTCACCAAAAACTTCAAAGCCGTATCAAAGTCTATAAAATAGGCCCCGCCCGGACCCGGATTTGTCTTGATTTTTGGTGAAAAAGCGGTAAAATATGAGCCGATAACGTTGTAGTAGTCCCAAGTTTGAAGGTGGGTCTGGATCGTGAATAAAGAGAAACCTTTGCTAATTAGGCGATGCCTGATAGCGAAGGTTTTTTGCGCTTAAAAGCGCCTGAAATTAATATGATAAATTTTTTATCAAAAGAACTCTTTCTTTTGGATCCCCTGGCAATATTCTTCCTTGCGGTCATAGGTTTCGTTTCGATACCCTCGGCGATATTTTCGATAGGTTATATGAGCGGCGAATCGATGGGGAAGAAACTGCTCGACTGGGCGCTCCTGGCGGCATTCATAATATCGATGTGCCTCGTAGTAACCGCAGGCAACCTCTTCTCATTCCTCATATTCTGGGAGCTGATGTCGCTCGCTTCATATTTTCTCGTAGTATCCGACTATAAGCATGAAAGGTCCATACAGGCCGGCACGATATACTTCATCATGACCCATGTGGGCACAGCCTGTCTCATGGCGGCCTTCTTCACCCTTTATAATTACAGTAATTCCTTCGATTTTTCCGCGGTCATTCAGGGGGCCGCAGTAATGCCTCCCCAAATACGCAATGTCGTCTTCCTGCTTCTATTGACCGGATTTTCGACGAAGGCGGGCGTCGTGCCTTTACATATCTGGCTGCCTTACGCGCATCCTCAAGCGCCGAGCCACGTCTCGAGCATAATGTCGGGCGTGATGATAAAGATCGCGATATACGGCATGATACGTTTCTTTGTGACGCTTCTGGGCCCCGGATCCGCGTGGTGGGGCGCGCTTATTTTGGTCCTCGGAATGATATCGTGCCTTGTCGGCGTAATATATGCCCTCATGGACCACGACCTGAAGAAATTGCTGGCCTATCATAGCGTCGAGAATATCGGGATAATCCTTTTGGGCGTAGGCGCCGCCATCTTTTTCGGGAACCTCGGCTTAGGCGCCGTCGCGGCGCTGGCCATGTGCGCAGGGCTGTACCATCTGATAAACCACGCGTTATTTAAAGGGCTTCTATTCCTTTGTTCGGGGAGCGTATTTAAGGCGACGGGGCTGCGCGACATGGAGAAGATGGGAGGCCTTATCAAGACTATGCCGCAGACCGCCTTCTTTTTCCTGGTCGGGGCAATGGGCATCTCCGCGCTTCCCCCCTTGAACGGATTTGTCAGCGAGTGGCTCACCTTCCAGGCGTTCTTCTTGGGCGTCCTGCAGTCGCAGGGGGCCGTAAAGATATTTATGGTCCTGTCCGCGGCGGTGTTGGCCCTGACGAGCGGTCTCGCGGCGGCCTGTTTCGTTAAGGCGTTCGGCATCGCATTCCTTGCCATGCCGCGGAGTAAGCGCGCCCGGGAATCGAAAGAGGTTTCATTTTCGATGAAGGCAGGCATGGCGCTATTGGCCGTTGGTGTGGTGGTATTCGGCATGGGGGCAGGATTTGTCGCGCCCTTGATCATGGGAGTTTCACAGGATGCGCTTGGGATGGAAAAGGCCGCGGGGCCTTTTCATCTCGTATCGGCCCTGCCTCCGATGATCGCGGCGGCATTACTTGTTATAGGAGGTGTGATCTTCCTGTGGTTCAAATTCGGGTTACGCCGAAAACAGGTCCGCTACAATACGTGGGATTGCGGATATTATGCCCTCGACAGCCGTAACGAATATACGGCGACCGCATTCTCGAAGCCGTTCAGGATAGCGTTCAGCTTTTTCCTGTTGCCATACCGGAAGAGCGAGAAGATAAGAGATTCTTTCTACCATATCCGCAAATTTACATACGAGACGCATACTACCCTGGTATTTAAAAATTATTTTTACGACCCGCTGGTGCGCATGGTCTACCAGGCAGCGGTCAAGATACGCAAGCTGCAGCCGGGGAGCATACATCTGTATATCCTTTATATCTTCATCACCCTGGCGACGTTGCTGATAATCACGGCGGTCTTCTAACTATGATAAATATGGATAATATTATCGCGGTCATATGGAAGACGGTTCTGCTGGCGCTCGCCGCGCCGCTCGTGAGCGGCGTCATACGAAAGATCAAAAACAACCTCCGCATGCGGAAAGGGCCGACCATATTCCAACCCTACTTAGACGCGCGCAAACTTTTCCTGAAGGATGAGGTCGTTTCAAATAACGCGTCGTGGATATTTTACGCGGCGCCTGTCATAGTCTTTGCCTCGAGCGTATGCGCGCTTACAATGATCTTAGCCGCGGGCAAGGCGCCTTTAATGAATGACGGCCTGGCGATCCTCATAGCCGCGCTATTTGTGCTGGGCCTGGGACGCTTCTTCCTGGCCCTGGCCGGTCTCGACGCAGGCTCCTCGTTCGGCGGGATGGGTTCGTCCCGGGAGATGTTCATTTCAAGTTTTGCCGAGCCGGCGGCTTTCATCGCCGTATTTGTCCTGTGCATGGGCGGCGGGGACGGATTCAGGATCTCGAACGTTCTGGCGGGATTCGCGCTCTCGATGGTCGCGCTCGCCGAGACTTCGCGGATACCTGTGGACAACCGGGAGACGCATCTGGAATTGACGATGGTCCACGAGGCGATGGTGCTCGAATATTCGGGCAGGTCGCTGGCGCTCATAGAATTGGCAAGCCATATAAAACAGATGGCGTTCTTTACTCTGATCACCTTCTTTTTTATAGCGCCTGCCGCCTTATGCCCGGCATGGCCGCAATTTGCGGTCAAAATAGCGGTGATCGCTTTAGTCTTTGCGCTCGTAGAAATATCGGTGGCAAAGATGCGGCTCTTCAGGGTGGTGGATTTTCTGACTTTTTCTTTTTTTGTAGCGCTCATCGCAACGATCGCGGCGGGCCTGGGGCTATGAAGCCCATGGTTATAATCGTCGGGGCGGAATCCCGCCCCGAGCAGGACAAATAGCGGGATAAGAAATGACACTCACATTCATACTTAGCGGTTTTTTGATAGTAACCTTTCTCCTCGTGACCGCGAAGAGGATCACGGCGCTCATCCGGACGTTCAGGATCCAGTCCGTATTCTTATTCCTTTACACATTTTATATGGCATATAACCAGAATCATCTTGAGCTCTTTGTCGTATGCGGCCTGGTCTTCGCGCTTAAAGCGGTGGTCATCCCGTTCGTACTTCTTCGCATTATGCGGCGCATCAAAGCGGAAGAGGACCTGGGCCTCCTGGTGAATCCCCAGATCTCGCTTGTCATAGCGCTCATCTTCGCGTACCTTTCGTATCTTTTTGCCCATAACGCGATGTCGCTCGGGAATTCTCCGGAATCCGCGGCGTTCGTAGTTTCGATAACGGCGCTGTGCGTCGGTTTCTTCATAATGGTAAGCCGGATGAAGGCATTCGGCCAGATCATCGGGCTCCTGGTTATGGAAAACGGCATATTTCTCGCCGCGGCGGCCATAGCCGGCGGCATGCCGTTCTTCGTCGAGATCGCGCTCTTTTTCGACGTCTTCGTCTTCGTTATAATATTGGAAATATTCATATATAAAGTGAACAGGCTCTTTACGCACATCGATACCTCTAAGATGAAATCGTTAAAAGGATAGACATGCTTATCGCTTCGATAGTAATTATACCTGTGATCTTATTGATCCTCTCTCCGCTTGTAAAGAAGGTGAAGTTGTTGGGGGTCATAAACGCTTCAGGTTACCTGGTTTTGCTTGCAGCTTGCGTCTTCTTCTTAAAGGATTTTTCGGCTGCAGGGAGCGCCGCTGTAAGCCTATGGGGATGGGTCTACATCGATTCTTTAAGCGTCTTCTTCCTGTTTACTACGGCAATAGTAAGTTTTGCCGCGGCCGTATATTCTATCGGTTATATCACCTCGGAGGTGGAGGAAGGGAAGATATCCGCCCACAAGGCATGCGCGTACTATCAATTATTTAACCTCTTTTCACTAACAATGCTTGTCGTCCCGCTTCTGAACAACCTTGCGCTTGTGTGGATCGCAATAGAGATGACGACGCTCATATCGGCGTTCCTTGTCGGGTTCCATAACGTGAAGGAGTCGATCGAGGCGGCGTGGAAATATATCATCATCTGCTCTGTCGGGATCACCTTCGCGCTTTTGGGAATAATATTCTTTTATTACACCTCTTCAAGGGACGCAGGGGTCAAGTCCCTGGAGTGGGCAAGCATGCTTGCCGGGTCGGGAATGTTCGATCCTAAGATAGTGAAGCTCGCGCTCGTCTTCATCATGGTCGGATATGGCACGAAGGCGGGTTTTTCGCCGATGCATAACTGGCTACCGGATGCCCACAGCCAGGCTCTTTCTCCTATAAGCGGGTTATTATCCGGGGTGCTTCTCAAGATATCGTTGTACGCTATATTGCGTTTCGTGATGCTCGCTAACCTCTCGGCAGGATATGCGTACAGCGCGAAGCTGTTTATCCTCTTTGGCATCGTCTCCATGGGTATAGCGGGCTCCTTTATCCTGGTGCAGAAAGACCTGAAGAGGCTTCTGGCTTATTCGAGCATAGAGAATATAGGGCTCGTATCTTTAGGCCTGGGATTCGGGCCGTTCGGCGGGATATTCGCCGGCCTCCTCCAGGCATTTAACCACGCCGTGACCAAGGCGCTTATGTTCTTCTCGGCCGGGGAAGCCGTTCGCGCTTACCGCGGTAATAATATGAACCAGATGCAGGGCATGATAAGGCTTATGCCTTTCGCGGGGACGGCGCTCTTCCTCGGATTTTTCGCTCTTGTCGGGATGCCGCCTTTCTCCATATTTGTAAGCAAATTATCGATACTCATAGCGGCGTTCCAGGGCGGGTATTTTCTCATCGCGAGCCTCGCGCTTATATTTATAGCCCTTGCTTTCGCCGGGCTTCTCTATCACATATCAAGGATAGCCCTGGGGAATGTGCCCCATACAGCGTGGGCGCAAAAAGAGCCGCTTAGCTCGAAGATAGCCTTACTCTTCTTAGGTATATTTATCCTGGGATTCGGTTTATATATTCCTCAAACGTTTTTGAACCTGCTTGCCGGCTGCGAGCGGCTTATTTTGGGCAGATAGATGGATAATATAAAAATTGTTTCGGATATACTGGCTTCCAAAAAGATCGATGTGACGGATCTGGCTGTTCTGCACCGGAACGAATTGTATATTGCCGTGTCCGGAGAACATTTCGTAAAGGCCTGCAACCTTCTGCATAAGGCCTTAAACTCTCCGGTAATGATGTTATTCGCGGAAGACATGCGGCCGTCGTCGGGCGTATATATGCTTTATTGCGTATTCTTGAACGTCCATACGCGTTGCTGGATATTTGTGCGGCAGGAGATCGCGCCCGGCGATATGAAGTTCTACTCTCTCGCGAAGGACATATACTCCGCCAGCCTTTTTGAACGCGAGGTAAAAGAGATGTTCGGTATTGAGCCGTCAGGCAATCCCGACACCAGGAGGCTCAAGCTTCACAATGAGGTCTGGCCCGGAGGATATTATCCTCTGCGCAAAGATTTTATCCCTCCCCGGGACGACATTGGCGGGGAGTCGCTCTACCAATTTAAGCGCGTGGAAGGCGAGGGCGTTTTTGAAGTCCCTGTCGGTCCCGTCCATGCGGGCATAATAGGCCCGGGACATTTCAGGTTCAGCGTGGCGGGCGAGCCCATAATCAATTTGGAGACAAGGCTTGGCTGGACGCATAGAGGCGTAGAGAAACTGCTCGAAGGCAAAGACCCGCGTGAGGCGGTAAAGATATTCGAATGCGTAAGCGGCGACACGGCGTTCGGATACAGCCAGGCGTTCTGCCAGAGCGTCGAAAAGGTCCTTGGTTTAGAGATCCCCGATAGGGCGCAAATTATACGCGTATTATGTCTCGAACTCGAGCGGCTGTACAATCACGCCAATGACATGGGCGGGATCGCCCTCGATGTCGGTTTCAGCTTTCCCGCGCAATTCGCAAGCCTTGTTAAAGAGAATATCCTTCAGCTTAACCAAAGCCTTAGCCTCTCGCGGTATCTTAAAGGCATTAACGCCATCGGAGGGGTAGAGCAGGACATCGGCCCGGAGAAGATAGCGCTTATTCAAAAAGCGCTGCCGAATATTCAAAAAGATCTCCTCGCCCTCGAAGAGATGCTCTTCTCCAGCGTATCTTTTATGGACCGGGTAGACACAACCGGGACACTGCGTGTCACAACGGCGCGCGATCTCGGGGTAACCGGAGTTGCCGCGCGAGCTAGCGGCATAGCGCTCGATATACGAAAGGGTTTTCCCGGCGCGTACGGCAAATTTTCTTTCAATATCGCAAAAGAACATTCGGGAGATGTGGCCGCACGCCTGAAGGTCAGGTGCATAGAGGCGAAGGAATCGATCAGTCTCGTCCGGCAGTGCATAGAGAAGCTAGGAAGCTGTGAAGGCTCCCTTAAAGCCGCGGCGCAATATAAGGAAGGCATCGCATTGGGAGTTGTGGAGGCATGGCGCGGCCCGGTGCTCGTATGGACGCGGCTGAACATCGAAGGCAGGATCGCGCGGTGTAAGATAGTAGATCCTTCTTTCCACAATTGGGAGGGGCTCTCTTACGCCGTCATCGGCAATATAATCCCGGATTTCCCGTTGTGCAATAAAAGTTTCGACCTGTCATATTCAGGTAACGACCTATGAGCATAAATATCATTAAGAACAGTTTTAGAAAAGGGAGAGTCACTATTTCGCTCGACCCAAAGCTTTCGCCTCTGCCTCCCGAGATAGAGAAGATGGGGCCGACGCTTAAGAGGGCGATCCACGCGAAATTCGGGAGGTCTTTCCATATCCGTGAAGTGGATACAGGCTCCTGCGGCGCATGCGAATCGGAGATAATCGCCTGCTCGAATCCTTTGTATGATATACAGCGTTTTGGGATAGATTTTGTCGCTTCCCCCCGCCATGCGGACGCGCTCCTGGTCACGGGTCCGGTCTCAAAAAATATGGAGCTTGCGCTCAAAAAAACCTACGACGCGATGCCCGACCCGAAATTCGTGATAAGCCTGGGCGATTGCGCGAAAGACGGGGGACTGTTTAAGGGTTCCTACTATACCTGCGGCGGCGTTAAGAATGTCCTGCCTGTCGTTTTACACATACCGGGATGTCCGCCGGATCCGGCTACGATAATTAAAACATTATTGGCTTTTCTGTCCCGCCGCAAGCCATGAAACAAATCAAATCATCCTCTCTAAAAAATACCCTTGCATAATCCGAAAGGTATGATATAATTAGTTATGAACATACGTTCATAATGTAATATATCATCCAAAATAATTTCTTCGAGTAGCCGACATTTAAATGTCGGCTACGACATCAACGAAACACTTTTTACGCTGATATATTACTTCATAACTGAAAGGCGGTATGCGCCCGAAAAAGACGAGATGGATAAAGTGCCGCCCAGGTGAGAGGTGTTTTAAGCCGATGTGCAAGCCTTTAGGTAAGGTAAAGAGCGTATGCCTTACTCTGGACGAATTCGAGGCGATACGGCTCTCCGACCTGGAAGGGTTGGAACAGCTTGCCGCGGCCAAACAGTTTAAGATATCGCGTCCGACGTTCTCGAGGATATTGTCGGCGGCGCGTAATAAGATAGCTGACGGCCTGGTCAATATCAAGGCGATCAGGATAGAAGGCGGCTGCTGTCAAATCATCAAAGGGAGCGGAAAGTGAAAGATTGGAAGAAACTTTTATACGTTGTAGCGGCTTTTTTGGCGTGTTTCTACCTGCCGATCGAGAATTTGCGGTTTACCAACGCTATATTTGAAGCTTTGGCTTTGGTTAAATGGTACGCCCGCGAGCACGTTCTTCTATGCCTCGTGCCGGCGTTCTTTATAGCAGGAGCTATATCGGTATTTGTCAGTCAGGCTTCCGTCATGAAATATTTTGGAGCCAGGGCGAATAAAATTCTTTCTTACAGCGTGGCTTCCGCGTCGGGAACAATCCTCGCCGTATGTTCCTGCACTGTTTTGCCTCTATTCTCAGGGATTTATAAAAGAGGGGCAGGGCTTGGCCCTGCGATGGCTTTTCTGTATTCGGGGCCGGCTATAAATGTTTTAGCTATCATTTTGACCGCACGCATTCTTGGCTGGCAGTTAGGCTTGGCCAGAACCATAGGTGCGGTGCTATTTAGCGTAGTTATCGGCATTCTTATGCACCTTATATTTTTAAAGGAGGAACGCGCGCGCCATGTTTCCGGAGATCTTCAGTTTGGCGAAGTTAAAACAACAAGGCCGCTTTGGAAAGATATGGTTTATTTCTTCTCTATGGTCGCAATACTTGTTTTCGCTAATTGGGGGAAGCCTTTAGAGGGTGATACGGGAATATGGAGCGTAATCTACGGCTATAAATGGTGGATAACAGGATTTTTCTTAGCGGTTTTAACATATACTCTTTTTAGCTGGTTCAAGAAAGATGAGTTAAAAGATTGGACTCAAGCCAGCTGGGGATTCGCTTTACAGATATTACCGCTGCTTCTGGGAGGCGTTTTAATATCCGGATTCCTTCTGGGCAGAGTTGGTCATGAAGGCATTATTCCTTCCCGTTGGGTGGAGGCGCTGGTTGGAGGAAATTCTTTAAGAGCGAATTTCTTTTCCTCAATTGTGGCGGCGTTTATGTATTTCGCCACGCTTACCGAGGTGCCTATTTTACAGGGCTTGATCGGGTCCGGGATGGGTAAAGGGCCCGCCCTGGCGCTTCTACTGGCCGGACCCGCTTTGAGCCTGCCGAGTATGCTGGTTATTCGAGGAGTTATAGGCACAAAGAAAACCGTTGTTTATGTCAGTCTCGTTGTGGTTATGGCGACGATAAGCGGCATGATATTTGGAGCGATAGTTAAATGAGAAACGATGCTGATAAAATTAAAAAGATCGTCAGGGATGGCTATGCGAAGGCAGTGACACAGAAGTCTTCATGCTGTTCTACTAAATCTTGTTGCGGAGGCATAGACCAAGCTAAAGATATAAGCAAGATCGTCGGCTATAGTGATTCAGAAATAAACGCTGTTCCCGAAGGGGCGAATTTAGGCTTTGGGTGCGGTAATCCGGTTGCGCTTGCCTCGTTAAAAGAAGGCGATGTTGTGCTTGATCTGGGCAGCGGGGCGGGGTTTGACGCATTTTTGGCAGCGCAGAGAGTCGGCAAGACAGGCAGGGTTATCGGCGTTGATATGACTCCGGAGATGCTCGCAAAGGCGAAGGAAAATGCGAAGAAAGGTAAGTATACCAACGTGGAGTTTCGCTTAGGTGATATTGAAAAGCTTCCGGTTGAAGATGATTCTATCGATGTGATCATTTCAAACTGTGTTATTAACCTCTCGCCTGATAAAGAGGAAGTATTTAAAGACGCTTACAGGGTCTTGAAGGCAGGAGGCCGATTGATGGTCTCGGATTTGGTGTTAGCAAAAGATCTGCCACAAGAAATCAAGGACTCTGTCGAGGCGTATGTGGGATGCCTTGCCGGAGCCATTAAAAAAGAGGAATATCTGTGTTGTATTGAACAGGCGGGATTCCAAGATATCAAAATTATAAGCGAATCGAGTTATCCGGTAGATGCCATGTTTGATGATCTTGAGGCCGCTCAGGACGCGATAGTAAGTGTCAAAGTCGCGGCGGTTAAAAAATAACGGAGGCATAAAATGAAAATCGAAATATTAGGTGTCGGTTGTCCCAAATGCAAACAGCTTACCGCTAATGCTGAGGCGGCTGTCAAGGAGCTGAACATTCAGGCGGAGATTGGGAAAATTACGGATATCGACAAGATTACTGAATATGGAGTGATGATGACTCCGGGCCTTGCGGTCGATGGAACAGTGGTTTCAGCGGGCAAGGTATTGAGCAAAGACGAGATCAAAAAGATTTTATCGAAATAAGGGAGGACATTAATGGGCAATTGCATGTGTCAAGAGGCGGGTGTTTTGATATTTCCGTGCTCCGGCGGGTCGGATGTGGGCGAACTGTCTGACCGCGTAGCTCGCAAGATGGCCAAATGCGGGCAGGCGAAGATGTTTTGTCTGGCTGGTGTTGGGGCGCATATCCCGGGGATGATTGAGTCAACAAAGGCGGCGAATAAAATTATCGCTATCGACGGATGTCAGGTTTTATGTTCGAAAAAGATTCTTGAACACGCTGGATTCAATCCAATTTCTTTTAATCTTAAAGAAATGGGATTTGAGAAAGGCAAGACTCAGATTACTGAGGAAATTATCGAAAAAGCGGCTAATAAAATTTCAGGAGGTAAAAGTGAAGAGACTTCTTCTCGTAATTCTGGCGGCTGTTGCGGTAATTAGCTCCGCGATAGCCTTCGCGGCAGATAGCAATTCAGTGAAAGTCATAGCGTATTATTTTCATGGGTCATTCCGTTGCCCCACGTGTATGAATATGGAGAAGTATTCAAGGGAAGCGATTGATTCAAATTTCAAAGACGCTCTTGCTTCAGGCAATCTTGAGTTCAAGGTTGTTGATGTGGAGGAGCGCGGCAACGAGCATTTCGTGAATGACTATAAGCTATATACCAAAACGCTTATCCTCTCGATGATCAAGGATGGTAAGGAAGTTAAATCAAAAAATCTTGATAAGATTTGGGAGCTCGCCCGCAATAAGCAGAAATTCATCGAGTACGTTGCCGGAGAAGTGAACGCTTTTATGAAGGACGCTCGATAATGGAATTATTAATCGCTTTCGGTTCGGCATTATGGCTGGGGATATTGACCTCGATCAGCCCTTGTCCTTTGGCCACGAATATCGCGGCGGTGTCGTTTCTTTCAAAGAAGATAGCCCATCCATTTATGGTGTTTGTATCCGGGCTCGCCTATACGCTGGGCAGGATGGCTGCTTATGCGGTTCTTGGCTGGATCATTATAAGTTCTCTTTTAAGCGTGCCGCAGGTGGCTCAGTTTTTGCAGAAATACATGGTTAAGGCTTTAGGCCCTCTACTCATAATCACCGGATTATTTTTGCTGGAAGCGCTTACGATAAAATTGCCCGGCGTGGCGTTATCTCAAAAGCATCACAATAAGCTGGTGGAGTCCGGCGCACCGGGGGCTTTTCTTTTGGGCCTTATCTTCGCCCTGGCGTTTTGTCCGGTTTCAGCGGCGTTATTCTTCGGAAGTCTTATTCCTCTGGCGCTTAATAGTAAGGCGGGAACTTTGCTGCCGTTTATTTACGGTGTAGGGACAGGGCTTCCGGTCTTGATATTCGCTATTGCTATTGCATTAGGCGTCACTTCAATGAGCCGCTGGTTTAGTAAGATCACAAAGCTTGAATACTATACCCGCAGGATCACCGGAGGGATTTTTATTCTTGTCGGGTTGTATTACGCGGGGATTTACATCTGGAAATTGTTTTAAGGTAGACGGTGGAAATAGACAAAGATAAGCGTTACGAAATAATAGTTTTTTCTAATCAAGAGGAAGGCCTGAAGGCCCAAAGGATACTGGTTACAAAAGGCATAGGTTTTAAACATATTTCGACATTAGCGGTTGTGGTGCCCGGATCCGAGCGGCAGATGATCTGTAAAACTCTTATCGATGAAGGCGCTTCGATAAGCGGTTATTATGATTTCCTCTACCGTGATTATGAAGATGATTTTTTTAGGAAGGCAGAGAGTTACAAGGCATCCGACAAGGGCGGTGAATTTTTAAAGAATATCACATTGTGTTATGTCGCGCCCTGTATGGCTGATGAGAAGAAGATACGGCTGATCGCGTATTTTGACCGCAACATAACAGAAATCCTGCCGTATCTGAATGCAGTTATAAAAAGAGCTTCGTATAATAAAAACGCTTCTACATTAACCTACGCAAAAGAAAAGCGCCTTATTAATCTATATAATGTTAAGGTAACGATTGCCAAGGCTGACGACATTATTGACGCATGGGTTGTGCTGGATGAGATCAAAAGACTTATTAACGATACTTATAGCCAAAAGGACAGCATAAAACCCAGTTATGAAGAAAAGATCAAGGTAACCGCTCTTCAAATTTACGGCTGGCTCCCGAAGACAAATTGCAGGGCTTGCGGCGAAGCGACGTGTCTTGCTTTTGCGTGCAGGCTTTTACTGGGAGAACAGAAACTTTCAAAATGCGTTCCATTGTCAACAGAACAAAAATTTGCGGAGAATAGAGAGATTATGCAAGAGATGGCAGAAGCATTAGGCGTCGCTTGATAAGGATAAGGAGGCAGATATGGGCGAAGGTATTGTTAAAAAACTATCATTCTTGGATAGATTCCTGACTCTATGGATATTTTTAGCTATGGCGACCGGTGTGCTCTGGGGATATTTCTATCCTTCGGTCGTCGGTTTTTGGAATAAATTCCAAGTCGGAACTACTAATATTCCGATTGCCATAGGACTGATCCTTATGATGTACCCGCCGCTTGCCAAGGTGCGTTATGAGGACCTTGGAGATGTGCTGCGCGATAAAAAGGTGCTTATTTTATCGCTTATACAGAACTGGATCATCGGTCCTGCGCTCATGTTTGTCCTGGCAATTATATTCCTCAGGGGATATCCGGAGTATATGGTCGGGCTTATCCTTATCGGCATTGCCAGGTGCATTGCCATGGTGATCGTTTGGAATGAGCTTGCCAGGGGGGATACGGAATATTGCGCCGGCCTGGTCGCTTTCAATTCTTTTTTTCAGGTAATATTTTATTCAGCGTATGCCTGGTTCTTCATTACGATCGCCCCTACATGGTTCGGGCTTAAGGGCATGGTTGCGCCGGTATCCATGGCACAGATCGCGCACAGCGTGTTTATTTATTTGGGCATTCCTTTTATCGCGGGTATGCTGACGCGTTTTGTTGTGATTAAAATAAAAGGTAAAATCTGGCATCATGAAAAATTTATCCCTCGCATCAGCCCTTTGACATTGATAGCGCTATTATTCACCATAGTCGTTATGTTCTCTATGAAGGGCGAATATATCGTTAAGATACCCCTGGATGTCGTAAGGATCGCGATACCGCTTCTTATTTACTTTGTTATTATGTTTATCGTTTCATTCTATATGAGCAGTAAGGCCAGGGCCGGCTACGCCAAGAGCGCGACACTTTCGTTTACTGCGGCAAGTAATAACTTTGAGCTTGCGATCGCTGTGGCCGTCGCGGTGTTCGGGATAAATTCAGGGCAGGCGTTTGCCGCGGTCATTGGGCCGCTGGTCGAAGTGCCGGCGCTCATCGGGTTGGTCAATGTGGCGCTCTATTTCAAAAGGAAGCATTTTGGTGAATAAGAAAAAAGTTCTATTTCTTTGTACGGGTAATTCCTGTCGTAGTCAGATGGCAGAGGGGTTTTTACGTTCTCTGGCCGGCGACAAGTTTGAGGTATTTAGCGCAGGTGTAAAGCCGACGCAGGTTAATCCGTTGGCTATAAAAGTAATGGCCGAGGCAGGTATAGATATATCTAAACACAGATCTAAATCCGCGATGGAATTTATCGGCCAACAGTTTGATTATGTGATTACGGTGTGCGACAATGCCAGGCAGACATGCCCAATCTTTCCCGGTAAGTATGAAAAAATCCACTGGGACCTGGAAGATCCGGCAGAGGCGCAGGGTAGCGAGGAAGAACGAATGGTGGTATTTAGAAAAATACGAGATGAGATAAAAAAAAGAATTGAAGAATGGAATAGATGATAGGCGTGGCAAGAAAGAGCGCAAATAAGAAAATGCTCAAGCATGGAGCGGTTGCCATTTGCAAAAAAGCGTGATATACTTTTTCTGCGGTCTTTATAACCATGAGGTGTGATGAGATTTAAAAATAAAATATTAATAGTAGGCTTCGGATCCGTCGGAAAATGCGCCCTTCCCGTACTTCTCGAACATATCGATGTCCCATACCAGAATATAACCATCGTAGATTTCGCCGATAAACGCGCCGCCCTTGCCCCCTGGATAAAAAAAGGCATACGATATTCCCAGGAAAAGATCACTCCTTTGAACTTTACGAAGGTGCTCTCAAAATATGTCAGCGCAGGAGGGCTTATAATAGACCTTTCCTGGAACATCGAGTGCACCGATATGCTTACCTGGTGTCACAATAACAAGGTATTCTATGTGAATACCTCTGTCGAGGAATGGGATCCGTACGCGGCCATCTACAATAAGAGCCCTTTTAAAAAATCACTCTATTATAAGCAGATGGAGATCCGCGACATGATCGCGAGATGGAACAACGGCGCGATAACGGCCGTGTTGGACCATGGCGCGAATCCGGGGCTCATCTCGCATTTCGTGAAGAAGGGCCTCGTGGACCTGGCCGGCAGGATGCTGGAGGATAATGCCGTGCCGAAGACCGAAAAAAAGAAGATAGAACAATGCCTGCATGAGAAAGATTTTCCGCGGCTTGCCATGGAGACGGGCGTCAAGGTAATACATTGCAGTGAGCGCGATACCCAGATAAGCGGCAGGCCCAAGGAAGTGGACGAGTTCGTCGGGACGTGGAGCATAGAGGGGCTGCGCGAAGAGGGGACGGCCCCGGCTGAAATGGGCTGGGGCACGCACGAGAAGAAGCTCCCCAGGCACGCGCACGTGCCACCGTACGGCCCGAAGAACCAGATCTTCCTGTCGCAGATGGGGATGAATACCTGGGTCAGGTCATGGGCTCCTTACGGCGAGATAGTGGGAATGGTCATAAGGCACGCCGAGGCTTTTTCGATCTCCGACTACCTTACGGTAAGGAAAGGCAACAAGGTAATATACCGCCCGACGGTGCATTACGCTTACATGCCGTGCGACGCTACGATAGCGTCTCTCCATGAGCTCCGCGCCAGAGGCTATGAACTGCAGCCGAAGCAGAGGATAATGGGCGACGAGATAACAGGCGGAGAAGATACGCTGGGAGCCCTGCTGATGGGGCACAGGTATAATTCGTGGTGGACCGGTAGTGTCTTAAGCATAGAAAAGTCGCGGAAGCTGGTGCCCGGCCAGAACGCGACTACCGTTCAGGTGGCTATCGGAGTGGTCTCGGCTGTCATGTGGGTGATCGAGAACCAGGGTAAAGGCGTATGCCTGCCCGACCACCTGCCGCATGACTATATATTGAAGATAGCCATCCCGTATCTCGGGAAGTTCGTTTCAGGGCCTGTCGATTGGACGCCTTTCAAGAACTACCAGATATTTTTCAAGGAAAATCCAGAGCTCTATCTGGATAAGAAAAACGTCTGGAGCTTCCAAAACTTCCTTTGCCGCTATTAGATCCGCTTATTATTGATGCGGGTGATGGTGCTCATGCGCTTGATGGTGCGCCGGGGGTTGGTATGCCTTATGTAGAGCGCTGTTCCTTATCCCGTAAGAGAAATAGACCACAAGGCCTAAGATAAGCCATATTACAAAACGCACCCAGGTAACGCCCGGCAGTCCGGTCATGAGGAAGATACACGACGCGACGCCAAGTAGCGGCGTCACGGGGCTGAAGGGCACTTTGAAGGTGCGGTGCCTGGACGGGTCCTTTACGCGGAGTATTATTATCCCGAAGCATACCAGGACGAACGCGAAGAGCGTGCCTATATTCGTGAGGTCGACCATTTCGTCGATATTCGTGAAGGCGGCGATGGACGCGATGAGTATCCCTACGGTGATCGTCGTGACGTGAGGTGTTTTGAATTTCTTGTGGACGCGCGAGAAAATTCCCGGCAAGAGCCCGTCGCGGGCCATCGAGAAGAATATCCTCGATTGCCCGAGCTGCAGGACGAGGAGGACGGCGATGTGCGCTACGATAGAACCGAAAGCGACGATGATAGCGGCCCAGCCGAGGTTTATGTGCTGCATGGCGAGCGTCAACGGTTCCGCCTTCTCGTGGGCGAGCGCCGTCTTTAATTGCGCGAACGGCACTATCCCGGTAAATACCGCCGCGACCAATATATAGATGATGGTGCAGATGATAAGCGACCCTATTATTCCGATCGGCATATCACGTTTGGGGTTACGCGTCTCCTCGGCCACGGTCGAGACGCAATCGAACCCTATATAAGCGAAGAACGCTATGGCCGCGCCCGCTTTTATTCCCGCGAAACCATTAGGAGCGAACGGCACCCAATTCTGCGGTTTTACGAAGAACGACCCCAGCGCTACGAAGAAACCGAGTACAAGCAATTTTACCGTGACCATCGCTATATTGAAACGCGAGCTCTCCTTTATGCCGCGGACGAGTATCACGGTCAGGAGAAGGACGATGATGAACGCGGGGACGTTGCATATGAGCGGGAATCCTAATATGTTGGGCGCGTTGTGCACAGCGTACCAGGCCTTCTGCATCGCCGGATTGAGCGCTTCGAAAGCGACGCCGCTGTTTAACAGGTCGGAGGCTTTTACAAAACCGTGTATGGCCGACCGGTAGTCGATAGTGGCCCACGCCGGAAGAGAAATTCCGAAACCGTTAAGTAACGCCGTGAAATAACCGGACCAGCTTATCGCGACCGCGATACTTCCGACGCAATATTCCAGCATCAGGTCCCACCCGATTATCCACGCTATGAGTTCGCCGAATGTGGCGTATGAATAAGTATACGCGCTGCCGGAAATAGGGACGAGCGAGGCGAATTCCGCGTAGCAGAGCGCCGCGAAGCAGCACGCCACCGCGGTGATCGCGAAAGAGAGCATTAGGGCGGGCCCGGCGCCGGGACGGAGACTGTCGCCCGCGGCAGCTGTGCCGACGGTCGCGAATATTCCCGCGCCTATAATGACGCCGATACCGAACAGGATGAGCTCGAACGGGCCGAGGGCCTTCTTGAGCTTATGCTCGGGGTCGTGGCTTTCAGCCAGGATCTGGTTAAGGTCTTTAAGTTTGAATAGCCTGCGCGCCAGGTTTTTCATCGCTAGCGGATATTCTACTAAAAAAGACACGTTTTTTAAATAAAAAACTCGTCCTTTTTAATTTTCTTGACCATATGAGGATCAGGCGTTATGATAACCGTTAATGAGAGAAATATTGTTCCTTATATTAGGACTTTCGGCCGGTACGCTCTCCGGCTTGTTCGGGATCGGAGGCGGCGTCATATTGATACCGGGCCTTGTCTTCCTGGCGGGATTGACACAGCATGAAGCTCAAGGCACGACGCTTGCCATATTGCTCCTTCCAATAGGGCTTCTTGCCGTCCTGCGATATTATAAGGGCGGCCATGTCAACCTGTATATCGCGTTATTCATCTGCGTAGGATTTTTTATCGGCGGGCTTCTCGGCGCGAATATCGCCGAAGGCATATCGAATCTCGTATTGAGAAGGGCCTTCGGGGCATTTTTGCTGATAGTCGCGTTCTATACCATATTCTCGAAATGATCATGAAAAATATTATTTTTACGCTGATCGCCACCGTCCTGGTATTCGCGGCGGCCGAAGGGGCGAGCAGGCTATTTGTCCATCCGGGCTCGTATGATTTCATAGAGCGGCGCGCTATGGAGCAGAGCCTGAAACATAATAAGGCCGGCGGAGAAATACGTATACTCCTTTTCGGCGAATCGACCATGTTCGGCGGCTCCCTCTATCCGTATTCGACGATAGACAAGTGGCTGAAGATGTATCTTGCCGACCTCCTTCCCGAAGAGGAATATAAGCGCGTAACGGTGATGAATTTCGCCAGGCTTGGCGTGGACAGCCGGTTTGTATCGACCGCTTTTATCGACCTCATCCCTTACAAGCCCGATCTCGCCGTCTTTTACACCGTCCACAACGATTTTATACAGCCGGGCAGCCGGCGCGTCCTGCTCGGCGGGGAATCGCCCGCAAAAGAACGCAGAGAATATTTTAGGCGCCTCCGCAAAAAGAGCGCTTTTCTCAATCTCTTAAACAGGCTTATTATCAGGTGGAAGATGTATCGCAGCTCGATAAAGGACGCCAGGGCAAAGAGCTCCGACGATTGGTATCTTGAAGGGGACGCGGGTGACGGCATCTGCAAAAATGAATCCGACCTCCTGCGGCCGGACTCGCCGGGTTACGAAGTCATTAAAAAGAATTTCGAAAATAATATCAACAGGATCATTTCCGCAGGCGCCCGGAACTCGATACCGGTAATATTTTTCGAAGGGTTGTCGAAATGGAAGGGTTATGAGCCGGTGAGGCCCTTCCACGGGAGACTCATGACCCCGGAGCTTCTGGCCGCATGGTCGAGAGGCTTCGACACGGCCGAAGCGGACTTCCGTCTCGGGCAGTATGAGAGCGCGCTTAAGATGTACGCCGCCTGTAAAGAGGCGGATCCGGAGTACGCGCTTACTTATTACAGGATGGGACAATGCTTTGAAGGCCTGAGGCAGTTCAGCCGCGCCAATGAATATTACGCGACGGCTAACGATAAAGACCATTACCCGATACGCGCGCCGGCGTTCGTCAACCGGGTATATGAAAAACTGCGCCTCTCGAGGGTCCCGCGGGTCTATTTCATAAGAACCCAGAAATTATTCGAAGAACGCTCTCCTGACGGCATAATAGACGACAGCCTGGTCATAGACCAGATCCATCCCACTATCGAAGGGCAGGCGATGATGGCGCTTGAATTGGCCAGGACGATTTACGATAACGGCCTTTTAATCCCGAAAGATAAGTGGCGATGGGACCGGCTGCGGAGCGCGGCGGAGATGAAGAAGTCCCTTCGCCTGGATGAGGATGCGGAATTCGATATATGCCTGGCATCGGCAGGTTATGTGGCAAGAGCCTACTCAAAGGCTGCCGAATTTTTAGAGCAGGCCGTAAAGATAAGGCCGCGTTCCGTATTCGCCAGAAGTTGGCTCGCATGGTCGTATTGGAAAGACGGCAGTAAGGCAAAGGCCGTCAACCTGTATAATGAGCTTTACCGGAAAGCCCCGGACAAGGCTTCGGTATTTTTGGACAAATACCCCGAGATAAGGAAAGCGCTCCCCATATAATAGCCGCCCGTTACTGCCGGCAATCTTCGACAAAGGGAACTTTTCAGCCGCTTCAGGCTGTCTAAAGTAGTGAAAGGCGCGCATGAACAATATATCGCAGGAGCTCCTCGCGAGGGCTTCGAACGGCGACATGGGAGCGTTCGAGGAGATATATAAAGCCTCTTCGGGGTTTGTCTATAACGTATGCCTCAGGATAACGCAGGATATACCCGACGCGGAAGAGGCGACGCAGGATGTTTTTTTGAAGATTCACAGGAACCTGAAGGATTTCGCGTTCCGGTCATCTTTCAAGACATGGATATACAGGATAGCTGTCAACGCGGCGATTAACAGGTACAGGGTCTCAGCGAGGAATAGAGGAAGATATTTAAGCTATGACGAGGGGAGCGGGAACGACGCATTTCCGGTGGAAAGCCAGGTGTATGAATCTGCCGACAAGGAAGAGCGTAAAGCGATGGTCGACTCGCTCCTGTCGAGCTTAAGCGCGGAGTTAAGGTCATGCATAGTGTTGAGGGAGATAGAGGGCATGGATTATAAAGAGATAGCCAGGACCCTGGATATACCTATAAATACGGTCCGCTCGAGATTAAAGAGGGCGAGGGAAAAGCTGCTTATATATGCGGCGGGGGGAGGCGGTAGATCATGAGGTGCAAAGAGATCCGTGAGTTGATCATGACCGATTATCTGGACGGAGAGCTGAAGGGCAAGACGCTCGAAGAGGTAAGGCTCCATATAGAAGGATGCGCGGAGTGCCGCGCGATCGAGATACGCCTTAAGGGGCTGGGCGCGTCTTTAAAAAAGGCTGTTCCAGCCGAGCCGAGAGGCGAGGTATGGGAGCGCATCCGCGCAGATCTGACCTCCGGAAAGGCGTACCGGCCCGGGATATTCGCGGAAGCCCGGGAGGGCCTTAGGGCGTTTCTGCTGGGGCCGAGATTTGTTTTTGCGAGGACGGCCGCGGTTGCCGCTGTGGTCGTCATCATGCTCGTAAGCTCGATGTGGCTGCGGGGCAGTACGACGATAAGCGGTGAGGACGCATTTATTACATACCTTTCGAACGGCACGGCCGACGCCGGGCAGGATTTCGGGACGTCCATTGAGGAATATTTCCTTTAGGGAGGTGAATTGATATGAAGAAGATAGCAAGTGTTCTGATGGCTATTTTCGCGGCTTTTGCGGTGTTTACATCGAGTGTATACGCCTATGATAAAGGATGCGGCAGCGAAAAGACGCATATGGGGAAGAAATGGGAGAGCCTGACGAAAGAGCTCGGCCTGACGCCGGAGCAGGACCGGAAGCTCGAGGCCAACCGCAAGGCGCAATTCGAAAAGATGAAAGGCTTCCGCAAGGCGATGAAAGAGAAGGGGGATGAGCTGGCGAAGGCGCTGGAGAACCCCGCAGCTACGCGCTCGAGCGTAGAGCCAATCGCCGCCGGGATGAAGGCGCTGGAGTCGCAGTCGGTCGACCAGAGGATCGACGGTATCTTTTCCGTGAAAGAGATACTGACGCCAGAGCAGTTCGCGAAGTTCAATTCGCTTATGGAGAAGAAGAGGCTTGAGCGCAAAGAGCGGGGCAGAGGCGGCTGGGAGCGTTAATAGAAGTACCGGTAATGAGACGGAAGATGGCGTGGTTATATTCGCTATCTTCCGTCTTTTTTATACCCGCAAATAATATTCTGATTTATATTATTTATGATATAATATGAAAACATACCTATAATAACAGGAGGAGCCATGGCCAGTTTCGAGGATTTTAAAAAACTGGAATTCAAGACAGCGAAGATAAAAGAGGTGAACGACCACCCTAATGCCGACAGGCTATACGTGATAATGCTCGACGTGGGGGATAAGACAAAACAGGTCGTTGCAGGCATAAAGAACGCGTATAAGAAAGAGGATCTCGTCGGTCGCCAGGTCGTCCTGGTCGATAATCTCGATCCGGCTATGCTGCGCGGCGTGGAGAGCCAGGGCATGATACTGGCCGCTTCCGACGATAAGGGGATGGCGATAGTGACGCCCGACAAAGAGATGACGCCGGGGAGCGTCGTAAAGTAAAGTTTTGCGCGTCTGTCCTCCTTCGCTCTTCAGAGTGAGATTATGGTAGAGCTTCGGCGGGACTGGGCGCCGGAGTAAGAATGGAGCGCCTGTAGCTCAGTTGGATAGAGTATCTTCCGCCTATGCTGCACAGAAAAACAACACATGGCGGATCCGCCATGAATAGTTTTGAGTTGGGTTTAGGCGGAGGCTACGAACCAGAGTATGTTTTATGTATAACGTGTATGCGTTGCTTAGTCTAAAAAATGGCAAGAGATATATCGGCTTTACGTCCAAAACTCCGGAGTTGAGGTTGAAAGAGCATAACAAGGGATGCAACAGTTGGGCTCGCCAGAATAGGCCATTTGAACTTATTTATATGGAAGAGTGTGATACTTCAAAAGAAGCGAGAAATAGAGAAAAATTTCTCAAATCAGGTCAAGGTAGAAGGGAAATAGACAATGTTTTGCGCGCCCGTAGCTCAACTGGATAGAGTAACTGGCTACGAACCAGTAGGTTGGCCGTTCGAGCCGGCCCGGGCGCGCCACTCTTGAAGAACATATATGACCAGGATCGACGAAATATACATGACGGAGGCTTTGAGGGAGGCAAAGAAGGCCTTTGAAAAGGACGAAGTCCCCGTCGGAGCTGTAATAGTCCACAGCGGCAGGGTAATAGCCAGGGCACATAACCAGATAAAGATGCTGAAGGACCCTACGGCGCACGCCGAGATGATAGCGGTCACGCAGGCCGCATCTTATCTGGGAAGCGAACGGTTGCTTGAGAGCGCGATCTATGTTACTATTGAGCCTTGTGCGATGTGCGCGGGCGCCCTTATCCTGGCAAGGGTGAATAGGTTGTGTTTTGGGGCCCCCGATGCTAAGACGGGCGCGTTCGGTTCCGTCCTGGATATCAATAAGAAGAAGCTGAACCACAGGATATCGGTAACAAAAGGCGTGTTGGAAGAAAGATGCGCCGGGATATTGAAAGAGTTCTTTAAGAAGAAACGAAATACAAAGTCTTTTTAGATGTAGTCCCTCGCATCATGAATTAGGCAATATATGCTCGGGACGATTTACCTCAAGTTAAATGACAGTAAATCGGAGAGATCGCCTAGTGGTCTAGGGCAGCGGTTTGCTAAACCGCCATGCGCTTGAAAAGGTGCATCGAGAGTTCAAATCTCTCTCTCTCCGCCATTTTTTTGGTGAACCCTCCGACGAGAGCCATAGCTAGTTTTGGCTTGCGCAGAAGGGGATTCGAATTACGGATAAATATTTGTTAAGTGGAAAAATTATTATGCTGAAAAGGGATGAACAATGCAGTTCTCGGTAGTCATCCCGGCCCGAAATGAAGCTGAGCGTATCGGTGCATGTCTGGAGTCAATTTTACCGCATCCCAATCCTATACGGGGCAGACCGAGATCATAGTTGTGCTCAACCGATGTACAGACTCTACAGGAGATATCGCGCGAAAATACGGCGCACGTATTGTCAATGATTCCGAATTTGGGGTCATCCTACAAGAGGGCACTCTACAAGATGGACGCGAAATTTAAGATTCTAGGCTGTCCCTAAATAGGATGGCTCCAAAGCATATATCTTCTGCCGCCCCAACTTGAGGTCACAAATTGTGACCTCAAGATTGTAAGTTCTTGCCTCTTATCTGAAATATTATGCTCTCAATCTTCTCGATCGACACAAGCTTCATTATTATTCCTCCTTCTGTTATATGCACAAAAAATCCCGCCCGAATCTTTAAAAATTCAAGCAGGATCTAGTACTCTATTACAGACGCGAACCCAATATATCATATAGCATATTTTTGCCAAGAAAATTCAGCCTTGTGTTAGAGTAAATACATTGTATAATATCACCAATAACCCGGGTTAAGTCCAAAAAGGGCAGGTTTAATCGCGTCCCCCGTGGACCTGGTTCCGAAGCCACGGGTTGGCCGCAACCGGCTAATGCTTGTTTATTGCTGGGGAAAGTAATATAATATCAGTCGGAAAAGGCGGTTTTTTAACCTGGGGGATATCATGAAAAGGCTTTTTATTTTTATTATGGCAGTATCGATGCTCATCGCCGCGGACGTGTTCGCTGCGGGGATCGACGAATTGATGCCGGTACTTAAGCAGGTGAAGCAGAGTATCAACGCTACGTTGTCGGAAATAGACAAAGATCTCGCCTCCGCGGCGAAGCAGCTGTCTGTCGTGGACCTGAAAGGGGAGGCCGCGCGGAAGATATTGAACGACTTGCGCAAATTCCGGCCTTATGTGGTAAATTGCTCTATTATTGACGCGAACGGTTTAAAAATTACGGTTGAACCGCAGACATACCAGAAGTATGAAGGCGCCGACAGGGCGGAACTGCCGTCGGTGATCAGGCTGCTGAAGGACAAAAAGCCTGTGGTGAGCGACGTCTACTATGCGGCAGAAGGCATTAACGCTATAAGCATAGGTTATCCCATATTTTCAGATAAGGGCGAATTATTAGGGGCTGTCAGGATGCTTATAAGACATGAATTGTTCCTGAAACCTATGGTCGAGGGCAAGCCCTGCATGATATGGATAATGCAGCCTAACGGACTCCTTATGTACGATCCGGACCCCGGAGAGACAGGCAAGAATATATTTACCGACCCGCTCTTTAAACCGTTTGAGGACCTGGTCTCTTTTTCCAAGACCGTCGCGTTATCTAATAGCGGCGCGGGGTCATATGATTTTTACGCTAACGGGCTTCAGGACAAGACGCTTACCAGGAAGATGGCGGTCTGGGATACCGTCGGGCTGTACGGCACCGAATGGCGGGTTATAGCGGTGGATATTGAAAGGACGCTGGAAGAAAAACAGCTTGCCTCCGCTGCCCAAATAAAGGATTAAACAGGAGGAAAGCATGTCGGAACAACAGACTGCCGAGCGCCGTCATTACTTAAGACATCCGTTGAACTTTCCGCTCGAATATAAGGTGTTGGAAAAAGGCTCGCCCGGACAGCTTAAAGGAGTGCGGTCCTCGACGCTCAATATAAGCCACGCCGGGTTGATGTTCTCGGCTAAGCAGCCGGTAGATATCAAAACTGTGATAAGGATAAAGATGCCGGTCCAGTCGAAGGTGTTCAATATAAAGGCCGAGGTCGCCCACTGTGATAAGGACGAGGAGACCGGCCTTTACAACATAGGCGTGTCGTTCCGCAGGTTCAGCGATGCGTTTAAGACTAAGCTTGTCGAGCAGATATACCTGATAATAGAATACCGCGACATACGCAGCCTCCAGCTAGGCAGGGATATGTCGCTCGAAGAGGCGTCGAGGGAATGGATAAAACGTTATTCGGAGAGGTTCAAGAAGCTCTACTGGTGATGTGGTTGGTTGCAAAAAAAAGGAGGCAGGAAGATGAAGAAACTGGCGGTTATATTAGCGGCGGCGGCAGTGGTTTTAGTGTCGATGCAGGTATTTGCCGATGACGGCGGCGGCAAGTCGATATTCCAGTCGATGTATGACGCAATGAACGTGCCGTGCAAGGCGCCGGCTAAGAGTGAGAGCGCGGATGTAAAAGAGGCTAAGAAAGAGATTGAGGCGGTGAAAAAAGTGCAGATATTTCAGAATATGGCCGACGGGATAAAAGAAGGGTCCGCGAAAGCGAAGCAGATGTCGTTGCGCACACGTACGAAATAAGGTCGCCTACGAAGCACCTACGAGGTGTGACGGGTCTAAGTAATCACTCCTCGTAGGTGAAATACGGTTCGCAGTAGCAAGATTGTAGCAAGAAGGTGCTTCGGCAGCTAAGGCTGTCTCAGCATCGCTTGCCGGAGTAAGATTGTAGCAAGCGGAGGAGTGGCAGAGCGGTTGAATGCGGCGGTCTTGAAAACCGTTAGAGACGTAAGTCTCTCGAGGGTTCGAATCCTTCCTCCTCCGCCAGTTTTCGCCATAGACTAAGTCACGCGAAAATTGATCCCGAGTAGCTATGGTTAGACCGAGGCTACGAGGGACTACCGCTAAAAGGACGCTATTAAATAGTGTTAAGCAGACGTCAAAAAGGTACGCCCTATAGGCTGTTCCCAAACAGGATGGCCCCAATAACACAATGCAAATATAGCTGTCTGTATTGATGTGGCTATGTTAGGAGAAAAGTGATGATTAAATTCAGCCCGTATCAGGTCGTAGCGGCCCTGGGCTCATTACTGCTCGTTGTTTCCGGGATAATGCGGTTTTCTCAATCCGGCAGTCCGAAAGAAATTCTTATCGGGTTACTTTATTTTGCCGCCAATATTATTATATTTTGCTTTTAGATAGCGCGTTTCGGGAAACAGCCATGGAAATTTACGATAAGATAGCCGAGAGTTACACCAGGCAGAGCCTTTCCGACGTTAAAAGGCGCCTTACTGTCGATTATACTTTTTTAAACTTGATCGGGGACGTGCGGGGAAAAAACGTGCTGGATCTTGCCTGCGGAGACGGGCATTACTGCCGCCCGTTGAAGCGCTCCGGGGCGGCCGAGGTGGTCGGAGTGGATATTTCAAGCAGGATGATAGATCTTGCAAAAAACGGAGAGAAGAAGAACCCATTAGGCATCAGGTATGAATGCATGGATGCGCTGAAACTGCCTGTTGTAGGCAAGTTCGATATCGCGCTGGGCTCGTTCCTCCTGCACTACAGCAGGACAAGAGACGAGCTTTTTGCCATGTGCAGGAATATCTACGCTAATCTTAGGGATGGCGGAAGATTTGTCGGAGTAAATGACTCTCCCGACAAGCCGCTGCAATCGGATCCAAGATATGGCATCACCAGGACCTGCGAAGACCCGGTTAAGGAGGGATCCATTATCAAGGTCACGTTATACGAGGATGGTAAACCGGCGTGTGTTTTCGATAACTATCATTGGGCGAGGAAGACCTACGAAGACGCTTTTATTTCCGCCGGTTTCAAAAATATCATGTGGCACGGGCTGAAGGTATCTCAAGAGGGCCTCGATAAATTCGGATCCCGATTCTGGGAGCCATACCTGAAGCAGCCGGGAGTGGTCATTTTTGAATGCGGCGGATAATATGAAGCACAGATTAAATCCTGAATATATGAAGCTGGCGGTTAAGGCGGCCCAAAAAAGCATCAAGACTTTGGGCGGAGGCCCTTTCGGCGCCTGCGTAGTCAAGTCCGGTAAAGTGGTGGCTGTCGCCGGGAACACTGTATTTAAGGAAGACGCTACCTGCCATGCGGAAGTCAATGCCATAAGGATAGCCTCGAAGAAGCTTAAGTCATACGATCTTTCGGGATGTGTCATGTATACCACTACAGAGCCGTGCCCGATGTGTTTCAGCGCCATACACTGGTCCGGGATAGGCCTCGTCATATTCGGCTCCAGGATAGCCGACGCGGCAAAGGCCGGGTTTAACGAGCTTTCCATATCCGCGAAAAAGATGAAAAAAGAGGGCGGGAGCAGAGTTAAAATATGCCCGGGTTTTCTTGCAAAGGATTGCGGGAAACTGTATAAAGAATGGGAAGCCCTGGAAAAAGGGAGGGCCGGCCTGATAGACCATAAATCTCCTTATTTCAAGTAAAATGCCGACAGCAAAACTGAATAATATATTCCTATATTACGAGATCTACGGCAAGGACCATCCGCTATTATTGATATCGGGCGTTAACTCGGATAACGCGAGCTGGTCCGGTGTGCGCGGAAAGCTGGCGAAGCATTTCCGCGTCATAACATTCGATAATCGCGCCTCCGGCAGGAGCGATGACCCTGGTAAAAAATTCACGATTCGCGACATGGCCGATGACGCGATAGGTCTCCTTGACCATTTGCGGATAAAGAAATGCCATTGTATTGGCCATTCGATGGGCGGTTACATCGCCCAGGAACTGGCTATAAATTATCCGGAGCGCGTCGAAAAACTTGTGCTCGAAGCCACCGCCCCTGTCTCATCGGCCCGCAATAATATGTTATTGAACGATTTTTTAAACCGCTTCGAAAAAGACCGCGATAACGAAGCGTTGATGCGGTCGTGGGCATACTGGTCGTTCTCTCCGAAAACATTCGAACGTAAAAGTTATATAGCGGCATTCGTAAAATACGCGTCGACTTATCCGTATTCGCAATCGGCCGAAGGGTTCAAAAGTCAGATAGGAGCCGTCGCTTTATTTGACGCGCGCGCCAGGATAAAAAATATTAAAGCCGGGACGCTTGTTGTTATCGGAAGCGACGACATACTCATTTACCCGGCAGAATCGATGAAGCTTGTAAAGGGTGTCAAAGGCAGCGTCCTTGAGAAAATAAAGGACGCCGGCCATTGCGCGCATGTTGAAAAACCCGATCTATTTGCGTCTGTGGTTACGCGATTCTTAAAAAAGTAGTTATTATAACAAGAATAATAGGGACAGCGACCATTTTTCACAAAATAAATAGTCGCTAACCCATTTTTGCAATGGTTATGACGCCGCGATGTACGATATGGGGATGTAATAGGTAGATGCAAAAAATTCGATACGAGATAGATCCTTACAACAGGCTGGTTCTCGACGCTCCCTCAGCGAAAAGCGACCTGCAGAAATTCCGGCAGGTCCTGGACGGCCGGTTCAAGATCGGCCGGAACAACAACCTCTCCTACCATATAAAGGCGCCGCTCGCCTGGCGCGGATGCCTGCCCAACCAGGTCACGCTGAAAGGCGAATGGTCGCTCTCGGACAGCCACGAACTGCGGCTTACCCTGGACAAGTCGTCCAGGGAGACGTTCGGCGACCGGATAACTTTGAAAGGGGACATTTCGGATGTGAGCGATAATTCCATCACATTCGCCGTCGCTGCGACATCGAAGGACGGCAAACAATCGGCTTATAACGTAAGCCTGGGCGGATCATGGAAGGCGGATGAAAATAACCGCCTTACTTTTTATGTAAAGAAGGAAGGCGCCCGGCGCGATATCCTGACCTTCGGCGGCGTGTGGGAAGTAAATAAAAACCACGAGCTGATATATAAGTATGAGAAGGCCTCTCTCATAAAAAAGAAGAGACAGGCCCATACGTTGACGTTCAAGGGGCATTGGGACATAAGGGATGCGCTGCGCCTGTCGTATGCCCTGGGCGGCGCGACGGATTCGACGTTCAATTTCAAGGCGAGCGCCGGTATGTTCAAGGAAGGCACGATCCGTTACGAGATAGGGATAGGCCTGGACGCCTGCCCGGATCCCGTAAGGCGGGTTGTTACGCTGTCCGGCAAATGGAATTTAAAGAAAGACGTGGGCCTCGTCTTCGAAATGGGATTTGGAAATAAGAGAAGACGTGCTATAATATTTGGTGCCGACGCGAGGATTACCGGTAAAGATACGGTATCGTTCAGGCTCAGGAACGCAGCGGATAATAAGGACCTCGGGGTTGAGTTGAAGCTGTCCCATAAGATATTAAAAGGCGACGGAGAGATCTTCTTTCGGGCGCTCGCTTCGCGGCCCGAATCTGCCGTTTACGCCGGCGCCGCGTGGAGATGGTGACAGGATAAAAATATTACAAATACCGCTTGACAGAAAACCGGTCAGATGGTATATTTTTTTACAGGATTTATGTAAACGATTACATTTTAAAAGAGAGGTGACGGCGATGGGCCCGGGAAAGAGCAAGATCAGCCGGATAGTCAAGGCCACAGGTTTTTCTATAGCCACCGTATCCAGGGCATTGAACGAGGGCACGGCGTCTATGGTCAAGCCGCAGACGCGGGACAGGATAATGCGCGCCGCGGAGAAGTTCGACTACATACCCGACAGGGCGGCCAGGTCGCTAAGGAAACAGCATGCGGACACGTTCGGGTTCCTTATAAACTTCGAGATGGATACGATAAGCGGCTACGTGCATGAAGTCCTGGACGGCATCATGGCCGGATTGAAAGGCACCGGGTTCGATCTCAAGATAATTTCGACCAACCACCACAATACTATCGACGGGATAATACGGACGCACGGATTGGACGGCCTCATACTGCCTCACGGCTTTGGCCACGTATTCCGCGATATGGCCTCGGAGAGCGAGAAGCACAAGCATAAGCCGTGGCCGGTCGTCGTCATAAACGACTACCATCCGAAATTCCGCGTGAACCAGTTATACGGCGACAATGAACACGCTGCCCGGTATATGGCCGACTACCTGATCGGCAGGGGATTTAAGAAATTCTTTCTTGTCGGATGCGGCGACGATTCCCCCGACGCGACCGCGAGAAAAAAAGGTTTCCTGGACGCGCTTAATGAGGCTGAGATACGTTTTGACCCGGCGCAGGACGCCGCTAACGGTTATTTTCAGGAGATAGGCGGCTACAAGGCCGCGATCAACCTTTTCAGTAAACGGCCCGACTATCGCGGCGTCGTCTTCTGCGTGAACGACGCGATGGCATTCGGCGTATTACGCGCTGTAGGCGAGGTGGGCCTTAGATGCCCTCAGGAGGTCGTGGTAACGGGCTTTGACGGGATAGCGGCAGGTGAGTTCTCAAACCCCTCCCTTACGACGATAAAGTTCGAGTTATATGAAATGGGAAAAGCCGCGGTCGGGATGCTGAAGGATATAGTTTCCGGCAGCCAGAAGAAGGTCGTAAAGCGTAAATTCCCTTTCAGGCTTATAGAACGGCGTTCAACATAAAAGAAGGAGAGGATATGAAAGTTAAAATCGTAATTCTTTTAACAGCGATTTTTCTTGTTACGGGTGCCGGGATGTCTGATGCCGCCGCGCATAAAGCAAACTATGCGCCGAGGGCCAATACCCTTACGCCTTCGCGTGGGTCTGCCCTGGCGGCGACGCCGGTCAACTTTACGTCTTCATATGCAGACAATAACGGGTATTCGGATATCAAGACGGCGATATGCCAGGTCAATACCTCCACTAACCGCAAAAAGGCTTTCTGCGGTTATTATAACAGGACTACGAACAGGCTGTACCTATATAATGACGCCGGCACAGGGTTTGTGCCCGGAAACGGCGCTCCCGGCTCGGATGTCATCCTGGAAAATTCGTACGCGAAACTCGACTGCTCCCGGACCAGGGTGAGCGCTTCGGGTAAGGTGCTTGTGGTGAACTGGAACGTCACATTTAAAACCCCCGCCGTTTCCAGAACGCCGAAAAAGATATATCTCTATGCGGCCGATTCGAAGAACGCCGCGACCGGATGGGTCCAAAAAGGGACATGGCAGGTCAAGGAAGCCGTTGTGGCACCGGCCGCTGATTTCACCGCAGATCCGGCGAGCGGCGATACCCCGCTTACGGTTCGGTTCACGGATAAGACGACAGGATCCGTTACAAGCCGTTCGTGGGATTTCGGCGACGGCGTCAGGAGCACAGCGACAAATCCGGCCCACGCTTATTCACTCGTGAGCCCGTGGGATGTCGATTATCAGGCCGATGATCTGCCTCAGGACGCAGGGGCAGGATGGACGCGGCATATTCGCGGGACGCCCGAGACCGAATCTATAGAGGCCGGAGTCCTGCATAATAAGTGCAACTATACCGCGGGCCAGGCGGCCTGGTATGACAGGAGCGCCGACTTCTCGGCCGCGTCTCTCTATACGGTAGAGGCCCGTATGCGGCTTGCGTCATTCGCGGGCATTTCATACGGGGCGATGTGCCTCGGCGCCTACGACAGCGTTTACGCCTGGAGGCTCGACATTACGCCCAATAACATCAATCTTGGCTGGAGCGCCGAATATAAAGCGACTTATGAAATGGATACGACCTCCGATTTTCACACGTACCGCGTAAAAGTCCTGAACGGTGTTGTCAGTGTATATGTGGACGGGGTGAGACGGATGACCGCCGATATGAAACACACCGCGGCGCACGGCTATCCTTCGAGCGTATATTTCGGCCAGATAATAGCCTCCGGCGTTGTTTTGCCGTATCCGCCCACGACGCCCGAATACATAGAAGCATACTGGGACCATATTAAGATAGATAATACTTTAAGCCAGCCGCCGTCGCAGCGTTATTATACGGTAGCGCTTACCGCGACCGGTCCTGGCGGTTCGAACACGAAGACCGTAACAAATCGCGTAAATGTGCTTGCCCCCGCCCCCGAGATATTCACTAAAGGCCTTGCAGACGGCGTGGTCAATGAACGCTATGCGGAGACGCTGTACGCGGATAACGGCGTCCTGCCGTATACGTGGTCTGTCGTGAGCGGCTCAATACCTTCGGGGCTCAGCCTCAAAAGCTCGACGGGCGAGATCACCGGATGGCCGAGCGCCGCCGGGGCATACGAATTTATCGTGGAGGCGAGGGACTATAAAGGAAGGACAGATATGCAGGCCATCAGTATAAGCGTTGCGCCATACCCGGCGCTGACAGATTTGCAATTGTTATGGGAAACGGAGGCAAAGTCCGCGGCTTACTTCTATTATGAAGCGCTGTCGAACGGTTTCGTGAAAGACAGCACCATGAACAGTTACTGCGCGAGTATAGGCGCCACCGGGTTCGGTCTCGCCGCGATGTGCGCCATCGCGAACAATAGCCTGATCGACTCCCCGACTTCCCCGTGGAAGATAACCGGCGCGCAGGCGCGCGAAAGGGTCATACAGATCCTAGATAACTGCATCGCGTACCAGAATATGCAGACGGACTACGGCAACGAATACGGTTACGGCGGATTCCTGCCGCATTTTATAGAGTCGGACGGGACGTGTTATGATAACCGTGAGGTTTCCACGGTGGATATGGCGCTCTTCATGGCCGGCGCGGTAACGGCAGGCGAGTATTTCGGCCTCGAGGTCAAGGAGAAGGTCGAGACTATATATAATAAGCTCCAGTGGAGGCTGTTCCTGAACATCTACTCCAAACAGTTCTCGCACGGCTGGGACCCGAAGACGGGCAGTATCATCTCCCAGACCTGGGACAGGCCCGGCGACGAGACGATACTCGTATCGGTGATGGCCCTCGGCAAGGAACCGGACGCGATGGACTTCCTCGAGACTATGTACAGCTGGCCGCGCACCGTGCGCCGGTACGGCGGGTACGATGTGGTGAACTCGTATTTCGGCTCGCTCTTCACGTATTTCTTCGCGCACTGTTTTATAGATTTCCAGGGCCTGGGACAGGACAACCCGTCCGCGACTTCCTATAAGACGAAGGCGCCGGTCGACTGGTGGCAGAATTCCGTGAACGCGGCTCTCGCGAACAGGCAGTTCTGCATAAACAACGCCTCCGCCAATCCGGCCTACGGTCCGGACAGCTGGGGGCTTACTCCGTGTTTTTATCCGAGGGGGTGGTCGTATAACGGCACTTTCGGCGCGGCTCCGTGCGAGGCTTACGGCGGAAACCCCGACCATGTAGGCATTTTGGCGCCGTACGGCGCGATAAGCTGTATGCCGTTCTTTAAGAAGACATGGGACGAGCCTTTCAAGCCCGAAAACGATAACCTCGGCTTCAGGGCCCTCAAGCACTATTACACGACATATTACGGTAATCTGTGGGGGATCTACGGGCCGAAAGATTCGTTCGACGAATACGGGTACTGTTCTTACTACCTCGGCATCGACGTCGGGCCCCAGGTCCTTATGATAGAGAATTATACTACAGGCCTCATCTGGGAATACTTTATGAAGAACCCGCGCATGCAGGCGGCCCTTAATAAGATATTCTCGAAATAATTTTATCAGGCTTTCGGCTCTCTCCTTAACGCCTTTACATAGGCGCGTCTTCGCGGTATAATAAATTTTGTGAAAAAGACTATAATGGTCGTGGAAGACGACCCCCTTAGCCTGAAACTGACCGCTGATCTCCTCGAGTTCAGCGGTTTTAATGTAATGCAGTGCGCCTGCGGGGACGCGGCGCTGGCGGCGTTAAAGACGTCCGTGCCCGACCTCATCCTCCTGGACATAGGCATGCCCGGAATAGACGGCTTTGAGGTTCATAAAAGGATAAGGCAGGACCCCCGCCTTGCCGGCGTCAAAGTGGTGGCGCTCTCGGCTTCAGTCATGAAAGAGGATATGGAGAGGATAAACGCGGCGGGTTTCGACGCGTTTATACCGAAGCCGATCGACGTGAAGGATCTCGCTAAAAAGGTAAAAGGATTCCTGCTTTAATGTAGAGGGTCGGCCATGGAAGAGCGGCGGAAAACGATAATTTCAAAGTTCAGACTTGCCTCCGAGTTTTGCGCTGTCTTCTCAGCTGTCTTAGGGATCGCCGCAGTAGCCGGATGGGCCTTTAATATAGACGCGTTAAAGGCTGTGATACCTGGCTCCGCCCATGTGATGCCGAATCACGCGCTTGCCATTGTCGCGTCCGCGGCCGCTATATGGCTATTGCAGACAAAGAGACTAAATAAAAATACCGTTCTCGTCGCGCGCATCCTCGCCGCGGCGATTTTTTTGCTGGGGCTTGTCACCCTGTCCGAATACATATTGAACAGCGGCCCCGGTATCGACCAATTGATATTCAAGGAATCTGTTCCTCAGGCCGCCGATCCCGTTTCGGGCATCGCCTGCGCCTCGGGCAGGATGTCGCCCAACTCCTGCGTCAATTTCATACTTATAGGGCTTGCCCTTTTATTATTGGATAAACGGACGAAACGCTCTTCGAGCCCCGCCCAGACGCTCATCCTCATCGAGGGAAGCCTCTCTTTTCTCGCCATCGTGGGGTACACTTACGGCGTCAGGTTATTATACGGTATCGCGTCATGTACCATGCTCTCGCTTACGGGCGCGGTCACGTTCCTGACGATCTTCCTCTCCGTGCTCTTCGCCCGACCTGACACCGGCGTGATGACTGTATTGACGAGGGATAACGCCGGCGGCATGCTAGCCAGGCGGCTTGTATTTTTAGCGCTAATAGTGCCGCTTGCCGCCGAATGGGTGGTGGACCTGGGCCACGGAGCGGGCCTGTATGACAATACGTACCATTCGGCTCTTCACGCAGTCATAGTCATCATAGCATTCCTCTACATATCCATATCGACGGCGAAGACGCTCTCCCGGACAGACGACGATCGCGCGGCCATGGAAAGAAGGGTGCTGGATGGCCTGGATGAGCTTGCCCGCAAGAACGAGGAGATTAAGAAAAGCGAGGAGAAGTACCGTGAGGTCGTGGAGGACGCCAACAGCATAATCATGCGGATGGACGTCGAGGGCCGCGTAACGTTCTTTAATGAGTTCGCGCAGGCCTTCTTCGGCTATGAGGGACGTGAGATTATAGGAAAAAACGTTATCGGCACAATAGTGCCTTTGACGGACAGCGCGGGCCGTGATCTGCGGGTGATGATCGACGATATAATGCGTAATCCGCGCAAATACATCAATAATGAGAACGAGAACATGGTCCGCGGCGGGAATCGCGTCTGGATAGCCTGGACCAACAGGCCCATTGTCAATAAGGAAGGCGTCTTGCGCGAGATACTCTGCGTTGGCAACGAGATCACGAAACTCAAACAGGCTGAGGATGAGATGCTGAAGGCAAAGGACGCCGCTGAAAGCGCCAACAAGGCCAAGAGCACGTTCCTCGCTCATATGTCCCACGAGCTCCGGACACCGCTTAACTCGATCATCGGTTTTTCGGAATTGATGAAGGACGGCCTTGCGGGGCAACTCACCGACAAGCAGAAGGAGTATGCAGGTTATATATCGACGAGCGGCAAGCATCTCCTGTCGCTCATAAACGACATTCTCGACCTTTCGAAGATAGAAGCCGGAAAGATGGAACTTGAGCTGGGCGAATTTAATATAAGAGAGCTCCTTAAAAGTTGTTTCTTATTGATAAGGGAGAAGGCCCTGTTGCAGGGCATACATCCCGTGAACGATGTCACAGATGACCTGGGTACTATCAGGGCGGATGAGAGGAAGATAAAGCAGGTGGTCTTCAACCTCCTGTCGAATGCCGTGAAGTTCACCCCTGAAGGAGGTAAGGTGGGTATCGAGGCGAAGAGATCCGCCTCCGGCGAGGTGACGGTAACGATCTGGGATACGGGGATAGGCATCGAGGAGAAGGACGCCGCGAAAGTCTTCGCGGAATTCGAGCAGATCGACAGCGAGTATTCGCGTAAATACGCCGGGACGGGCCTCGGGATGCCGCTTTCCAAAAAATTTATCGAACTGCACGGCGGAAAGATGTGGTTCGAGAGCCCCGGGAAGGGGAAGGGGTCTCGCTTTTATTTTACCCTGCCCGTAAAATCCTAATTTCTGTAATAGATTAGAATAGAGAAACGACATGCTTTATTGTTCGAGCGAGCAATGGTTTTAAAACAGGCGAGTCGAGAACTTCTCTCAGCTAGGTTTGTTACTAATTTCTTGACAGTATCGGATTTAAGTTGTAACCTATCTCCGACGAAGAGAAAGGAATATCGCGCCGATGTCAAAGAGACTTCCGTTTTTGAAGCTCAAAGGATTGACCGTAGTCGATGAGGCAGCGAAGCCGCTTATCCTGAAGGGCGTTTCCCTGGGCGGCTGGCTCATGATGGAAGGCTACATGACCGCCGGCCGAAATATCCCGGAAAAGTTGTTCAGGGAGTCGTTCGAGAGAGCGCTGGGCAAGGACGCGCTCGCGGATTTCACGCAGTGTTTCAGGGAGACGTTCATACGAGGGGACGATTTTAGCCAGATAAAGAGCTGGGGCGCGAATTGCGTCCGGATACCGTTCAATTACAGGCTGCTGGAATTCGAGGATAGGGCGTTCAGCCTTAACGAGGCAGGCCTGGCATTCCTGGATAAGGCGGTCGGGTGGTGTATCGAGAACGGCCTCTATTGCATCCTGGATATGCATGCGGTGCCCGGCGCGCAGAACCCGGACTGGCATTCGGATTGCGTAGGCGGGCCGGATTTCTTCACGAACGAATTTAACCAGAACCGGTATCTCAGGCTGTGGCACTTCATCGCAACCCGTTATAAGGACGTCAGCGCCGTCGCCGGCTACGATGTGATGAACGAGCCCGTTATCCCGGTCTTCGACGAGCCGAAACTTAAAGAGATTTACGAAAAGGTCACAAAAGAAATCCGCGACAGCGGTTCGAAGCAGATCATATTCCTGGAGGGCAACGTTTTCGCCCAGAGGATAAAGTTTTTGGGGAAGCCGAAAGACGACAATACCGTTTACAGCGTGCATGCGTATCCTCCTCCGCCGTTCGTCTTTAACCTGGTGCCGGGTTCGCGTTATCCGGGCAAGGCGTACGGCATAACGTGGAACAAGGACCGGTTCAACATGATAGCATGGCCGTACCACAGGTTCGCGGAGTCGGTCAAAGTGCCGCTCTACGTCGGCGAATTCGGCGTTAACGCCCGCGACGGATATTACGGCGAAGTGCGGTGGTTGAAGGATGCGCTCTCTATATTTAAAAAATACGGATGGAGCTGGACGTATTGGACATACAAGACCGTTGCGAATTATACGCAGCCTGACGGGATTTACAGGTATATCGAAAATCCGCCGTGGGTCCACAGGGAAGGCCCGCTTACAGGATGGGAGACCTTCGCCGAACAGTGGTCCAAAGAGAAGGGACGGATGATATATTCCTGGCGGACCGAGAACTACTCCAGGAACGACAAGTTATTAGCTGTGTTGAAGAAGGAATTCGCGAAATAATCACCTGCGAGGTGTGACTAGTCTAAGTAATCCCCGCCCGGAATATGACTCGGGGCGGGATCCCGCCCCGAGTAAAAGAATTGGCGGGACACTCCTCGTAGGTGTAATAAGGTTCAAGTAGTAAGATTTAGATGTGATTTTGCAATGGCTGCACTTCCAGCAAAATCATCTCGAACCCCGCGAAGCGGGGTGAGAGATATGAATCGGCAAATGAGATCTCTCGCCCCTTCGGGGCTCGAGATCCGATTTGCCCGAGTGAGACTGTAACAAATCGGAGAGGTCGCCTAGTCCGGTTTATGGCGCGCGCTTGGAAAGCGCGTAGGCTCTAAAGGCCTCGAGAGTTCAAATCTCTCCCTCTCCGCCAATTTTGATAAGGGGCGCTGTCAAGATAACGACGGAAGGTTCCTTCCGTCGTGAAATTTAGCTGGCGCTCTTTTAATATAAAGTTCGAACCGATTTTCTCGAGAATTTCACGCTGTGACTCGATATTTCCTTCTCGAAGCGTGTAACCTACTCTATTTAAATCGGTTACGAAATCTCTCGCCCGTTCGAACCAAGTATCGCCCCCAGCAGCAAAATCCTTTCGTTTCTCCTGTAAATCCTTCTTTTCGTTTAGATATGCCTCTTTCTTTCGCTGGTATTCTTCGAGCGAGAGACTGCCTTCAAGATATATGTCGATGAGTTTGTTTATCTTTCCGTCCATAGTGACGATTTGGCTCTCGAAATTTTGCTGCTGGGGGCGTGATGATTGGACTTCCAACGCCTTATCTTTCTCAAGCTCCCTTAAAATTTTTTGTGTCCAATCATCACACAAAGAAACTTTTTGAAGGATATCATGTATCTGAGTAGCGAGGATTTCTTCTCGTGTATATCGCTGAGAGCAGGTTCTCTGGCGCTTCGTGCAACGGTAATATACATAACCCTTCTGTAACTCGGCTGTGATCATGCGCCCGCACTCGCCGCACCTCATAAATCCTCGCAGTGCAAAAGGGTGTTTTACCTTCTTCGGCTTAGCTCGCCCGGCCATGACTTCCTGGCACTTATCAAAAAGTTTCTTTGTGATAATTGGTTCGTGAATTCCCTCGTAACTCTCGCCATTGTAGCGGAAGACTCCGTAGTAGAGAGGGTTACTCAAGATACGCTGGTATTGCCAGGGGCTAAGAGGTATGCCTCTGCGGCCTCTCATGCCGGCTGAGTTTATCTTATCCCGCAACTGTTGCAGAGTATATTGCCCGGTAGAGTATAGGGCGAAAGATTTCGCGATGAAAGGAGCTTTGCCCTCGTCTTTAATGATACTGTGTGTCTTCGGATCATTGAGGTATCCTATAGGCGCCCACTGTGGCCAGATACCCTTCGAGAGCTTGAGCCGTATCCCTCGCTTGATATTCTCCGAGAGAGCGTCTATATAGTACTTACTCTGCCCGAAAGCTATAGAGAGCATGAACTTTCCTTGAGCATTATCATCAAAGCGGTAAGTAGGGAAGAGTAGGCTCTTGATGATGCCCTGGTCTACAGAGTAGATGATCTTGCCGCCATCGACGCTATTACGGGCGAGTCTATCAGGATGCCATGCGAGAATCCCGTCAGCAGCACCTCGCTCTATCTGTAGGAGCATATCGTTGAAGATAGGCCTACCGGGCTTCTTAGCAGTCTTAGCCTCGACGAGCTCCTTAACTACCTGGACCTTCTCGCGGGTAGCATACTGTCTAAGCTCCACAAGCTGAGCCTCGATAGATAGGATCTGCCTATCCTCATCATCAGTAGACTTACGAGCATATAAGAAGTATCTCATATAGGGCAAAGCTCCTTTCGTCGAACTTTATATTAAAAGAGCGCCAGCTAAATTTCACGACGGAAGGAACCTTCCGTCGTTATCTTGACAGCGCCCCTTATCAAAATTGGCGGTGTGTTCTCGAGTCAGTTCGAACATATTTTAGGGGGTTCCCCCTAAAATAACCGCCCATAAACTATCAACCCTGCTCGGCATCGTCCCGCCCTAACCCTAACCACAGGCGGGACTTTCGCG
>Ga0265297_10000521_pt1 | contig 111507 bp, 116 predicted proteins | sample Munlanlwell13791_FD_192502 | JGI IMG/M metagenome (GOLD analysis project Ga0265297, IMG submission 192502) | Leachate microbial communities from a municipal landfill in Southern Ontario, Canada - Leachate well 137-91 | ecosystem: Engineered > Solid waste > Landfill > Unclassified | place...
TACCGGAGTAAACCTTTACCGTTTCCGGACCATCGGGAATTAGCCTGGATTTCTCCAAGTTATGCCCGTGTAGAGGGTTGATATCTACGCGTTACTAACCCTTACGCCGCTGCCCTTGCGGGCCGCTTGACTTGCATGCCTTATCCACGTCGCCAGCGTTCATCCTGAGCTAGGATCAAACTCTCAAAAAAAATATAAGACGGAACAACTCTAAAAAACTTAATACTTACGGTTGTTCAAAACTTTTATACTATAATGCTTAACTATTTTCTATTCAAATTTCAATGATCTTTCACAAATTAACAAAGACATCTTAGCTTTCTTCAAAATATTTGTCAAGCTTCAAAAATTAATTATTTTAAGGCTTTTAGTAAATAATTTTCAGAAAAAAATCTTTATTAAATTTTAAAAAAATTACTGTTAAAATTTAAATTTCAACAATAATATACTTATATCAAAATGCCGATATAAAGTCAAATTTTCTGTTTTGATTTAAAAAAAATCTTGGCTTAGCCAAGAATCACTGTCCTCTTTTTTTTCTATATAAAGATAGTAACGTTCCTTCTGCTCTCATTCTTTCGCTTGAGTAGTTGGAATATCCTTTTTCTATATATGTTGAAATATTGCCAAGGGTAAAACGGATATCATTTCCTTTTCCGCTTGCTTTGATTTTTCCACTATCAACTAATTGCTTAATCTCTTCGGACCGTTTTCCTGTTATAGTAACGACGTCGTCAATATCAAAAATTAACTTGGTGATTTTTTCAAAACTCATAAAGAACCTTTATAAGGTTATCATATTTTTTAAAAATAAAAAAGAATAATTATTTTATGCAAAAGTTATTTAATTTCGCTAGCCTCTGATTATAAGATTCTTGATTAATTATTTTTTTAGCTAGAAGATTTTTAACTCCTGCCAAATAATTCTGTCTAATAATTGCTTGAGGTATAACTGATTTATAAATACGAATATTATCAACTGATCCATAAATCACCCATCCGCCAGTATTGCCAACATTTAATTGGCTTGTAGAACTAACACTAACTGATCCAGTTACTGAAGAAATATTTGTAAAACCAAATTGTTTAACTCCATTTATATATGCGTATGCCTTTCCCATATCTCTATCAAAAACAACCACCATGTGCGTCCACTTGTTTTGGGTATCACTTGGCTTATAGCCGACATCGCTTGTTATTGTTCCAGACGCCCTATTGGTTCCATCGCTAAAAATGATATTTGTGCCATTGGCATTATAGCCAGAATCAACACCCCAAGAAGAAAGCCCGCTCGCAACATTTGCATAATTTCCAATTGGAAATCTTGTTCTAGGGTAGGTATAATCTTTGGCTAGTACCCACCCTTCTACGGTTATACTTCCAGTTGTTCCAGGATTAAAATCTACACTAGTCGCTGAAGTAAAACTGCTTGCATCTGACATTGAAATGCAAGAATCGCTAACGCAATTTTGTCCCGATGCCACATAGACATTACCCGACACTGAAAGATTATTGCTTCCCCACGTATCCTTCATATAAGACGAATTTATTGCATTACCATCTGCCACGCCAGAGCCGTCAAATTTCCATTCGGATATTAAATTAAGTGACGTCGCATCTCGCACCGAATTAGCAAAAACTTTGACCTTAGCAATTCTTGCTTTTTCAGTCGCACCATCTATGTAAACCATAACTACCCCAGCCAAAATGCCGACAATTGCGATAACAACTAAAAGTTCTATTAAGGTAAATGATGGTTTACTATTCATATTTTTTATCTGTAAGACAAAAATTATTTACCTTCACTAGTCTTTGGCTGTAATCATCTTCAGTGATTTGTTTGTTTGCAAGTAGGCTTTTCAACCCAGCAAGATAATGGTTCTCAATTAATGAAAGTGGAATAGTGGCATTATATATACGCACTTCGTCAACCATTCCTGCAAAATAAGAAGTTCCCATCTTGCCTATCATTTGAGGCGTGGTACTATCAACATTTTCTGCCATCCCCGATTTAGTAATTTTTGCATCTAGCTTTCCATCCAAATAGTGTTTAGAAGTTGTACCTGTTCGTATATATACAACATGATGCCAGCTATTTGTTGAAAAAAATATACCATTCTCTATACTTCCTGTTGTCCATGCCCCATTAGTTACAGATGAAAGCAATCTTCCATTAGATCCGCTACCTCCATAAGTTGTGGTTCCTATAAAATATCCAGAAGCATTAGCATTACTTGTTGTTTTTCCCACTATACTGCGTATATTGTTAATAGTTCCATTTGAGCAATTTACCCAAAATTCTACTGAAAAATCATTTGTTCCAAAATTTAAACTTGATGCATTTCCAAAATCAATGTAATCATCAACACCATCAAAACTAAGACAGCTTCCATAAACGCAGTCGCTTCCACTTTTGACCAATGGGCTGCCATAAATTGTTCCGTTGTTAGAACCCCAAGTATCCTTGACATAGTCTGCAGTTGCAGTTGCTCCGTCTGCCACCCCAGAGCCATCAAATTTCCATTCTGAGACAATGTTATTGCCCATAGAGTCACGCATAGAATTGGCAAATACTTTTGCCTTGGCAATAGTTGCACTAGTTGTTGCACCAGACATAGACACAATAATTATGCCTGCAAGAATGCCGACAATTGCAATGACAACTAAAAGTTCTATTAAAGTGAAAGATGGTTTACTATTCATATTTTTTATCTGTAAGACAAAAATTATTTACCTTCGCTAGTCTTTGACTGTAATCATCTTCAGTGATTTGTTTGCTTGCAAATAATTCCTTTAATCCAGCAGTATAAATGCTGTTAATCTGCATTGAAGAAAGTGCAGAGTTATAAAAGCGAATGTCATCAAGCATTCCATTGTACATATATGTTCCAGTATTCCAACTTGATCCAATTCTAAAACTTAAGACACTTTGCCCAGGAACGATAGCAACGCCAGACACTTGTTTTGTACCGTCAATATACATAGTATTATTTGTACCATCATAAACAATAACTAAATGATGCCAAGTATTGTCGGCGAGAGGTTTTGGGCTTGCAACAGATCTACTTGTTCCAGAATTATCATAGGAAACATATCTAATAATACCAGCCGTATTATTGATATCAATATAAAATCCCATATTAGTAGAAACTTGAGATAATTTACTAATAAGCATTCCTCTTGTCGTTGAAGCAGTTTTGAACCAAAGACTAATTGTCATTATTCCCGAAATACTGAAGTTGTTTTCTATATAGTCATCAGTTCCATCAAAGCTGAGACAGCTACCATAAACACAACTGCTTCCGCTTCTAACTAATGGATTACCATTGATCGTTCCGTCGTCGGAACCCCACGTATCCTTGGCGTAGTCTGCAGTTGCAGTTGCTCCGTCTGCCACGCCAGAGCCATCAAATTTCCATTCTGAGACAATGTTATTGCCCATAGAGTCACGCATAGAATTAGCAAACACTTTGGCTTTAGCAATTCTGGCACTATCAGTAGTTCCTGCTATAGACACAATAATTATGCCTGCAAGAATGCCGACAATTGCAATGACAACTAAAAGTTCTATTAAGGTAAAACTTTTTTGAGAATAATTATCCATTAGATGAATTATACCAAAAAATTATTTTGAAAGCAAAAAAAGAATTATCACTTGTTTTTTATTAGTTCTTAATATATAAAAATATATAGAACCTTAGAGGTTATGATTATGAAAGATTTATACCAAGCAAAAACGGAAAAGCCTCCGTTTATTATTGAACAAGAATTGGAATCAGGTCAAAAATGTTTTTATGAAGTGAAGAGAGATCAAAAAAGTAGAAACATTTGTGTAAAGAGATTTGGCAGCATATTGTCAGGCTCAGAATTTAGACCAAAAGAATTTGTAGGGCTTACTTATGATTTTCGCCCCAGAGAAGCAAGGTTCTATCTTTTTGGAGAGTATCCCGAACCTGCTCTAATTATAGAAGGTGGAAAATGCAACAATAATAGTTGTGGACTATCTTTCTATTGTCATGGTGTAAAGCCAATAAGCAAGCTTGATGAATATGAATTGCGGGCAAGTATTATATTAAAAATTGTTAGGAATAACAAAATTGAGTATGTTTTATACAGCTTTAACGAGAAGTATAAAAGCGGGCTCTGTAATATGTACTTTCCGCCCCAAAAAAGGTTTGATTCTACGTTTTTTTCAAACCAAAAAGAATCAAAATATCAAGTTTTGTCACTTGGAGCTTATGACTGTGATGTATATATGCCTCCTAAAGAAAATTCAAGCTATTACTGTGATACATGTGAAGTAGAGGGCGATGAAGATTCGTCAAGAAATTACTATTTGAGAATTTATTGAAAAATAAATTCTTTTTTTATTAAAAACACCTCTGGCTGCAAATCCGCCAGATATAATTCTGTACTTAATCACCGTCATTAATCTATCTACGCTGACGGGCAGACGGATTTGCCCTTCGGATTTTTCTGCTGAAAAATTCTCTGGGCCTGGGTTTTTGTCAGTCACAAAAACCCTTCAAATCTCTGAATATAATTCCAAATTTAATCTGCCTCACATAATCAATTACGCTCGACGGGAGACAAGCAGACGGATTTGCCTCTAAATAAATTTCTGCTGAAAAATTTTTCAATCCCCGCTCGGGCTCAGCCACCTTTGAACTGACGGGCAGACGGATTTGCCCTTCGGATTTTTCTGGTGAAAAATTCTCTGGGCCTGGGTTTTTGTCAGTCACAAAAACCCTTCAAATCCGTCTTCTGGCGGAGCCAGTTAATAAAAAACAGACCCATAAATGGGTCTGATTTTTATTAAATTGGAGCCGGCAGACGGATTTGAACCCCCGACCTACTGTTTACAAAACAGTTGCTCTACCACTGAGCTATGCCGGCAGAAGTGGCCACTAAGGCCTACTATTTGCTTTTTTTAATTGGTAATGTAATTTTCAAGTCTTTCCAGTGATCTTCCATATCTATCTTTCTTTTTTCTGATCTTTCGCGTAATTTTCCAATCCAATCAGTTGCTCTGTTGTCTGCGCGCAAGAATAATACCCTTAATTTATGAAGGTCTTTCTGGAGGACTCCCTCAAATATGTGAAGTCTTTGTTTTAGTGCAATTCTTAGTTTTTCTTCTGTTTCTTTTTTTAATTTTCTCACAGGAAATACCTCTCTTTCTGGCAAGCCAGACAAGACAGGCACCTTTTTATAAACAAAAAAAGTTAAGCTTAAAAAACTAATTACACAAACAACTAAAGAAAATATTTCAAAATTAAAATTCATACATTACAAACCTTCTTACAATGATATTTTCGCCTGTTTTGGCTATATATTCATTTATTAAGGCTTGGATATTTTTAGTATTATCCTTTACCCATGGCTGAGACAAAAGACAAATTTCTTTTTTAAATTTCTCTAACTTTCCCTTGATAATTCCGTCAACTAATTCCTTTGGTTTGTTCAATTCGTTTGCTTGAGCTTCGTAAATTTCTCTCTCTTTGGCCATTTTTTCTTCTGGAACCTCTTCTTCCTTTACATATTGAGGCCTCATTGAAGCAATCTGCAAACAAATTTCATGAGCCAAGGTGTTAAAATCTTCGCCTCTAGCAACAAAGTCTGTCTCGCAAGCAATTTCTATCATTACGCCAACTCTTTTATTGGAATGAATATAGGTGTCAATTATTCCACAACCAGCCTCTCTGTCACCTTTTTTCTGAGCTACAGCCTGTCCACGTTTTTTTAAATATTCCTTTGCTTTCTCCATGTCGTTGCCAGATTCATCCAAGGCTTTTTTACAATCGCCTAAAGAAATTCCAGTTTCTTCACGAAGTTTTTTTACTAATTCTAGATCTGCCATATTTTAAATATAATTAGTTTTTTAATTGCCCAACAATTAAGCGGCAAATACTTCCTCAATCTTTTTCAAAATATACTGAATAGAACTGTAAGCATCATCATTGGCAGGAATTGGATAGTCAGCAAACATTGGGTTAGTATTTGTGTCTGCGATAGCGATAATCTTTACTCCAGTTTCCCTTGCTTCTTTTACTGCCATTGATTCCTTATCCATATCTACAATAAAAACTATATCAGGTAAAGCTTCCATGGTTTTAATACCACCAAACTTTACTTCCATTCTCTCTAAGTCTTTAGCCATCTTAAATCTTTCTTTCTTGACGTATTTTTTTGCAACTTCTGGATCGGCTAATTTAGATTCAATCTCCTTAAAAAGTGCAATTCTTTTTCTGATTTCCTTGAAGTTGGTGAATGTCCCTCCAATCCATCTTTCAGTTACGTAAGAAGATTTACATTTTTTTGCTGTTTCAAGCACTAAGTCCTTAGTAGCGATTTTTGTTCCAACAAAAAGGATTGACTTTCCTTCCATTTTTGCTTGCTTGACAAAATCGAGGGCTTTATTAAATTTCTCTATTGTCTGCTCAAGATCAATAAGATAAACTTTATCTTTTGGTTTAGTTACAAAGTTTTTCATCTTAGGATGAAGCTTTGATTTTTGGTGTCCAAAAGCAAGTCCAGCAGTAATCATCTCGTCTAGAGAAAGGTTATGTGTGTTATTTTTTATTTCTTCCATAATTTATCTATATTTTTTATCAACAAAAATTCAAACAAAATTTTGCTGTTTTGTATAACAAATATATAGCATACGAAAAGAAATATGTCAAAAACTTAATGAAAAGAAATAATAGCGAATTGATTTTAAACAGTTAAATTAGTAAGACCTTGCATTATTCCCCTTTTTTTGTTATTATTTTTCTTATAAATCACAAACACAAATAAAAGCAAATATATGCAGAAAGAAATTCATCCGAAATATTTTGACAAAGCTACTGTAAAATGTGCTTGCGGTGCTACCTTTGAAACTGGATCTACTATTGAAAAAATGGAGATAGAAATCTGTTCAAAATGTCACCCATACTATACTGGAAAAGAAAGACCATCTAACCAGATTGGACGAGTACAGAAATTTAAAGAAAGATTGTCAAAGAAAAAAGCATAATATCGTTCTCAAGAAAGCCCGCTACAAAATAGAAGGGCTTTCTTTCTTAAAGGTTTATTTTGATAAAAAATATCAATAAAAAAACTATGGCAGAAAAAAGTACAATTATTATAGAAATAAGGGCTGGTGTAGGTGGAGAAGAGGCTGCCCTATTTGCTAACGACCTACTTAGAATGTATTCTAGATATGCTATGAACCAAGGCTGGAAAGTTGAGGTTTTTAGTATGAACAAAACTGATATTGAAGGAATAAAAGAAGCAATCGTTGAAATAACTGGAGAAGGAGCTTACGATAAATTAAAAAACGAAGCGGGCGTTCATAGAGTCCAGCGAATTCCAAAAACCGAGAAATCTGGACGAGTCCATACATCAACCGCAACAGTTGCCGTCATGTTTAAACCGTCAAAAACAGAAGCTGTTGAAATAAGACCTCAAGACATCCGAATGGAAACCTGCAAAGCTAGCGGAGCAGGCGGACAAAATGTAAACAAAAGAATGACTGCAATTAGAATAGTACATATCCCTACCGGAATGGTTGCTGAGTCAAGCTCGGAGCGAGGACTAGAACAAAACAAAGAAAGTGCTATGGGGTTACTTGCCGCAAGACTATATAACGAAAAACAGAAAAAGCTTGAGGCAGAGATTGGCGGAGCTAGAAGATCTCAAATCGGAACAGCTGGAAGAGAAGAAAAAATACGAACATACAATTTCCCTCAGGACAGAATAACTGATCACAGAATAAATAAGAACTTCCATGACATTGAAAGTATCTTGGACGGAAAAGTGGAAAAAATGTTTGATAAGCTCGCTGAAGAATTGAATAAATAAAACAAAACAGACTCACAAGAGTCTGTTTTTAAATTCAAAATCAAAAGTTCAAATCTCCAAGCTTGAATTGGGAAGATAAATTTAAGCATCAAATTCTTGACTTTTTCAAAGGGATATAATATAAAAGCTTTAGCAAATTAATTGTGCTGATAGCTTAGTAGGATAAAGCAAGCGATTGATAATCGCAAGAGCACTGGTTCAACTCCAGTTCAGCACGCTTGGGTTAGTGATTCAGTAGGTAAAACGCGCCACTCTAAAGGATCGAGATCCCGAGTTCAATTCTCGGCTAACCCATATTGAATCATTATTATATAATGATTCTTTTTTTTGCTAAAAATTCTTGACTTTTTACGAGGAAAGGCCTATCTGTTGAGTATAAGGCTGTTAGCTTAAAGATAAAGCAAGAAGCGAAACATGTTTCTATACTTGGCCAGTTCAAATCTGGCCCAGCCTATAAACCTATTTTAATTAGGTTTCTTTTTTAAAAAACGAAAAACCTAGTTTTATAAACTAGGCTTTATTAATTTCTTTTATTTTAAAATACCTGCTTCAACTAAGACGTCCAAATCTTGCTGATATTGTTTCATTCTTGACGTAACACTATTAGCATACCCTTTTCCTGCTACGTTACATTGTCCGGCATAATACCTGCATGCAGCGGTATATGGATCAGAGATACCGCCATTTTTCTTGAGCAAGACGGCTGATGCTAAGAATGCGTCTTTAATTGCCCATGGATTAGCTGCTTTGCCAAGAATAGATTCTACATCAGACCTAACCGACTTCCATGTAGCAGCAATAAATTGAGCTGGCCCCATAGCTCCACCCCATCCATATGGACTACCTTTTGTGTACATTGGTATCCAACAAGAAACAGGAGTTTTCTTTGGGTCTTTGCCAAGTGCTTTAACAACGTCCAAGAAAACTGGAACATCTCTAGTTGGATTCATTACCCTTGGCTTATAGGCGCCAGAAAGACTTGTTCCATTTCCAGTATCAAAATCTGTCACATAGCATTGCCCCACATTTCCTCCGTACAAACCATTTCTATATGACTCCTGATGAATAATAGCAAGAATTAGTGCTGCTTTTACTCCTGTTGCACCTTCGGCATACTTAGCAAGCTTCGCTGCTTCACCAAATGCTATACCTCCACCTTCTGTATCTGCAAGTTCAAATAACGCACTACTAATTTTAGCTGCTTTCGCATCCAAGTCTTTCTTTTCAGCAAGTTTGGCTTGATATTCTTTTTCAGTAAGATTTAAATATTCTTGTCTTTCTTTTTTTGTTTGATCTGTTTCTGCTTTTTGCTCACCTTGGATTATAACCAAGTTTTTAAGCTGATCTGTTTGTTCTTCTAGTGTAGATTTTTTTTCAACTAAAGTGTTATTAAGACCTTCAAGGTTTTCTAAGACATCCTTATTCTTTTGTCCAAGAGTTTCCAAGTAAAGTAAGTTATTAAAAAAATCAGCTAAGGTATTACTACTTACTAAAATTTCAAAAAATGATTTTTCATCTTCTTCTTTTGCAGCACGCAGTATTTCTGATATTTTTTGCTGTTGTCCGCCAATACTAACCGTTGTCTCGTCAATAGATTTTGAAGTATCCTCAATCTGATCTCCAAAAACTTTTATTGCTATTTTAGATTGAGATATTTGATTCTCAAGATTTCTAATTTTTGTATTCAGCGAATTAACTTGATTCTGCAAGGTCTTCTTTTTTGATCCAGTAGTATTAATTTCTGCTTGAACCTTTTTTCCTTTTTCGTTTAAGTAAGACAAGCAATCGTTACAAAGTTTTTCGCATTCATCTTTTGATATTTTAGTACATTCTGTTTCCCATTTGCCAGAATCGCACATAGCGGCCATATCATAAGCAGCAAAAACAGGAAATGTGGGAATTATCAGAAGTGCTAAAATCAGAAAATATGTATTCTTTTTTAAAAAACTCATTCCTCTGTAAATATAATTATAATTATTCAATATGCTAATTATACAACAGTTGTATTAAAAAAAGAAGTGCATAGTTTTGCACTTCTTTTTTAATTCTGAAACTATTCCCCTTCTTTCTTTTCAGCGCTAGGAGCTGCTTCAGTTACAGGAGTAGTTGCTGGAGCCTCTAGTTCAATATCAACATTTGCAGGAGTCATAATCTGAACGATTACCTCATCGCTGTGACTTATTGCAGTTACACCTTTGGGAAGTTTTAAGTCCTTAACCATAATATGACTTCCAAAAACTTCTAAACCAGAAACATCTACTTCAATTTTTACAGGTAAATCTTTTGGCAAGGCCTTTACGGTTAATTCATGCAAGCTTGTGATAAGTGTTCCACCAAGACTGATGGCAGGAGCAATACCAACTAATTCCAAAGGAATTTCTGTTTCAACTTCGTGTTTTAGATCTGGCTGATAAAAATCGGCATGAATTATTTCCATGGTCATAGGATCATGTTGGGTATCATAAACCATAACAGAATATTTCTTTCCGTCTATTTCAAGTTCAATCAAAGATTCTCCAGCAGATTTAAATACTTTTTCAAATTCTTTGCTGTTAACCTCTAGGTTAATATTTTCTATACTTGGACCATACAAAACTGCAGGAAATGTTTCTATACTACTGCATCTGTCAGCCCTTTTGTTGGCTTTCAATGAAATCATACTATTTTACTTAGCTAATTATTGTCAAAATTACGGTATTTCCAATCCGCCAGCTAGCGAAGGAATATCGGAAAATTAAAATTTTTCTTAATATATAAAAAAAGAATAACCTATTTTGTGCTTTTTTGCAAGCAAAATGGAGAAAAATTACTTAATCTACAAATCAAATATTTCTATGTCTATTCTTTCTTTTTTCACTAGACTGTTTTCTTTTTTTGTAAGCAAGCCATTAGTTGACCCTGTTTCCGATAAGCAATGCTTAGCATTAGTGATACCCAGCTTGATAGCATACTCAATATCGTGTTCATCTCTAATCAAGGCTGATATAAAGGCTGAAGCAAAGGCATCGCCAGCCCCAGTCGTATCTACTGGCTTTATCCGCTGCCCAGTTGCTTTGTATAGCTTATCGCCACAAATTACCGAGACACCATATTCTCCTTTGGTAATTACGGCTATCCCCTTGTACATTTTATATATTGCTTTGATAATTTTATCTTCATCATTGAAATTTATTTTAGTCAAAATAGAAGCTTCTTCCAAATTCAATAACAGAACATCGGTCTTGTCTAAAATAGCCATTAGCTTTGGTTTAGAAAAAGCTAATTGTACTGCTCCTAAATTTACTGCACTCTTAATATTTTTGCTTTTAGCATAATGCAAAATATCTTCAGTAACCAAGCTTAATTTTCCAGACAAAGGCGCTAAGAAAAACCATTTTGAATTTAGCTTTTTCCAATCCAAGTCTTTTTCTTGCAAACAATCCGATGCTCCACGATATACCAAAATAGTCCGATCTTGGTTTGATGGAATCAAAATTACTGAAGTATTTGTTTTTTTCTCTTGAGCAACTTTTACCAAAGATGAATTTATCTTTCGCTCTTTGAGATAGTTCAAAATTTCACGTCCGCCAATATCACTGCCGACTGCTCCGCAATAGGCGGTTTTTAGACCTTGCAGGGTAAAAGTTGTAGCAGTATTTATTCCTCCTCCTCCAAAATTAGTATTTATATTGGCAATATCTATTTTTGAACCAAGATTAAAAAATATGCCCTTATCAACAATAAGATTAGTTTCCTTTTTTATTTTTGCCTTAGGAAGATTCAGGGCAATATCCCAAGCAGCTGAACCAAAAGTAATAACGTCAAACATAAAATATAGGAATTAGTGATTAGTAATTAGTAACTGGTATTAGGAAGTTTTCTTTCAAAAAACCTTTAATACTAGAAATTAGAATTGGAACGTTTAGTGGCCAAAAAGTGTAACGAGGGTAACTATGAGTAAAAAAATTATAAAAATAACATCTAAAATTAGGGCAACAATATTTCCCGATTCTTTATTGTTCATGATTATCTTTAATTAGATTTTTTATAGACTTTACTGCCCTTCTTAAGTCGGAATAATTTGGGATATGATTTTTTTCTAAAAGCTTAGTTGCTTCTAGTACTAATTCTCCTCCCAAAAAACAGCAAACTATCGGCTTTTTAGGGTATAATTTTTTCATTTCAATAATTATTTTTGCATTTTCTAGCGGCTCGGTCATTATCTGAGTTGTTTCTATTACTATCAATCCATGAATTTTTTCTTGAGACAAAAACGCATTGATTCCAGCACTATATCGGTCTGGCAAAGCATCTCCAATCAAGTCTAAGGGGTTTCTTTTTATTGGTACGGCATTTAATATTCCCTTCTTATCAATTCGCTTAACATCGCTTTCATCTATTTCGGGTAAAATAATTTTCTCCATATCACAATAATCAACAGTCAAAACTCCTGCTCCTCCGCCATTAGTTACAATACCAATTCCATTTGCGCATCGTGGTTGCATCAGCAATGCCTTAGCCGAGTCAAACATTTCTTCTAGTGTTTCTACCAAAATAACTCCTGACTGTTTAAAGGCAGTTTCATAAACTTGATAATCGCCAGCAATACTTCCAGTGTGAGTTGCGGCAGCTTTTTGCCCCGCACTACTCCTTCCTGACTTGATGGCAATGATAGGTTTTTTCTTGGATACCTCACTGGCTATTTCCATAAACTTATGGCCATCTTTTATGCCTTCAACATAAAGACAGATCGCTTTTGTATCCTTGTCTTCGCTCAAATACAAAAGAAAATCAGACAAGTCCATATCAGCTTCATTCCCATAGGAAACAAGCTTTGAGAAGCCCAAATTCTGGGCATTCATCGCATCCATCAGAGAGTTTAGTAATGCTCCCGACTGCGATAAGAAAGCAATATTTCCTTTGATTGGAGAAATGGGTGCAAATGAAGCATTAAAATCTATTTGCGAATTCAGCACTCCTAAACAATTCGGTCCGATTAATGGTATTTTTGCGCCTTGCAATAATTGAGAAATTTCTTCTTCTTTTTTCTTCCCCTCTTCGCCTAGTTCGCCAAACCCAGCTGAAACAATTATTACTCCTCCAACTTTTTTACTAATACAATCTTTGACGATTTGAAGTACAATTTTTGCTGGAACAGCAATAATAACTAAATCTAGTTTTTCTTTTATCTCAGTAATGCTTCCATAGGTCTGTTTTTCAAAAACTTCTTTGTCAAAGGGATTTACAAGATAAACTTTTCTTTTTTTTGCTCCTTTGAGTAAATTACTGGCTAAGCCAAATCCAACTGTGCCTTTTTCGTCGCTAGCGCCAACTATCGCTACTGAGCTTGGATCAAATATTTTATCTAGTGCTTTTATTGTTACCATAAAAACTAAATTATTATTCTAAAATCAGCTAATTTTGCAGATTCTTTATTGACTATTACTGGATTAAAGTCCATTCCGATAATATAGTCTTCCTTCGTAGACATTTTAGAAAGTCCAACCAAGATATCTGCTATTTTGGAAATATTTACATCATCTCCTGTTCTATATCCTTCAAGTATTTTATACCCCTTAATTTCTTTGATCATCTTTAATGCCTCTGCCTTGTCTACTGGAGCGATACGAAAAGAAACATCTTTTAATACTTCAATAAATATTCCACCGAGGCCAAACATCAAAACTGAACCAAACTGATCGTCTCTTTTCATACCCATAGCAATTTCTTTTCCGCTAAGCATTTCTTGAACTAATATTCCCTCTATATTCCTTCCCTTTGTGTTTTCGTTTATCTGATTCCAAGCCTCACTAAATTCTTTTTCATCTCTAATATTAGCCTTTACTCCTCCAATCTCTGACTTATGAAAAATTGTCCTAGAGTGAATTTTCAGAACAACTGGAAAGCCTATTTTTTTTGCAAATGCTAAAGCCTTGTCCTCAAAATTAAAAATCTCCGTTTCACAATGCGGAATTTTATACTTTACTAAAAGTTTTTTTGTCTCTTCAAAACTCAATATTTCCATATACTTGTCATTTCTATTCCCCTTATTTGTCATTCCAGCGAAAGCTGGAATCTAAACTTATTTTGGTTTATTATACCAAATTACGAAACCGAAAGCAAAAGAATCGTAACTAGTAATTAGGAACTAGTAATTAGTGCATTGTCCGCCTTCGCTAAAGCTTCGGCGAAATAAATAATTAGTAATCAACAATCAGTACTTTGTAGCAAGTAGTACTTGCTTTTGATTTATAGTTTTGGAAATAAAAAAAGACCGAGTGGGTCTATTATTTTCTTTCTTTTTTGAGTTGCTCGGCACGATTGCGAGCAGCCATTTTTTTTATTCTATCATCACAAGTATTCAATGCATCCCTTTCCTCTTTGGTAAGTTCTGCATCCATCTCTTCATAGGTCTGGCCTCTTTCTTCTGCTATGTGATCACACAGGGCCCATCCGCACACTGGACAAAGTGACATGCCTGCACAGTATAAAATATTTTACCTCTTGTCAAGTACGAGCCCCTTAGTTTTGGAAATAAAAAAAGAAGCCTTTATTTTTTATAGACTCATGGCTTTTATTCTTTGAGTCTTTCTTCTACGATCCTCATAATTACGGGGATTGCACTTTTCTTTACCTTATCCATATCCTCGTTTTTCCGAGGGAACATGTGGTGATCGCACTCAATCACCGTTCCAATGTGGAGAGGATCCGATGATCCTGCTAACACCGTGGTGTCCAGCAGTCCTCGGATATAGATGGCATCCCTTGGAATACCTCTCCTATTTAATACTTGAAGGAATTTACTCCCCTCAAGCAGCTCTGATAGGACAGGTACATTGAAGACATGTCTTGCCAAAATTTTCACAATTGACAAGACTATTTTACCAGCCCCTCCGCCAATTCCTTTGTTTGGGGTTCCCGCAAGGACCATGTCCTTTGACAGGAATAATCCTTCATTACAAAGATATCTTGCAATGAGACCTCCAAGACTGTGCCCCACTACTAGAATGGGAACATTTGGATAGGTCTTTTCCGTTTGCTCATACACAGCCCTTACTCTGGCTGCATATTGTTCAATCCGCAGGTGCGATTTGAACTTGGCAAATTTTCCTGTCCCGTCCATGTAATCGGGGACAACAACCTTCACCCTAGGAATCTTTTCAAACAACCCTGCAAGCAAAGAGTTTTTCCAAGATCCGGCCTCTGTCCACCCCTGAATGGCGAAGACAATTAAACGAGCTTTTTCTTCCACGATAACTCACTCCTTCTGTCTATGGTATTATTATACAATATTGTAATATTCTGTCAAGACTGTTATTAAACAACAGAATCTCTTATAATAATTTATATGTTTATTATTGTTGGGCTTGGAAACCCAGGAAAAGAATATGAGTACACACGCCACAATATCGGCTTTAGAATAGTTGATTTTTTTGTTTATCAAAATGGATTTTCTCAATTCAAACTTTCTAAAAAGTACAATGCCCTACTCTCGGAAGGTTTTGTTGATGGCAAGGATGCAATCGTAATAAAACCTCAAACCTTTATGAACTTGTCGGGCAAATCTGTTCACCCGCTTGTAGATTTTTATAAACTTGACCCAGTTAACCACTTAGTTGTTGTCGGCGATGATGCTGATGTTTCTATTGGACAAATAAAAATACAAAAAGGAAAAAGCTCGGCTGGACACAAAGGCGTCCAATCTATAATTGATGAACTTGGAACAAAGGATTTTACACGTATTAGAATTGGAATTGATTCGGATGATCCTGAATATAAAATACCAGTTAGTGAAAATGGATTAGAGGGTGTGGTTCTGAAAAATTTTACCGAAAGCGAAGAAGATATATTAGAAAATGTAATAAGCGAGGCTAGCGAGCATATCAAAAACATCGTTGAAAATGGATTTTGATATAAAAACTATTTCCATAAAAGACAAAAACTATCCTGAAATTTTGAGGAGTATTAAAAAACCTCCTCAATTGCTTTATTATGCTGGGAGGCTACCCAAGGAAGAAGAAAATTGCTTAGCGATTGTCGGCTCAAGGATTCCCAGTGCCTATGGCAAGCAAGTCTGCAACGAGATAGGAAACGAAATTGCCGGTTCAAATGTTGTAATTGTTTCTGGTCTAGCAAGGGGCATTGATGGTATTGCTCACACTTGTGCAGTAAACAAAAATAAAAGAACGATTGCTGTTTTAGGATCTGGAATTGATTATTCTAGTTTTTACCCAAAAGAAAATTGGAGACTGGCTACGAAAATAATTGAAAACGACGGTTTGATAATTTCTGAATATCCAATTGGTGCTAAGCCTACCAAGTATAGTTTTCCCGAACGTAATAGAATAATTTCTGGCTTGTCTTTTGGGGTGCTAGTGATTGAAGCAAAAATAAAATCTGGTTCTTTGATTACTGCAGATTATGCCAAAGAACAAAATAAATATATTTTTACAATTCCGAATTCCATCTATGCCCAAGGCTCAAAAGGGTGCCTAGAATTAATTAAAGATGGAGCAATTTTGACAACTAGTGCTGATGATATATTCAAGAGATTTAAAGAGAATAATTTGCCCCTAATCTATAAAAATGATAAAAAGGTAAAAACGATTGGAGATAATGACAATGAAAACATAATTCTTGGACTACTCCTTGAATCAGAAGTGCCGCTCGGAATAGAAAGCTTAATTAAATTATCAGGATTAACTTCGGCCGAAGCTATTGCAACAATAACAGTTTTAGAAATAAAAAATAAAATCATTGATATTAAGGAACGAAATTATTTAATCAAATAGTAAAATTATGAAATTGATTATCGTAGAAAGTCCGACAAAGGCAGTAACAATCAAAAAATTCTTAGGGAAAGAGTATACCGTAATGTCTTCCTATGGACATATCCGTGATTTGCCGAAAAGCGAATTAGGTGTTGATCCTGACAATGATTTTAAGGTCAAATACATTGTTCCAATGAAAGCCAAGAAAAATGTTACAGCTCTTAAAAAAGAAGTAGAAAAATCTGACACTATCTTTCTTGCTACCGACCCCGACCGTGAGGGAGAAGCTATTTCTTGGCACTTAATAGAAGCACTAAAACTTGAAGGACGTCCTTACAAAAGAATAACCTTTCACGAAATTACCAAAGAAGCAATTGATAATTCCCTAAAACATCCATCGGCACTAGATTTGAATTTGGTTAATGCCCAACAGGCTAGACGTGTTTTGGATAGAATTGTCGGTTACAAGCTATCCCCTTTCCTCTGGAAAAAAGTTGCTAAAAAACTATCAGCTGGAAGAGTCCAGTCTATTGCTGTTCGTTTAATAGTTGATCGTGAACGTGAAATTCAAAAATTTATTCCCGAAGAATATTGGAGCGTTTCGGCCGACCTAAAACAAAAAGAAGAAAACTTTGTTGCTGATTTGATAAAATACAAGGATAAGGCAATTGAAAAGCTAGAGATAAAAACAAGTGAAGGGGCTGAAAAAATAAAAGCAGAACTGGAACAGGCAAAATATACTGTGTCCAAAATTGAAAACAAAGACCTCATCCGTCATGCCCTACCACCATTTACAACATCAACACTGCAACAAGAAGCATCCAAAAAACTTGGATATCCATCTAAATTTACAATGTCGGTTGCTCAAGGATTATATGAAAAAGGTACTATTACTTACCACAGAACAGACTCGTTAAATCTATCTGAACAATCACTTGCGGGTGCAAAAGTATATATAGAATCAACTTTTGGCAGTGAATACTCTGCCGCTCCACGAAAATTTAAAACAAAGGGAAGAGCTCAAGAGGCTCACGAGGCTATTAGGCCAACCAACGTAGAACTAACACCTGACAAATTTGTTGGAGATGAAAAGCAGAAGAAGCTTTACAAATTAATTTGGAATAGATTTGTTGCCTGCCAAATGAAAGATGCGATTTTTGCTTCAACCAAAGCTATAATTGAAACCGATAACGAATATACACTTCAAGCAAGCGGTTTGCATATGAAGTTTGATGGATTCTTAAAAGTATATCCAATAAAATCAACTGAAAGAGATATGCCCGACCTTAAAGAGGGCGATTCTCCTGATTTAATAAAAATAAATACTGAACAGCATTTTACCCAGCCACCGGCCAGATACAACGAAGCATCGCTGATTAAAGAAATGGAAGAAAATGAAATCGGACGTCCAGCCACTTATGCTGCAATTATTTCTACTATTCAAGAGAGAAATTATACTAACAAAAATGAAGATAAAAGATTTTTCCCAACTGATATTGGTTTTGCCGTAACGGATCTACTAATAGAACATTTTCCAAATATTGTGGATATAAAATTTACTGCAAAAATGGAAAAAGACTTGGATCAAATTGCCAGAGGGAAAAAAGATTGGATTGATACGCTTCATGGTTTTTATGACCCCTTTGCCGAAAACTTGGCTAAAAAATATGATGAAGTTAAGCGCGCTGAAATACCTGATGAAATATCGGACAAGGTGTGCCCGAAATGCGGTAAAAACTTAATTACGAAAATGGGCAGGTTTGGAAAATTCTTGGCTTGCCCAGGATACCCTGACTGTAAACATATTGAATCGGTTGAAAAAAGTCCTGCACAAAAAACTGGCATTACTTGCCCCAAGTGCGGACAAGCCGAAATTGTACAGAAACATACTAAAAAAGGAAAGATATTTTATGGCTGCCCTAATTGGCCAGACTGCGACTTTGCCCTATGGGACAAGCCAATCAATGAAAAGTGTCCAAAGTGTGGAGCGCTGATGGTAGAAAAAGGAAAGAAAATAAAATGCTCAGATCCAAAATGTAAATAACCAAGTAATTAGTAATCAGAAACTAGTAATTGGTACTATGACAAAAAACCGCCGTTGGCGGTTTTATTTATTAAATGTTTTTGTCCAATTCTTAAATTCGTTTTCAGAATCAAAGTCAACAATCATTTGAATCTTCCCTCTCTTATTATTAATTTTCAGTTTATCGTGGATAAGAATTGCTTTTGCTTTTTTTTCAAAAGCCTCCTTATTTTCAAACTGTCCCACCATTGCTTTGGAAGCTTTTCTTTCTTTTGGTTTTTCTCCTCGTGAAATTTTTTCTACATCGCGGACGCTATAGCTATTAGCAAGTATTTCTTCAAAAACTTTTTTCTGAATATCAACCTCCTTAATGGATAATAATGCTCTGGCGTGTCCTTCGGTAATCTTTTCTTCCTTTAAGGCTTGAATTATTTCTTCGGGAAGTGTTAAAACTCTAATACTATTTGACACAGCCTCTCTGCTCATTCCAGCAATTTGTGCAATTTCTTTTTCGGTTAGACTAAATTCTTCTTTTAGTTGATTCAGAGCCTCTGCTTTATCTATTGGGTTGAGGTTTTTTCTCTGAACATTTTCAATCAAAGCGATTTCAAGTTTTTCTTGATTATTTCTTTCCTTAATAATTACTGGAATCTGTTTTAATCCAACTATTTTTGAAGCTCTAAAACGGCGCTCTCCGGCGATAATTTGATATTCTGTGTTCGTACCCGTTTCTGTCTTCTTCTCTATTCTCGTGACGATTATGGGCTGCAAAACCCCATACTTTTTAATTGACTCGGCCAAAGAATTAAGAGCTTCGTCATTAAATTCTTTTCTGGGTTGATAAGGATTTGCGTGGATTTTGTTTATATCTACCCAAAAAATAAAATCCTTTTGCACAGAATCTTCTTTTCTTGAAATAGAGCCGTCATTATTTCTTCTTGGTATCAATGATTCCAAACCTTTTCCTGACATAAAATATTTTGTTAAAATTATTTACTTTTTTCTATTACTTCTTTAGCAAGAGCCCGAAAAGCATGAACGGCAATAGAATTTGGAGCTGAACGTAAAATAGTGCGACCATATATTGGTGCCTCTGCCAAATCTATTGTTCTTGGAATAATTGCATCAAAGACATATCCTGGAAATGTTCTTCGTACGTCTTTGGCAATTTTCTGACAAAGATTGCTTTTGCGAGAATACATTGTCAAAACTGCTCCCATTATTTTGATATTTAATTCTAGGTTATCATTAATAAGCTTTACATTGTCCAATAATTGCCCAAGTCCTTCAAGGGATAAATATTCGCATTGCATTGGAACAATTACCTCATCGCTAGCAATCAAAGCATTAAGAGTAAGTATTCCTAAACTTGGAGGACAATCAATAAAAACATAATCATAATTATCTTTTACCATATCTATCACTTCTCGCAGACGAAATTCTCTATTCTCCATGTCAATAAGTTCAATTGTGGCACCAGCAAGATCATGCGAAGCAGGCATAATATCATAAGCTAAGAACGATGTTCTTTTTATTACTTCTCTTGGAGAAATTTGTCCAAGTAAGGCGTCGTAAGTAGAGCTTGATAATTTTTTAGGATCAAGTCCTAAAGAAAAAGTTGCATTTGCTTGAGGGTCCATATCCACCAAAAGAACTTTCTTTCCGAAAGCTGTTAAAAATACTGGCAGATTAACAGCAACGGCTGTTTTCCCTACACCTCCTTTTTGATTAGCAATAGCAATAACTTTACTCATTACAACAATTTTATCATAACGAAATGTATTTTACAAATTAAAAAAACTATGTTAAATATTAGTAATGTAGACACGCCGAAGTGGCGGAATCCGGCAGACGCGTAGCACTCAAAATGCTATGGGAGCAATCCCGTGTGGGTTCAATTCCCACCTTCGGCACATCACAAAAACAAAACCACTTTTAAGTGGTTTTTGCTTTTGTGCGTGCCTCGGTGGGAATTGAAGGGTTGATTTTGTAAAATCAACGGCGGAGCTTTGACTGAAAGCGAGCCAGTCTGAGCCAGTTTTAGTAAAAACTGATGCGAAGAGGCTTGGCTGAAGCCGCACCAGGCTTTTTTAGTTTTAGTAAAAACTAAAAAAGAATTCCCACCGAGGCACATACCGATGTTGTGGGAATTGAAGACTAAAACCCGACTGGGGTTTTAGGCAGGTTTTGAAGAAATTTAGCAGAATTTCTTTAAAAAATTCCCACCGAGGCACATACTTTTGGGGAATTGAACGCCAGAGCCACTCCGCCAGTTGGCGGATGGTGGCGAGGAAGGCTTAATTCGTAATCAAATTAAGGCCGAAAAACTGACTGAGCTTTGAGGCGGGCTTTTACTAAATTTAGCAAAATTTAGTAACAAGATAAAAAATTTCAGCAGAAATTTATTGAGAGGTCAATTCCCCGTCGGTATGGTTTTTGCTTTTGTGCGTGCCTCGGTGGGAATTGAAGGAAAATAAAATACTCTAATTTGACAAAAGCAAAAAACCGTGAGATAAATAGGTGTCCTTTTGATGATTAGCTCTTTAAAGAAAACTGAGAAAGGTGTAGGAGTCACAGATATGACCGAAATAACTGTTCCGACAACCGTCCCGTTATTCACAATGGGATGCAGGGTTACACTTCCTTCGGGAGATAACCTAAGACAAAATGCTGAAGTATCAAGCTTTAAGCTCGCCCTCGAGCATGCTTACGACCAGCTTGACAAGGGTGATATTGAAGTTCTTGCAGCCGCATTGCAATCTGTAAGAGATATTGGAGATAAGATCCAAAATCAAATTACAGCGAACATTAGCGAGGTGACCGAAAATCAAGTGGTATTTCGGTAACACCTCTTTTTTTTATTTAATAATTATTTTTCGGAGAGTCTTCTTTTATACTCCTCCTTGGTTATTCCATTGTTTGCCAATAAACTATTTAATCCTGCAGAATAAATTTCTCTAACTTGAGACAATGTAATAACTGAATTGTATAAACGAACATCATCTATGGCTCCATTTAAATAATAAGCACCCGATATACCTCTTCCAATATTTACATTTTTTGTATTTCCTAGGTCTGTGCCAGCAGATCCCGTTGAATTTTCTAGTGCTCCATTGATATAGAACTTGCTGCCGCTAGCTCCGGAAGTAACAACGATATGATACCAACCAGCTGTCCAATTAGCCTTAGTTGTTGCAAGTCCGCCCGTGTTTCTATATAAATTTACTGTTCCACTAGTTCCACGAAAGGCTAGTGAATATGACGTTCTCGTTGTCTCTCCCCAAGACTTATCAAAAATTATCATCCATGGACTACCAATGGTCCAGTTGTTTTTTAAATAAATCCACATGCTAATCGTGAGTCCATTTTTTAAGTCCAAACTATCATTATTACCGCAATCAATATAATCATCTGTTCCATCAAGATTCAGGCACTTTCCCGAAACACAGTTACTTCCAGACAAAAGCTTGTCGTTTGCATCGCCCGAGCCCGTATATAAAGTTCCAGCACTTTTTCCCCATGAGTCCTTAATAGTTACTCCATTTGTAGCCGCTGATAATTCATCAAAATTCCATTCTGAAACTATGCTTTGACTCATTGAGTCGCGCATAGAGACATCAAACACTTTTGCCTTGGCGATAGTCGCACTAGTTGTCGCCCCCGACATAGAGACAATAATTATTCCAGCCAAAATTCCCACAATTGCGATGACAACTAAAAGCTCAATCAAAGTAAAGCTTTTTTGAGGGTATATGTGCATTGATTAACATTATACCAAAATATATAAAATATTTAAATAACGAGCATTTGACAATTAAGCGAAATAAATTTATTGTGTAAGTATCACCTCCGAGGATTGACTATGATAGCCAGAGAAAAAATCCCAGAAATGGTAAGAAACTTGTCTAATGAAAAAATCATTGCTATTATTGATAGCCCTGATTTTAAAGATTTCTTTAGAACTGCATTCATCCTTGCTAGTAAGGATGAAAACTTCACAAATATTTTACTTGACTGTATTTGTGAACTTTCTAGCGAAGGAGCTCCTCCAGCGCTGAAACGTCCAAAACAGAATATCTTCAATCCTGAAGTTATTGTTTTTAAAGAAAACTTAATAAAGTGTGCTAAAAAGTCAGAGGAAGATGCTTATAATGTTTTTGTTATTTTATACATTGTTCTCTATGGCATTGGATCCTACCGTAAAGCACAAGAAAAAAAAGACCAATAGGTCTTTTTATTTTTCAATATCTTTTTCTACTTTTTCGCCCGGATAAGTTGTTACGTTTGGCCAAATTTTCCTCCCAGGATAAATCATTGTATTTATTCCTAATCTAACGTTGTCTCCAAGGATTGTTCCAAATTTTCTCCTTCCCGTATTAATCAAATTTCCTTTTATTTGTGTTTTAACATCCTCTCCGTCATGCCTAAGATTAGCAGTAATAGTTCCCGCTCCGATATTGCAATTTTCTCCAATAATAGAATCTCCGATGTAGGATAAGTGCTGAATCTTAGAATTCCTGCCAATAATAGAGTTTTTTATTTCAACTGATTGTCCTATTTTAACACCATCTTCTATGGCACAGTTATTATGAATATAACAATTGGGACCAATGACACAATTCTTTCCAATATATACTGCCCCCTCTATGTAAGCTCCATTTTTAATTATGGTATTTTCTCCGATAATCACATCTCCTTTGATGGTGGCACGATCTTCTACTATATAATTTTTAGAGCCTGATCTTTCTTTTGCATCTATAAAAAGATCTTCAAAAGCATTGAAAACGTCCCATGGATAAGAAGATGGAAACCATTTTTTGGCAACTGCAAAATAGACTTTTTCTCGGACAATTAGTTTTTTTAGATAATCTGTAAATTCATATTCGTTGCGTGGAGACTTTTCTATTTTTTGAGTAAAAATATCTTTCGGTAGATAATATAGCCCTGTATTCACTAAATTAGTGGCTGGATTTTCTGGCTTTTCGTTTATTTCCTTAACTACATCACCATCAATTGTAATAACTCCAAAAGCAGAAGGATTTTTATGTTCTTGAACTAAAACTGATGGAAATTTTTCAATTAATTTTTCAATATCTTCTTTGAAATAAAAATCATCTCCGCAAAGAATCAAAAACCTATCTCTTAGATTTGGTTTGCAAAGCTCGGCCGCTGATCCTGTCCCCTCTATTTTTTCTTGAAAAACGTAATTAATCTTTATTCCTCTATAATTATCCCCAAATACTTCTTTAATCATTTCCGCCTTATAATTCACAACAAAAAAAACTTCATCCACTATTCCAACAAGCTGATTGAGGTTGTGTTCTAGAATAGACTCATTAAAAATAGAAAATAACGGCTTTGGTCTCGTAGCTGAAAGTGGCATAAACCTAACACCATTTCCAGCGGTTAAAATTATAGCTTGCATATATTTAGATTAATTCCATTATTGATTTCACTAATGCTTTTGGATTATGAATTGGATTGTTTTCTGCTAAGATTAAATTCTTTCCAATAAATTTTTTCGCATTCAAATTATCATTAATTTTGACAAATGACAATAATTCTGGGTGCTTTCTTTTAAATTCTGAATATTTTTCTTTGGTAACAATTTTTTTGTTATAAACTACAAAATCAATACTTCCTTTTAAATATTTTTCTATTTTTTCGTTAAAATCAGCAACTGAGAATCCATTGGATTCTCCATTTTTCGTCATAATATTACAAATATAAATCTTCTTTGCTTTGCTTTTTGTAATTGCACTACTAAACCCATCAACAAGTAAAACTTGTATTAAAGAAGAATACAAATCCCCTGGCCCAATAATAATTGCGTCTGCTTCTTCTAGGGCAAACCTTGCATGCGGACATATTTTAGCTTTTGGCTTTATATAAACATCTTCTATTTTTAGCTTTGGATCATGTTTTGGAATATCAATATTTGTTTCTCCAACTATTTCTTGCCCATCTTCTAGCTTGGCTATTAGTTCCGAAGTAGAAAATGTAGTTGATGGATAAACTTTATATTCCTCCCCAAGTAGACTATTTAATTTCCTAAACATTTCATTATAACTTCGGTCAAGATTTAAAAACATTCCAAGTAAGAAAAGATTCCCCAAGCTGTGCCCCTCAAAACTACCTTCTTTAAAACGATATCCAAGAACTTCTCTAATAGTAGAATTAAAATCCGACAATTCCAAGAAAGCTCGGCGAATGTCGCCCAAGGCAATCATCTTGTAATCCTTTCTTATTTCACCCGAAGAACCACCCGAATCCAGGACAGACGAAATAACTGTAATATTGACTGGATATGTTTTTAGTTGCGAAAGCAAGGCTTTGGGCATAGCATTACCTCCTCCTATGCAAACTATGTTTTTCCTATTTTTTTTATTTAAGAATGGGTTTGTAAACATTTTTCAAAATCTTCTTTTTTGGGCAATAAAGATAATACCTCGGATTCAAAAACTTCTCTTTGTGTTTTATAAATTACCCCCAAAGGAATTCGTCCTTCTCCATTATAATTCCATTCACGTGCCAGCTTTAAAGCAGTTTCTTTTGATTCTAAATTAGGGTTTTGACTATAATAGACTCTTTCGTTGTAAAACTCAATAGTATTATAAAAAGAAACGCAAGGTTGTAATACTTCAATAAATGCAAACCCTTTATGGTCATTGGCTTCTAAAATAAGGTTTTTTACGTCTTCTATGCGAGAAGAATATCCCCTTGCAATGAATGAAGCATTACTAGCGATTAAAAGCTCCAGCGGATTTAATGGTTCCTCAATACTTCCTTCTGGAGTTGATCTAGTTTTGAGCCCTTTTGGAGTAACTGCAGTAAACTGACCAGTAGTCAATGCGAAAAGTCTATTATTGTGCATTATAACAGTAATGTTAGCATTTCTTTTGGCAGCATGAATTAAGTGCGAAATACCCTCATCTAAGCATCCCCCATCTCCCAAGAAAACAAATATTTTAAGATTTGGATTCCCCATTTTTATTCCTTCGGCAAGAGAAATAGCTCGGCCATGAAGACCAATAAAACTATTAAGATTAAGATAGTCGGCGATTTTTGAACTACAGCCAATATCGCCAACTACAACTATATCTTCTTTTGGAGTTCCCGCCTCAATCATTGCTGTTACAGCTTGCTTAAAAGACATTAGTATTCCAAAATCTCCACACCCAGGGCACCAAGTATTGGGACAAGTTGTTTCTAAATTTATTTTTTGTGATTCCATATTTTTAGATATTTATATTTCACTGATTATTATACAGATTTGTCATTGCGAGGAGTGAGTGAAACGAATGACGAAGCAATCTATTTCTCTACGCTCAAATCCTTCCATTCTGGATTCATATTATTAATTAAAACTATCTTCTTTTCCCTTGAACCCCCCTTGATCTGTTTTTCTCTTGATATTGCATCTTCAATATCACTAAACTGTTCATAATAAACAATTTTATTCAAATTATATTTACTACTAAATCCAAGAATGATTTTATTTTTATGCTCTTGAATTCTTCTTTCTAGATTATTAGTAACTCCTGTATATAAAACCGTATTATTATAATTTGTTATTATATAAATATAATAATTTTTCATATTAAAGGTTATTAGATTGCTTCGTCGTGCTTCGCATTCCTTTCGGTCGGATTCTGGTGAATCCGCCTCAAGGCGGGGCTCGGCTTCAGCCAAGCCTCTGCCCGTCGCCTCCTACGAAGTCAACCGCAATGACAAAATTTTATGCTTTTATTGCTTTTGATATTCTATCTTCAAGCTCCTCTATACTGAAAGGTCTAGAACTATATTTAAGAATCTTTTTATCAGCATAAATTCCATGACTTGCCATAATCGTACCAAGCTGCCCCAAAGCATTGCTCTCAACCAATATTATTTGTTCACTTCCCTGCAAAGCTTTTGTCATTTGCTTGACTGGAAAGGGTGATACAACTATTGGCTGAATGAATTTTAATCCCATTTTTTCTGCAACTTCTCTTACTGCTCCTGCCGTAAATCCCCAAGAAACAATTGCTATTTTTGATTTTTTATTTCCATATACTTTAATTGAATCGCTACTATCAGCAATCTTCCTCATTTCTTCAAACTTTCTCAATCTTTTTTCCTGCATTGCTGTAATTACACCCTCATTCTCTTCTTCGGTCAATCCTCTTTCGTTGTGTTCGTAGCTACTAGCTTTGATAATCGCATTCTTTGTTCCTGGATAGGCCAAAGGAGAAACTCCGTCTTCAGTAATTTTATATCTCCCATACTCTCCTTTTTTATTCCAGGTTAATTCTTTTTCTTTTTTAATGTCTTTAAAAATACTTTTATTAACAGAAAAGGTTCCTTCTGATAGTTCTTTATCTAACAACAAAATCGCTGGTGTTTGATACTGCCAAGCTAAGTTTAATAGTTTTCCAGACCAGATAGCTGCTTCTTCACTATTTGCAGGAGCTGCTACAAACTTTTCAAAATCCCCCGGTCCGGGGTTAATAGAAAAAAGCAAATCAGATTGTCCGCTATAAGTTGGTACTCCGGTAGCTGGACCCATTCGCTGACTGTTAACAAATAAGACTGGGATTTCAGCCATAGCTGTAAAGCTTATGACCTCAGACATTAAGGCAAAACCGCCGCTAGAACTTGCTACCATTGTCCTTTGGCCTGTGTAAGCCGAACCAACAGCTTCATTTGCTACGGCAATTTCGTTTTCGGGCTGAATAGTTAAAACGCCAAGCTCTTTTTCGTGCTCAGCAAAATAATGAAGCAATCCACTAGCAGGAGTCATTGGATAGGCATAATAAATATCAAGTCCAGCCTTAGCAGCTCCTAATGCTGATGCTTCATTACCCGTCATGAGATATTCTGGATTCTTTGTTTTTTTATTTGATTCTATTTTAATCAACTCTTTTAGGCTATCATAAGCTTCTTTCGCGATTGTCATATTAATATTGTCTTTTCCTCCAAATTCCTTTTCCAAAACAGTCTTTGCAGCTGCCCATTCAATACCAACAACTTTCAAAAATCCTCCGATCATTGCTGTATTGGCCATAATTGGTTTTCCTTGCAAATGTTTTACAATTGCGTCTGCTTCAATGCCGATTCCTTTTTCTTCGGGGGTTTTATTCTTATTAAAAATCAAAGCTCCGCCAGTATTAAGCATTCCTTCATGAAGGTCAATTGTTTTCTTATCAAAAGCAATTAGCAAGTCAATTTTTTCTCTTCTTCCTGCAATAAATTCATCTGAAATTCTAATTTGTGAAAAATTATGACCACCTTTAATTAATGATTGGTAGTCGTCGTAGATATAAACAAAATAGCCAAGTTTTTTGAATATCTTAGAAATAATTAATCCTGCTTTTCTAGATCCTTGACCAGCAGCTCCTCCAACGATAATAGAATAATCTTTTTTCATTGTGTTAATTTTTATATTGATAACATAGCAATTATATTACAAAAACAGCTTATTGTCATTTTAAGAATACACCTACTATTTGTTAGTTATTTTTCGCAAGACAATAATTATTCACCTCTGAAATTCTTTTATTGTACTCGTTTTTATTAATTCCATTCACTGCCAATAGACTATTTAGTCCAGCTAAATAATTTGCTTTGACTTGACCAACTGTCATTGCCTCAGAATATATTCGCACATCATCAATAAAACCCTTAAGGTGATAATACTGTGTACTTTCGGCTCCTACTACTATTTTATAATTTGAGGGGCCTGATCTTGGAATATAGGTGGAGGTATATTTTTGACAGTCTCCATTGACACAAATTTTGACTTCCTGATTTTTATATGTTGCAACAACATGAGTCCAATTTCCAATCGTGATATTTTTGGCAGTATAATAATACCATCTTATTGCTGGCGTACTATCATAAAACCCAAAAGCAAATTTATTATTAAGCATTCCCAATCCCGTTGAATCAAACCAATATTTGCCAATAAAAATAATTGGATTGGTTGTATTACCTGTTTTTAATTTGACCCAAGCTTCTAATGTAATCGGGCTGTCTGCATCTGGATAGCCGGTAGTGATAGTGGAAAAATAATCTCCACTGCAAGGCCAAGTAGTGTCGGAATCTCCACCGCTAAATTCTATGCATTTTCCTGCTACACAATCAGACCCTCCTCTTATCTGAGGAGTCCTGCCAACGGCATAGCCAGTATTACTTCCCCATACGTCTTTAATATCAGCGACAAGCAAAGTCGTACCGATTCTACCATCTGGAATGTTGTCAAAATTAAAACTAGAGACAGCGCTATTCATCAATGTATGATTAATAGAGCTAGAAAAAGTTTGGTATTTGGCAATATTTGCTTTTTCGGTTGCCCCATTTATGGACACGATAATTACGCCTGCAAGAATGCCGACGATAGCAATGACGACAAGAAGTTCTATTAGAGTAAAGGCTTGGCGGTTATCCATAAATTACTTATTTACAAGGCAGAAATTATCAAATCCCGATAATCTTTGCTGATATTCTTGCTCATCAATCTCTTTTTTTGCCAACAAATCATTTAATCCTGCCAAATAATTATTTTCAATTTTACTTAAGGGTAAGGCGGAATTATAAAAACGAATTTCGTCTAGATATCCAATATATGGTGCAAGAAAGTAGCTTGCTCCTATTTTAAAAGTTGCGGTTGAGTTGTAGACATTTGTAAAATTATAGGCAACGCCATCTCCATCTGCCTTGCCGTTTACGTATATAAATATTTTACTCTTACTGCTGTCAAAAAAAGCAACAACATGATTCCATTTTCCATTGGCAACATTGATGGCTCCAGTTTTGCTATACCACTGAGTTCCATTAGGGCTTAAATAAAAAATAAGATACCCCGAAGTATTTGTAACTATACCAAGACTTCTTTGATCGTTTGCTGCTGCCGCTTTGTCTATAATATCCTTATTAGGTACTGATGTCTTTACCCAAAACTCTAGACTGAAAGATGATAAATTAGCAAAAGAATCAAGATTTGTAATCTCAATATAGTTAGACCCAGTAAAGCTTAAGCAACTACCATAAATACAATTATTTCCACTAGCGACTATCGGACTACCACTAATTATTCCATTGTTACTTCCCCACGTATCCTTTGTATAGCTAGTTGTAGCGGCCGAACCATCAGCCACTCCCGTGCCGTCAAATTTCCATTCCGAAACAATACTATTGCCCATAGAGTCTCGCATAGAATTAGAAAATACTTTTGCTTTGGCAATGGTTGCGTTGTCTGTTGCACCCGTCATAGACACAATAATTACGCCTGCAAGAATGCCGACGATAGCAATAACTACCAATAATTCAATTAAGGTAAAACCTTTTTGAGAATTATTATTCATTGATATAAATTATAACAAAGAAAGTTTTATAAATCAAAAAAGAGTGAAATTAAATTCCGCTCTTTTTAGGTTTTAATTTATATCTTTTTTAATTTTCTGGCTAATTTCTCGGCCTCAATTAATAATGATTCCATCTCTTTTAATCCCTCATCCCAAAATTCTTTTTTGGTGATGTCTATACCAGCATTCATAAAAATGTTTTTAGGGCTATCGGATTCACCTGCCGAAAGAATATCTTTTACTTTGCTTATAAATGTTTTATCTTTTTTGACTAATCCTTGAAGAGACTGGGCAATAAGAAGTCCACTGGCGTACGAATAAACATAGAAAGGCGATCTAATATGACTCCAGTACACCCACCAATTTTCCGAACCCGCAGATTGTTCTACAAAATTCCCCATATAGGCTTTCATATTTTTCTGGAATAGCTTTCCAATTTCCTCTTTTGATAAATAGCCTTTTTGCCTATATCCATTATGAAGGTCTTTCTCAAATTTATAGCAAGCAATTTGTCTTTGAATAGTTGAGACATCTCCTCCGATCCTATGCATTAAAATAACTAATCGTAATTCATCATCAGCTTCTTTTAATATTTCTTCCAAGACAAAATTCTCCATAAAAGTACTAGCAACCTCGGCAATAGCAAGAGAGCTATCAAAGTTTAACGCATTTTGGTATTTTCGCATCAATTCATTGTTTATTCCATGGCCGACTTCGTGAGCTATTGTTAAAATATCATTCAATTCATTTGTGAAATTTAAAAGAATATATGTCGGTTGAGTCAAAAGTCCGTGAGCACAATACGCCCCTCCTCTTTTTCCTTTTTTTGGATAAACATCTATTTGTCCATTATCAAGAAATCCTTTTAAAATGTCCGAAAAATCACTATCAATGTTTTTAAATACCTTTAAAACTAGTTCAATAGAATCATCATAACTATATTTTTTGTCTATTTTTCCGAAATCAACTTTCCTTTCATGGTATTCAAGTTTTGGAACTTTGAATAATTTGGCTTTAAGTTTATAATACCTAGCCGAAATATCGTATCTAGCCGCAACAGATTCTACCAATACATCAACCACACTGCTCTCAATTCCGTCGCTGATATGCCTAGCTGCATCAGGACGATCAAATCCACGCAACTCATCATTTACTTTTTTGTCTTGCAGAATTGAGTTCATTTCATGCTCGGCAACCTCTGAATATTTTTCTAAAATTTCATTCAAAGCTTTTGCGGCAACATCTCTAACCTTTTTCTTTTTACTAGAAATAAGGGTCATTATTTCTTCAAAATTTTTCTTTTCTTTTATGCCATTTTCGGATAAAACAATTTTCTCTTCTTTTGATATAAAGGTTTCAGTCATAACTGCCCAGTTTTCATAAGCGGTAAGACTTTTGAGATTCATTATTCTCTCCTCCTTTTCAGTTAAAAAATGTTTTGCTTGCGCAAATATTCTTTCCAGAAAATAGTGATAATCCTTGAGGTTCTTATCAGCTAAAAACTTCTGCTGATTATCCGGAGTTGTTTTTCCCAGACTCAAATAAAAGAATTCCATATCGTTTTGAATCTTCAGAGCAGCATCGCTAGCTTGATTGCCCTTGGCTCTTATCTTTGTGTCTGCCTGATCTTGCGAACTCCTGCAATTAAAATAAAACAATTCTCGATAATTGGGACCAAAAAACCTATTCCAGTTTTCGTAGTCATCCAATGCTTCTTTTAATAATACGGGGTTTTCTAAATAATCAGTTCTATCCTTCCATTTATTGATAAACTTTTCGGTTGCTTTTTTAACTTTTTCACGCTCTTCAATAATATTTTTATCATTATCCCCATTAAACAATGGTTTTAAATTCCAAGTTGTTTTTAATTTTGTTTTAGACATATTTTAGATATTAAACAGTTTTTTTGTATTCTGGGTCGTAATTTCTTCCACTTCTCCAATAGATATTCCTTTTATTTCTGCAATTTTATTTGCTATTATTTTCAAACTAAAAGGATTATTAATACTGTCTTCAAATCCAGGAGGAACCAAATACGGACAATCTGTTTCTAGTAACACCTTATCCAATGGCACTGTTTTTATAAATTCGTCCATACTTGCTTTGAATATTATTCCATTTAATCCAATGTAGTATCCAAGACTCAAAAATGGTTCGGCGTCTTTGAAATCACCAATAAAACAATGCAATACTCCTCTAGTTTTTCTAGTTTTTAATATTTCAAAAGTATCTTCAAGAGATGATCGTGAATGAATTATAATCGGTAAGTTTAATTTTTCGGCCAAGTCTAATTGCTGATTAAAAATCTGAATCTGTTGTTCTTTAAATTCCCTTTTCTTTGCTTCTCCCTTTGGGCGAATCCAATAATCAAGCCCTATTTCCCCAACAGCAATAACTTTTTTTGATTTTGCTAATTCTTCGTATTTATCTGAATCAAAACTCTCTTCAAGCTCATATTCTTCTTGTCCATCTGCGCCATATTTTTTAACTGTGAAATCTGATCTTATGTTTGATGGATGGAGACCAATACTTGCAAAAACTCCTTGACCGTTCTGTTCTGCAATTTTAACTGCACGAGCAGAAGAAAAATAATTCACTCCGACATTAACCACCCAAATATTAGACGACAAAAGACTAGGTAATAATTCGTCCCTAGTCTTATCAAATTCCGAAACATTTAGATGTGCATGAGAGTCAATATACATTGGCTAGTAATTCGTAATGAGTAATTAGTACCTTGTTGCTTGCTTCGCAAGCTTAAAGAATTCTTATGTTGATTAAATGTTGTAATTGTCATTGCAAGAAATGAATGAAGTGAATGACGAAGCAATCTATTTCTCTGTAATTATTGGGAAGAGAGGGTCGCCTTTTTTAACATTAAATACGCCATTGTTTTCGCCTAATCCTTGCTTCATCTTTTCGGCTGTCTTTGGTAAAAATGGTTCAATAAAAACAGCTATATTTTTAAGTGAGTAAAGTAAATTTGAAAAAACTTCTTTCTTTTTTTCTTCACCTTCAATCGTCCATGGCTTTTCTTCTTCAATATACTTATCGCATGAAGATACAAGCTCCCAAATCGTCTTTAGGGTTTCATTAAAAATATAAAAGTTATCATCATATTTTTTCTTAATATCCTCAACTTCTTTGATTGTATATTCATTTGGACTTATTTTAAAATCCTTAAAACCAGCCTTCTCAACCATTGCCAAAGTTCGGGCGAATAAATTACCTAATCCCTTAGCAAGGTCGGAATTATACCTCTTTTCTAGCTTCTCATAAGTAAAATCTCCATCGTTTAAAGCAGGAATTTCTGCTAGCAAGAAATATCTTACAGCCTCTGATCCATATTTGGAACTAAGTTCAAAAGGATCAACTACATTGCCTAAACTTTTTGATATTTTTTGACCATCCACAGTAATGTAGCCGTGGCTAAAAATAAGTTTTGGCAAGGGCAAACCAGCAGACAACAGCATTGCTGGCCAATAAATTGCATGGAATCTAGTAATTCCTTTACCAATTACATGTACACGCCTAGCATCTTCTGCAAGCCAGAATTTATCAAACTTTTCCGTATCTTTCCCTCCAAAACCTAGTGCAGTAATATAATTTGCTAGTGCATCAAACCAAACCCATATTTTTTGGCTTGGATCATTTGGTACGTCAATTCCCCAGCCTTTTGCCCGCTCGCAAGACCTTGAAATGCAAAAATCTTGCAATCCAGAGTTTATAAAGCTTAAAATTTCATTTTTTCTAGCACTTGGAACGATTTTTATTTCATCTTTTTCTATTGCTTCCTTTATTTTTTCGCTATAATTGGAGAGCTTAAAAAAGTAGTTCTCTTCTTCTATGTATTCTGGAGCTTTTTTATGCTCAGGACAAAGTCCATCAATCAACTCCTCTTCTTTATAAAATTCCTCACAGCCAACACAATAAAGACCGCCATAGGTTTTTTTATAAATATCGTGCTGACACAACTCCCAAAGTTTTTGAGCTCCAACAATATGTCGCTCTTCGGTAGTACGAATAAAATCATCATAAGTCAAATCAAGCGCTGCCTTCATATTTGCGAATTTGGAATAGTTTTTATTTACATATTCTTTTGTCTCTATTCCTGCTCTTTCAGCACTTTGAACATTTTTTAAGCTATTTTCATCTGTTCCAGAAATAAAATATACATCGTCCCCAAGCTGGCGATGTCTTCGCGACAAAACATCAGCTTGTATCTTTTCTAATGCATGCCCAATATGCGGGTCTCCATTTACATAATCAATAGCTGTGGTTATAAAAATTTTTTTCATTTTAGTTTTAAATTAATCATCTTCTTCATCTTTTCCATTTTTTTTCGCTAAAATATAATTCTTTGCGGTTTCATATATAATTCCGCCAGCTGGAATTGCTAAAAACATTCCGATCACTCCTGCTATTTGTCCTCCAATTAATATGGAACCTAAAATCAAGAAATTTGGCAAGCCAATTAGTTTTTTAGTGATCAATGGAGTTATAAGATTATTTTCTATTTGCTGAGCTATCGTTAGCATAACTACTGCCAAAACAGCGGATGTCCACGAATCCAATGCTCCTACTCCAGCAAATAAGAAGCCAGAAAATATTGGCCCTGCAACTGGAACAATATTCAAGAGACCAGCCAAAAGTGACAAAGAAACTGCGAACTTAAGATTCAGCAATAAGCATCCAACAAAACACATAATTGCTACTGCGGCGGATGACAATATTCTTGCACCAAACCAATATGAAACCATTGACCTGCTCTTGTCCCAACTTTCAACAATTCTGTTTTCCAGCTTTTTAGGTGAAAATAGCTTTATAAAACTAATAATTTCTTTTTCTTCAATGGAAAAGAAAAATGCAAAAGTAAAAATAGTAACAACTGAGAATACTCCGTTAGCAAGTATTGAGGCGACTGTCCAAAGCTCTGAAGTAAGCTTTAAGACCCCATCTTGGAAACTACTTGTAAGAATAGATGGGTTATTGAAAAAGCCCGAAGAGTAACTACTTAAAAATGGTTTAATGTTATTAAAATATATGGAAGAATTATTCGCAAATGATAATAATTCGTTTAAAATTGGCGGGATAGTTAAAAGAATAAATACCGAGATTAGGGCAACAGCGGATAAGTATATGATAATTGTCGCAAAAGATCTGTGCAATTTTTTCTTCTCTAGAAAATCAATAAAAGGATTTAATAAAACAGAAATTACTAACCCTAGAATTATCATCATTAGACTATCGTGAATTACAAAGATAGTATAGACGCCAAGCAACACTAAAACAACACGAAGAATTCCCATCCAAGTAAAATCAATTTTGAGAATATTGTTGTTTTTCTTTTCCATACTTTTTGTTGCCATATAGTTATATTTTTAGTATTTTTTTAAAGTCGTCTTTACTTTTAAATGGTCCCAAAATAGCCAAATTTAATTTTTCATCTTTAAAAATATCATTAGCAATTTCAAGGATATCTTCTGCTGTTACTGCTTCAATCTTTTCAAAAACATCTTCGGGAGAGTAAATTTTATCAATCATTAATTCTTGCATTCCATAATAAGAGGCTTTAGCGTCAGAGCTTTCAAGTCCCAAAATCATTTTTCCTTTGATATAATCCTTAGCTTTTCTTAATTCTTCTGCGGAAACTTTTTGAGTTTTTAATTTTCTAAATTCTTTTAATATTGCCTCTATTACTAAAAATACTTTTCCATTTTCAACACCCGATGAAACTGCTAAATATCCCGTATCTGTATCGTTATCGCTTGAACTACGGATATAATACGCAGCCCCCATCTTTACTCTTACTTGCTCAAATAACCTAGAGCTCATCATTCCTCCCAAAAATGCCGAAATAACATTAAGGGCATAATGTCTATCATCAAGGATGCTATATGTTCTAACTCCAATAACTACATTGGTTTGGTTTATTTTTTTGTAACAAAGCTTTAGCTGCGGACTGGATTGTTTTTCAATGACGGGCAATTTAGTAATTGTTTTGCCCTTCTGCATAACAGAAAAATAATTATCAATTTTTTTGATTGCTTCTTCTTCATTAAAATTTCCAGCAATACAAATCACAGTATTGTTTGGCTTATAAGCTTTTTTAATATAATTTAAAATTTGAGATCTTTTAATTTCTAAAACACTTTCTTTTGTTCCGCCAATATCCCACCCAGCTGGCTGATCCCCATATAATACTTCCTTCCATACCTGATCTATATGCATTATTGGGTTTTCCTTATACATATTTAACTCTTCAATAATCACGCCTCTCTCCTTCTCCATTTCGCTTGCTGGAATCTTGGAATTAAGAAATATATCAGCTACCCATTCCAGCGCAACATCAAAGTGCATTGAATCAACTTTTGCGTAATATCCAGTACATTCTTCCCCAGTAAAAGCATTATAGCTCCCTCCAATTTTGTCTAATGTTTCGGCGACGTCCTGTTGTTTTTTCATTTTTTCTGTACCCTTAAAAAACATATGTTCCAAAAAATGCGAAATACCAGAAATTTCTTTGGTTTCAAATTTAGAGCCTGTTTTAACTAGCACAAAAACTGCCGCTGCTTGAGTTTCTTTTTGCTTAACTGTAATTATGCGAAGTCCATTTTTAAGTATTGTTTTTTTATACATTAAATTCTATTTACTTGATTTTTCTAATTTTTTTCGGAGTGTGGCATTTTCTTTTTTTAATTCAATCATTTTCTCTTCACGGCTGACAGTGAGATCAAAAAACCTTTCCAATTCTTTTACCCTATTTTCCATTTCTTTTTTGGATAAAACAGCTTCTTGCTTGGATGAGTATAACTTAATAGATATTTCGTTTAAATTTTTAGATAAATCAATAAATTCCTTATCTAAGCTTCCAGTTGAAAAAACTGTTAAATCTTCTTTGGAAAACATTTTAGCTGAATTAAAAAATCCTTCAAATGATTTATTCAGGTAAAAAAATAGAATAGCATTAACAAGAATAATCATCACTAGCCCTGAAATAAATATTACGTCACCACCCGAGGCGCAAAGCATTGATAATACATATAAAATTAAAACATCAACAAAGAAAAACGTTAAAAAAAAGAATTTAGCCTTTATACTAGAAACATACGATTCTATTGGGCACAACCCTTTTAAAAGCAAAGTGTCTCGGCATTCTTTTATAACTTCAAATGATCTTAATTGAGGCCAAAAAATGGAAAACCCTATTAAAAGCGAAATAACCACTACTTCTACTAAGGCAATAATTAGTGAATTAAGATAATTATTAAAAAACATTAACTGCCACATCACGATAAGTATCAAATATCCAATCCCCATAAGCAAACTATTCCTCAAATAAGCCCTTGAACAGTCTGCAAGAACGCTAAAGGTTTTTGACACGTCGCCCGCAGAAATACCACTAGCAAGCTTGCTGTTCTTGATATTTTTGTCTAAAGCATCAATTTCAATTGATGAAAAAGGATAAATTGAAATGATTCTTAAAAGGGATATTGATATGCAGGCTAAAAAATAAACAATAGAAATAATCAAAAATACATTTTTCGCTTCGGGGCTAAAATAAATAATATTTAAAATAGTAACAATATTAAAAACAAAACAAACTATTGCCCAGCCTAAAATTGGTAAAACCAATTGAAAACGATAAGGAATATTTATTTTCATAAATTATTAAATTGCTTGTAAAAATAATTTATAAGATTATTAATCTCTACCCTTTCTTGTTCCATAGTATCTCTGTCTCTTATGGTGACAGAATTATCTTTTTCTATTGTCTCAAAGTCAATCGTAATACAATAAGGAGTGCCAATCTCATCTTGTCTTCTATATCGGCGTCCAATAGTACCAGCTTCATCGTATTCACAGTAAAAATGAGATGATAAAAGGTTGTAAACCTCTTTTGCTTTTCCAGTAATGATTTCTTTATTTTTAACTAAAGGCAAGATTGCAATTTTTACTGGCGACAAATTCTTGTTTATACGCAACACAGTTTCAATCTCTTTAGCAGATTCGGTGGTAGTTGTTCTTCCTCCTTCTATTTCTTCGTATGCCTCACATAGAAGCGCCAAAACAACTCTATCAACTCCGCAAGAAGGCTCAATTACAAAAGGCAAATAAGATTCCTTTGTTTCTGGATCAAAATATTTCAAATCTGCTCCTGAATATTTTTCGTGCTGGCTCAAATCAAAGTCGCTTCTATTGGCAATACCTTCAATCTCTGACCATCCAATTGGAAACTTGTATTCTATATCACCGCAAGCTTTAGCATAATGAGCCAAATCTTCTTTGCTTTGATATGCAACACGAAGGTTTTCTTTTTTAATTCCTAGCACATCGGTATACCAACGCATTCTTTCGTTGACCCAATATTCAAAAAACTTCTCGTCCTCTCCAGGTTTTACAAAAAATTCAAGCTCCATTTGTTCAAATTCTCTAGTTCTAAAAGTAAAATTTCCAGGAGTTATTTCATTTCTGAACCCTTTTCCTATTTGAGCAATACCAAATGGGGGTTTTACTCTCTGAGTATCCAAAATATTTCTGTAATTAACAAAAATAGCCTGAGCTGTTTCTGGTCTTAGATAGGCCACGCTGGCATCATCTTCTACCGGACCAATAAATGTCTTAAGCATAAGGTTAAACTGCCTAGAGGGCATAAATGAACCCTTACAGTTAGGACATTTTAAATCTTTTTCTTCGCAGTTTTGTTCTTTTATTAAGTGGTCAGTACGAAACCTTTTGTGACACTCTTTGCATTCAGCAAGCGGATCCGAAAAAGTCTTTGTATGTCCTGAGGCTTCCCAGATTTTAGGATTCATAATAATGGAACTATCCAAACCAACTATATTAGGCTTTTGATAAACCATATAGTTCCACCATGATTTTTTGACATTGTTTTTAAGTTCTACGCCAAGCGGACCATAATCATAAAAGCCTCCAAACCCTCCATAAATATCAGATGATTGAAATATAAAGCCCTTTCTTTTGCAGTATGATACTATCTTTTCTAAATTTTCCATAATTCTAAGTATAAAAACGGATAATAAGCTAATTCTATCACATTTTTAAGAAAATAAAAGCATTTAAATTTAAGTATTTTTCTGGCTTTATTCTAAAAAATTGACTTATAAAATTTCACTTGCTATATTATAGGCAATGTCTAATAAATCTTCACAAGTGAGACTTCCCCCTCAGGATACGGAAGCCGAAAAGAGCTTGCTAGGCTCACTAATGCTAGATAAAGACGCCATCATTAAAGTGGCTGATATTTTGCATTCTGAAGACTTCTACAAACCAGGGCACTCGGAAATATATAAAGCAATTGAAGACTTATTTGTTCGTGGAGAACCGATAGACCTTATCTCTGTCTCATCAAAATTAAAAGAAAAAAACAATTTAGAGAAAATTGGCGGATTAGCCTACCTAACCGAACTCATCAACTGCGTGCCAACAGCTAGCCATGTTTTGGCCTATGCAAAGATTGTCCAGAAAAAAAGAGTATTGAGAGACCTTATTGGAGCTGGGCAAGACATTGCCGTAATGGGTTATGAAGAAGAGCAAGATGCTGATCATCTATTGGATAGGGCTGAAGGAAAAATATTTAGTATTACTCAGAAAAGTATGACCAATGCTTTTCTCCCGATTAAACCATATTTGGAGGGTGCATTTGAAAGAATTGATAAGCTATCCAAAGAGCGTGGTGCTCTTAGAGGAGTTGCGACTGGATTTAATGGATTAGATGCAACACTTTCGGGATTGCAAAAATCGGATTTAATAATTTTGGCCGCTAGGCCTGCTATGGGTAAAAGTAGTCTTGCGCTTGATATTGCTAAAAATGTTGCTTTGAAAGAAAAAAAGGCTGTTGGAATATTTTCTCTAGAGATGGCCAAGGAGCAATTAATTGATAGGCTTATCAGCTCTGAGTCCAATATTGATTCTTGGAAAATAAGACAAGGAATGCTTTCTCATGAAACTGATGATTTTGAAAAGCTTCAACAAGCTCTTGGAACATTATCTGAAGCTCCGATATTTATTGATGACACTTGTAATTGTGGTGTGCTTCAAATGAAGGCAATGGCTAGAAGATTGCAAGCTCATCATGACCTTGGATTGATAGTGATTGATTATTTACAGCTAATTGAACCATCTAACCATCTAATTAGCAGTGTTCAACAGGTTACGGAGATATCTCGTTCTCTTAAGATTCTTGCTAGAGAGTTAAATGTTCCCGTCCTGGCCTTGTCTCAGCTATCCAGAGCAGTTGAGCAAAGAACTCCAAAAATTCCTAGACTATCAGACTTAAGAGAATCAGGAAGTCTTGAGCAGGATGCTGACATCGTAATGTTTATATATAGAGAAGAAGCCTACCACGAAGATACTCCAAGAAAAGGAATCGCTGATATTATTATAGCCAAGCACCGTAATGGGCCAATCGGCAGAGTTGAAATTGGATTTGATAAACAAAAGGCAAGCTTCAGAAACCTAGAAACAAATCTTGACTTCAAAGAAGGAGAAATAGATTTTTAAAATTAAAATAAATACTAAAAAAAGAGCGATTACTCGCTCTTTTTTAATAAATAGAATTAGCTCTTAATGTCAGTGATTTCTACTTCAGTAAAGAATTGTCTGTGACCTTTCTTCACTTTGTACCTTTTCTTTGGCTTGTATTTAAAAATAACTAACTTTTCACCTTTATCCTGTTTTAGAACTTTAGCTGTTACTTTAGCTCCTTCAATCATAGGGGCACCAATGTCAATTATTTTTTCATCTCCGATAAGTAAAACCTCATCAAAAGTGACCATCTCTCCTTCCTGAGTATCTATTTTTTCTATTTTAATTTTTTGTCCAGGAGCAACTTTGTATTGCTTTCCACCTGTTTTTATTACTGCAATCATAGTCTTTTATTTATTTAAATATAAACAATTTATAGCATTTTATTCAATCAGAGTCAAGAAAGGTTACTTTTTCAAAATACCGCTTTAATTTATGATTCGCTGGGCATATTCTTCTTCGGTAATTTTGTTATTTGCTAATAACCGTTCTAATCCAGCAAGGTATTGTTGTTTAATCTGAGAGAGGGTCATTTCCGAACTGTAAATACGCACAGCATCAATACTGCTCTTTAATGAATTTCCAATAGCTAGGCTCGTATTTGAACTCGCGGCGTTTGCCCTGCCCCAATGCGAAAAATTTGTCGCTGTTCTTGTGTCAGCCATGCTTCCATCAACATAAAAAATGGCTTTGCCATTAGATTTTAAAGTTAAAGCAAGATGGTGCCATGCTCCAAGCGATATTATTTTACTCGGATAGACATAATTTGTATCAACACTAGAGGTGTTTGTGTAATAAACAAGAGAATAAAGAGCATTTTCAATTGCACTACCGCCTCCGCCATAAAAAAGATAATACCCAGTCCTTATCTGTACTATTTGCCCTACTGATGGTTTTGGTTCCATTTGACCAAGCATCCATTTTTACCCATGTCTCTATTGTTTGAATTGAACTATTTAGGCTATCGCTAGCGGGTACCGTAACAACGTCATAGCCGTCGCTACCGTCAAACAACAAACATGATCCTTCCATGCAATCTGTTCCCGATTTCCAGCAAGAAGCTCCAGTGCATGCTAGTGTGCCATTATTCCCTCCCCAAGAATCATTTATTGCTGTTCCTGACCCTTCATTAAAATTAAACTCGGAAACAATATTTAACCCCATTGAGCTTTTAAGCGAACCAGAAAAAACTTGGGATTTTGCAATCGTAGCTTTTCCTGTGGCTCCATTCATTGAGACAATAATTATGCCAGCCAGAATACCGACTATAGCAATAACTACTAATAGCTCTATAAGAGTAAATGACTTTATTTCTTTACAAGAAAAATTATTAAAATTTCTTTGCTTCATTTTTATTTATTATATCTAAAAAGTAATAGCGAAGCAAATAAAAACAGGAGATGAATTCTCCTGTTTTTATTGAGATTAGGATAAGTCTTGGATTAAAATCTTTCTTCCCTTCCAACCAGCATTTTATAGAGAGTTGGAATAATAAATAATGTAAATAACGAGGATAAAGATAATCCAAAGATGATAGCACCTCCAAGAGATGTCCATGTTTCATTAGATAAAGTAATTGGAAGAATTCCTAAGATGGTACAAGTAGAAGTAATAAATATTGCTTCTAATCTTGACTTTCCTCCGTCTATAATCGCTTCGTCAAATGGAATTCCGCTTCTTATATTTAGATCAATCTTGTCAACAAGAATAATTGCATTTTTAACCACTATTCCAAACAAAGCCATAATACCAACTAATCCGGGGAAGCTTAAATGAACATTAAAGATTGCCATACCAATAAACACACCGATCAAAGCCAAAGGAATCGTTATTAGAATAACAAATGTTTTTCTAAATGAATTAAACTGAACTACCAGAGTAGTAATGATTAAAAGAATAGCAATTGCCATGGCTCTGATGATGGACTCAACAGATTCCTGGTTTTGCTCATTCTGTCCACCATAATCCATAGTATATCCATCAGGCATACTATAACTAGCAATTTTTTTCTTAAATTCTTCCAAAACTAAATTGGAATTTGTTTTAGCTGTAGTATCAGCACTTAAAATAACTGTTCGTTTTTGATTAATACGCGTAATCTTATCAACCGATGGTTTTAAATTAATCGTTGCAACATCTTTCAAGAATACTGCCTGATTTTTGGTATTCAATATTTGAAGATTTTGAATATCTTCCAAGGTTGGAATTTTATCTTCTTCAAATCTAGCCATTATATTTACCTCTTTATTGTCTTGTACAATCGTACTTATTTCTGTTCCAGAAATAGCCATACGCAAGGCTGATCCAACATAGGCAGCAGTAAGGTTGTTTTGATTCATTTTTACTGGATCCAAATCAAAAGTATAGTCTGGAGTAGAATCCTTTAGCGATATATCAATATTAACGACTCCTTCAATAGTGTTTAGCTTTTGACTTAAATCGTACGCAATAGAGTTAAGCTTACTCAAATCATCACCTTTAATGTGAGCCTCAAACGCACTTCCTGAAGGTGGGCCTCCTGCTGGTACAGATATTGTCACAACTCCTCCATTAACTCCTGATAAATCCTTACGAAGGTTATCAGCAAAATCATATGATTTTATTTTTCTTTTTTCTTTGTCTTTTAAAATGATAGTTATTGACGCTACGTTTGATTTGTCGCTGCTATAAGTTCCCGAAGTTGAACGGCCAACAATAGTTGAAAAGCTTTGTATTTCATTATAGGCTAAAAGCTTTTCTTCAATTTTTTTAACATCAGTATCTGTTTGGTCAATTCGTTGACCAACAGGAGCTCTAAAATCAACATACACATAATTAGAATCGGAAGGAGGAAAAAATTCTGATTTTACTATGCCAAAGGCAGGTAAACAGATAGAAAGTAAAAGGATTCCAAAAGCTCCGAATATTGTTATTAATCTGCTTTTTTTAGTAGCTAAAACTTTGCGAAGATACTTTTCGTAAAAAGGAAGAATAGCATCAAGTTTTAGGATTCCATACATAAAACGATTGGCAAGCCCAGAAGATTCTGCCTTACCTTGGCTTCTGATTTTTTCTTTTATTAGTTCGTCATCGTCTCTTTCTTTACGGCTTAATTCAAAATTCTGTGAAAGTATGGCCGATCCTTTTCGGTCATACCATTTAATCAAAAAGATTTCTAACAAAACAAGAATAGTGCCGATTGCATAACCCCAAATTCCTCCTGACACAAAAGCTAATCCCGCAATAATAAGAACAATTATTTCTATTGCGAAAAATAGTTTTTTGGTAAGACGAGTTCTTTCTAAAAATGCAATTAATGGGGGGTTGATAATCAAGGCAACGACTAATGAGGATAATAAGGTAATAGAGACAGTAACAGGAATAGACTTCATAAACTGTCCGATAATACCTGTGCAAAACAGCAATGGTAAGAATGCCCAGACAGTAGTTAGTGTTGTTGTTAGTAATACTGTTTTATAGTCATTTAATACTAATAAAACTGCCTCTTCGGGGGTAAATTTCCCAGTTCTCATATATTGTTTTGTAGCCGATACCACAACAATCGCATCATCAACTAAAAGTCCCAAAGAAAGAATAAGTGAGAAAAGCGATAAAAAGTTTAGAGATATTCCAAGAAGGAGCAAACTGGTGAAAGCGATAAAAAATACTAATGGAACCGCCAAACTTGCCACAACCCCTTCTTTAAATCCAACAGTTAAGAATAATATTCCAAAAACTAGGATTAGAGTAAGAGTAAAATCATGAGCTAGTTGATTAAAATCGTCATTAATTGTCTTTGCTTTGTCAGTAGAAACATCATATTTTATACCAGCTGGCATTGATTTTATCTGCGCATCAACTTTGCTTTTTGCTTCATTGACTGTTTCTATAATAGAACTTCCAGTTCTCTTGACTATTGATATAGTAATTGCGTCTTGTGGCTGAGATTTTTCGGTAGAAAGTCTAGATAATGAAGTTTTTTTAATAGCAGTCTCCTTAACAGTAGCCAAATCTTTTAAATAAACAATACTGCCCGAATCGGTATGGGAAATAGGAAGGTTTCCTAGCTCTTCAGCAGTGTAAATTTTTGCGTTAGTGGTGATTGGATAGACAAATTTACTACCATCAAAGTTGCCTGAGGGAATACTAATATTTGTTGCCTTAATAACGGCATTGGCTTGATCGGCTGATAAGTTGTAAAAAATAAGCTTTTCTGGATCATAAGCTACTTCAAATTCTTTTTCGTCTCCACCTGAAATTTTTACTTCTCTGACTCCTGCTATTTTTTCAAGTTCATCCTTAATATCTTCACCATACTTACGCATTGTAATTCCATCATAAGGACCAGTCATAACTATAGTCCATATTGGTTGATCATCCAGTGAAACCTCTGTAACTGTTGGTTCCTTGGCATCACTTGGCAAATTAGCTTGAATACTAGAAATTTTATCCTTTACTTTACGAATAGAATCGTCCACATCTTCATTTGCAACAAAATCAACCCTGATTGAAGAAAATGAATTAGACGAATTGGATGTGATTTTGTCTACTCCTTTAATACCAGAGATGCCTGTTTCAATTTTTTTTGTCACGAATTCCTCAACGTCAGAGGGAGAAGCTCCTGGATATATTGTTGTTATTATAGCAATCGGAATCTTAACCTCTGGAGCTGATTCTCTAGGCAAGCTTATAAAAGAATAAATTCCAGCAAAAGTAATCAAAAGAATGATTAAAACAACTATTCTAAATTTTGAAACAAAAAAATTGAACCAAGATTTTTTTAAATTAGGATCAAATTTTAGGTCTTGAAGATATTTTTGCTCGGTAGTAACCTCCTTAACACTCTCTTGATTTTCTATATTGTTTTTATCTTTAATGTCATTCATAGGTATTTTTTATTGTGCTACAACTTTTTGACCTTTTTTTAATTCATAGACAGTTGAAACTATTTTCATATCAGGGGTTAGTCCAGTTAAAACCTCTATACTCTCGCCATTTACGGCTCCGGTTGTCACTTTTACTTCTTCAAGAGTAGAATTGCTATCAATTACATAAACATAAGATGAATCAGAAGTAACTACAACAGATTGCAATGGTAACGAGTATGAAGAGTTTTGAGTACCCTGTTCCTTTGTGTCAATTTTTACTGAAACGTTTTGTCCGACAACTAATTCTGATTTTTCTGGATCAACAACAAGAATGTCCACTTCCACATTTTTTGTCTTACTATCAACACTTGGAGATATTTTACTGACGATGCCTTTTACTTTATCGCTAATAGCGACATTGGCACCTTCTTCTATAGAATCCAAATCTGTATCACTAATATAGGCTTTAACTTGAAGTCCTGATTTGTTGACAATAGAAATTATTGATTGTCCAGCTGTTAATAATTCTCCATACTTAACTGGTATAGCGGAAATGGTTCCACTGATTGGAGCAGTAATTATAGTCTTTTGCAATTGAGCACTGATTGCCTGAACACTGGCTTGTGCCTGTTCTACTGCCGCTTCTTGAGCTTTAATTTGATCATCACTTGCTCCAGCCTTTTTTAAATCATAAGCTGATTGAGCTGTTTCAAGTGCACTGTTTGCAGCATCAATTGCTGTTTGTTTTGTTTGAAGAGCTGCCTCGTAGGCATTTTTGTTGGCATTATAACTTGCAGCCTGAGTATTGGGTATGCTTATTGTCCAAGTTCCATTACTTATTTGATTTGTTGGAAACTGAATATATAACCCTCTTTTTCCTAATGGCTGAGCGACGGTACTTACAAGACCAGTAGAATTTTCTAAACCACTTGCCTGAAACATTGCGCCATCTCCAGTGATATATATTTTAATACTATATTGACCCTCTTGTGTTCCTGTATAAGTACCAGTTATGGTTGGTGTCGTAGAGGCACTAGTTCCAATTGATGGAATTGCAGTAATTCCAGAATTAAATAAATTCTTTCGTGCGTTTTCAACTAAAACATCTTGCTGGCTCTTGGCATTTTCTAAGTTTACCCTTGCTGCATCTAATTGAGTTTCGGTAACTTTCAATTCTTCACTCCTAGCCCCCTTATTCATTTCATCTAATTTGGACTGCTGAACCTTGAGCGAAGCTTTTGCTTGGTTTAATTGAGCAGTTAAGTCATCATTTTGTAAGACAACAAGAACTTGCCCCTTACTGACGTTACTACCAATTGAAGTATTTATTCTAGCGACAGGAGCCATTACTTGACTACGAAGTTCTGCCTGCTCCAACGATTCAATTGCCCCATTAGCAGAAATAGTGTTCTTTCCTTTTGCATAATCGCTAACTGCGATTAAAGAAACTTTTGTGTCAGAGGTAATATTTTCTACCGTCTTGTTATTCTTTATATAGTTATATGCTATAGACGAAACTACTACCAGTACAACTAACACCACCATCACAATTTTGTGATTTTTTAATTTACTTAAAATATTCATTGTTTTTATTTAAATTTTAAAATTAATATTGATCTTGCATTTTCTTTAAAATAGCCAAAAGACTATTTTTTTCTTCTTCGTTTAAGTTAGAAAGTATTTTTTCAAAAACAGCTGATCGCTCCTTTTTCGCTTTTTCAAATATCTTCTGCCCCTTCTCTGTTATTGATAATAAAATCATTCTTCTGTCTGATTTGTCGTAGCTTCTCTCTACAATGTCATTTAATACTAGATTATTTATAAGAGATGTTGCTGAAGGCGGAGTTATTGCTAAAAAATCTGCAATATCTTTCATTGGAACGTGCTTCTTATTTTTTATAAAATGAAGTATTTCCATTTGCCCAATAGTCAGATTATATATTTCGTCTCGCAAATCTATTTTTTTCTTAAAAACCTTTAAGGCGTTGAAAAATCTTAAAGATAGTTCTTCTTTGTTACATTTACTACATCGCATAGTTTTAATATTAAATAGTTAGAATGTCTAAATATTACCTTTTCTTACTATTTTTGTCAATATTATTTTGGGAATTAAAAAACTACAGACTCTTCTGTAGTTCTTTATTTTATTTTGACTTTATAAATATTTTACCATTATGTCGTCATCTTCGTACGATCCATAATATATTGCCCCGCCCTTGATTGTTGCGACTTTTTTAAATCCAGAATTCTTGTACATACCAATAGCGGGTTTATTTTTAGAAAAAACAAGGAGTTTTAATATCTTGAACTTAAAAACTTTGATTCCTTCTCTTATTACTTCCAAAAACAGTTTCTTTCCTAGCCCCCTACCTCTTGCTTCTTTTTTTAAGAATATCCCCATCTCTCCGATATGATGCTGAAGCCAAGGACAGGGTTCAACTGAGCAGATTCCCATAACTGCACCATCCTCATCAAGAATTTTGGTAATTATGCGTTTGTTTTCAATCTTTTTAATAACATCCCTTAAAAACCTTTTTTCACTTGCTTTTGTTTGCCTCTCTTGCAGCGAAATCATTGCCTTTTCGTCAATAACCGAATTAACCATTTCTAGCATAGAATCCAAATCTTCTATTTTTGGGTTTCTAATAATGATTTTTGACATCTTATTTTAGGTAGTTTGATTTTATTGACTCTTGGTCTAATGTGCTCTTGTTAAATGATGATTTTAATATCCCCATTGCTCCAGGACCAACTTGATATTTGTCATAATATATCGTCACATTTTCATTATCAAAAGTAAAATTCTTGAAATTTTCTACTTTGGGGCTAGCTCCACCTTCTTCAAGTTCCTTCTTTACGCTTGATGCACTTTCGCCGAAGCCAGTTCTTTGACTTACAATATCATCAATAGCTAGCTTAGAAATCTTTTTTAGGCTATCTTCAGATCCTCCAATGAAATCGTTAAAAGTAACCTCTTTTTTTGCTGCAAGGTCATAATTAAATGTATATACCTCAGTATTTCCATGAGCACCACCTGAAAAATAATATACATTAACAACTACGCTAATATAGTTTCTATTGATTTGTACGGGCGCCCAATCTGCTTTGAAATAAAATGTCCAATCAGGAGCTGGACTCTCAGCAGTCGCCGTTGCTTTTACGGCTTGTAAATTTTCTTCTGAATTCTTTTTGAAATCGCTTATTTTAGCATTAATCAAACTAGCGATTTTGGCATTAAATGTTGAATTAACTAAAGAAAACTGAGGATATTGAGCATTAATAGTGAATGGTTTATTAGTCTCTGAAACAGTAGTTACTGTTACCGCTGGATTATCACTAACTATTGGCTGAATATTTTCTATAACTTTATTTTCAGTATTTCTTGGACAAAAGAATCCAATCAATATTCCTGCAACTAATGCCAATATTATCAATAATGGTAAAAGATTTTTATTATTTTCCATATTATATTTTATTATATTTATATTTCCATTATAACAACATAAAAATAAAAAACAAATCTAGGATTTGCTTCAAAAAAAGAAAGAGCTTTGTTTTGCTCTTATGATAGCTTGTAGTAATTGGTGATTACAATTCTACAATCTCCGCCAACCACTACCTCTAGTCTTTCATTGGTGTTTGGATCAATGGCATAATGGTAGTTATTGAGACCCCATGTGCCTTTAGCTGGTTTGCCATCGGAACCACTAGGAATGAAAAGTATCGTTTCATTTCCATTCTTATAAACTGTCGCCCCTCCCCCTACACTCGCTGGAATAATGCCAGAATCGTCTTGCACAACAGAAAGATTATGCTGTGTATTGGGAGCTACCTGTCCAACATCCATCATCGTGACTATTGCGCCGAGCACAAGTGCACCGCACAATAATATTATAACCTTTACAAGTATAACCTTTGCATCTTTTTCCATTTTTAAAACCTCTGTACTATATATACAATATTTTTCTATTTGTGTCAACCCCTATAAAATTTGCATAACTAGGATTTGCTTCAAAAAAAGAAAGAGCTTTGTTTTGCTCTTATCATCAAACTGTTTTGATGTAATAAATGGCGCCGAAGACTTCATCTCTCCCATCAATTACTTTTTCATAATAACAAATACCTTTTCTTTCTCCGCTGGTAGTAGCATTAATGCTTAGTATGCCGACTTCATCTTTTTGTTCTTCGTAGAAGTCAAAACGTCCTATGATAAAATAATCTGCATCTCCACCGTCGGTTGCCCAATGCCCCTTAACAGGCTTGCCATCGCGAGTACAGACAATGGTGACAGTCTGATTTGTAGGCATTCTAATTACCTCACCTACTACAGTTGCATTTCCGCCAAGAATTTCAATAACTGGTGGATTGGCTTCCATTTCCTTTCTTTGCATTTGAATCTTTACAAGCTCAATCCTTTCATTTGAAAGGTTAATGCTTTCATTTGCAAGCTCAATCCTTTCATTTGAAAGGTTAATGGTTTTCAGAGAAAAACCAATTGAAATTAAGGAAACTACTATTACCACACAGTAGAGTAGTGTAACTACTTTTTCTTCGTCCATTTTTAAAACCTCTGTACTATATATACAATATTTTTCTATTTGTGTCAACCCCTTGCACTTGCATTCTAGCTTGAAGCTTCATAAATTTAAAAATTAAGTTATCAAGAAATCTCTCGTTGACTTAATTATGTTTATAATGTTATTAATAAATTATCTCATAGGAGATGCGTTCTTTATGAAAACTATTGATGGAGGGGAAACCTCTGGAAGAAATTTTAAAATTCGGCCGAATGATATTTTTATTGACAAGCATTTGTATAACTCTTTCGGTAAGTACGAAACTGAAGCTTCTGCGGGAATTATTATCAAATTTTGCCAACAAAAAAACGAATGGTCCCCTTTCACTAAGGCTGAAATTGATAAATTTTCAGGACCGGTTTTTTATTTTAACGGATTACTTGAAAAATCTGTGATTACTCTTGGTGGAGACGGCCGATACCGAGTAACAGATGATTTTATTGAAATCTGCAGCGCTGCTGGAGAAAGAAATCGGAAGAAATAAATGGGAGTTAATAACAAGCTCTCTTTTTTTATACATTATTCCAAATTTTTAGTATTTTTTATATCAAAAAAAGAGGTTAATTCCTCCTTATAATAGCATTATAAATAAAGCGATAATCACCATTATTATAACTGCCAGTTTTGCATCCATAACCTCGCCTCCTTTATACTAAGAACATATTAGGTAAAAATACAAAAGAAGTCAATTGTAGTATTATTAATTTTCTTCACTTAGACTAGGGTCGCCTACTGCGGACTACCTCAAACCCAGTCGGCCTTCCGGCTTCGAGTCCTCGCCCCCCTTTTCAAGTAGTTAACACGAAAGAGACACCCCTTGGGTGTCTTTTTGTATATTAATATGTTGTGGGACCTGGACTCGAACCAAGATTGATGGCTTCAAAGGCCACTGTCCTACCATTAGACGATCCCACAATATTAGTCTTCAAAAGATTCTATAATAGCTAATTCCAAAGGTAATTGTGGGATAGAAGAATATTTTGTTTTATTCTCGGCATCCATCAACAATGTCAATGTCTTTGCTAATCTCTTTTCGTCAAATGCCTCTGCTTGACTTAACGCTTTTTCTTTTGTCTCATTAGTCTCACTTGGCATAGCTATATCAATTAATTCAGTACCTATTTTTAATAACATAATTTTCCTTAAGTAGTCAATTGTCATACCAAGAAAGTCAACAATATCAAGGCCCTTTTCGGTGTTGTCACTGATAAATCTCATTGCCTTTGCTTTTTCTTTTTGAGCTAATAAGTCGGTTAATTCAACTGCCAGATTAATATCTGATATTCCTAAAATTTCACGGACGTCTCCAATAGTAAAAGCAGTGTCTGATACGAAATTAATCAATTGATTCATTTTGGCTTCAGCATCACGAAGAGATCCGTCAGCCGAAGAAATTAATAAATCCAAGGCATTTTTCTCTATTTTTATCTTTTCGGCTTTGCAAATTATCTTCAGCTTCTCTTCAATAATATCATGATTAAGTTTGTGAAAACTGAATTTTTGGCAACGAGAAGAAATAGTTGGAATCATTTTGTTTGCCTCGGTTGTTGCCAATATAAAAACTACATAAGCTGGTGGCTCTTCCATTATTTTCAATAACGCGTTAGTAGCATCTTTGGATAGCTGATGAGCTTCGTCCAAGATTAGAACTTTATACTTCAAAAATGTTGGAGCAAATCTTATCCCCTCACGAAGAGCTTTTACCTCCTCAATCCCCCTATTAGAAGCAGCGTCAACTTCAATCAAATCAATTGCCCTCCCTTCATTTATCTCTCTGCATGATGGGCATTCATTACAAGGCTCTGCCCCTTTTCTGTTTTGACAATTAATGGCTTTGGCAAATATTCTAGCCATTGTAGTCTTTCCTGTTCCACGATGCCCAGAAAACAAATAAGCATGACTAATAGCCCCTGTTATAATCTCATTCATAATAACCTTGGTTACTTGTTCCTGCCCTACAAAATCCTTGAAACTCTTGGGGCGATATTTACGATATAATACTAAATTGTTTTCTGCCATATATACCTATTCTATTATTTTTAAGGACAAAAATCAACTTGGATGATTAGGGATTAGTAATTAGTACTTTGTAGCTTTCTTGCAGAAAGCTTGAAGGCATCTTATTAGATTCCCGATCAAGTTCGCTATTAGCGAACGGTCGGGAATGACAATGAAGGGGTGACCTGCCTTCGCTCAGGCTACGGCGAGGCAAGGCGGGAATGACAAAAGGAAAAGGATTGCTTCGGCTACGCCTTCATGATAAAAGCTCATTTCTTTAATAATATCTTCTTTCGTAGTAGGCGAAAATAAAATCAAAGAGCTTTAAATCTTTTAAGTTTTCTGATAGAATGCAATTACAACTTAATCACTGGCCGAAAGACCAGCGACCTAACCCCCTTGGTGTTTCCAAAGGATATGGTCGGGAACCCCAATGACGATACTGAACCCCACGTTCAGCAGCTCGTCATTGGGTCGTATCGGGAAACTGGTATGGGGCCGTAAGGCCTAGCTGGCGTGGGGTTTTGTGTATATACGCCTCTTAATTCCAGCCATAAAAGCTGTTTTTTGTTAAAAAAATAAAAAGGAAAAACTATGGCCAAAATGCAAACAAAAACAATGTTTCAAGTTGCCATAAAGGACCTAATAGATATTTGCCCGCATTGCGAGTCCAGAGCACATTTTCAATTATTATTTTCTGATAACTATATGGAAAGTAATGAAAGTATTATTTATTACGCTGTTTTTAGATGTGTGCCATGTAAAAAGCTAGTCCTTAAAACCTTCAAGTTTTGTAAAAACGAATTCAGTAAAAAGAACCTACTTGCAGTAGGCTGGCAAGACAAGTTTCCAAAAGAAAGGATTTGTATAAACAAGTTTGAAAATATTGTTCCTATTAATGCTTTAGAAGACTTTAACGAAGGAGTTACTTGTTTATATAATAGCTGTCCTAGGGCTGCAGTTTCTATGTTTAGAAGATCGTTACAATCTGCTTTGATAAATAAGGGAGCAAGCAAGAAACTTGATTTAATAGAACAAATTAAGAATGCTTCTTTTTTGACGAAAGATATAAAAGAATGGGCATATAGCATTAGAACATTCGGCAACTGGGCTGTGCACCCACAAAGCGACAATTTAAAAGACGTAGACGATAAAATCGCTCTAGAAACCAAGCTATTTCTAGAAGAATTCTTTAACTATGTTTATGTAATGCCCCTTCGGGTAGCTAATGCTCGAAAAAATAACACACTTGAATAAAGTATAATTTTAAGGATTAGTAACTAGTAATTAGTACTTTGTAGTTTTCTTGCAGAAAGCTTGAAGGCATTTTATTAGATTCCCGATCAGGTTCGCTATTAGCGAACAGTCGGGAATGACAGAAAGGGTGACCCGCCTTCGTGGGAATGACGGAAAGGGTGACCCGCCTTCGCTAAAGCTATGGCGAGGCAAGACCCGCCTTCGCTAAAGCTATGGCGAGGCAAGGCGGGAATGACAAAGAAAAAGGATTGCTTCGGCTACGCCTCGCAATGACATGATGTCCAGTTTCAGCAATATGATTTCTTGACACATTAATCGTAAAAAGATAATATAAAACCAATGATTACAGAAAAAACAAGCAAATTGTGTTGTTGTGCTACATCCTTATCAAGGGATTAGTTTTCTGTTGTTATCTAAACAATAAACTGAATCCCCTAATAGGGATTTTTTATTTAGCTGAAATATATTACAATAGAAATAATAATTATAAGAATTAATCATGAAAACGTTTATAGAATTAATTGGAAATACTCCATTGATAAAAGTTGAAGGGCTACCGGCAAAAATATATGCAAAATTAGAAGGAATTAACCCCGGAGGGTCAATAAAAGACAGGACCGGACTCCGAATGATAGAAGCAGCTGAAAAAAATGGCACTTTAAAAAAAGGAGATACCTTGATTGAAGTTACTAGCGGAAATACTGGAATTGCAATGGCTATGGTGGCTGCTGCCAAAGGGTACAATCTAAAAGTGATAACAACATCCAATACCGCACAGGGAAAAGTAAAAATGATTGAAAAGTTTGGCGGAGAAGTAATATTTGACGACAGATTAAGACAAGAAATTATTCCTGAAATAAAGGAAAGGATTGCTAACGGAGAAAGTCTTGTCTATTTAAATCAATACGAAAATGAAGAAAATGTTCTTGCTCACTATGACGGAACTGGAAAAGAAATAATTGAACAAATAGAAGCAGAAGAATCACAAATTGATTTTTTTGTAGCAGGAATCGGAACTGGCGGAACAATAACTGGAATTGCAAGAAGATTAAAAGAAAAATATCCAAATATTAAGATTATTGGAGTTGTACCACAAGTAGGACATGAAATAATTGAAGGAATAAAATCAATCAAAGAGGGCTTTGTCCCCCCTGTAATGGACGAGAAGCTAATAGATGAGATGTACGAACTAACCGAGGAGCAATCCCTCGTAGGAAGAGATTATTTGGCTAGTAGTAAGGGTATTCTTGTAGGGCCTAGCTCTGGTGCATCAATGTACGTTGCCTTAGAAGTAGCAAATAAAAATCCTGGAAAAGTAATTGTCACAGTATTCCCCGACCGAGGCGAAAGATATATATAATAGAAAAAGGATCGCATAAAATTTAAACAGGTTTGCAATTCTTTTTTAAATGTAATTTTTGCGAGGTAAAAATATTATTAAAACTACAAATATATGATTCAATTTTATAACACCCTTACAAAACAAAAAGAAGAGTTTAAGTCTATTGAGCCAAGTAAGGTTGGATTATATACTTGCGGACCAACTGTTTATTGGTTTGCTCATGTTGGGAATCTAAGGACATATATTTTTGAAGACATCCTTAAGAGAGTACTTGATTTTAATGGATACAAAATAAAACATGTAATGAATATTACGGACGTTGGACACCTTACCTCTGACTCTGATTCTGGAGAAGACAAGCTGGAGAAAGGAGCTAGAGCTGAAAAAAAGAGTGTCTGGGAAATTGCTGAATTCTATACCGCCCAATTTTTGAAAGATTTAAAATTGCTTAATATTAATGACCCAACGATTTTGGTAAAAGCAACTGATACCATTAAAGAACAAATTGAATTAGTAAAAGTATTAGAACAAAAAGGATTTACTTATATTATTTCGGATGGAGTGTATTTTGACACCTCAAAACTAAAAAAATATGGCAGATTATGGGGCGAAAAAGAAAAGACTGAGCTCCGAGGGAGAATTGAAGAGGTTGCAGAAAAAAAACATCCAACTGATTTTGCTTTATGGAAATTTAGTCCAAAGGATGAAAAAAGGCAGATGGAATGGGAATCGCCTTGGGGTATTGGATTTCCTGGATGGCATACTGAATGTGTAGTTATGAGTATAGAAAACTTGGGCATACCGTTTGATATTCATTGTGGCGGTATAGACCATGTTTCTATACACCACACCAATGAAATCGCTCAAGCTGAAGCTGCTTACGACCAAGCAATGTCTAATTATTGGATGCATGGCGAGTTCCTAAACGTTAAGGATGGGAAAATGAGCAAGTCTCTTGGCAACATTACAACTATTAGCGATTTAAAGAATAAAGGAATCAGTCCTCTCGCCTATCGTTATCAATGTCTTAATACTCATTACAGGCAAAAAATGAATTTCAGCGATGAGAGTATAGAATTTTCGCAAAACACGCTGGAAAAGCTTTACGAAAAAGCAAGTGAATTGAAGAATAACGAACAATCTAAATTGGGCGATAATTTTAAAAACTATAAAGATAAATTTTTATCTTTTATAAATGATGATCTTAATATTCCAAGTGCTTTGGCTTTAACATGGGAAGCCATAAAAGATAAAAACTTAACTAACTTTGAAAAATATTCATTGCTGCTGGAATTTGATAGAATCTTTGGACTTAGGATAGCTGATATTGATTTTGATAAAACCAAATTTGGTAAATATATTTTGAAAACACTAAATGATGAAGGGTTGCCTATATTAAGTGAAGACCTAGGTACTATCCCGAAAAAAATAATTGACTTGATTGAAAAAAGAGAGAATGCGAGAAATGAAAAAGATTGGCAAATGGCCGATAAGATTAGAGATGAAATATTAAATAATGGCTGGCTAGTTGAAGACTCAGAAAAGCAAACAGTTATAAAACAAATAAAAAAAGAAGATGCTTAATTGCATCTCTTTTTTTTATTAATTTTATTTTTGACATCTTCCTACTCCCTGAGTACAGGCCGATCCATCATCCCCTAAATATCCAGTATCATCAATACAATATACTTTGTCGTCTTTCGTGGCCCTAATGCAATACTTCTCATAAGGGTTATCAAAATATATTTCGGCTGGATTGCCAGTAATGGCGGCGAGATCAATTTTTAGCATTTTTATTTCAATATCATCATTAAAACCATTAAGGTTTCCGTTTTTCATTTTATAAACTTCTGCCCAAGATTCTAATTGCCTCAAATCATATTTTATCTTTTTTTCATTATCAATCTTTTGCATCTGCATAATCGTAAATACTGGAATAGAAAAAAAGAACAAGAACACTAATCCAAAAATTATAAGTTTTGATGGGCTGAATATTTCTTGCATAAAAATTATTTACTATATATTGGATCAGTATTAGTAGTTAAATTATTATTTGTCCAAAGATCAGTTCCAGATAATTGAGATGACCCAATCAGAAGTACATCGGTATCAACTGTTTCTGGGTTAATTGATAGTTGAAAGGCGCAACTCTTTCCATCATCAAGTATTCCCGAGCCAGCTTCAAGGGTTCCTATCTCCCAAGTAAGCTGTCTAGTACCCTCGTCATAAGAAATCTTTGTTCCATCTGGAGCTTTCGTCTGACCATCAACGAATCTTACTCCTGTTGGAAGAACGGTTGTCATTTTTGCATTACTGACGTCGTTAAAATGATTCTTTGCAGTCCACTCTACGGTAAATACAGTCTTTTGATTTGCTTGGACTGGCATTGACCCTGAATCGCTAAATATTTTACTATCAGTACGAATATTTTGCGTAGCCGACAGAGAAGAATTTATTTTATTTAGAAATTCTTGTTTTATTTGTCCTAATGTCAACTTTGTTTTTATGAAAGGATTTTTATCTCCCAAGCTTTTCATTGTCCATTTTTTATTTGTAGAAATCCAAAACTCTACCTTGCCTTCAGTGTTCACTGAAAAATCTTGTAGTTCGGATATTTGATTTCCATCCCAAACAAGTGAATTGTCTCCTTTTTGGTAAACTCCTTCTGGTGCCTGAATAGAATTATAATCAAGCCCGCTTCCTTCAAGTTTTACAATGAGTGCTAAGTCTTTTAACCCTTCTTCGCCAACATTGCGAAAAGAAATTTCGTAATGCAATCTATCTCCCATATTAACAGCGTAATTTTCTTGATTATTAATCTTTTCGGTAAACTGCACCGATGGAGCTACAATTGCAACGCCCCTATTTGATTCTTTAAGTACGATAAAGTTTCCGTCTTGCCAAACGCCAATTTTTGCTTTAAAAACTTTTTGATCTTGTGGATTTCCATTTAGAATACCGGCTATTTCTATTTTTCCACTGTCAGATTCATTTAAAATTGGAATGTCCCACTGTTTATTATCCATTCCTTTTGGTTTAGCTGACACAAATTGAAAATCTGATGGATATTCAATTGAACAGGACAAATCTTTCAATGGATAAGGAACACTTGAGGTGTATGAAATTTTGACTGTTATTGGCCTGCCAGCCCCTGATTTTTGAGGAATATCAAGACTCAAATCAAGTGGCAGCTTGCCTAAGATGCTTGAAAATGAGCTGGTCGTTTCATTTTTAACTTTTAAGTCTTGGGGTTGAAAACTAATTCTTACTTCTGCTTTTTTTAATTCACCCTCTTTTCCTAAAAGTCTAGCAGTAAATTTCATTGTCCTCTCTTGTCCTGGATATATTGTTCCGCCTAGTTCATCAGTAGTTACTTTTTTAACTTTCACTCCATTATCAACAATAGCTCCGTCTGGATACGTAAAAATCATCTCGGGATTTTCCAGATTTATAGAACCATTGTTTTTGTATTTAACTACGTATTCAAATTCTTCTCCAACATCTACTTTGTCTGGTCCAATTATTTCCAATTTTAAAATACCCCTATCAAAAGCCATTTTTTGCCAGAAAAAAAATAATACTAATACTAAAATTATTGAGCCAATAATGAATACTAATTTTTTATTCATAATAATCTTAATTACCTTTACCTTTAATACTATTTTTTAAGTTCGCTAACGAATTTCCATATTGTTTTTGGGATGGATCACTAGTAACAGTATTAAAATCCCAAGCTTTTACAACACTATCCCGAGAGCGTATATCAATGCCTTTTGCCTTATCTTTAATATTTGACAAGCCCCTCATATATTTATTGTTATTACTAGCGCTATCTCCCTCGTCTGGCTTTGGAGCAACATCAAGCGACCATCCAAATCTTCTTTCTTTTTTTTCTCCTTTTTCTGGCTCTTTCTTCCCATGTTCAAAAGCTCCTCCTTCTGAACGATGAGCTCCAATACTACCGCTTTTGCTTGGTTTTTCTATTGGGGAAAGCTGTTCCATATTTTAATAAAAAGAGATTTTAATTTTTGTTTATTATACAACTTTTATGTTAAAAATAATAGTACTATCTTCTCCTAGATTTATCTGTTTATTTTCTGAAGTGTCATTTGATAATATAAATTCTTTAGCCAAAACTTCTTTTGCTAAATAATCCTTATTCTTTTCAATAAAAGGTATTAGATTTTCACTTGCTCCATAATAAACATTAATAGTATCTTCTGGACTTAAGTGCATTTCTTTTCTAGCCTGCTGGATATGGCGGATAGTTTCGCGCAAATACCCCTCCTCTTTTAAGTCGTCAGTAATATTAGTATCAAAGACTACGCCCTCATCTTGTTTGTTACTAATCAAAACTTCTTTAACGTTAACTTCGTCTTTAATAATATCAAAAATATCTTGTTGGTTAGTTTTGAAGACTTGATTTCCATTACGTGCAGAAATGCTGACTGAGGCTAATGGCTGGCGAACCTTGACACCAATCTCTGATCTTTTGGCAAGCGCTTGTGCTACAAAGTTACGGGCAAAAAGCATATCAGAATAAATATCATAGAAATCGTGACTTAGAACTTTTACGTCGGGTTCCGGATAATCACAAAGATGAACACTGATTAAATCGTCTTCAGATTTGAGTTTTTGATACAAATCCTCAGCAATGAATGGAGTAAATGGAGCAATCAGTTTAACTAATTTCAATAAAACATAATGTAGTGTTTGCATAGCCTCTGCTCCTTCTGCTTCGCTTTCTGGCTTTTGGAATCTTCTTCTTGATCTTCTAATGTACCAATTAGATAAATCATCAATAAATGCACCCAAAGAATAATCCTCCCATTTAACATCTCCTTGAGGCTGCTCTAATCCCCCTTCAGATTGTCCTCCTCCGAAAAGCCTTGTTGCTTTGGTCAAGTCATACTCTTGCATAAATCTATTGACTCCGTAATTCAAAACTTCAACTCGTCCAATAATCCATTTATCCAAAACATTATTTGAATTGGAAGATGGGATGATTTTTTTATCTTTAGGAATATAAGTTTCGTAAAATTTAAAACAATTTTCTAGGCTTAAGACAACATTTCTCCAAACTTCTTTTACTTTATCTTCTGAAAAACGATACTCCTCTCCAATATTCGTGGAGGCTAAAAGAAAATAACGAATTGAGTCGGCTCCATATTTATCAAAAACATCTTGAGGATCTGGGTAATTTCTTAGCTTCTTACTTAGCTTTCTCCCCCTATCATCCAAAACTAACCCATTAGTGATAACGTTTTTAAAGGCAGGTTTGTTTTTACCCAAACCAATATCATCCAAAGTTAATGCAGTCGCCAAAACGTCTAGCGTATAGAACCAACCTCTAGTTTGATCCAATCCTTCGGCAATAAAGTCAGCTGGAAAAGTTTTTTCAACTATTTCCTTGTTTTCAAAGGGATAGTGCCACTGAGCATACGGCATTGACCCAGACTCAAACCAGCAGTCAAATACCCCTTCTGCTCTCGTCATTTCCTTTCCACATTTTGGACACCTTAGTTTTACATCATCAATAAAAGGACGATGCAAATCATCAAGCTTATATTCTTTGATTTGATTTTTCTTGATTTCTTCTATGCTTCCAATGCATAGTTTTTCGTTACACTCGCTACACTCCCAAATAGGAATTGGCGCCCCCCAGTATCTTTTTCTGGAAAAGTCCCAATCTCTTGCACCTTCTAGCCATTTTCCAAAACGACCATTTTTGAGATGCTCTGGAACCCAGCGGGTTTGTTGGTTGTTTTCAACTAATCTCTCTTTTATTTTTGTAACGAGTACGTACCAGCTATCAACAGCATAATAAAGCAAGGGAGAGTCACAACGCCAACAATGAGGATATTCATGAGTAATTAATTCTTCTTTATAAAAAACTCCTAATTGTTTGAGATGATTAATAATTTTAGGATCAGCGCTTTTAACAGCTTCGCCTGTAAAGTCTTTCGCTATACTATTAAAGGTACCCGCTTCATCAACTAAATGAAAAAATGAAAGGTTATTTGCTCTTGATAATTGAAAATCGTCTTCACCGTGCATAGGGTTAATATGAACAATACCGGTTCCATCGCCATCGGTTACAAAACTATTGCCAGCAAAAACTTTAAAACAGTTTTTTATATTTTCAATATCTTGATTTGCAAGGTAGCCAAACATTGGTTCATAAGAAATACCTACTAATTCTTTTCCTTTAAATTCCTTAATAATAGCTGATTCACCTTCAAGAACTGATAACCTGTTTTTTGCCAAAACATATTTTTCTCCATTGTTTTCAATCAAGCAATAATCCAGCTCTTCGTTAATAGCGAGAGCAATATTCCCTGGTAATGTCCATGGGGTTGTTGTCCAAACTAGAAAATATGCATTATCAAAATCTTTATTGTTTATTTTGAATTTTACGTAAACTGATTTGTCTTTTACCTCCTTGTATCCTTGGTTTACTTCAAAATTAGAAATTGTGGTAGCGCACCTTGGACAATACGGAGAAACACGATAATTTTTTTCAACTAGCCCTTTATCCCAAAGCTGTTTTAATACCCACCAAACTGATTCAATATAATTATTGTCCATCGTAGAATAGCTTTCTGAGTAGTCTGCCCATCTGCCAACTCTTTTTAGGACTTCTTGAAAATCAGAAACACAAGCAAAAACGGAGCTGCGACACGCATTGTTAAACTTTTCAACCCCAAACTCTTCAATCTGTTTTTTGCTTTTAAATTCTAATTCTTTCTCAATTAGATTTTCCACTGGCAAGCCATGACAATCCCAGCCAACTCGGCGAGGAATTTGATAGCCCCTCATGGTCCAATAACGCAAAACACTATCTTTGATAGTTGTGGCTAAAATATGTCCATAATGCGGCTTTCCAGTAGCAAAAGGAGGTCCATCATAAAAGCTATAATATTTTGCTCCTTCTCTATTTTTGATTGATTTGTGGAAAATATCTTCTTTTTCCCAAAACTCTAATATCTTTTCTTCTTTGTTCATATTTTTCTATTCAAAACAGTTTCTATTGTAATTCTTTTACTTCGCCTGTTTTTATTATATCTTTATAACCATCTAACATTTCTTGATTAGTTAATCCGTTAAGATGCCCCTCAAGTAACCATAATGGGTTACTATGAGAAACTATTAAAATGTTTTTTCCTAGATATTTTTGCTCTAATTCGCCAAAAACATTTACAATTCTTTTTTGGCAATCCTTCCAAGTCTCTCCTCCTTCAGGTGCAATATCAAAAGCTTTTGATTTATCATTTCCATAATAATCCCAAACACTAGATTTTAATTTCCCTCCAAAAATACCCCAGTTTTTATCCCGCAATCTTTCTTCAAAAATGATATTCTTTATTTCGTAGCCAATAATTTGGGCTACTATTTCTGCTGTTTGCCTTGTTCTCAGTGTATCCGAACAAATAATTAAATCTATATTTTTATTCAAGAGCAATTCCCCCGCTTTTTTAGCTTCTTCTATTCCTTCTTCAATCAAGACACACGGTGGGTTATCATCTGGATAGCCATAAACTATATTTCTTTTTTCTGTTTGATGAATATTTTGTCCATGCCTTAGCAAAAAATACTTGTTTTTGTACATAATACCTATTTAGATTTCTCTTATTTCGCCAGTCTTGATGGTTCTATTCCCTTTTTCATCATTCACTAAATCATTATCGCTTGTTCCTAGGACGTAGCCTTCTAAGAGCCATAAAGGGTCTCCATGAGAAATTATTAAAATGTTTTTTCCTTTAAATTCAGCTTCTAAATCATCAAGGACTTCTATCACTCTTTTTCTACAATCATTCCAAGTCTCTCCTCCCTCAGGCGCAATATCAAATCTCTTACTCATGTCGTTGTTGTAATAATTCCATCCTTCTGCCATTGTTTTACCTCCAAAAATACCCCAATTTATATCTCTTAATCGCTGATCAAATCTTATTTCCTGATTGTACCCAATGATCCCAATAACAATTTCGGCGGTTTGCCTCACTCTAAGAATATCGGAACAAATAATAAAGTCTATTTTTTTATCCTTTAGAAATTCGCCTGCCTTTTTAATCTCTTCAATCCCTTCTTCAATCAAAGTACAGGGTGGATTATCATCTGGGTAGCAATAAAAAATATCGCTCTTTTCTGTTTGATGGATGTTTTTCCCGTGCCTAAGCAGAAAATACTTGTTATTCAGTGTTTTTTTCATGCCTTAAAAATAACATTTTTTAATGCTTTATTCAACAGCTGTCATAAAATTGAAAATAAAAAACAGCCTTGAGGTTGTCTGATTTATGTAATGGCAGTAAGCAGCCCAGTTGAATATTTTATTGATAAAACACTCAACGGGACTGCTCAATTAAGAGCAAGCCCGAAAATAAATAATAAGCAAAAAAACAAAAATGCTTATTTTTAACAGAAATCACTATTAATTTCTGTAATAATACAATAATAAAATTTGAATTTATTGTCAAGAAAAACAAAAAAGGCGACTAGCCTCTTTTAGAATATAGAGTCAAAGTGAAGGATTAAGACCAGAATAGCAATAAAATAAATTCTCCTTCTTTGTCCCCCTCTCACCTTGGCATATTAATTATGATACACCTAAAAATCATTGTCAAAACTATTTATTTGTTTTTTGAAAAAATATTCTATAAAAACAAAAAGAAGGCTTAATTTTGCCTTCTATTTTTACTCATACTTCTGCTTTTTTTTGGAATAAATAACTTTCTTGTCCATTGGGGTTGTAAATTGCATAAAATCGACATGCACTACCACACTTTCCGCAGCTTCGCGGAGCATGACCAATGCTACCATCTGGTAAGAGAACTTCTATTAGAATTTCTCCTGGAATATCTTTAAAATTACAAGCTATTTCACAGGCATTGTTTGTACGAGCGTTGATGGCGTCCATTCAATCTCCTAACATGGGACCAGTTTAGTAGCCCCTTTAAATTTTCAGGTAAATAAAAATTTAAAGGGACCACTAAAGAAAAGAACTACAAAATAAAAATACCTCTATTAAAAATAATTGTCAATTACTGCCATTTTTCATTTAGATATGACAATAATAATTCTTGTAAATATTTTTTATCAACGACATCAATATCATTTTTTTCAGCTAATTCAAATATATTTTTTTGAACATTGGGCAGGTAGACAAGAATGCCTTTATAACAATTGTTTTGCTTGACCCCCAAGTTGATGCTTTTTATAATTGTTAAAATATCTGGGGCGTTATGGCAAAAAACAACAAAGCTTTTGGTTCTGTTTTTGTATAATATCAAACCCCTCCCATCTTTTTCGTCAATGCATTCTACAATGTAGCTCATTGCTCCAAACAATCTAATGAGTAAATTCTCAAATCCATCAGAATCTAAGTCCGAAAACTTTAGATTTTTTTTAATTGTTCTAATGCCGTTTATTTGTTTTTCTTTTTTTTCTTTTATCTTAAGGGCTATTAGAATCAATGCAATTACAACTGAAAAAGTAATTCCGTATATCACGCCATGCCAAAGCATTGGACTATTAGTGGCCCATAAAAAAACTAAATAACAAAATGTAAGCAACCAAAAAGCATAACTAAAAAAATTAACTGCCTGAATTTTTTTATTATCTGCCATTTTATTTGATTATTTAAAAATTATTTTGATATTCTTTTTTTAGTAACCTTATATCCGTGATCTTCTAAGTATTGCCTCATTACTTCTTCTGACCATTCTGAAGTAGCATTTTCAAATTTCATCATAGATGGATCGTCACAATCATCGTCGGTAAAATTAATTTTTCTTGATCCAACTTCAAAAAAATCGTTATCAGCCCATTTTAAAGTAACACAAAAGATTATAATCTCTCCCTGCTCGGTAGCGACTTCAGCTGCCTCTTCATTCATTACTCTGATTTTTTCTTTTTTTATCATTTGTTTTATTTCTTATGGTCTACATTTTTTCTGGAGCTGAGATTCCCATAACGTCTAATGTATTTTTCAACACAATTTTTGTTGCAAGCAATAAGCCGAGCCTAGCTTCTCTTAAATTTTCATCATCTACTAGGCAATGGCACTCATTATAAAATTGATGAAAAGAAGAAGAAAGCTCTAGAGCATATTGCGGAATTCTGTGAACCTGATAATCAATTGCTGTGTCTTCTATAATATCCTCAAATCTTAAAAGCTGCCTCATTAGTATTACTTCCTTTTCGTGTGTTAGTAGATTAATATTTTTGATATGATCCATACGGCTAACATCAACTTCTCCATTGCGAAGAATACTGCAAATACGAGCATAAGCATATTGGACATAAAAAACAGGATTCTTTTCGGACTGTTCTTTTGCTAAAGTCATATCAAAATTCAAGTGAGTATTAGCGGATTTCTGTAAAAAGAAAAATCTTGTTACGTCGGCTGATATTTCGTCCAATAAGTCATCCATGGCAATAGCTGTTCCTAAACGTTTTGACATTTTAACAGGCTTGCCGTCTTTTAAAACCGAAACAAACTGAAGCAAGACAATTTCTAAGCTATTTCCTCTTCTTTGCCATTTTCTTCGTAATATCTTAGTAACAAATTGAGAAAGATAATCCTCCCATTTTCCTTTGTGTCCCAAAGCCTCAACTCCTGCCATAAGACCCTTGACGTCTCCGTAATGATCAGCCCCCCAAATATTTATTACTTTATCAAATTTTTTAGTTTCAAATTTGTATCTATGATAAGCTATGTCTCCAGCGAGATAAGTTTTTGTTCCATCAGATTTTATAATCACCCTATCCCTTTCATCTCCAAATTCACTAGACTTAAACCATAATGCTCCATCTTTTTCATAGGTATATCCTTTCTTCTTTAGAAATTCTATTGCCTTATCAACTTCTCCTTTTTGATATAGAACACTTTCTGAAAACCATTCATCATAATGAATATTAAGATTATCAGTGGTTTTCTTGATAATACTATCCAAAATTATCTTAGCAGCTGCCTTGCCAATGGCATAAGTATCCGTTTCGTCCTTAAACTGCCCCGCTAATTCATCAATATATTCTCCGCTATATTTAGCATCGGCATCTTTTAGAATTGAATGCCCCAAAACATTGATTTGATTACCGTAATCATTGATATAATAGGCTTTTTCCGTACGATAACCAGCTTTTTGAAGCACGTTCGCAAGTGTATCTCCAAAAGCACCTCCTCTTCCATTGCCAACGGTCAAGGGGCCAGTTGGATTAGCAGAGATAAATTCTACTTGTATTTTTTTCCCTTTTCCAAAAGATAAATTTCCAAATTTTTCTCGTTTGCGCAGAGCTAATTGAACTTGTTTTTCTAAAAATTCAGGACTTAGATAAAAATTAATAAATCCAGGATTAACAGCTTCAATCCGTGAGAATATTTTTCCAATTCCTTTGATTAGTTGTAATTCTGTTTTAATATTTTCGGCTACTTCTATTGGATTTTCTTTCTCAATTTTTGCGATCTCCATTGCAATGCTCAAAGCATAATCACCATTATTTGGTTCTTTTGGTTTCAATATCTGAATATTTGGTATTTCAAATTTGGAGAAAACTGCTTTTTTTTGAAGACTTTGAATAGATTTTTCAGTATATAGTTTTAATTCGTTTCGTATATTCATTTTGAGTTACATTATTTACAAGACAAGACTTTTTAAGTTTATTATATTCTAGCAGAAAAAGCCCAAAAATAAAACCTTGGAATATAAAAAATGCCCTAATAATAGTGGCATTTTATTGGCCTCAAGGGCTCAATTTATATTTACAAATAAATTTGGTAATTCCTTTTTAATCCTTTCCTCAATAGAGTTTAATTCTTTTCCGATGTCGCAATTCTCTATTCTACTCATAATTCGGTTTATTTCATTTTCATCATATGCAATTAGCATAAGACGATTGAAATAAGCAAGATTGTTTTTAAAGACTTCAATCAACTCACTTCTTTCTGTCGCTTTTCCTTGATCTCTGATTTTCAAGTAAGTAAGCATGTCGTATGCAATTGCTTGCATCTCTGGATTTAATGATGATACTGTCATAAAATTCCTTGTAAGATTCTGTAATGATTATAAACGATAATTATTTTTTGTCAAATTTTTCTAGAAATTATAAGCTCTTGTTTTTTTGTCAATAAAGCCCTATTCTTAAAAGTGATGAAAGTATTAGCGGAAAATAGAAAAGCTGGTTTTGACTACGAGTTTTTAGAAAAATTTGAGGTTGGGTTGTCGCTCTTGGGACAAGAGGTAAAATCTTTACGAATTAGAGGGGCTCAACTGTCTGGAAGCTATGTAATGGTTAGAACAAATGAAAAAACTGCCAAGGCAGAGCTTTTTTGGATTGGAGGAACAATTACCCCCTATCAAGTCTTAAACCTCCACAATAAATATGATCCAAAACGTGATCGTAAGCTACTTCTTCATCGTAATCAAATCAGTTATTTGATAAGTAAAATAAAGGAAAGGGGCTTGACTTTAGTGCCAATAATGGTCTATACTAAAAAACACAAAATCAAGATGGAAGTAGCATTGGCGAAAGGAAAAAAATCCTACGACAAACGCGAGTCCATTAAGAGGAAAGATATAGACAGAAAGATTCAGGAAGAGTTAAAAGCAAGGGGGTGATTTGCTTCGACAGAAACTTGAAAATAATATTGCAAGCCGAGTATTCTCTAATCTCGTTAAACTTGGAGAAAAATTTATAAGTGCAAACTTATTCAAAGAACCTGCACTAGCATACGCTTAGTGCTGTCCTATCTATAAACTCCCACCTAGTAGATTAAGGGCATCATTTTTGTGGGATAAGCCAAATTTTTTAATTTAAGGTATTTGGCCGACAACAAAATTAAATTCATACCGTTGAATTTTGTCTGGCTAAGTAAAACGGATATGTAACAAAGCCAGAATACGCTTGTAGAAGTATTATTGGAAAAATTTTTGGACGCGAGTTCATTACTCGCCACCTCCACAACCCGCTTTTGCTAGGACTATAGCGAGGTAAAATATAAATACTTATTTTAAAATTTTGAATAAAAAACCCTTATACAACAATCAAATATTAGCTAAAGAGGTAAGACTAGTAAATGAAGATGGTGAACAATTAGGTATTGTTTCAAAGATTGAGGCCTTGGAGCTTGCTCGCAGTAAAAGTCTTGATCTTATCCAAGTTACAGAAAAAGTTGATCCACCTGTTTGTCGTATTGGGGACTTTGGTAAGTATTTATATTCCCAACAGAAGAAAGAAAGAAAAATGGGCGGTGCAAAAAAACATGCTGGAGAGTTAAAAATGATAAGACTTACTTATAATATTTCTGATAACGATATTGAAACTAGAGCATCAGCAGCTGAAAAATTTTTGAGCAAAGGTGATAAAGTAAAAATTGATTTGATTCTCCGAGGAAGACAGAATTCCCTTGCAGAATTTGGAAAGCAAAAAATTAATAAACTGGTAGAATCGTTGCAGGCAAAAATGGAAATAAAAATAGAGAAACCTTTGACCAAAGAACCGAAGGGGCTAACAATGATTATTTCAAAAAAATAATATGAAAACCACATCAATAAAATCTAAAACAAGAAAATCTATATCAAAAAGATTTAGAGTTACTAAAAATGGAAAAGTTATGAGGAGAGCCGTTGGACAAGATCATCTTTTATCCAAACAGACAGGACATAAAAGAAGAAGGCTTAGAAAAATGGTTGAAATGTCTGAAGCAGAAGCAAAGAAAGTCAAAAAATTATTAGCTAAATAAAGTGAAAATCATAAAAAAATGGTAAGAGTAAAAAGAGGAGTTGCCGCCCACAAAAGAAGAAAAAATATTATAAGGCAAGCTAAAGGATTTAGATGGCACAGAAAATCAAAGTTTACTGCTGCTAAGCAGGCTTTGATGAAAGCTTGGTCTTATGCCTACCGAGATAGAAAGGTTAATAAAAGAGCTAGAAGATCATTGTGGCAAATCAGAATCGCATCTGTGTGTAAAGCAAATGACACTTCTTACAGCAAATTTATTGCTGGATTAAAAAAGCAAAAGATTGAAATTGATAGAAAAATATTAGCTGATTTAGCTGAAAACAATCCTGAAATGTTTGCAAGAATCTTAGAAAAAGCAAAGGCTTAACAAAAATACCCCTCCAAAGGGGTATTTTTATTATACGAAATTAAATAAGCTCTATTACAAAATCATCGGGAACATTTTTTGAGTATTTCAATATACTCTCAATCCCCTTGTCTATCAATTCTTCTTTTGGTATTTTTTTAAAAGCACGCAAAACAACAATTGGTCCAGAAAAATTTTCAGGTTTTAACACAATGTCGGTTTTTTTATGCATCTTTTCCAGAACTAAACACTCTTCATGGTTTCGTGCAATAATTACTAAAAGATTGTCTTCAAAGAATACCCTGCCATATCTCATAATAACACAATCATTCCCATCGGCTTTTGGTTTTATTTTGAAAAGGCTAGCTAATGATTTTCCATAGGCAATTTCGGTCAGAATGCACCCTCCGGCTGGCGATGGGTAGTCAACTACCCCTAATTCCTTTGCCAGCTCTATCTGCCTTGTTCTTGCCCTTCCAGAAATATCATAAAACCCTTCTCTATTAATAAGTCCTTTTTTTTCTGCCTCAGTAACATCAAGAGCTTTCAAAGAAAGCGGTCTAACTATTCTGCCTACAAGACCTGTTTCTTTTTCTATTAGAGCTAGAGCATTTCTGTTTTGAGACATTGGCCTCTGCCCCACCACCTCTCCCGTTGCAATAAAATCATATCCCTCGTCTTCCATTATTTTTTTTGTTTCTTTCAGCATCATTGCATGGCAGTCAATACAAGGATTATAGGCACTACCATGTCCATGCTTTGGATTTTTGATCATCTTTAAATGTTTATCGGAAAAATTCTCTACTCTTAGTTTAACCCCCAAGGCTTTACAAGCCTTTTCGGCTGCTGCGGAACCAAAAAAATAAGAAGTAAAAGATATTGGCTGCACCTTAACGCCATTAGCTTGAAGAATTTTAATTGCCAAAATAGAATCTAGTCCGCCTGACAACAAGGATAAACATTTAACTTGTTTTTTCATTTTTATTTTAATTAATTTTTAAATTCCAATATTTTTTAAGCTTTTCAAAACTCATTGCATTTACAACATTAGTTTTTTCAATCCATCCCCTTCTTGCTTGATAAACTCCGTATCTAATATCATTAAATTCTATTTTACTATGAGCATCGCTGCCAATAGTAAGCATTATGCCATTACTCTTGGCACGATAAGCATTTTGACTATCAAGATCTGCTCGATATGAATTTATTTCCAAGGCAATGCCTTTTTCTTTTGCCATAGTAAATATCAAATCCAAATCTATCTCGTACCCCTCTCGCTTACCAGCAATTCTGGCGGTTGGATGATTAAGAACTTTAACATAGGGATTACTCATTGCTTTTAAAATTCTATTTGTCATCTGACTTTTAGACATTTTAAAATTACTGTGAACACTTATTGAAACATAATCAAGAGTCTTTAATACTCTGTCTTCAATATCAAGAGAGCCATCTTTTAGAATATCCACCTCTGATCCTTTGAGTAATCTAAAATTAATATTGTTATCCCTAAAGCCTGCATTTAGCTTATCTATTTCTTTTCCTTGTCTTAAAATATCTTCTTCATTGAGCCCATTTTCTATTCTTAAAGATTTAGTGTGATCATTAATTCCCAAATACTTGTATCCACGATTAATGGCGTCTTCGGCCATATCCTCAAGTGACATATCTCCACCATCCCAAGCGCTATGACAATGAAACTCCCCTTTTATGTCTGGCAATTCTAGTAATTTTGGTATTTCTTTTTTTTGCCCCAATTCTATTTCTTTTGTTCCTTCTCTCAATTCTGGAGGCATCCATTCAATTCCAAGATGATTGTATATTTCTTCTTCTGTCTCTCCTTTTATTCTTTTTTCATTACGAAAAAGTCCATACTCATTCAATTTTAATCCTTCCTTGATAGCGATCTTTCTCATTGCGATGTTGTGTTCTTTGGAACCAGTAAAGTATTGCAAGGCCGCACCAAAAGAGCTCATCCTTATCAAGCGCAAATCCATATCCAATCCCTGTTTTGTCTTTACTGATGATCTTGTGTCTCCCTTGCTAACAACTTTTACGACCTCATCCATGGCAACAAAAGTATTCATTATTCTTTCAACCGAATAACGATCTATATCTTCTGGTACTCCCACCAAAAAATCAACATCACCAATTGTTTCTTTCCTTCTCCTGACCGATCCTGCGATTGTAACCCTTAAAACACCTTTTATCTTTTTTAGTCTATTTTCTATTTTTTCAATATCATCCAAAATTTCTCTAAGCAAAAATCTCCCTTTTGATTGCTTTAAAAATTCCATTGCTTCCTCAATATTCTGTTCCGTCTTTTCTCCAAATCCAAAAATTGGTGAAACTTTGTGTTTCTTAACTGCTTCTTCAAGGTCTTTTAAATTTCGTATTCCTAATTCGTTATAAAGCTTTTTTATTTTTTTAACTCCCAGCCCCTCAACTTTATTTAATCCTTCAAAATCAATCGGTGATTCTTTTTTTAGTTGCTTATAATAAGCAATTTTTCCTGTTTTTAGATATTCTTCTATTTTAAGTCCGATACTTTCTCCAATTCCTGGAATTTCTTCTAATCCTTTTAATCCTTTGCTTTTATAGATAGCCAAAATATCTTCTTCCATTCCATCAATCACAATAGCAGCCTGTTGGTAGGCTTTTGGCTTGAAGGGCACTTCTTGAAGTTCCAAAAAATCCCCTATTTCAAAAAGTATTTTTGCCAAATCATGATTAATCATAAAATATTATTATTCTTTTTTTGAAACTTTGCCGGTTAAAATATTCTTTATATTACTCGTAATATTTTCATCAAAAACTCCTTTGATATCTTGCCTTAAGTTTAGAACTAAGAATACGCTCAAAAGGCCGAAGAGTCCGGCGACCATAAAAGTAACAGTAAATCCAAAGAAGACAACGCTCATTCCGCTCAAGAGCCCAAAAACTCCTTGGCCAATTCCGAGTAAGGCATCATCTAAGCTCCACTGACTTCCCTCTCTACCTTCGTCAATACTCCTAGTGAATAAAGCCCTCCATCCTGCGATGTTCATTGCCATGCTTATTCCATAAAAAAATTGTAAAGTATAAATATGCCATGCTGTTTGTGCTAAAGTATAAAGTATTGGAATAGCAGAAGCTAATGAAAGTCCTAATACTAAAAAGAAAAAGTCATCTTTGTCACCCTTTTGGCTATCCAAAAAAAATCCGATTGGATACTGAAAAAGTGATTTTGTGATCCAATAAACACCCGCGGCGGTACTAGCAATAATAACACTTCCGCCAGCAATACCAACCGTGGAAATATTTTGCTGTATAAAAAGTGGAAATATCGGGTTTACTAGCCCCCACCCACTATAAAAAGCCAAGTCGGCTAATATTAAGTATTTTACAATTCTATTTAGTTTTGTCATTTTATATTGAAATTATTAACTATAATCCAATTTTAGTACAAAAGAGTGCCCTAATCAAGCAAATAAAAAACCTAGTTTTATTTTTAACTAGGCTTTTCTTTTAATTTACTAAAAGAATTAATTTTTTATGCATCTTCATAATTTATTTCCAAAATTTGGTAAGTTGCTTGCGCTGGTCCAACTGAAACCACTTCTCCAACACTTTTTCCAATAAATGCTCTTCCCGCTGGAGATACATCACTAATCTTACCTTCAAAAGGATTTGCCTCCAAAGTTCCGACTATTTTGTACTCTGTTTTATGCTTATCGTTTTTTAGGGTAATACTAGCGCCAAGAAAGACTTTATTTCTTTCTTCTTTTGGCGGTTTCTTAATAATTTTATGATTTTTAAGAATATTTTCTATTTCCTCAAGACGGTTTTGATTCTGCTCTAGGGCCTCTTCATAACTGGTAAAGTCAGGATTAAGATCACCGCTCTCAAGTAAAGATGGCACTTCTCTAGCAGTTTCTTCTTTAATCATCTTTTTTAGATGCTCAAGTTCATGCTCTAATTCTTTTAGTTTTTGCTTGGTTATGAAATATTCCATATATTTATTATTTAAGACCTGTAAAAATATTAATTTAAACACAGCGCTATGTTTAATATTTTCAATTATTACAGTTTCTTATTATAAACTTAAAAGCCCCCTTACTTAGGGGGCTTGTTTAGTTTTTTGTTTTATAAAAACCTTTATGCTAAACGCCCCCTATGTATCCCTGTAATTACCAATACGAACATGGCCCAAATGGTTTGGGATTTACATTTTGCGTATCTAGTTGTAATACTTGGATATTGCATATTAGTTCTTATGCTTCAATTATATCCCCCATTATTTTTTTGTCAACAAAGCTGTTGATAAAAATAAATTTGACTAAGCTTAATACTAACGATAAAATATTTTTATATGAAAAAAATATTAACATACCTAATCGGATTTGCATTGTTTATTTTTATAGCAATTATATCCTTAACCGTTTATTACTTATCAAGTTTGCGAGCCGTAAATACAGATGGAAGCCAAAGAGTATTCACTATTAATAATGGAGAAGTTGCTAAAGAAGTATCAGAAAATCTAAAAGATGAAAAGCTTATTAACAACAATTTGACTTTCTTAATAAAATTATATTTAGAAAATAAACAGAATGAAATACAGAGTGGAGATTACTTACTAAGTCCAAGTATGAGCGTTAGCCAGATTATTGATATCATTACCAATGGAAAAACATCAGCAAAGAAATTAACGATTGTTGAGGGGTGGACACTAAAAGATATTGCCCAAGAAATAAGTAAGAATAGCATTACCTCAAAACAGTTTTACAATGTTGCTGGAATACCTGCCAAAAATTACTCAAAAACAACAGAAAAACCGAAGGATTTTTCAAAAGAATTTTCCTTTCTGGAGGATAAACCAAATTGGGTTGGACTTGAAGGATATCTTTATCCTGATACATATTACTTGACTAGCGGTGATGATGCAAATAGTATTGTTGAAAAAGCATTAAAAAACTTTGATGGAAAATTAACTCCTGAATTGCGAAGCGAAATAAAAAAACAGGGAAAATCAATTTTTGAAATCGTAACCATAGCATCAATCATTGAAAAAGAAGTAAAAGGAACTGAAGACCGAAAAATAGTTTCAGGAATATTACAAAACAGAATGAAAATCGGAATGGCACTCCAAGTTGATGCCACTACCCTATATGGGCAACCTGATGGAACTAAAATTGACAACAAAACTGACTCTCCTTACAACACATATCTAAACAGAGGATTGCCACTCGGGCCGATCTGTAATCCATCATTAGACAGTATAAAAGCTGCTATTTATCCAACGGCTAATAATTATCTATTCTATTTATCTGCTAAAGACGGGACAACAATTTTTAGTAAGACTTTTGAAGAGCACAAAAGAGCTCAACAACACTTGTAAGAAAAAGCACTCCTTTTGGAGTGCTTTTTAAATACAAAATTTAAAATATACTATCTATATTAATTTCTTTTGACGGATAGGATTAGTTCTTGGTTTTGACTTAAAAAAACAAACTGCGTAATAATTATTTTATATCCATTCGTCTTAAAATATCCTCTGGATTATTTATAAAAGTTTTGTAAAAATCATAACATTCTGTCTCCTTGTATGAAAGTTCTTCAAATCCTTGTTCAGTAATCTGGATTATCTTAGCCTTTGGGTAAGATAAAAGTATTGGAGAGTGAGTAGCAATTATGAATTGACTGCCCTGTTTTATAAGCTCATCTATTCTAGCAATAAGAGCTAATTGCCTCTGGGGTGAAAGCGCTGCCTCTGGTTCATCAAAAAGATATATTCCTCCGCCCCTTAGCCTATTTAAGAATAAAGAAAAAAATGATTCTCCATGAGACTGCTCGTGCAGTGACTTTTCGCCATAGCCTGTGACACCGATATCATCAATATTAGAAGCAACATTGTAAAAGCTTTCTGCTCTTAAAAAATAATCATCTTTGGGTTTTTTGGTTCCTTTTACTATGCGAATAAATTCATTCAAGATTGAATGTGTTTGCCTAGTTGCAAAATTAAAATTTCTTGACCCTCCTTCTGGATTAAACCCATATTGAACTGCTATTGCCTCAAGCAAGGTAGACTTTCCTGTTCCATTTTCTCCAACCAAAAAAGTTATGGATTTATCAAATTCTATTTTTTTTAAATGGCTTACAACAGGAAGAGAAAAAGGATAACTTTTGTTATCCTTTATTTTTTCTCTTAATAATTCAACCGAAATGATATATTGATCGCTCATCATGCTATTAGATTTTATATACCCAATATCCTGGCCTAACTTTTTCTTTTACTTTAAAACCAATACATTGATTTTTCTTGGCTAATTTTATTTTTTCTCCATTAATTTCCATTGAAACTATTTTTTGCTTAAAATTAGTTTCTTTTCCCCCTTTCATTCTTACTGTATCTCCCACAGCAATATCATCTTTAAGTTTAATAACAAGAACTTTGATTTTGTCGTAAAAATGAAGGACTCTACCAAGCTTTTTTTCTTTTAATTCTTTTTTAATAACTAATTTTTTGGTTGGTTTAAGAGTAGCAGTTTTTTTAATTATCTTTTTTACAACCTTCTTAGGTGCTGCTTTTTTAACCTTTAATGGTTTGGTGATTTTTTTAGTAACTTTTTTTACTGCAGTTTTTTTAGCTATAGCTTTATTTTTTACCTTGCTTGGACTAGCAGTTTTCTTTTTAGGTAATAATATTTTTTTAGCCATAAATTTGTTATTTATATATTCTTTTTTTGTTTGGCTTCTTTGCTTCGCTCAAAATCTTACTAGCTTTTTTGTTATCCGCTTCAACTAGTTTTAGTAATTTTTCAACTAATACTTTCGGATCCCTATCAAAAACAATTGGAGATTTTATTTTTTTACTTTCATCCAAAATAAATTTTATTTTATCTGCAGTTCCTCCTGATTTTTCTAAAATGCCAACTGGCTTTCCGCACTCAACTGCTGTGGCAAATTCGTGTAAGGTTCCTGTTCGCCCACAAATAATAATTACCCCATCAGCTGACTTTGTCATTATAATATTCCTGCCAACATAATCTGAACCAGTATAAATAATAAGGTCAAATGGATCTATTGGCAATTTATATCTCCTAACGTGATCAATTTTTGATTCGGCTGGAGAAAATCCAACATTCTCACCACCTGCCTCGTGGCATCCTTGTGCTGAAAAATAAGGAACGCCAGTTGTTGCTCCTGTAACTAAGGTTTGACCTCGTCTTGCAATTTCTGCACCGACTTCTTTGGCAATCTCTCTAATATTGTCACAACAAAGGTCTGTCACTGCTGCCCCCGAAACGACAATATTAAATTTTCTTTTTTTTGATTCTTTGTAGATTTTTTCTTTTTTTTCCATTTTAAAACTTTTCTTATTTTTATTTTTTCTTCGCAACGATATAAAAATTACGGTACGGTTTTTTCCCAACAAGGATTTCTCCATGTTCTACAATAATTAATTCCGAATCCTCAACTATTCTTTTAAATGTTTCCATAGTAAAAGCATGAAAATAACAATCTTTTGCTCCATACCATGGAATAAATACATCATTTTTATCTATTCTTTGACGAAAAAGATTAAAAATATTAAACTTCTTCTTGCCATCTTCTTGTTCTCTCTTTTCTTTCAAGTCCCAAACTGTTAGTATGAGATAGCCACCCTTTTTTAAAACTCTTCTTGCTTCTTCCATAAAAAGATGGCGCAATTCCTCAGATGGAATATGGTGCAATACTGCAATAGCATAAACTGCATCAAATTCCTCATCATTGAAGGGTAGATTTAAAGCTGATGCGAGAAGAAACTCCCCTTCGGAATGATTTTTTTTGGCAATATTAATCAGCTTTTCTGAATTATCAATTCCGGTATAAAAAACATTATTTTTGATGAAAGAATCGTAAAATCTGCCATTTCCACAGCCAAGGTCTAAAACCTTATCTCCTGTTTTAAGAAACTTCCCAAATAGAAAATCCATCTCACTCCATGCCTCATCTCTAACGGATGCATATTTTTCAGCGATTTGATCATATACATCTTTCGTTTCCCCTATTATTTTTTGTGCCGCATCTTTATCCATACTAAAACAAAATTATGAACCCAAAAGAATTAATAATTAAAGAGATTGCCTCAATAGATAATATTTCGGCAAAAAATTTGTCTGACGCAAAACGGAAAATATCCAAGAGTCTAAAAATTTCTTGCCCAAGCAATATTGAGCTACTTAAAGTTTACCACAATCTAGTTGAGAAAAAAAGCATAGAAGAAAATGAATCGCTTGAATTAATCCTTAGAACACGGCCAATTCGTTCTTTGGCTGGAGTTGTTAATGTTTCGGTACTGACAAAGCCGTATGAGTGTCCTGGCAAATGCATTTATTGCCCTAGTGAAAAAAATATTCCAAAGAGCTATCTTTCTGGAGAGCCTGCAGTTGAAAGAGCAAAAAGATTGAATTATGACCCGTATGAACAGACGATAAAAAGAATTGAGGTTCTTAAAATGAGCGGCCATCCGACAGATAAAATTGAAATAAGGATGATTGGAGGAACATGGTCGTTTTATGATCGTAAGTACAGAATTTGGTTTGTTAAAAAATGTTTTGATGCTTGTAATGAAACTAAGAATATTGACGACACGAAATTGTCAATTGAGGAATTGTGGAAAAAATTAAAAACAGCTCAGAAGAAAAATGAAACAGCAAGGCATCGTATTGTTGGAATGTCGTTTGAAACACGCCCTGATTTTATTACCATCAAAGAAGCGGAAGAAATGAAAAAACTTGGGGCAACAAAAGTTGAGATTGGAGTTCAGTCTATTGATGATAAGATATTATCCTTTAATAAACGCGGACATGATACACTGCAAACAATAAAAGCAACTAAAATATTAAAAAATGCTGGGTTTAAAGTTGCTTATCAAATAATGCTCAACCTTCCCACCTCTGATACCCAAAAAGATATTCTGACCTTCAAAGAACTTTTTGAAAATCAAAATTTCCAGCCGGACTATCTCAAAATATATCCTTGCGCTCTTGTTAGGGAGGCTCCAATGTTCAAACTATATGAAAAAGGAGAATACAAACCGTATGATGCAAGAACATTAATTGAGACAATCAAATCTATTAAAAAACTATTACCTCGTTATACTAGAGTTGAGCGAATTATCCGCGATATTCCTGCCACATCAATAGTTGAAGGCGGTGCAAAAATATCAAACCTGCGACAAGTTATTGAGCAAGAAATGAAAAAAGAAAAATGGAAATGCAACTGCATCCGCTGTCGTGAGGCAAAAAATATTGGAACAGAAAAAGAAATAAAGATATTCCGCCGAGATTATAATGCTTCGGACGGGAAGGAAATTTTTCTCAGTTTTGAAGATGAAAAAAATGAAAATCTTTATAGCCTGCTCCGTCTAAGAATACCTTCGCAGTTTTTTATAGAAAAAGATAAAAATAATATTCTTCCCGAACTTAAAGACTGTGCTATTGTAAGAGAATTGCATACCTATGGACAGGCGGCAGGAATTTCAAAAAGCAATTCACACACGCAGCATAAAGGGCTTGGAAAAAAATTGATAAAGGAGGCAGAGAAAATCGCCAAAGAAGAATTTAACACTAAAAAAATAGCTATCATATCTGGAGTTGGAGTAAGGGGCTATTATCGTGATAAACTGGGATATAGATTGCACAATGGATACATGATTAAAACGTTGTAATAGATTCTAGCTCAAAAATTGTACAAATAAACACTTTATGTTATTGTGCACGAAGAGACTCATGGTCTCTAAAAACAGTACTTTAAAAAATTAGGAGGGATTAAAACTATGAAATTTAAGCAAAGCCCATTCATGCATATTATTAGCATGGACAACGATTACCTTGCTCTATACAACAGCTTAAGTCTTGAAGTTGCATTTTTGAAAAAAGATTTTATTAAAAAATGTCAAAAAAATGAATTATTTGTATCTTTTGACGAATCCTCTCAAGAAATATTGATGACATTAAATAAATTAGGAATTATCGTCAAAGAAGAAGCAAATGGATATGAATTATACCAAAAATACCAAAAAAATCTTGAAAACCCAGCAATTAATATCTTATACTTATTACTTACTGACACTTGCAATATTCGTTGTAAATATTGTTACTTTTTAGCTCCCATGTCGCACGATTATCAACCTTCTTTAATGAAAAAGGATACAGCAATTAAAGCTTTAGATTTTTTTGCTCGTTGTGTAAAAAAAAGTGTTGCAAAAGGTCATCCCGATCAGCATATTATTATTTATGGCGGAGAACCTACTCTTAATAAAGAAGTAATCTTGGAAGTCCTTATTCATATCGATAAATTAAAAAAAGACGAAATGCTTCCTGAAACAATTTCTATTACGATTAATACAAACGGGATACTTCTTGATAAGCAAATTATTAATCAATGCAAAAAGACCGGAGTTGTAATAGCGTTTTCCATTGATGGCCCAAAAGAAATTCATGACCAGATGAGGGTCTATGCTTCTGGAAGAGGAACATACGATGAGGTAATTCAATCATATAAAATAGCGCAACAAAGTAAAGCCAAAACTGGTGTTTGTGTAACGATTGATCGTCATAATCTTTCTCATATGGAAGAAATCGTACAGTGGCTTGCCAAAGATCTCGACGTTAAGGGAATGGGATTCAACATTCTTATTGATAATATGGAAGCAAGTGGAGATGAAGAATATTATGCAAGAACTGTTTCACGAGAATTAATAAAAAGTTTTAAAGTAGCTCGAAAAATTGGTATTTATGAAGATCGGATGATGCGACGTGTAAAAAATTTCATTGATAAAAGACCCGTATTTAGTGATTGCGGAGGCTGCGGGCTCCAAGTCGTAATCAGTCCTGATGGAAAGATTGGAGTTTGTCAAGCTTTTTGCGGAAAAAAGAAATTTTTTATTGAAGCACCATTTGAAAATTTTGAACCAGAAGCTCACCCCTTTTGGAAACAGTGGCGGAAACGATCACCTTTATCTAACGAATTATGCAAAAGCTGTATTGCTCTCGGTAATTGCGGCGGTGGGTGCCCTTATAATGCTTATCAAAAAAAGGGTGACATTAATGCTTTAGATGAACGTTTTTGTGTTCACGCCAAGGAAACTACGTATTTCTTAATTCATGATCTATGGAATGAACAAAAAGAGAAAATTAATCTGAATAGAAAATAATTATTTTCTATTTTTTTTTATTATTGATATTCCATACTCAATAAAACTTTTAGCATTTACAGTTGTTTTATATGCCTCTTGGAATTGGTTAATATATTTTTCGTGATTGGGGTAATTGATTATGCACTTTTTATTAATAATCTCAGAATACTGCTCGCTTCCAAGGACCACAAAATTGAATATTTCAGAAAGGTCCCATATTTCTTCTTCTGACAATTCTTTTATTTCGTTTTTTAATTCTTTTTTAATAAAATCAAAAAAAATAAAATGAAGAAGTTCGTGAGCTATAGTAAATACGGCGTCATCTATATTTTTTTTATAAAAAAATTGAAATGTTTTTGATTCTAAAAATCTTGGGTTGCAATTGATTATTGAAGCATAGGCTATATAGCTTCCTTTGCTGAATTTAAAATTATCAAAATATTTTTCGGTTATATTCACATATAGCTTTTCTTTTTTTTGCCATTCTTTTTGAACTATTTTAATTTTCTGTTTAATTAGGGGCTTGTTGGATCGGTAATAAAAATCAGAATATTGTCTGATGTTCTTTCTTTTTTCCCTAATGTTCTTCAAGAATTTTATTTTTTTAAGTTGAGGGTGTATCTTCACAATTCCCTCCCCAAAATTTACTCCTCCTCCAACTTCATCAAGAAATACTTCTATCATCTCTTCGTCAAGCTTTTGATTTAAATAAAAACGAAGTTTTTGCATAATTTCTTATAGATTATTATACTCTTGTGAAATAATAACAAATTTTTCAATATTAAACAATTATTAAAAAAAGAACAGTTTATAGACATTGTTTAGGTCTTTTAATTTGCCTGACTGCAAGGTGTACATCTACACGATCCGCAAGCACTGCAATTACATGGTCTAGCATTAACCGAATCCTCAATGCTTATCATTCCAGTAATCTTTTTGCGTTCCTCTACAGTTGGCACAACAATAATCGATTGATTATTTATTTTTTCACCTCCCGAAGCTTTAACGCTTCCTAATTGAAATAGCACAAATTAGTATTTTGTACAATTATGAGTTAAGATGAGAGGTATTTATTTCGTTGAAAACAGTCTTTACTTTTAAGTAGAAATAGCCTAATTTGAACTTATATGGAGCAGTTTCAAAATATTAAAACAAGTATTAATAATGCAAAAAATATAAAGATTATTTTTTCTGAAAATCCAGACGACGATGTTCTTGGGAGTGTTTTAGCATTATACGCAGCTTTTAGGCAATTAAACAAAAAAGTGTCATTATTGAGCGAAAGATTGCCTCAAAAAGCTAAGCGATTTTTAAACTTTGAAAAGAAGAAAATAATGATCACACTGAACGAAGAGGTTTCTGAAATATACTATGAAAAAAAGGGCGATCATGTTGATTTAAATATTGTTCCTAAAAATCAAAATTTTAATTCTGAAAATTTTTCATGGGAAATAGTTCCCGAAAAAATAAACAATAAGGGTGATAGTGAGCCTTCGGTTGAGCCACTAGACCTAATTCTAATAATCGGGATTCCAAGATTTAAAGAAGTAGAAAAATATCTTCCGACAGACGAAGAAGAATTATTTGCCTGCACTATTGTAAATATTGATAAAAATATTGCAAATGAAAACTATGGCGATGTAAATATTGTTGAGCAAGGTTTTTTGACAAAAACAATCGCCCTTTTGATTAAGGAATTAACTGAATATTCTTTTGCAACAGAAGTATTTGATTTTTTGCTTTTTGGCTTTTTTTCCCAAAAAAGACTATCTGCTAAAGATATTTCAACTATTAAATGGATAACTAGTAATAATGGAACATTAGATAGTTATTTCAAATACCAAAACGAGCAAAAACCATTATGGGCAACATACCTTGAAGAAGCTCTGAAAAATATTTCTACATCAGAAAATAATGATGTAGTTTTTTCCTATCTCCCAATTGAAAAAGAAGTTAATGATAAGGAAAAAATTAAAAATATACTTCAAGTGAGCAAGCTTTTTCGTGAATGGATTAATCCTAGCACTTTTTTCCTATGCTTTGAGGAGGACTATCAAACAAAAACTATTTTTTATTCATCATCTACTTCAATAATCAATAAGACAAGCTCTCAATATAAGGGTAAGTTTAAAGAAACGGGAGGAATTATAATGAATAAGGAGGATAATCCAATGGAAGCAGTAAACGAGCTAAAAAAGGCTTTATAGTTTTTACAAAACAAAAAAGCACTTGATTGTGCTTGAAATAAAAAAGAGGGCAATTAAATTGTTTGCTCCTCTATATTTTTCAGATTGTTCAGTCTCTTTGCTTCTGCCACAACCTTCGGATGTGGAAAGATGAGCCACTCGTAAGTGTCGCACCCATTTTGCCGGCAGTATGCCGACCAAATCTTAGATGTTTGGTATCCAAGACTAGACATCTCCTGAGTCATCTGAGTCATCCTCCGATGACTTGAAGCAGACGTTGAGTGTTTTTTTGTCGGTTTTCTTACCCGCTCATCCGTCTGTGCTTGTTCCGCCTCTTTAATAAAGAGGTTTCGGAAGTCTCGGCGCTTTTTCCTAACTTCCTCCATGTCTGGAAGAAGCTTTTGTGCTTCAGCGATTGCTGAGGCATTCATGCATAGGGATTGAGCGAATTCGCTTCCGAATTCGTCAAAGTTCACCCAGTGTCCAGACGGCCACTCTACGTGGATGGCCGACTCGTGAATAATCCCATCCTCTACCTTAAGGACTGGAAGTCCTTCTGGTTTTTTTATTTCCATTTTAATTCCTCTTTCTCGTTTTTTTTCAGTCAGGCAACGAGATAGCCCCCATACCCTTCTATTAACGGGTATGGTAATGGGCAAAAATAGTTTTGCCAATTACTATACCCACTAAAGGGTAATTTTCAAAGAACTAGTAATAGATTAGATTGCTTCGTTGTCCGCTTTGCGGACGCCTCGCAATGACATACTGCTTAGCAAGCTTGCTTAACTCTCCTTCTGCCCGAATGATGTTTCTGCTTTAGAAGAAGAATTGAGCAGGATTGCTAACGATAGTGCTAATCCTGTATACTATTGATTTTCTAACGAAATTAGAACGAAAGTGTGTAAACACTTGTCAAAATTGAGGGTTTTAAAAAGGATTGGAATTGCAATATTGTCATTTCTCTTTCCATTTCCCCCACTCACCTTGGCAAGATTATTATAACATAGTATTATTATTTGTCAATAGCTAGCACCCCCTTACCTTTGCTTTACGGCTTTTTATGCTTTATAATAAAGACAAATAAGTTCAGAAATAATTCCCATCACAAAATAAAGATATAAAATTATGGAAGATCAAATTACTGGAAAGGTTATAGCCGAAGAAGAATTTTTTGAGCAACCCTTAATAGGAAATTTCAAAAATATTTATACTTATAAACTAGCACTAGAAGCTGCTGTTCAAGAAGAGATGTCATTAGTTTTAAAAAACTTAATGACAGGAGCAATCCTTCTTGGGTTTTCTGATTTGCATTTAGAGATTTCGGAAAAAGAAAGTATACTTAGGGTTCGTATTGATGGAAGTCTTCACCAAGCCTGTGTCTTTACTCCAAAAGTCCATCACAATATAGTGTCTAGAATAAAGCTTCTTTCTGGATTGAAATTAAATGTAGAAAAGGTACCACAAGATGGTCGTTTTACTGTTGCCCTCAACAAGCCAGAAGGAGCCGAAGAAATAGAAATTAGGGTCTCAACAATTCCAACTGCTTATGGTGAGAACATAGTAATGAGGGTCTTGAATCCAAAAAGTTTAATTAGTTTGGAAGAATTGGGATTACGTAGCGACCTATTTGCTTTATTTGAAAGACAAGCAGCAAAGCCTAATGGAATGATTATTGTGACTGGTCCTACTGGGTCTGGTAAAACAACAACTCTTTATGCTTTCCTTAAAAAAATTAGAAGCCCAGAAAATAAGGTAATTACAATTGAGGATCCTATTGAGTACCACATGGATGGAATTACTCAAACACAGATTGATCATGCTAGAGGATATGACTTTGCCTCTGGATTACGTTCTATTGTCAGACAAGACCCTGATGCAATTCTTGTTGGTGAGATCAGAGATTTAGAAACTGCTAGCATTGCTCTTCAGGCAGCACTTACTGGACACTTAGTGTTAAGCACGCTTCACACCAATAATGCAGCTGGAACAATAGCTCGTTTGCAAGCATTGGGAGAAATACCTGTCAACATCGCTCCTGCCCTAAATATGGTAGTTGCTCAAAGACTTGTTAGAAAAGTTTGCCAACATTGCAGTACAAAGCAAAAAATACCAGCTAAATTATTTGAAGAAATAAAAGAAGGATTTAAAACAATATCTTCAAACATTCCCCTTCCAGACCTAAATGAAAACTCTGAAATTTTAGTACCCAACCCAAAGGGATGCGAGTTCTGCAACTTCACAGGATTCAAAGGACGTATTGCTCTTTTTGAAGCAATAGAGATTGATGATGAGATGGAAGATTTTATTTTAACCTCCCCTTCAATTCCTGCATTAGAGAGATTGGCCATTCAAAAAGGAGCGACTTTAATGAAACAAGATGGATATATAAAAATATTGAATGGTGTTACGACCATTGAAGAAGTAATTGCAGTAACGGGCTAAAAGGAACATATAAAATTTAAATAAGTTTGCAATTCTTTTTTAAATGCTTTCCCTTTGCCATACACAAATTTTCTGCTGAAAATTTGCCTTACTTTATTTTCAGCCAAAATAAAAGGTGTCAAAAGGAAACATTTAAAATGAATTGCGTTTATAAAATTTGAATGTGCCAAGCCGAAGGAATGGAAGACGGTAGATTGCTTCGCAATCTTTTAAGAGTAATTTTTGCAGAGCAAAAATATAAATCAGAAGAAAAATAATAAATAAAACAAAAAACCACCCGAGAGGGTGGCATTCGTCAAATCATTCCTGAATTGGGGGGTGAAACTTCGAGCATTCGGGCTTAAAGCTAAGAATTCTTTCGAGGAGTAACCCCGTCGAAACCGAATTATCCAGCACTAGAAGAGAATCCCTTCCCCCAATTCAAGAATTATTTGTTCCAATTTGTATTTAGAATATAACACACTTTAAAATGTTTGTCAATAGCATAAACAATTTTGATAATATTGACGAAATTCCAGAATCTTTGCGTCCCACGAAGTGGGATAACTATATTGGGCAAGAAAGAATTAAAAAACATTTGAAAATAATGATTGGTGCAGCCAAGCAAAGAAGCGAAACTCCTGATCATATTCTTTTTTATGGACCCCCTGGACTAGGAAAGACAACACTAGCAAATATAGTAGCACAAGAAGCTGAAGCCAATATTAGAGCAACATCAGGGCCAGTGATAGAAAAATCTGGAGACCTTGTTGCCCTGCTAACCAACCTCAACGAAGGTGATATTTTGTTTATTGATGAATGCCATCGTATAAACAGGTTTGTAGAAGAATATCTTTATTCAGCAATGGAAGATTTTAAATTAAATCTTATCCTTGGAAAGGGGCCGATGGCAAAAACGATTGATATCCAACTCCCTCATTTTACATTAATTGGGGCAACTACCAGAATAGATATGATTTCGTCTCCCCTACGCAGCCGTTTCGGTTCAATATTACAGCTCAACTATTACAGTCCCGAAGAAATAGAAAAAATTATTGATAGATCTTCAAAAATATTAAACATTGAATTGGACTCCGAGGCAAAATGCGAGATTGCAAAGAGGTCTAGATTCACTCCTAGGATTGCCAATAAACTGCTCAAAAGAGTACGTGACTTTTCTCAAATGGAAAGTGAAGAAAAATTTATTACAAAAAATATTGCCTCAAAAGCTTTGGACTTTCTTGAAGTTGATTGTCTGGGGCTTGAACCTAGTGACCGAAAGATACTTGAAACAATAATCAAAAAATTTAATGGCGGGCCAGCTGGACTACAAGCATTATCTGCTTCAACTTCTGAAGAAAAGAATGCTATTTTAGAAATATACGAACCATATTTAATGCAGATGGGGTTGATTAAAAGGAGTCACAAAGGAAGAAGTGCAACAAAGTTAGCGTACGAACATCTAGACATAAAATACCCAAAGGAAAAACTATAAATCAAAGTGGCCGATGAAATTATTTTTAAAAATATTCATAGCTAGTTTTTTATTTTTGCCTGTTTTTGTTTTTGCTCAGAAAGAAATAGTTATTAATGAAATTGCTTGGATGGGACAAAAAGATTCTTATTCAAAAGAATGGATAGAGCTTTATAATGGCACCGAGAAAGCAATTAGCCTGAGCGGTTGGAAGATTAAAATATCTAAAACTGAAATAAGCCTTAAGGGACTTATTGCTGCAAAATCTTATTATTTAATGGAACATAATAATGACAATACAGTTTTAAATGAAAAGGCGGATTTTATATTTAAAAAAGCATTAAACAATAAAGGAGAAATTGTAACGTTGAGCGATAACAGCGGAAAAGAAGTTGATAGAGTTGATTGCTCGCAAGGCTGGTTTGCTGGGGATAACAAAACAAAGCAAACGATGGAAAGAAAGGATTATTTAGCGGATGGAAGTGAAAAAACTAACTGGCAAACAAGTGAAAATGAAAACGGAACTCCAAGATCCGAAAACAGTAAAGGACTAGTTAGTAATAATAAAAAAGATGAATCCTCTCAAGATACTCAAGGCGCAGTGAGCCCCTCTAACAATGAAACAATAAAAAAGACTAATAATGATTCCCCCGTTTCGGCTGAAACATATTTTGTTGCTAGTATTGTAGCACTGTTTTCGGCTGGCTCTGTACTTGCTGTCAAAAAACTCTCTGTATAAATATTGAATTTTTATCTTGTTCAGTGTATTATCAAGACAAATAATTTTTAAAAACAAACCTATGAGCGGACATTCCCATTGGAGTACAATCAAATTTAAAAAGGAAGTAATGGATTCTAAGAGAAGCAAGGTCTTTTCTAAACTAGCAAAAGAAATTACCATTGCGGCTAGAGATGGCGGATCTGATATGACTTTTAATCCACGTCTTAGAACTGTTGTTGATAAAGCAAAAGACTCTAATATGCCCTCTGATAACATTGATAAAGCGATTAAAAAGGGTGCTGGAGAGCTTGAGGGATGCACCTATGAGGAATTCAGCATTGAAGCCTACGGACCCGATGGAACAGCCCTTATAATTGATGGTATTACTGATAAAAAAACCAGATCGCTTGGCGAAATAAAGCTTATTTTAAATCAAAAAGGAGGAAAGATGGTTGAAGGAGGTGGAATAAAATGGATGTTTGATAAAAAGGGCATTATTTTGATAGATAAGAATATAAAAAGCAAAGAAGATTTGGAAATACTAGCTATAGAATCTGGAGCTGATAACTTTGATTTTGATGAAGAATATATGACAGTTTACACAAAACCAGAGGAGCTAGACAAGGTGAGAGGATTTTTTATTGATAATGGCATTAAACCAAAAGAAGCTAATCTAGAATGGGTAGCAAAAGAACCTCTTGAAGGAACACCTGAAACACAAGAAAAATTTCAAAAGCTTTATGAAGCACTTGATGATCATGATGACGTACAAAATATTTATACAAACTTACAATAAATTAATATGATCATATTAGGGGTTGACCCCGGCACAGCTACAACTGGCTTTGGAATAATAGACTACACTCAAACAGCTCAAATACAATTGAGCTGTTTAAAATATGGAACAATTGATACTCCTGCTGGTATGGATACGGCCGAAAGACTTTGTATGCTGAATGACGGACTGGCAGAAATACTAAAAGAATTTAAACCACAGATGGTGGCCGTTGAAAGTTTGTATTTTTTTAAAAATCTAAAAACTGTGATGCCGGTAAGCCAAGCTAGAGGAGTAATACTAATGACAATTTATAAGAAGAAAATCCCAATAGTTGAATATACTCCCCTGCAAGCAAAAATTGCAGTTACTGGATATGGAAGAGCAACAAAAAATCAAGTACAGCAAATGGTGAAAAATTTATTACAATTAGAAAAAATACCAAAACCTGATGATGCCGCTGACGCACTTGCACTTGCAATCTGCTGTGCAAATCATACTAGGTTTAAAATTTAGGAACTAGTAATTAGTAAATTCGTAACTAGTACATTGAAAAGCACGGAATAATCCGTGCTTTTCTTATATGATTTTTTTGAAATATCTTTTTCCTGATTGGACTATCATTCCCTGTTCAATTTTTATTATTTCTTGCCAATCATTTTGATTTTCTACAACGCTTCCTTTTATAATTTTTACTCCTCCTTGTTCCACTACTCTCCTAGCTTCACCTTTTGACTTAAATAATCCTAATTTGATTAGAAGGTCTAGAATGTTCATTTCTTTTTCGCTAATCGCGACTTCTTCTATTTCGGTTGGAAGTTCTTTTTCCTCAAATTGATTTTCCCATTCTTTTTCAGCATTGTTTGCTATTTCTGCGGAATGAAAGTTTTCAATAATAGCCTTGGCTAAAATCTTTTTAATTTCTTTCGGGTTTACTTCCTTGTTTTTTAATTGATTTTTGTAACCATTAACTTCGTCCATTGGCAATCTTGTACAGCAAGTAAAATAATCCATAATTAATTCATCTCGCAAGGACATTAATTTGCCAAACATATCGTTTGGTTCGTCTAAAATATTGATCACATTACCCCAGCTAGTTGACATCTTTCTGCCATCAAGACCGTAAATCATTTTAAAAGTCATAACATCTTGAGGTTCTTGTCCATATATCCTTTGCAAATCCCTTCCTGTTTTGAGATTAAATAATTGATCAAATCCTCCAATTTCAACATCAGATTTTATGACCGTAGAATCATATCCTTGAAGCATTGGGTAAAGTAATTCGTGAATGCCAATCTCTTTGCCCTCCTCCCACCTTTCTTTAAAATTCCTTCGTTGAATCATTTGCTGGGCAGTAAAGTTCATAGAAATTTTTAATATTTCTTCCAACTTCATTTCACCAAACCATTCTTTATTGTAATGCATTTCTATTTTATCCAAATCCAAAATCTTCCCTATCTGAGAAAGATAATCTTTAAGATTTTCTTCTATTTTTTCTTGAGTTACTAATGGCCTCCTAGAATCCTTATCTGAAGCATCGCCAACAAGAGCCGTAAAATTTCCAATGATCAAAACTATTTGGTGTCCCAGTTTTTGAAAATCTCTTAATTTGAATAATATAGTTGCCCTGCCAAGATGTATTTTGGGACCAGTTGGATCTATTCCAAGTTTTATGCGCAATTGCTTGCCCGAAAGAAGAGCGTTTCTTAAATGCTCTTTATCTATAATATCTTCTGTTCCCCTGCTAAGTAAGTCGTCTATTTTTTTTGGATCTGTATCTATTTTCATGATAAAAGTATTTAAAAAATCTTATGCTTATATTAAGGCTAAACATAAAAATTGACAAGCTTTGGCGGTGAATTTAAAGGTTTTTAAAATGAGAAAAATATGATAGTATTGAATTATTAAAATTATGAAAAACAACATTGAAAAAATCAAAATAAAAGTCCGTGAAGGCACGGATAGGATATTTAAAAGAAAAAAACCTATAACTAATTTTGCTGAAAAGAGCCATACAGAAGGAACTATTCCCTTTCCTGTTGCACCTAAAAAAAAGAAGAAAAAGAAAAATTGGGTATTTAGAATCATTAGCGGTCTTTTTTTATTGTTCTTTTTGTGTATTATACTAGGAATCATTGGATTCTTTTATATGACAAAAGATTTGCCAAGACCAAAGGATTTTACTGATACTGAATTCAACCAATCAACAAAGATATATGACTACAAAGGAGAGGTTTTGCTTTCCAGTGTATATGGTGAAGAAAAAAGAACTTATGTTCCGTTGTCCAAGATTCCAAAACTAATGCAAAAAGCAGTTATTGCGACCGAGGATGCCAACTTTTATGAACACCATGGGTTTGATGTAAAAGCAATATTGAGAGCAGTTCGAGCAGACTTAATTACTCACTCTGCAAATCAAGGAGCTTCTACTATTACCCAGCAATTAATTAGGGCTACATTTTTAACATCTGAAAAAACAATAACTAGAAAAGTAAAAGAAATTCTTCTTGCAACCGAGCTTGATAGAAAATATTCAAAGGATCAAATTCTTGAATGGTACTTAAATAAAGTTCCTTTTGGTGTTAACCTTTACGGAATTGAAGAAACATCTCTTACTTACTTTGAGAAGCCAGCCCAGGATTTAAACCTTGCCGAATGTGCATTATTAGCAGCTTCAATACAATCGCCAAGCTACTACTCTCCATACGGCTCTCACCTTAATGATCTACTTGCTAGAAAAAATTATGTTCTTAAGAGAATGGAAACTGAAGGCTACATTACCAGCAAAGAAAGAGAAGAAGCTGAAAAGTATGAATTCAAGTTTGCAAAAGTACAAAAAAATGTTGCTTATCATTTTGTAGAATATGTTAAAAGTATTCTAGAAGATAAATATGGACCAGATGCATTAGAAACAAAAGGGCTAAAGATTTATACAACACTTGATTGGGATATGCAAAAGGCTGCCGAACAAATTGTAAAAGATGGCGCAGCAAAAAATAGAAAATCATACGGTGCATACAACGCTGCAATGGTGGTAATGGATCCAAAAACTGGTGAAATTCGTGCTCTTGTCGGGTCTGCCGATCCCTTTGGTGAATCATTGCCTGCTGGCTGTACTGCTGGTAAAAATTGCCGTTTTGAACCATGGATGAATATACCTATTCAATCCGAAAGACAGCCGGGATCATCGTTCAAACCGATTGTCTATGCCGAAGCATTTGAAAAAGGTGCGACCGACCAGACGATTATAGTGGACGAGCCAACAGATTTTGGAGGAGGATATAGACCTAATAACTTTGATATGTCTTTTAGGGGAGCTATTACCATGAGAAGCGGACTTGCCCAATCATTGAATATTCCCGCATTAAAAACATTAAGAGATTTTGCTGGACTTCAAGACACAATGAATCTTGCAAAAAAAATGGGTATTTCTACCCTTACTCGTGATGCTAGTTTTTATGGATTGCCATTTGCTCTTGGTGGAGCTGATGTAAAAATGGTTGATATGGCTAGCGCATTTAGCGTGTTTGCCAATGGAGGATATGCTGTTCCCTCTTCTGCTATTATTAAAATAGTTGATTCAAAGGGAGAGGTTATTTATAAGAATGATAAAACTCCTAGAAAAATCTTGAGTGAAAATACTTGTAATATGATCACCAGTATTCTATCCGATAATGCTGCTAGAGCTCCTATGTTTGGAGAAAATTCAGTTTTGAGATTTGACGATTACAGAGTTGCTGTAAAAACAGGTACTACCCAAGATAGTATTGATGGATGGACAATTGGATATACTGCTGATGCTGTAGTTGTCGTCTGGGCAGGAAACAACGATAGAACACCGATCAAAGGTGCTATCGGTGAAATGACAGCTGCTCCAATGTGGAGAAAGGCTGTTGAAAAAAGCATCCAAGTATTTAACACAAAGCCAATATATACCGAAGAAGCAAATCCTTGGGATGGAATGGGTGATACTGAGAAAAATCAAAAAATAAAAGAGCTTTTGGAAGAACTACAAAAAAAGCAAAGTGAACAGCCCCAAACGGGACAATAAAAAAATACCCTCTAAACGAGGGTATTTTTTATTATTATTCTTCTTCAGCTCCTCTTAAAATAATACTAGCTTGATTGTTATTAATTTCTATAATCCCTTGCTCATTTTTGAAAATTCTATCGCCACTACCTTCTTTAACAATAATCTTCCCTTCTTTAATGATAGAAATAAGCGCAGTATGGTGAGATAATACACCGATATTGCCTGAATAAGTTGGGATGTTTACATTTTCAACATCTCCTTCGTATATTATTTTTTCTGGAGTTGCAATGCTTAATTTCATAAACTATTTATTCTCCTCAAATGATTTAATAACCTCTTCAATAGTTCCCTTCATAAAGAAGTTGGATTCTGGAATGTGATCTAATTCTCCGCTAATAATTTTGTTAAAGCCTTCTATAGTTTCTTCAACTTTTACATATTTTCCAGCGATACCAGTAAAGACTTCTCCAACAAACATTGGCTGAGATAAATATTTTTGAATTTTTCTAGCTCGGTTCACAACAATCTTATCTTCTTCGGCGAGCTCTTCAATGCCCAAAATAGCAATGATATCTTGTAATTCTTTGTACCTTTGAAGAATCTGTTTAACGCCTGCAGCTACTGCATAATGCTTATCTCCAACAATTCTTGGATTTAATAGTGAGGATGTTGATTCTAATGGTTCAACAGCAGGGTAAATTCCTAATGAAGCAATTGCTCTTGAAAGAACCAATGAAGAATCCAAGTGCGAAAATGTTGCAACAACTGCTGGATCGGTCAAGTCATCAGCAGGAACATAAACAGCCTGAACTGATGTGATGGAACCATCTTCAGTTGAAGTAATTCTCTCTTGAAGTGCACCCATTTCTGAGGTTAAAGTTGGCTGATATCCAGTTTGAGATGGGATTCTTCCAAGCAAGGCAGACACCTCTGATCCTGCCAAAACGAAACGAAAAATATTGTCCATAAATAAAAGAACATCTTTCTTCTCTTGATCCCTAAAATGCTCAGCAACAGTCAAAGCTGTCAAAGGCATTCTAAACCTTACTCCTGGAGATTCGTTCATTTGTCCAAATACAAGACAAGTATTTCCGATAGTATTTGATTCGGTCATCTCACGATAAATGTCGTTACCCTCCCTTGATCTTTCACCAATACCAGCAAAAACAGAATATCCTTGATGGAACTTTGCAATGTTGGTAATAAGCTCTTGAATTAAAACTGTCTTACCTACACCAGCACCACCAAAAAGACCAACCTTTCCTCCTTTTGGTAATGGGCATAATAAATCAATTGCTTTAATTCCAGTTTCCAATATTTCAATATCAGATTTTTGTTTGCTCAATGATGGTCCTTTTCTGTGAATAGAAACTGGTGTTCCTCCTTTGATATCACCTTTTAAATCAATTGGAGCTCCTAAAACATTTATAATTCTACCCAAAACACCCTTCCCAACTGAAACCATAATTGGATTACCAGTATCAATTACTTCATTGCCTCTTTCTAGCCCTTCGCTTGGCCCCATAGCAAGACATCTCACCCTTCCTTCTCCTAGCTCTTGCTCCACTTCCAAGGTCAAGTCCTTACCAACAACGGTTAAAGCATTGTACAATGAAGGAATTTTTCCTTCTTCAAATTCTACGTCAACAACTGGTCCGATGACTTGTATTATTTTTGCCATATATGTTTATAATTAATTCTAATTCAATTTAACTCATTGCTTCTGCAGTTGATGAAATTTCACAAACTTCAGAAGTAATCTTTGCCTGTCTAGCCTTATTATATTCAAGACGTAGGCCTTCCAAAAGACCCTTAGCATTATCGGAAGCATTCCTCATTGCCATCATTCTTGCTGAATGTTCTGAAGTATTTGCTGAAAGTATAAACTGATAAATAAGATACTCTACAAATACTGGAACAACATTATCAAGTATTAGTTCTACCGAAGGTTCTAATAAATAATCTGGTTCATCAATTCCATTCCTGTATTCTTCTTTTAGAAAGTTGTCTATTGTTTCAATATTCAAAGGAAGTAACTGAATTTTTGTTGGCTTCTGAATAAAAGATGATTGGAAGTGAGTATAGAATAAATAAATTTTTTGATATTTATTTTCTAAATAACTGCTAATAATTAAATCTGCTATCTCCTTCGTTTCCTCAAATTCCCAATAGTCTCCTACTCCAGAAAACTGATGCTTCACTCCCTGTTTCTTGTAGTGATCAATGGCCCTCTTTCCAATAGCTAATATATCAACATTTCCTTCTTTTTTTATTTCTGGCAGAGAATTATCTGCGATTTTAAAGATATTTGAATTAAAAGTTCCACAAAAACCCCTATCCGAAGCAACAACACAAAATAAAATATTCTCTACTTTTTTTTGTTCTAAAAAAACGGATTTCTTTTCTCTTAGAGACTTGTACATTTTTTTGAGAATCTTGGCTAACTCCTGAGAAAAAGGCTTTGATTGCAAAAACCTCTTCTGAGTTTTTTTCATCTTTAAAGCCGAAAACGTTTCAAGAGCACTCGTTAGTTCGGAGATATTCTTAACTGAACCTATTTTATTTTTTACCTCCTTTAATTCCATAGGATGTTTTTATTTTTTTAATAGCTTCCACTATTTTATTTGTTGCTTCTTCTGATAGATCTCTTGTTTCTTGAATGCCTTTTAAAACTTCTGGACATGATACTTCAATTTCTTTTAAAAGATCCTCTTCAAAATTTCCTATTTTTTCTAATGGAATGTCTTCAATCCCACCATTGACGCAGGCAAACAAAATAACCACCTCTCTTTCAATTGAAAGTGGGCACAAATCTTTTTGGCGGAGCATAAGCCTCATTCTCTTTCCTTTTTCAATGATTAGCTTGGTTTGAGGGTCAAGCTCTTCGGTAAACTCAGAGAATCTTTCCAATTCTTGGAATTGAGCTAAGTCTAATTTCAAACGTCCAGAAACTTTTTTGGTTGCTTTCATTTGAGCAGTAGATCCTACTCTTGAAACCGAGGTTCCAATGTTTATTGCTGGCTTTTGTTCTTTTTTGAATGGAACTGCATCCAAAAATATCTGTCCATCAGTAATGGAAATAACATTTGTTGGGATGTATCCTGAAATATCTCCTGCTTGAGTTTCAATAATTGGCAATGCAGTTAATGATCCACCTCCTTTTTCTTCGGATAATCTAGCAGCTCTTTCAAGCAATCTTGAGTGTAAGTAAAATACATCTCCTGGGTATGCCTCTCTGCCTGGTGGACGTCTTAAGATTAATGATATCTCTCTCCATGCCCAAGCTTGCCTTGTTAGGTCATCATAAACAGCCAAAGCATCTTGTCCTTTGTCTCTAAAATACTCTCCCATAGTTGCACCTGCAAATGGAGCTAAATAAACAAAACTTGCTGGATCGTCTGGAGAAGCACAAACTACTATTGTGTATTCCATTGCTCCTGCTTTTTCTAAAGTAGAGATTAATCTTTGAATCTTGCTTTTCTTTTGGCCACAAGCTACATAAACGCAAACTGGCCTATTTTTTTCATTCTTCTGATTAATAATTGCATCAATAGCAATTGCAGTCTTACCTAGTCCTCGGTCTCCGATAATCAATTCTCTTTGCCCTCGTCCAATTGGAATCAATGCGTCAATTGTCTTGATTCCTGTGTGGAATGGTGTGTTAACTGGTTGACGTTCAATAACAGAAGGCCCCTTCCTTTCAAGAGGAAGATATGTTTTTGTTTTGATTTCACCCTTGCCATCTAGAGGACGGCCAAGTGGATCAACAACTCTTCCAAGTAGTGCTTCTCCTACCGGAAGGGAAAAAACCTGTTTTGTTCTTTTAACTACTGTACCTTCTTTTATCTTTTCATCAGATCCCAAAACCGCAACTCCAACTTCATGCTCTTCCAAGTTCAAAACTAGACCCAATGTACCCGCTCCTTCAAACTCAACAAGCTCAAAATTCCCCACACCTCTTAGTCCAGAAATCTTAGCGACATTATCTTTAATCTCCACAACTTCCCCAATTTCTTCTGACTCTGGAGCTAAATCAATGCCAATTAATTGTTTTTTAAATTGTTCAATTATGTCCATAGGTTTTATTTTTTAACCCCGTTAAAATATCTTTTAAAGATGCTTTAATGAGGACATCTTTTGTCTTTAAACGGAAGCCAGCAATTAAATCGCTGTCAACAGTCTCTGTTATTTCTTCTATTCCCTTAACAGTATTTCTTATTCTTTCCCTTATTTCCCCCTTTGTTTTTTCATCAAAATTAGAAGATAAAATAAGCTCTGCTTTTTTTTCATGACTATAAAGCTTAAAGAATTTCTTCATTATTGCTCCTAAGTACTTTATTTTTCTTGCTCCTAAAGCTTTTTTAAGATTTTGAAAAATTTCTTTTTCCTTTCCTGGATTCTCTTCCACTGCCAAATAGATAGCCCTAGCATAATATGAAATTTGCGTATCTATTTTCATATTTTTAATTTACTTAAAAATTCGGTAGTTATCTTTTTGTTTTTTTCACTATCAACATTTTCTTTTAATATCTTTTCGGCTAAATCAAATGCGTTATCTATAATTTCTTTCTTTGTTTTTTCCTTTTCCTTTTCTTTAAAAGACTCGCTTTCTTTTTTTGCTTTTTCTAGAATAACAGATTTTTCTTCTTCTGCGCTATGTACTATTTCACTTGCCCTTGTTTTTGCTTCACCTTCGGCTTTCAAAATCATTGCCTTGCGATTTTCTTCATTTTTTGTATCAGCAATATCTTTAATTTCATCAATTTCTTTCATTCTGTCGTCTGCTTCTTGTGCTTTTTTTATTCCTTCAGCAATTTTCTCTCTTCTAGTTTTGAGCAAACTCAAAAATGGCTTATAAACAAAATAAGACAAAAGACCGAACAATATAGCGAAATTTAGTATCTGGCCTATTAAAACTTTCCAGTCAATTTCTAATCCTTCCATTGTTTATTTTTTTAATTTTTATTTTGAAAACAAGATCATAAAAGAAATAACTAAAGCAAAAATTGCGATAGCTTCGGCAAAGGCGATAGACAAAATCATACCTGTTTGAATCTTTGCACTAGCGTCTGGGTTTCTACCAATAGCTTCGGTACTCTTTGAACCAATCAAACCAATACCAATACCAGGTCCGATTGCACCTAAACCAATTGCTAATGCTGCTGCTAATAATTGTAATGCTTCCATATTTTATTTTTTCGCTCACTCTATCCCGATTGACTTATTATATTTCGGTAGACGATGGCGATTTAACTTTTTTATTTATTAATTTAATCTTTTCTCACTCAAGCCTTACTTTTTCTTTCCTTCCAAAATTGGCAATATCAAATATTTTATATCAAGATATACTAACCACATTCCGATAAATGCCGCTAATACTGTTGCGATTGGCGACATATTAAGAATGTTGTCAATATAAATACCTGATAAGATGCAGGCCATTAATGGAATGGCAATCAAAAAACCAATTTCTGTGCCCATCAAGGCAACAGCCCTAAAATCAATGTTCTTCTGGGGTTGTCGTGAGGACATAAAAAACAGTTATTAATGATGAAAATACTATCGCCTGAATGAATGCAACGAATAATTCTAAACCTAAGAACGGTAATGGCAAAAAGAATGGCAAAATTGAATACATTACCATTAAAAGCATTTCTCCCGCAAATAAGTTTCCGAATAACCTCATACCAAGCGAAAAAGTCCTTGTAAATTCTCCCAATGCTTCTAGGATGCCAACAAAAAACATTACTGGGCTCTCAAACTTGATATATTTTTTAAGATAGGTGAATCCGCCCAATTTTGCAATAGCAACTATGTGCACAAACCCCATGGCAAAGATGGCTAAAGCAAATGTAAAATGCAAATCCGAACTAGGTGATCTTAAAAAAGGAAAAACCCCTGTACCAGGGATTATTTCTATTAAATTTGAGAATAAAACCAAAAAAAACAAGGTGGCTGACAAAGGAAAAATCTCTTCAGTTTTTTTTCTATCACCTGTCATGCCATCAAAAAAATTGAATATGGCTTCTAGTAAAAACTCAAAAAAATTCTGGATTTTCCCTGGGACTAACTCTTTTTTTTGAAGAGCAATAGCAAAAAGTCCAAAAACAAAAACAGCACATATAATGGCCAATATATAAGTATTGGTAAAATTAATGCCTAAAAAACTAAATATCGTTGATCCAAACAGTGAAACTTCCTCCATATCTATAGCTTATTTATAATATACATTCTCATTTTACAGAAAAGATAGACAGTGTCAAGCAAAATCCATAAAAACACTAATAAAAAAGGGACGAATCCCTTTTTAAGTGAAAAACTCTTCCTTTTTGAATATAAACCTTAATTAGATTATTGTAAATATTAGCTTAACTCCATTTTTAATGACTTGGGAAAATGCTCATCACTTGGATATCTTTTGCTTTTTGTTGGAATAAATCCATAACTAGCAAAGGCGGCAATTGACCTAGTACTTTCTGGTTTAACCTCCAAATATATCTTTACATCCTCTCCTTCCTGTTTTACTACTTCAACCAGTTGTTTTATTGCCTCCATATCATAACCCTTAGACCAACAACTCTTATCCCCTATTACTAGTTGCATCTTATGATTACCTGTTCTATCTTTTATTAAAGAAACTAAACCAATCGGCTTTTCGCCTAAAAGTATTGTATAGTGAAAATCATTCTTGCTGTTTACCATTTTAAAAAAACATTTCTTAAGGTCATCTTCTGAAAATTTTTCCGGGGTTCCTGTAGTTAATGCTAAAATGCCCTCATCATTCATCCATAATATGAAATCTTCAACATCAAATTGGTTTAGTTTTCTTAATGAAATTTTCACGGTTTGAATATTTATTTTTGAATTATATATTCATTTTACCCGCAAATCTAGATAACGTCAAAAAAAACAAAAATCCATTAAAAAATGGATTTATCACTCTTCTTTTTCGCAATCGCAATCCCCCTTGCCACAGCATTTACCTCCGCTTGTGGGGCAAATTCTTTTCCCTAGACTATCTTCGTCTTCAATTACGAAATTATCTTCTTTTGACATTTAAATAACCAAGCTGATATTATGCCAATTCTTATTTTTTGGCAAGATTAAAACAGTCTAAGCGGGCCTCCATGCGAAATGCATATTATTTTAATCCCTAAATAAATAATAATTACTGAAATTATTACATCAAGAATAGTGCCAATAATCATTGCCTTCTTGTTCTTTTTGCTTTTTGTTAAATTTATTTTTGTAAAACAGAAAATTGCAAAAATAATAGATATTGCTGCAACAAGATAAAAAACTATTTTGTTTGCTGTCTTTTGAGATGCAAAATAGCAAAACCATGCATTGGAAACAAGGAAATATCCAAGTGCATAGAAATAAACAACCATTGATATTTTAGAATAATCTTTTTTTGTTTTTTCTTGTATTTCCTTTTCCATAATCAGTTTTTTAATTTTTTAAATTCTTCTCTTACAACGACTCTATCATCCCAAGCTTCCTTGCGGCCATTCTCCCAGCAAATCCAAGGCTCACACCCCTTACCAGTAATAATTACTGTGTCTCCTGGTTTTGCTAGTTCTAATGCTTTTTTTATTCCCTCTCTTCGGTTAAAAATCTTAAATAACTTGTTGGTATTTTTAATCCCTGAAGAAACTTGATCAATTATTGACTGAGGATTCTCGTCGTACGGGTCTTCATTGGTTACAATGATATAATCTCCATATTTGTCTGCAATAGAGCCGAGAACCGGCCTTTTCCAGCTATCACGGCCACCTCCACAGGCACCCAAGACGCAAATTAATTTTCCATTTTTTGGTTTTAGGAACTGGTACACCTTTTCAAGCGAAATCGGCACAAAAGCATAATCAACAAATACATAAAAAGGATTATCAATCACTCGCTCCGTTCTTCCGGCGACTTGTCCAACTTTTTTTATTGCATCACTGCACTGCGACAACGATACACCTTGCGATGCTCCTATTGCCACTGCGGCTAAGGCGTTATAAATGTTGAACTCACAGAGTAGCTGTAATTCAAAATCAATGCCATCAATTTTGAAGGTAGAGCCTTCGGGACTTACTACTATGTTTTCAGCTACATAATCGGCATTCTTATTTTCTATCCCATAAGTAACTATTCTATCTGCAGGAAAATTCAAGAAAAAATCCTTGTGACTGTCGTCTAGATTTATAATGTGCAATCCCTTGGTTATTTTAAATAGCTTTCCTTTTTCTCTTTTGTAATTTTCAAACCCCTTATGTGCCTCAATGTGTTCGGGATTTAAATTAGTAATTACGGCTACATTAAAATCAATAAATTTATGTCTAAACTGTTTAATCCCCTCTGATGTTGTTTCAATAATTGCATAATCACACCCTTCGCTAACTGCCCTGTTTAAAAACTTCTGCAAAACAAATCTGCCTGGCATAGTCATCTTGTACTTGTTTTCTTCTTGAATATTCCCCCACTTAAAAACAATTGACGATGAATAAGCCACTTTGTAGCCTGCTTCTTCTAAAATCTTACTGGCCATAGCAATTACAGTAGATTTTCCACCAGTACCAGTAACACCAATTACTTTTATTTTTTTTGAAGGAAATCCGTAATACAAGGCTCCAGCAAGCGACCACATATAATGATAAAATCCTTTTACTCCTTCTGGAATTAATTTTTTTATTGCTGTTTTCATTTTCCTAAAATTTTTAATGCTTCTTTTATTCTTTGTTCGGCTTGTTTCATTTCTATAGGAAGTTGTGATAAGGCTCCAACAATTTCTTTTTTACTGAAACCCAAGCTTAATAAAGCTTCAAAAACTTCATCAATCTTCCCTGAATTTTTTTCTTTCTTATTTATTTCTTCAATTTTTCCTGTTAATTCCAGTAATATTTTTTGGAGTTTCTTGCCCCCCAATCCTTTTGTTTCTGGAAGATTCTCTCCTTTTTCAAGGGATTCCTTTAGTTTTTCTGGCGTGCCAAAAACAGCCAAATTAAGGGCGGTTTTGGGTCCAACACCCGAGATAGATTTTAATATTCTAAAAAACTCTGATTCTTTTTCGGTTAAAAAACCGTACAACTCCATAATCTTTTCGCCAACTGCCAAATATGTATGTATTTGCCTTTTCTCTCCCACTGATATCTTTTCTAAATTGCTTGCAGAAAGAAAAATTTCAAAACCAATGCCTCCCCTGTCTAAAACTATTTTTTTGTCGTCTTTATAGAGAATCTCTCCAAAAATAAAATTAATCATAAAGTCATTAATTATTAATCTCTTCTTAATTAGCATTATACCAAAATAATTAAAAAGAAAAAGCCTATTTGTTTTATAAAAAATATTTACTCTAAGCTTTCTTGTGCCAAGGCTTGCATATTTTGAATAATTATTGTATATAATATAGTATATTTAATTAAAGAATTATGCCAATTACAACATCTAACAAAAAACGTCTTCGCCAGAATGTAAAGCGTAGAGCTAATAATGTCCAAAAAAAGAAAGATATTAAAGTCTTAACAAAAGAATTTGAAGCTCTAATCGCTGCTAAAAAAGTTGAAGAATCAAAAGCTATTTTACCAAAAATATATAAAGCAATTGATAAGGCAGCTAAAGTAGGCGTACTAAAAGACAATACAGCTAGTAGAAAGAAAGCATTATATGCTAGACACTTGAACAAGTTGACTCCTACTGTAAAATAAACAAAACAAGGCCCTGCCTTGTTTTTTGGTACAAAAAAGCAATCAATGGATTTTGATTGCCTGAAGTTCTCTTAACCTATCCTGTGCAGAATTGGCTAAATCTGATCTATATAGTTGCTGAGCCACCTCAAGAAGTTGATTTAGCCTAACTATATTGTTGTGTGCCGAATTGATTTCATCTGGTAGTCTTATTTGAATCTCGTCTTTAACCTTATCGTCGTAAGAACTTGGACGATACATTAAATTTTGGGACCCTTCATTCTTAACAATTTTTTTAAACCTATCCAAAAGTTCATCAAAGGTTGCATTTATAACTTCTTTTTCTGAGAACATCTCTTATTCCCTCCTCGCCCAAATTACAAGACGAGTATTTGAAAGACAGTATCTCCCAAACACTCGTCTCGTAAAAAACAATGACAATGAACTTTTTTTGTATAATATTCTCTTTTAATCAAAAGTCAACACTAAAACGTTAAGCTAGAGCGAAAGAATAAACATTTCAACTGCTTCTTCTTGTCCAACCTGACCAACTTTCATTTTCCTATCCAATTCAACCAAAAGATCAAAAAGCTTTTTTAATTCTTCAAATTCAAATTTTGCTGCTTGCGAAGTACATTTCATTTTTACAAAAGGAGCCATTCCTAGCTCTCCAGCCGAAGACGATGGAGATTCTTTTATAATTAATAGATTTTTGATATGCGTAGCGATTGTCGCAAATAAGACTAAAGCAATCCCCCCATTTTTTAAATAATTATAAATTAAAACCAAGGCTGTTTTTTTATTTCTTGCTCCGACGGCATCGGTAATTGCAAAAATATTTCCATCTTCTACTTTATCAACTAGTTTATTAATATCAGCTAAAGTAATTTCGCTTCTTTCTTCAAATAAAACATAATTGGAAAGCTTTTGAAGTTCATTTTCTACTTGCCAAAGATCGCCTTTTGAATACTTTGCTAGCTCACGAGCAGCGGTTAATTTTATTTTAACCCCCATGTTTTCAGCTTCGCTATTGATCCAATCAACAAGCTCATCATCTTCTAAGACATCAAACTGTTCCACCGTGCCATTTTTTGTTGCGAATTTAAAAAAAATATCACTTTTTAAAATTTTAGAATCACACTCACTGAAAAGAATAATATTTTCTGATTTAACAAACGAATCACTTAATTCAATAATAGAGTCTTTGAGTTTGGCATTTTCTGATACATTCTCAATAACAATGAATTTTTTGGTTGAAAACATTGAATAAGAAAAAACTTCGGATTTTAAATCTGTAAAATCAATATTCTTTCCCTCAAGGCGGATAAATCCAGCTTTCCCGTTCTCTTTCTCCCATTCTTCTGCCCATTCTTTTATTTTTCTTTTCAGACGAAAGGTATCCTTTCCAAAAAATAAATAAATCATTTTGTTATTTTATTAGACTTTTTTTGGCAATTTGGACAATAATATGTTCCGCGAGTAGCAATAATCATTTTACTAATATTAGTGCCGCACCTAGGGCACTGCCTGCCCTCTTTCCCATAAACTTTCATTATGTTCTGAAATTTTCCTTTTTCCCCATAAACATTTCTATAATCAGAAAAACTGTCTCCACCAGCATCAATTCCTTTGGGAAGAATACTACGTATTGCAGAATATATTTTTTCAATATCTTTTTCGCCAAGATTTGCTATGCTTTCTTCGGGATGAATCATTGCCTCAAATAGTATTTCACTGGCATAAATATTTCCAATGCCAGCAATAAAAGACTGATCCATTAATACCTGTTTTATCTTCCCTCTCTTTTTTTTCTTAAAAAGTTCTATAAATTTTGATAAGGAAAAATTATTATCCAATGGCTCCGGCCCAGTGTCTGCAAAAACTTTAGTTTCTATATCTTCTTTGCTCCATAACTCTATTTTCGCAAATTTTCGCGCATCACATAACCCAATCTTTCTATCATCATCTAGGCACAAAAAAACTCTTACGAATCTATTATATGGATCATTTTTGATTGACGCCTCTAAAGAATTCCAAATTCTGTATTTTGGATCATATTCCCATTTGCCAACTAATAAGTGTCCTGTCATTTTCAAATGAATCAAAATAACTAAATCTCCAGATAGGTAGATTAAAATATTTTTGGCTCTTCTTTGGATATCAATAATTTTTTTATTCTTTATTGATGCCAAAAAACTTTCAGGACTGATTTTGTGAAAGATATTTGGCGTATCGGTCCAAAGACCAAGAAAAGCCCTATTGAGGACTTCTCTTTTTAAACCATTGACTGTTGTTTGTACTTCTGGTAGTTCTGGCATAATTCTAAAGATATGCTTGCAATTTTTCTATAATTTCTTGTGGAGTAAAGTGAGCCTTTACCAAGAAATCTTTTGCACCCAATTTTAGTCCTCTCTCTATATCCTCCCCTTGCCCCAAGTTGGAGAGAATAATCACTGGGATAGTTACCGTGTCAGGATCGGCCTTGGCTTTTTCTAAAACCTCAAAACCATTTATACCTGGTAAAATTAAGTCTAAAAGAACTAAATCTGGTTTTTCTGCCTTTATCTTCTGTAAACCTTCTTCGCCATCCATAGCAACTGAAACCTCATAATTCATATTCAGCAATTTCTTTGCCATCAACTCCCTTAAAAATTTATCGTCTTCAATTAATAATATTTTTGGCATATTTGTTGGTTATTTAAAATCTTTAGTTGATTTTACAATTTATATAAGAATTGGTCAAACTGTTTATTCGTTAGCTGGCTATCAAGATTAGTTGGGTTTAAGTATGTTTTTTTAGTTTTTTCTCTTTCTTGTATTCAAAGTATGAATATAAAAATATATAGAATATTCCTATTACTAAAAAGCTAAAGAATAAAACAAAGGAATATTCTGGGAAAAACATAAAGAATAGACAACTAAGCCCAAGCCCTTTGAAAAATATACCCGACATTTTATTAGTTTTTTCCCATATTTTGTCGTCCTCTAGGGCCCATGGCGTGCGCACCCCAATTGTATAGTTTCTTTTTGTTTTTGTAACTAGAATTCCAGTAAAATAAAATAACACTGAAAGACCTGGCATCATCCCCATGGTCATATTAAAATTAAACCCTAAATTCCAAATAATCGTTAAGGCAAAAATATAAAACATAAACAAATTAAAGATAAGGATGAAGTCATCATAAGAATCTTTAAATTTTTTGATATTTTCCTTCATTGGGTCTATTTTGGGAATAAAAATAAGAAAAATAAAACATATTGTTAAGACTGCGGGGATAATGAAAAGCGACCAGCTGCTCATACTACCATTAGTAACTCCTTGCGAATCCCAATGAGATGCAATTGACTCTGGCATTTGAGGATAAAAATATATAGCAAATGCAAAGGAAAGAATGATGATTAATAAAGAGAGATAATAAGCTGTTTTTCTCATAAATTTGTTAAGATTAGTTTAATTTGCTTTTTATTTATTATATTAAATATTCTTATAAGTAGCAACATTATTGCCCCTATTAAAGTGAATTTGCCATAAGCTGAAAATTTGACAAAAATTGGCATTTATCGTTGACTTTTGACCACGTTTGAGGTAATATAATGGCAAATGAATCTTCTCGGTAAAATCATCGCTGGCATTGCTGGCATTGGATTGTCTGTATATTTCATCAAACCAGAGGTGGTTTATGATGGACAGATAGGGACAATTTTATTAGTAGGATCAATTTTGGGATTGCTACTATTTTTCGTAAAACCAGTACTTAATCTTATCACCTTCCCTTTAAGGGTCATAACTCTTAATATTTTTTCCTTGGTTATCATAGGATTTCTGATTTGGTTGCTGACTATTTTTTTTCCAGAAGAAAAATTTAATATTATTAATTTTTACGGAATCATAAAAACAACTCTGATTGTCTGGATTTCAGAATTATTGCTTGCTTCTGATATTTAATTTCGGAGAATAATTTTAACAAAAATATGGATCAAACATTATCTATAATACAATTGGTAGTTTGCTTAGGAATCATAGCTTTAATACTTTTGCAACAAAGAGGTACTGCTCTTGGTAGTGCCTTTGGCGGAGGAAGCGAGGCCTACAGCACAAGAAGAGGTTTTCAAAAACATCTTTTATGGATGACTGTAGTTTTAATTATCATCTTTGTCGTCTTGTCAATCTTGCTATTACTAAATCAAGACATATCATCAATACTCAAATTGCTTAATTTAGCTAAATAAAAATGCTTTTCTTTAAAAAAAACAGGCAAGAAAATCAATTGCCCTCATTTAGTCAATGGTCTCAGTTTTTTAAAATTTTATCCAAAAAAGAAAAAATATTCTTTTTAATTTTAATAATAATTTTCTTCTCTTCCCTAACCTTTTCTATTTCCAATTTTTATTACCAGAATACTGAAGTGGTTCCGAGTAGTTATGGAATTTTACGAGAAGGAATGGTTGGCCAGCCACAATTCATAAATCCGCTTTATGCGCAAAATTCTGATATAGATAAGGCGCTTTTGGAATTAGTTTTTTCTGGCCTAGTTGATTATGATAGCCAAGGAAATATAACTCCTGATTTGATTAGTGAGTACCATTTTACTGATAATGGAAAAACATTTGAATTTTCTATAAAAGAGAATGCGAAGTGGCATGATGGAAGTCCATTAACAATGGATGATGTTATTTTTACTATTGGATTAATACAAGATCCAACCTATTTGAGTCCGCTCCAAGGATACTGGACTAATGTTGAAATAGTTAAAGCTTCCGAATATAAAGGAATATTCAAATTAAAGCAACCCTATAGCAACTTTATGGATAATTTGGCAAATGTAAAAATAATGCCAAAACATATTTGGGAAGGTATGCCTGTTCAGGCGATACTTGCTAGCAGTGAATTGAACCTTATGAATCCTATTGGCTCTGGTCCATATATGATTGATAATATGATCCAAAATCAGAACAGCAGGGATAAAAAAATCAGGAATATTACCCTTACAACAAATCCAAATTATTACAACAAAAAACCTTATATTCAAAAAGTTAATATTACCTTTTTATCTAAGAAAGATGATCTTGCTTATCTTTTAAAAATTGGCGCTTTAGATGCTGGATTTGTGGATAATGGAGTTTATGATAATAGCTTTAAATCAACCGAAGATAAGGATATTGAAAATGCGGATTATTTTGCAATATTTTTTAATAATCAAAAAGAAAATATCTCTAATGCAGAAATAAGGAAAGCCCTTAATTTTGCAACAAACAAACAAGAGATATTTGATGCAATAGCTGAACAAGGATATATCGTGAATTCCCCTATTCTTTCAGAATTTTATGAATTGCCTAGTCCAACAACAACATATGGATACGATATAGAAAAAGCAAAAGAAATATTAAGCAAGCAAGATTTTGAATTAAGAGATGGGATATTAACAAAGACGGTTAAAAAATCTGCTGGGTTTGAATTGAAGCATGATTTAAAGTCTGGAGATTCTGGCAGTGAAGTTAAGAAGCTACAAGAATGCTTAGCAAAAGACAAGGATATATATCCAGACGGAACAGTAAATGGAAATTTTGGCGAAGCTACAAAAAAAGCCGTTATCGCCTTCCAAGAAAAATATGCTGATGAAATATTAAAGCCATCTGGACTCACCAAAGGAACTGGCAAGGTTGCTGGTGCGACAATAAAAAAATTAAATAGCCTTTGCTTTAGCGTTCCAGATACAAGCAGTCAATTATCTATAAAATTAAAAACAGTTGATAATCCAACCTTGAAAAAGGTTGCCTTGAAAATAAAAGAACAATGGGAAAAGATTGGAATTAAAGTGGAAATATCTGAATTGAGCACTAACGATATAAAAAAAGTCATTAGAGATAAAGATTACGATGCTATTCTTTTTGGAGAAAAGTTTGGATCATCACCAGAGCTGTTGCCATACTGGCATTCAAGCCAAATATTTGATCCAGGATGGAACTTAGCAGTATATCAAAACGACGATTTGGATAAACTACTGGAAAAATCTAGGCTATTTTCCGAAGGCTTAGACCCAGAGCGAATAAAGGTACTTGAAAGCATACAAGATAAAATTATGAATGATGCTCCAGCAATATTTTTATACTCTACAAATTATAATTATATTTTAAATAAAAAAGTAAAAGGATTTTCTACTAAAAAAGCAATTGACCAATCACGAGTATTTGATAATATCTCTAATTGGTATTTAGCTGAACAGAGAGTCTGGAAAAAAAAGTAATATGGAAGAAATAGATTTAACAAAGCTAACACCTGATATTAGAAGGCTTGATAATATGCGTGATGTTTTAGCCGATAGATTATGGGCAGAAGAAGCAAAAGACCAAGATCTTTATTATATGTATAGAGGAGTAAAAGAAGATGGAGAGTTACGTTATGATATTACGGTAATCCCCCCTTTGATGCTCGGAGAAGAGTTTATTAAAACAAAAGGCCACTTTCATGCCTCTGGACACAGCGAACTCTATACAGTACTAGACGGAGAGGCAATTTATTTAATGCAAAAAAAAGACACAAAAGATGTCTATTATGTAAAAGCAGCGGCAGGTGAATCTGTAATCATTCCTGGAGAATATGGGCACATAACAATTAATGCTACAGATAAAACCCTAAAAATGGCTAATTGGATTAGTAAAAAATGTATTGCTGAATATGATAGCATTGCTGCAATGCATGGCGCTTGTTGGTTTTATACCATCAATGGCTGGATTAAAAATAAAAACTACGAACAGGTTCCAGAATTAAGACACGAGGAATCGCTAAAAGAGATCCCAAATAATCTTGATTTTCTTAAATAGCCCTGTTCAAAAATTTGAGCAGATGTAGACACGTCAAATGTCAAAATGTTATTTTAGCATTTGTCGTTTTGATATCTGCTCTCATACAAAATTAATAAAAACTGAGCCAAAACTATAAAAATGGCTCTAAAAAAATAAAATTATGGAAGAACAAAAAAAAATAATGAAAGTGCCAGAAAAAAGAGCACACTCTTTTAAGCCGCGCACAACTGACAAGCGAAGACAGAATCGCCCCAACCACACTTTTAAAGATAAAAGAATAGCAACGGAAGGACAACCAAAAATGTCACCTAAGAAAATTTTTACTACTACTCCAGATGATATCAATAGTCCACTGCGAGTGATTCCTCTTGGAGGATTGGGAGAAGTGGGTAGAAATATGATGATTCTTGAATACAAGGATGAAATATTGATAATTGATGTTGGTTTTCGTATGCCAGAAGAAGATATGCCTGGTATTGATTACATCATTCCAAATATTGACTACTTGAAAGAAAACAACCGCTATAAAAAAATCGTAGGAGTTTTGATTACCCATGGCCACTTTGACCATATTGGTGCTATTCCTTATGTTATGAATGCGATTGGTAATCCGCCAATGTTTGCCTCCCCTTTAGCCAGAGGAATCATACTAAAAAGACAAGACGAGTTTCCTGATCACCCAAAGCTAGATATTACTGAGGTTTGTGATGGATTTAAAACAAAACTTGGAAACTTTGAGGTTGAGTTTTTTAGACAAAACCACAACATTCCAGACAATATGGGTATTTTCATAAAAACACCTATGGGAAATATCGTTCATACCTCAGATTTTAAATTTGATGATTTTCCTGTTAATGAGCCAGCGACAAACTTTACGAAACTAAAAGAAATTGGAAACAGAGGAATTTCCCTATTGATGTCCGATTCTACTGGAGCAGAAGAAGAAGGTCATTCCCTCTCTGAAAAACAAATCTTTGAAAATATGGAAACTATTTTCGCAAATGCGAAAGGAAGAATTATTGTTTCTACTTTTTCATCATTGGTTAATAGAATCCAACAAGTAATAACTCTTTCGGAAAAGCATGGACGCAGGGTTGGGTTTATTGGACATTCAATGAAAAGTAATGTTGAAATTACAAAAAAGCTTGGCTATTTAAAAACTGAAAAAGGAACATTGCTTAAAAAGGTAGCTGATGCTAATAATATTCCCGACAATCAAATCACAATTATGTGTACTGGAGCTCAGGGGGAAGAAAATGCTGGATTAATGAGAATCGCTACAGGAGAACATCAATCAATTAGCGTGAAGCCTGGTGACACAATTATCTTTTCCTCGTCAGTTATTCCTGGAAATGAAAGAACTGTCCAAATGGTAAAGGATGACTTGTTAAGACAAAAAGCTATTGTTCTTAATTACCGAATGATGGACATCCATGCAGGAGGACATGCTCAACGAGAAGAACTTCGTGAAATGCTTTCAATTATGAAGCCGAAATTCTTTATGCCAGTTCATGGCCAATATTCCATGCTTTTTGCAAACGCAAGATTGGCTGAAGATTGGGGTATGAAAGAAGAAAATGTGGTACTTGCAGAAAGCGGACAAATAATCAATCTTTATAAAGAAAAGATTGAAATAGATAAACATGAGGTGCCATCAGACTATATTATGGTTGATGGACTTGGAGTTGGTGATGTTGGAGAAATCGTTCTTCGTGATAGACAAATGCTAGCTGAGGATGGAATTTTTGTAGTTATTGCTGTTGTTAATCGCAAAAGCGGCAAAGTACAAGAATCGCCCGATATTATTTCCCGTGGCTTTGTTTACTTGAAAGAATCAAAAGAATTATTATATCAAACACGAAAAAAGACCATCCAAACAATTGAAAAAGCAACTGCCTCAGGACAAGTAGTTAACTGGACCTATGTTAGAGATAATGTCAAAAACACTCTTGGAGACTTCTTATTCCAAAAAACACAAAGAAGACCAATGGTGTTACCAGTAATAATAGAAGTGTAGAATAGAAAAATCCCCGTGAGGGGATTTTTTGTTTGAAATATTATTTTACCCAGACCCATGCTGCCCTATAAAAGATTCCATTACAGCAGGTGCCAGCACCCGCGCCAGCAGGTTCCTCATTGTGTCCCTTAACTCCAATTCCAACAAAAGTTCCTGGAGTTCCGTTGCGACATCCAGCATCATCAAGCCCCAATCCAAATCTAGCTCCCGACGATGCATCACCACCATAACTAAATGCAATTTGACACTGCTGAGTTTCATTCCATCCAGATGGCGAAATATTCCAGAGGGTTAACCAAGTGCCGAAATCATAAGTATATGCTTGATAAGTGGTGAAGGCGCTGACACAATTTGTTGCAGCTTTATTTATAACAGCCGAATTGCCAATACTCCTAGCATCTATTCTCATTTTATTAAATGATAAATTATTAAAAGCTGGAGTCTTCATATTTTGAGAGGCAGTTATATCGCTAATTCCTGCGGTATTATAAGTGCTATTTGTGGTGCTCCAATATGAACTATTGTATTCAAATAATGAAGTATTGTCTGCGATTTGCATAACTAAGGTCCATCCCCCGCCACTATTAGTCATATCACAGTAAACTTGATATTCATCACTATGATCACCTCCAGTTGGATCTATCCAATAAATTCCACTTGTTATAACTCCAGAATTTTTAACATCAAGACACGACATACCTGGCTTATCACTACTGCCAAATGGTCCAGCATTTCTAACCCAAACAGTCCACGCATACGATTCTGATGTTGACTGCTTATCTCCATTCATTGCATATCCCCTAGAAGCCTGCGCAGCATTAGGAGAAAAGGCCCATGAATATTTAGCACCTCCTGTTTCGTCAAAAGTCAAAGTATTAAGCAAAGCACTCTCTGTATTAGTTGTGCCTTCTGGATCATTAGTTGCATAATATAAAGCGCTATTCCTGTGAATGTGATAGGACTTTCCTGTTTTTGGACTAGTGGCTATTGTTTTATCAATGTCGCCAGTGCCATAAACAAAAGGAGAAACATAATCAATTGCGGTCGGATTTAGGTCTTGTCCAAATGCAACTTGATTATGAACTGGCATTTGGCTTGTATTTAAAACAAAACTTTTTTTCATAGCCAAGCTTGGATCATAATCACTTTGGATTCCTTCATTCCAATTAGTGATTGGATCATTTTCGTATTGTGCTACTACTAAAGTCCACCCGCCTCCGTCGGTAGTCATATCACAATAGACTTGAAATGGAGCATTACTACCTTCTCCATCGGTATCAATTGTATAAATTCCACTAGTAGTTATTCCAGATGCTTTGAGTTCAAGACAAGAGGCTGTTGTTTTTGTTGTTTCACATCCCGTTACCGCTTCAGTTGAATAGCCTGAACCATCATACCCCCAAACCGCATAACAATAACGAGTAGAGTCTGAAAGTCCAGAATCCATAAACGAATTAGCAGTATCATTGTAGACTTCAGTGCCATCGGTTCGTGAAGCTGGAATTGAGCCTTGCTTTCTAACAACAACTGACTTGGTAGAACCTGCAGCAGCTGTCCAATTAAGAACAATTGAATTGTAAGCAGAGTTTGGGAAAGTTAGATTAGTTGCATTGCCTAGTCCGCTGACTTGGCTGC